>Ga0209302_10002546_pt1 | contig 10612 bp, 2 predicted proteins | sample ArcOceMetagenome_2_FD_187445 | JGI IMG/M metagenome (GOLD analysis project Ga0209302, IMG submission 187445) | Marine eukaryotic phytoplankton communities from Arctic Ocean - Arctic Ocean ARC135M Metagenome (SPAdes) (version 2) | ecosystem: Environmental > Aquatic > Marine > Oceanic | place... | reverse complement strand
CCATGCCCCCAGCTGTGGGGTAGGTAAGTAAGTAATAACTGCCTACCGGTAAGCCAGTAACTGGAATCGCATTTCTCCGATTCACTCATCCCAGGGCTGCCCAGGAGGGGGGCCTCGCAGTGCGAGCGAGGGCAGCGCGAGCGAGACAAGACCCGCGTGCGTCGTCGCTAGCACAAGCGTGGGGTGTCAACAGGTGACACCGCGCGGATTCAATCTTTTGTAAACGTAACATTGATCGAAACATACACGGGAACACACAAACAATGGCTAGGTGTCGACACCGGAGTTCCGGTGTCTACTGAGGGCGCGACCCTAAGGTCCGCCCCCACGAGGCCCCACGGGAGTGTCTGCGCTCACACGGCGCCTGTCACACAATTCACACACACAGTGGCGAGTTTGCCTTTTTCCGCCCGTGAGGGTGGGAGGTAAGTAAGTAACTGCGCTTGAGGGTAAGGGTACACTATCATCTTCTTGGCCGAAAGATGTCAGATGTTGCCCCACAGCCTAGGTGCTGTCACAAAGTGGGCGGTGCTTGGTGGCTCCAGCGGCGCAGGCGTCGACGGCGCCGAAGCAAGAGATCCAGGGGTCACAGTAAGCGCTCCGTGTTGCTCTCTCGCTGCATCCGCGATTTGCTTCATCTTCTGCAAGTTTTCCTCCGCCTCGGCCACCTTCTCCTCCGCCTTGGTCACCTTTGCCTCCGCAGCCGCCACCTCTTTCTCATTCCGCGCGGCCTTCGCCGCCTCCGCCGCCGCCTTCGCCGCGGCAGCTGCTCGCTAGGCATGGCTTATAGGGCTAGCTTAGTCAGTTTGCTGTTGTAAGCTCGAATAAACTCTAAACTCTAACTCTAGCCGCCTTCGCCGCCTCCGACTCCACCTTCGCCGCCTCCGACTCCACCTTCGCCGCCGGCTCCGCCGTCTCCCTCTCCGCCCGCGTCTTGCCACCTTCCTTCCTCTTGCCAAGCTTCTCCTTCAGGCGGTCGAGCGGGTTTGTGATGCCACCTTCCTTCCTCTTGCCAAGCTTCGCCTTCAGGCGGTCGAGCGGGTTTGCGATGCGCTCCTTCTTGACCAAGTAGACGATAGTGGCGATGGTTCCAAGGAAGAGGAGCACGCTGATCACTGCGCCCGCAACTGCCCCTGCGTTGGTTGACGACGAGTCCGAATCCGATGCGGGTGAGTAGACGACCACGGTCGGAGTGGCCTCGATAGTGATACCAAATTCTTTCGATGCAGCCTCCGCCGTGCTCAACTTGGCGATGAGCGAGTCAGAAATCTCGGCCGCGGCGGAGTTAGAGCTCGCGGTGATCACAGCGGTAATGATGACGGAGGCGGCAGTGATTGTGACTGCGATCGCGGAATCATAATATTTGAGGCCCTGACAGCGGATTCCGTTGCAGCAATCTTGTCCGAAGCTGAGGGTACCCTTTTTCAGCGTGCAGGCCGCGACGCCAATCCTGGCCTTCAGGACGTTCTTGAAAGTGCGTTCTCCGTAGTTTCCACTAGAGTCCGAAAAGACCGTGGTGTCAGCGTAGTCTGCGACGTTGCCGCTGGCTTGCATTGTGAGTGTGACGGTCGGGGGCGGTGGTGGCGCGGCGACAGTGGAAGCCGAGGAGGCCGCGTCGCAAGCGTCCGTAAACTTGATGTCTTTCGGCGGGAACATTGTAATCGGTGGGGCGCCGAATAGCTCATGCCAGTTGACTGTCTGCACCTGGCAGATGGCGTCTTGAGCTGTCCCCACCAACCCCTCCCCCGAGTCGGTGCCATCGCATTTAGGGATGTTGGCGCCGCAGGCCTCTTGCCCAGCCGCCTTCATGCACAGATCAACCTCTTGGGTGGTCGTGAGGCCGCTCATGCTGCCTTTGACGGTGAGGCTCACCTTGGCGTAGAAGTCCACGACGCCCCACTTTTGAATGGGTACCTTGACCTCTTTCGATTTGCCGGCCTCCACGCTCAAGCTCACGGTGATTTTGTTTGTGCTCTCCTCGTACTCAACTTCCCCCGCCATGTCTGGAGCGCTAGCCTTCAACGCCGTGACGGCGTTATTGACCATCGTGTCGATGAGGCTGTCAGGGCTTGCACACGTGCCTGTACACACAGGCACGCATGCACAGCCTCCTCCAAGACTGTCGTTATCTGTGCAGCTGCCCCCCAGAACAGAGCAAACTTCCTCCGTCGAGGAGAGCACGGGCAGAGATATCCCAGCTACGACAGATGCCATGGCCGGCTTCGCGCAGGGCCGGACTGTGGTTCCGGCATGGAATGTGATCTTCATATCTTTGAGGGCGTCCACTCCTGGCGGGGGGCCAATCTTAAGGTCACACTCGGCATCGCCGCCGATGTTCGAGGCGGTTCCGTCGCTCTTGCAGGAGCAGCTGAGGCCGGGCACGGACTCCAGGCTCTTGATCGCGGATGACAGCACCGCGCAGATCGCGTTGTCGGTCGCCGCCAGCCCTGGCAAGAGGAAGAGGAGCAGGGCGGACCGCATGGCTTTGCACTGGGGGCGGTGTCGTGGGGGCACCTCGTGCAGTCGTCGTTGCCAAAAGAGTTGGGGCACCTCCGACTACTGCCCCTTAGTTGGCAAACAACGCTGGCGAGAATATGCATACGGCTGGACCGAGATAGATAATGAGATCAGGATTTCGCAGACAAAAATAGCGCAGCTCAACTAAGTGCAGAGCAACCGGGAGTTCTTGCAGAGCTCTTTTATGCAGCCATACCAAGACACGACCGCGCTGCTTGATCAGGACTTGGATAGATAAGACGGTTACGTACTGCAGTCTGCAGCGCCGGCCGGGTCGAGTCCCTGGGTTTACAGGGGCGTTTCATCATCGCCGTGTTTGGGTCTGGGTGTGAGGTGCCCAGCATTGCGGAATTGTGTAGCGTCGCCGGAGTCGTGTAGCGCGTGAAACCTCCCCATCTTATTATCTATCAGGACTTGGCTCACTGGGCACTATAGAGCCCTGAGCTTGCCCGTGTGGAGCACTGCACGCGCCGTTTCAAGCGCGAGAGCTAGGGGCGTGTCGCTGTGACGCTGTCGGTGTGCAGTGCTCCACACGGGTACGCAACGCCGCCTGGCACGCAACGCAACGACACGAGAGGAGCCTGTTCTGACTTTAGATCCTGATCCTGATCGCCCTGGCCCAAAATGTGAAAACACGATTTCAGAGGAGACGGGATCTTGTGCGCGATAGCCCCAGCTTAAGCCCCTTATCATTTAGATGAGGCTGCTGAGAAAAAAATACTTTATTAACCTGAAGGCTGCGCAGCTAATGCGCAGCGCAACGAACTAGCGACGAGCTGGGCCTGAGTAACTGGGCGACACAGCCTCGTGCGTAGCTGGGCCTGCGTTCGGTGACTCCAAGTCCAGCTGGAAGTCCGATCCTGGTACTTCGGCCCCATGTGATAGGGCCGGACTACCGACCTCCTCGCCCAGGGAGTGCGAGCGCCTGTGGGGTATCCGGTGGGGGGCGTGGTGCGCAAAGCTGGCTCTCGCCTCCGCCAGCGCCCCTCTCTCTGCCACCAGCGCCGCCTCGAGCTCCTCGCGCCTCCGGGCAGACTCAGCGGCCTGCGCCTCCGCAGCCACCCCGCGTGAGTGCTCCTCGGCCAGTGCGCATGCCAGGGCGTCGCGCAGCCGCGACGCCTCTGCCTGGGCGACCACGGCTGCGCCCTCGGCCATGTCGGCCCGCCACAGCGCCTGCGCATCGCATCCACAGGAGGAGGTGAGCGTGTGTGGGGCGTGTGGGCCGTGTGAGGCGTGTGGGCCGTGTGGGGCGTGTGGGGCGTGTGGGGCGTGTAAGGGGCCGTAAGGGGCGCAGCGTGTGCGGGTGTGTGTGGGTGTGAATGGTGTGTGAATGGTGTGTGGAGGGGATGTACGGGTGTGTGGAGGGGATGTAAGGGGGCGCGCCTCGCGTGACGAGTGCTCCGAGGCCTCCATCTTCGCCACCGCCTCGGACGCGATCTGCACGCACCGCTGCGCCTCCTGCAGCGCCGCCTGGTGCTCTGAAGCCGCGACCTCCGCGCACCTGAGGGTCAGGGTCAGGGTCAGGGTCAGGGTCAGGGTCAGGGTCATGGTTAGGGTCAGTGTTAGGGTTAGGGTTAGGGTCAGGGTCAGGGTCAGGGTTAGGGTTAGGGTTAGGGTTAGGGTTAGGGTTGGGGTTGGGGTTGGGGTTAGGGTCAGGGTCAGGGTTAGGGTTAGGGTTAGGGTTAGCCCTTGGCGTGGAGGAGGGTGCGCACCTCCTCGCCTCCGCCCGGGCCTCCGCTTGCTTCTCCGCCTGCTTCTCCGCCTGCTTCTCCGCCTGCGCCTTGGCCTCGCCCGCCTTGGCCTCCGCCTTGGTGGCGCGTGTCAGGGCGCGGTCGAGCGCGTCGCGCAGCCCGAGCTTCTCCTGCTTCGTAGTAGAGTACGACTAGTAGAGTAGATTGGGTGTATCATGTGTAGAGTAGAGTAGATTCGGTGTATCATGGGTAGAGCAGAGTAGATTGGGTGTATCATGTGTAGAGGTAGAGTAGATTGGGTGTTACATGGGTAGAGCAGAGTAGATTGGGTGTTACATGGGTAGAGCAGAGTAGATTGGGTGTATCATGTGCTACACGACTCGCACGCTGCACGGCTCCGCGACGACGACGACTACTACTACTACTACTACTACTGCTGCCCTGTACTACTCTCCTGCAGCGCCTTGGCCTCGAGCTCCTTGGCGTGTCTCTGCGACTGGTGGAGGAGCACAGTCACCTGCGCCACTTCCTTCTCCTTGGACCCCTGCGCCGCCTGCACCGCCGCCCGGCTCTCAGCCTGCATCCTCTGCATGGCGTGCGCACTTCCAGCACCTTCCTTGCTGCTGCTCCTCCGCCTCGGGCGGATGGGCTGCAGACCGTGCGCCTCGCCGTCGCCTCCGACTGTGCCTGTGACCGTGCCTGTGACTGTGTGCCACGGCCTGGGTGACGCAGCCTGCGACGGTGTGACGGGTGACGCAGCCTGCGACGGTGTGACGGGTGACGCAGCTTGCGACGGTGTGACAGGTGACGCGGGTGACGCAGCCTGCGATTGTGCCTGCAGCCGCTCCGCCTCCGCCCTCTCCGCCGCAGCCGCAGCCGAGCCAGCCTCCGGGCCCTCCCCAGCTGGGCTCGTGATGCGGAGGAGGCTGGCTCGCCAGCCCTCCGGGTCATCTGCCTCCCGCATCGCCGGCGTGGTGGCCGCCTGCTCCCGCCTCAACGCCCGCTCCCTCTCCGCCGCCAGCAACCGCTCCGAAGCCGCCTCCACCCGCGCCGACTCCGCCTCATGGCGAGCTGCTGCCGCGTCGGCTTGTGCCGCCTCCATCGCGGTCTTCGCAGCCGCCACCTGCTCCAGAGCAGCCTCTGCCTGAGCGCACCCGGCGGCCGCCGCCGCCTCTGCCGCCTCTGCCTCTGAGCACGCCACTTCCGTCTCCATGCGCGCGGCACGCTTCTCTGCGCGCAACGCCTCTGCCTCCGCACGCGCGGTTGCCGCCTCTGCGAGCGCTGCCGCCGCCTGCGAACGCGCCGCTTCCGCTTCCTTGTGCGCCGCCTGCGTCTCTCTATGCGCCGTCTCGGCCTCCTTGTTCGCCGTAGCCACCATCTCCAGCACCGCCTCCTGAGCCGCCGTCGAGTGGGCCGCACTCGCCATCGGCGGCATTAAACCACGTGCCCCTCGGGCCTCTGCCTCTGCCTCTGCCGCCGCTGGAGTCTTTGCCCAAGAGGCCAAGAGGCCAAGAGGCGCAACATCTGGCGTCCGTGGTCCTCCCTCCGGCCTCCCTTTGGCCTCGGAGGTGGCGGAGTCTCTCCGGCCTCCCTCCAGAGCACGCACACGCGCCTGTGCCTCGGCGACACGCTCCAGCACGCTCACACGCTCCAGCACCGCCGTCTCTTCAGCGCCGCGCTGCGCCGCCGCTGCCGCCGCCGCCGCCTCCGCCTCAGCCTCGCAAGACTCCAACTCGGCAAGAGTCTCAAGGGCGCCACCTGACCGTCGGCTGGCTGGAGCGTGCGCCCCCTGCGCCAGCTGTGCGCTCGCTCCCCCCTCGACCTCCTCGTCCTCCTCGACCGCCTCGACCTCCTCGTCCTCCTCCAGCGTGATCGGGATCATGCAGAAGCCAGAGGGCGACCGAGGCAGTAAAGGCGCGGCAGCCTCTGCCTTGACTGCATCGGTACTGGGCGGCTCGGAGGCCGTCGGCTGCCGTGCAGATGGAGGCCCGCTCTCTTGCTGGCGAGAGAGAAGCGGCAAGGGCGTGAGGCTGTGAAGATCCTCATCACGGAAGAGCAGCTGCTGTGCACGGGCAATGTAGGGCGTGAGACTCCCAACCTCCAGAGCACCGACAAGTTCCTCCTCCTCCTCCTCGGCCCACGCCGCTGCTGCAGCCACGGCCACCTCCGTCCGCTCACGCTCCGCCACCATCTCCGCCTCTAAAGCACTGGCACGCGCCTCTGCCTCCGCCAACGCCGCCACCATCTCCTCCTCCGTCGCCCGCGCCTGCGCCTCCACCTCTGCCAGTGCCCGCGCCAACGTCGCTGTATCCTTCGCGCCCCGCTGTGCCGCCGCCGCTGCGGCCTCCTCCGCCGACCGCACTGCCGCCGCGCCTTCGTTCACCGCCGACTCCATCGCCACAGCCACCTCCGCCTCCGCCTCTGCTGCCGACGTTTGCACCATCAGCAGCATCGACTCGAGCGACCCCGCCTTCTCCTCCGCCGCCTCTGCCCTCGCTAGCGTGGCCGCCTGCTCCCGCCTCAACGCCCGCTCTTTATCCGCCACAAGCAACCAGTCCGAAGCCTCCACCCGCGCTGCCTCCATCTTATTCTCCGCCCGCGCCGTCTCCGCGTCTGCCCGTGCGACCGCTGTCTCCGCCCACGCCGCCTCCGTGTGCAGGCGCGCCGCCTCTGCCTCAGCCAGCCTCGCTTGCGCGTCCTCGCGCGCCGCCTGCGCGTCCTCCTCTGCCGCCATCACCCGCACCTCCGCCTCCGCGGCTGCAAGTTGGCCCGCCGCCACCTCACCACGTGCTGCCGCCACATTGACCATGGCCGCTGCTGCCTCACCTCGGGCCACTTCCGCATCCGCCTGCGCCGCCAGAGCCTCCGCGCGCGCCACCTCCGCCATCGCGGCCGCTTCTGTTGCCTCTGCCGTCGATGCCTGCAGCGCGGCATGCGCCCGTTCCAGTCCCGCCACCCTCTCCTCTGCTGCTACTGCCCTCGCGACCAGCGTACCCAGCTCCTGCCTCAGCGCGCTCTCACGCGCCGCCGCAGCCGCCTGCCCCGCTGCCACCTCTGCGCGCTCCGCGTCGGCCGCCTCCCGTGCCACGTTCACCTCGCTGCGTGCCGCCGCCGCTTCAGCGTAAGCCACCGCCTGCTGCGCCGCCGCCTCCGCCACCGACTCCTCGGCTCGCGTCGTCACCACCGCCGATGCCTGCACCTGCGCCCGCGCCTCCTCTGCCTCCGCCCGTGCCGCCTGCGCCTCTACTCGCGCAGCTTCCGCCTCCGCCCGTGCAGCCTCGCCCTCAGCGTACACGGAGTCCGCTCGCGCCTCCGTTGCTGCAGCAGCCATCGCCAGCGCCGCCACCTCCGTCCGCATCGCTTGCACCTGCGCCTGCGCCTGCGCCGCCTCTGAATGTGCTGCCTCCACTTCCATTTTGGCGGCCGTCACCTCTGCGCGCGATTGCTCGACCGCCTCAGTCTGCGCCGCCGCCACCGCCGCCTCGCCGCGCGCGTGCGCCTGCGCTGTCATTGCCTCCGCATGTGCCGCCACCACTTCCGCCTTAGCGGCTGTCACTTCTGCACGCGATTGCTCGACTGCCTCCGTCAGCCAGCGCGGCTCGTCGTCCTCCTCCTTCTCAACAGCCGCAGCCGCCCCGACCTGAATCGCCGCAGCTGCCACCGTGCCCTTCTCGAGCGCCTTCCGTTCCGCCGCCGCCTGACCAGCCAGCGCCACCTCCGCCGTCGCTCTGGCCTCTTCTGCCTCCTTCTCCGCGGCCGCCTGCTGCTGACGCGCCTCCAGGAGCTCCTTGACCATAGCATCGAGCACCTCGGACTCCGAGGCCTTCTGGTTCCGCCGCCGTTCCCGCACCACCTCCAGGGTCGCCTGCGCCTCCATCCTCTGGGCCTCCGCCGCAGCCTGCCCCGCCTTGGCTTCCGTCACTGCTACCACCGCCTCCACCGCCACTACATCTGCCCTCTGCATCGCCACGTCCCGTGATGCCTGCAACTCCCTGAATTGTGCGCTGGCTGCCTTCGCCTCCGCCTCCGCCTCCGCCTCTGCCTCCGTCCCAACGTTCCCTTCTGCTTCCCTCGGCACACCGAGCGCTGCACTCGTCCTCCCTGCCATTTCGTGCACCGCCGCCGCCGCCGCCGCCGCACCGCCGCCTGACTCGCCTGACAGTCGATCGCTCGACAGGCGCTTCTTCTTCTTGGCGTTGAGCTTCTTCCGCTGCGCCTTGGTCAACTTGCTGTCGCCGTCGCCGTCACCGCCGCCATCGACACCGCCCACTTTAGTGACCGCGCCGTCGCCGCCGCCGCCGCCGCCGCCGCCGCCGCCGCCGCCGCCGCCGCCGCCGCCGCCGCCGCCGCCGCCGCCGCCGCCGCCAGCGCCGCCGCCATCTCCCGCTTCGAGCAGCGTGGCGTCGTCGGCGAAGTTCGAAGGGCCCCCTTGCTCCTCTTCACGCCCCGAAGATCTTCGAGAAGAAGCAGAAGCAGAAGCTTCGAGCGCCACCAGCACGTCTAGCTCCACAGTGACCGCCGCCAGCGCCGCCTCCGCCGCCTCCGCACGCGTGACCACCGCGTGGACCTTCTGCTGCGTCTCCTCCTCTGCCACCTGCGCCTGCGCCTCCACCTCTGCCAGTGCCCGCGCCAACGTCGCTGTATCCTTCGCGCCCCGCTGTGCCGCCGCCGCTGCGGCCTCCTCCGCCGACCGCACTGCCGCCGCGCCTTCGTTCACCGCCGACTCCATCGCCACAGCCACCTCCGCCTCCGCCTCTGCTGCCGACGTTTGCACCATCAGCAGCATCGACTCGAGCGACCCCGCCTTCTCCTCCGCCGCCTCTGCCCTCGCTAGCGTGGCCGCCTGCTCCCGCCTCAACGCCCGCTCTTTCTCGGCTGCCAGCAACCGCTCCGAAGCCGCCTCCAGCCGCATCACTTCCGTCTCCTTGCGAGCTTTCACCGTCTCTGCCAGCGCCTCTATCGTCTCCTCCACCGCCGCCGCCGTCTCCGCCCGCGACGCCTCTGCTGCACTCGCCTCCGCCAGCTCCTTTGCCCCCGCCGCCACTGCCTCCCGGCGCGCCGCCTCCGCCTCTTGCCGCGCCGCCTCGACCTCTGCCCGCGCCTTCTCCGTTTCCGTCAACGCTCCCCTCGCCGTCGCCCGACCAGACTCTGCCTCCTCGCTTGCCGCCACCGATCGCCACTCGGCCGCTTCTACCCTCGCGGCCGCCGTCTCCGCCTCAGCCCGCGCCGCCTCCGTCTGCGCGCACGCCTCCACCGCCCGCCCCTCCGCCGCCGAAAGCTTATCCTCTGCCTGCGTCTGCATGCTATCGAGCTCTGCTCGCAGCGCCGCCATCTCCTGCGCCGCTGCCGCCGCCGCCACCCTCTCCTCCACAGCTGCCGCCCTCGCCTCCACCACCTCCACTTGCGTCGCTTCTGCACGAGAGAGCGAGTCAGTAATTCTCTCTCGCAGCGCTAGCACCTCTGCCGCCGCCGCCTCACCCTCCTCCGCGCGCCTCTGCTCACACCTGAGCGCCTCGCGCAGTGCCGCCGCCTCCGCCGCCTCCGCCGCCTCCGCCTTCGCCAGCTCCACTGCCTGCGCCTGCGCCTGCACCGCCTCGGCCCTCGCCGCGACGATCAGTTGCTGCTGGGCGTGCAACTCCGCGGTGACCGCCTCGAGAGCCGACTGCGCCTCGGCCTCCGCCTCCGCCAGCTCTGCCGCCTGCTCAATTGCTTGCATCGTTGCCGCCGCCGACACTGCCACCGCTGCCGCCGCCGCCGCCACCGTCTCCACCTCATACCTCCTTTGCGCCTCCGCCTGCAGTGCCTCCGCCTCCACCTCCGCTGCCTCCCGCTGTGCCTGCTGTAAGCCGGGAGAAAGGCACAGCAACAGAGCTTCGAGCATATTCCGCGGCCGTGGCGACGCGGGTGGCACTCCGGTGGGCACTGCGGGCGGAACTGCAGCCTTCAATACGGGCGGTGCTTGCCTCGTCGCCAGCACATCCGCCGTTGCAACTGCATCCGCCCGCGTCGTGGTAGCTTGCTCTCCCGCGACCGCGCGCGCATGGTCCACACGCGGTGCTACACAAGCGCCGCTCGCCTCGCCTTCCGCCGCCTCCTCCGCCTCCGAGCACACGCACCCCTCCGACGCTTCTGTCTCTACCGTCTCCACCGTGTCCTCCACTACCGCCTCGTCCATCACCGCTGCCGCCTTCCGTGGCTGTGCCGCCCTTACCACCCTCTGCGCCTCCACCTCCGTCTCCGCTGCCGCCGCCGCTGCCGCCGCCGCTGCCGCCGCCTCTGCCGCCGCCGCTGCCGCCGCCTCTGCCGCCGCCTCCGCCTCCGCCTCCGCCTCCGCCTCCGCCTCCGCCTCCGCCTCCGCCTCCGCCTCCGCCTCCGCCTCCGCCTCCGCCTCCGCCTCCGCCTCC
>Ga0209302_10002545_pt1 | contig 10613 bp, 13 predicted proteins | sample ArcOceMetagenome_2_FD_187445 | JGI IMG/M metagenome (GOLD analysis project Ga0209302, IMG submission 187445) | Marine eukaryotic phytoplankton communities from Arctic Ocean - Arctic Ocean ARC135M Metagenome (SPAdes) (version 2) | ecosystem: Environmental > Aquatic > Marine > Oceanic | place... | reverse complement strand
GGAGGGGTGAAGGGAGGGGTGAAGGGAGGGGTGGGGAGGGGTGGGGAGGGTGGGGAGGGGTGGGGAGGGTTGGCATGGGGAGTCGAGGCGAGGTGAGGCGAGAGAGGTGAAGCGTGTAGGAGGTTCCAGTGCACAGCACAGCAGCTCCAGCCTCAGCAAAGGGTGCATACAAGGTATATGGTCCACCCTGTGCATATGGGAGCGCACCGCGAGCGTCAGCACGCACGGGTGAGTCGAGCCATTCTCGGTGAACCTCGCATCGTATGCCTGTGCGCGCGTCTGCTGCTCGGAGGTGGTGTTGTCGTAGCCGGGCGTGAAGATGGGGAGGAGGTAGGAGGTGTTCTGCGCGACCATCGCTCCCGTGGCGCAGGTCATACGGAAGGGCACGCTGCGCGCCGAGCCGTCCCCAGGGCTGAAGGCGCCACCACAGCGCGATTCGGCGTCGAGCGCCTCGCCATCGATCTGCAGCAAGGGCGTGCACATGTGACTGTGCATGTGACATGTGACATGCACATGCACATGCACGTGTGCGCAGCAGGTGATAGGGGCCCCACGAGTGCGCACACCCTAACCCTAACCCGGACCACCCTAACCACCTGCAGCAGGTCGTAGGGGTCGCACGAGTGTGCACAGAAGTCTGTGTCGCCGTAGGAGTACTCGAACTCCGTCGTGGTATACTCGTCATACATGAGGAAGACAGCGTAGAGCGAGCCTGCGGTTAGGGGTAAGGGTAGGGGTAGGGGTAGGGGTAGGGGTAGGGGTAGGGGTAGGGGTAGGGGTAGGGGCAGGGGTAGGGGCAGCGGCAGGGGTAGGGTTGCGCCACGCCGCTGGTCGCACGCACCGGCGCCCAGTAAGTAGTAAGTAGTAAGTAGTAAGTAGTAAGTAGTAAGTAGTAAGTAGTAAGTAGTAAGTAGTAAGTAGTAAGTAGTAAGTAGTAAGTAGTAAGTAGTAAGTAGTAAGTAGTAAGTAGTCAGCACCGGCGCCCAGTATGAAGTACATTGAGGCGTCGAACATCGAGAGCGACAGGTGGAGCTTCTTGGTGGTGGCGATGACGGCGCGCTCGGCGCCGCGCAGGCAGCGCTCGTAGCGCGAGAGCGAGGCAGGCTCGAGCCCGAGCGAGACGACGGTGCGCAGCCCGGAGAGAGTCTCCGAGGCGACGCCGCCCGCCTCGCCGTAGGCGTCGGCGAGCATCTTCGTCTTCTTGTCGAGTGCGGCCATGCTGTAGACGGCGGCGGGGACGAAAGTGATCGCGGAGGTGCCGAGCGTGACGAGCGCCAGGTCCCACTTGAAGATGAAGCCGATGACCAGCCCCGACACCAGTTGGCCCAGCCCCATGGAGATCAAACCCATGGTGCCGGAGCCCAGCCCCTTCTCGATCAGCACGAGCGACTCGCCCATGCGCGTCGAGAGCTCCTGCGGCTTGTTGACATCGTACCAGCCTACCTCTTGACGCAGGACACCCTTGATGTAGCCCTTCTTCCACTTGGCGACCATTCGGTTCTTGGCCAGCTCAAGACAGGTGCCGCCAACGCACTCCACGCCCATACTCGCGGCGCCAAAGATGACCATGGCCCAGAGCATGTACTCGCCCATCTCGATGTAGCTCCGCCCCCCATCAATGACGAAGAACTCGCCGAAGATGATGAGCACGTAGGTCTGCAGAAACCCAAAGCCAGCCTTGCAGAGGCACCCCACGATGACGAACACCATGTCCAGTGGCGTGGCATAGTGGTAGATCGCAGCCAGCAGCTTGCTGCCTGTGGGCTGGCTCACGCCGGCCACGGTGCCGGATTTCACAACCTCTGAGGGGACCACGTTTGTCCCCATCCCTTCGCGCTCGCACTCAAACACCTTTCGTGCCGAGCGGCCGACGTGTTTGCGTTTGTGGTGACAAATCGGCGCGTCGCAAGTTTGGTGATTGCTAGGGTGCCGTCAGCGGCCTTTACGCTCGCCGGGCGCGTGAAACCAATCTATCTGATCTCATCTCATAAAATAACATTGCTAGGAAGGGCTCACGACCAGCATTACACGCGATCTAGCACCCACGACGGTATCCGTTCCACGCGCACCATATGTATCTGGGGACCGGTGTGTGCATACCGAAACGGCGCCTGGCACGCGGGACCATCTGGGCTATCGCGAGCACCGAGCTTCGGCCCGGGCCGGCACGAGCGTTGGCGCCACGCCGAGATGTGGCCGCAGCGACGGCGCAGGTGAGCCCCCACCAGACTCGTGTTACCAGAGCCGCGGTCTTTGTCGACGAGCATCCCAGCGCGTCTGGTGGGCAGTTCCAAGTCGGCGCACTTGATATGCAAGAGCCACAACGAGCCATCGAGGCAATCGTCCGCCGACCCCCACTTGCCGGGCGCACTGACAGCGCACGAGGCGAGCACGGCATCAGCCAGTCTGCAGGTCAGTGGGTCCGAGGTTCGAAGGGCGGCCAGCCACCACGCAAAGTAAAGCGGATTCTTCATGTTGTGAGTCGACAGGGTGAAGGTGGTCGGAACGCGTGAAAGTATCGCCTTGCGAAAGCCGCACGACGGCAGCATCAGGCTCCGCTGACCGCGGAGCAGCGGTCTGGCGGCCCAGTCGAGCGCAGCCTCGTCGGGCTCGGCCACCTGGACATCGTAGGCATTGGCGGGAGCGACGGTGCGGCGGTGAGGGTTGGCTCGTAAATAGTCGAGCAGCCCGCCAAACTGTCTGGGGTCGGCCATCACAAGCTCGTCCTGGTCCACGATGAGCGTGTGCGTGTACCCGAGCGCGAAGAGCTCCCGCTGTATGCTCGCGTACGCGACCAACCTGTGGCGCTCTGAGTATCTTGAGTACGTCGTGTCGGCAGTGCTCGCGCTGGCGCGGTCACCCGAGCAGAACAGGCAAGTTGTGCTGTTGAGCCTTTGCTGGACGGTACGGAAATACGATGACGCGCCGGGTGGTATGGACCGAAACGTCGGCGCCGGCATCTCGACCAGATTTCGTCGGGGCAGACGGTGGAAGCAGCGGCGCAGCTCTCTATTGGCCGCTGCCTCGATCACGTAGATGTCGCGTGGCGGTATGTGCTCAACTTGAGTGTAGTAGTGCATCCAGACGAGGCACGGCTCCAGCAGATCGCGTGATGCCATTGTGAGCACCGCGAGGCGTACGGTATCATGGGCGGCCGAACTCGAGCTGCCCTCGAGGCACGAGTTTGCGAGCGGCATGCCTACACAGCGGTGGCGGCGGCGGCGGTGGCGGCCACGCTGCGAGAGCCACGCGATGACGCCGTATTGACCGAAAAGTAGCTCATACGCGCCTTGTTGGCACCGATCTTGGCACCGATGTTTGCGCTCTGGGTCTCTCTTTTCGGCATGGTCGCGAGGCGCTCCGACGTCGTTTCGCTGGTCCGGAAGTTCCACGAGCAGCCGCAGGCCCCTGGGCTCGTGCTGTATCTGACGGGCGGCTGCATGCAGCTGGCGCCGATGCTGCTCACCGTGCCGGGCGCGTCACGCACGGTGCTCGAGCTGCAGGTGCCGTACTCGCAGCGTTCGCTGCGTCTGCTCATCGACGACGAGCCGGCTCAGTATGTCAGCGCCGATGTCGCGCGGCAACTCGCGCGGCAAGCCTTTCTACGAGCACAGGAGCTGAGTGGGACGGCAGCAGCGGACACAGAAGTAGGCGGGCGGTGCTTGGGACTCGGCTGCACGGCCGCGCTGCGCAGTGACCCACCCAAGCGCGGCGAGCATCGGTGCTTCCTCGCCCTCCACTCTGCTCTGGGCGTGTGGGAGCTCGAGCTCACGCTCAACAAGGCCCTGAATCGCAGCCGCGCACTGGAGGACGAGGTGGTGAGCCGCTGCGCGCTGGTCGCGCTGGCGCAGCAGTGCGGCCTCTCGCTGCTCACCGGCGGCGAGGCGCTCGATCCCGTGGATCCAGGATCCGTCGAGGCGCGCGCCTTTTGGCAGCTTCCGTCGGATGACGAGGCCGTATCGAGGAAGGATGCGGCTCTCTTGCAGGACGAGGCGCTGCTCATGCGCTTCACGAAGCACTGACGGCTGGCTCCTTAAATTTAAGCTGTGGCACTCGACTGCTCATTTAGTCTCGCCGTATGTAGTCCAGACGTAGCTGGTTTCTAGCGCGCCGTTAATCGTTCCCCGTTGGCAAGACGTGGCCGGACAGCACACGTCTTGAGCACACGACACGTACACCGGTCACCGCGTTGCTTCTCCGTTCAGAACCGTTGTGCGTTGATCGTAAAGTATTGCGTAAACCGTAAAGTACGGCTTAATACGCTCCGTAAATAAAGCCGTACACCACAGGCTGATCACAGGGAGGGTTTCTCTGGCACATGATATTGATTAAAGTGTCTCCAGGCCCTGGCCGTTCGCGCCGTTGAGGTGTGTTTTCTCACACTTTCTCACACGCGGCTTTATCTTGCCCGTGACCCGCCGTGTTCTCTGTTCAATATGGAAGCACTCACAGCACAGTGCACACAGGAATCACTGCAGGACATTTTTGAAACCGATTCCTAAAAAGACAACAGCCCCACAGCCTGTGTACGCCTACCGCCGAGCGGCTACGGGGGGCAGGGGCGGCCCGGCCTCGACGCCCGAGCGAAGGTCGCGCAGCGCCTGTGCGGTGGCGCGGCACTCGAGCTGCGGCTCGTTGCCCGTCTCGCCACCGCGCACGATGACGGCCCCCAGCCCTCGCAGCCACGGCCCCGCCTCCGCCGCGCCGCCCGGGAAGCCCAGGAGGGTGGCGACGCGCGCCACGGGCAGCGAGGGCTGGTAGGCGCGGCAAATCTTCTCGAGTGCGGTGGTGCGCTGCGCGGGCAGCAGCGGCTTGAGGATCTCCGCGCCCAGATTGTGCATCTGGCCCAGCTCGCGGAAGAATGTGCGGAAGTCGCCCGTCTGCAACGCCACACCCACGCGCACCGCCTGCGCCACCGCACCGCCATCCACGCCGCCGCCCGCGCCGCCGCCGCCGCCCGCGCCGCCCACGCCACCCACACCGCCGCCGCCGCCGCCGCCGCCGCCGCCGCCGCCATCGCCACCAGCTGTACTGGGGGCGAGGCTCATCCCACCCAGCATGAGGTGCAAGTCTTGCGAGAGCGCTGCGCCGCGCGTGGCAAGGCAGTGGAGCACACGGTAGGCCACGAACTCGTCGCGATGGCGCGAGAGGCGAGGGTCAGCGTGCAGCGCGACCTGGGTAGGCATTAGGGGTAGGCATTAGGGGTAGGCATTAGGGGTGGGGGTAAGGGCCGGGGTCAGGGCTGGGGTCAGGGCTGGGGTCAGGGTTGGGGACAGGGTTGGGGTCAGGGTTGGGGTCAGGGTTGGGGTCAGGGTTAGGGTTAGGGCTGGGGTCAGGGTTGGGGTCAGGGTTGGGGTCAGGGTTGGGGTCAGGGTTGGGGTCGGGGTTGGGGTCAGGGTTGGGGTCGGGTCAGGGCCTATAGGCGACGGTCAGAGTCGGGGTCACGGAGGGGTGGAGTCAGGGGTAGGGTTAGGCGCGTGCAGCGCGACCAGTTGCGACTGGCACTGGTTGAACTCTCCGTGGTCAGCGGCCTGCAGCGCTAGCCGTGCATGGGCCTCGTAGACCTGGTAGGGGGGTGGGGCTGCAGGTGGAGGATGGAGGTGGGGGTGGAGGTGGGCGTGGAGGTGGGGGTGGAGGTGGGGAGTGGAGGTGAGGAGTGGAGGTGGGGATAGAGGTGGGGGTGGAGGTGGGCGCGGAGGTGGGGTGGAGGTGGGGGTGGAGGTGGGGATGAGGGGAAAGGGGCGGGCAGGGGAGGCTCGAGCACACCTGCACAGCGAAGCGTGAGCATTCGTCAGTGAGGTGCTGGACGGTCAGGTCCTGCCGGATGCACTTGAGCTGCTCGCACGCGTACTCATAGTCGCGCTCCTGCCATAGCATATCAAGCATAACCATAGTAAGTATAGCCATAGCAAGCAGAGCCACAGCGATTATAGCCACAGCAAGTAGCAAGTAGCAGCATACTCATAGTGTGTCGCGCTCCTTCCCCCACCGCTGCCCCACCATAGCCATAGTAAGGACAGGCATCATAACTATAGCCATGGTAAGAAAAGCGCACCTTCTTCCATCGCTGCCCCACCATGGCGAAGGCCTCACGCAGCACCGGCAGCGGGCGCACCTGCCACCCACCGGCCAAGGGCGGAGTGGGGCGGCGGCCCAGAAGGGCAGCGGCGCGGAGCGGCGCGGCGTGTGCGGTGCGCAGTGTGCGGTGCGCAGTGTGCGGCGTGTGTGGCGTGTGCGGCGCGGTGCGTTCAGCGCGGTATGCGTGCGGCGCGGTGCGCGGTGGTGCCTGGTCCGCTCGAGGCATCGAGGTGAGCCGAAGGTAGCTCTTCTCCAGGGCCTGAGACTTGCCCTGCAGCACCTGCCCGGCAGGCAGCTTGGGCACGGGCCGGCTGGCTGCGGCGGCGAGCGCCTTCTCTGCGGCCGTCTGCTCGAAGCGTGCTGCGCGCAGCCCGCGCATCTCGACCTCCGCCTGGCTCTGGCGCAGTGGCATGATCTGCGAGGAGCCAAAGCCAACGGCCGGCCCAGCAGCCGCCCTCGCGACCCTCGCGGACCGTGCGGCGGCGAGCTGGGCCTCGAGACTTGCAATCGACGCAACGGGCTCGAGCGCTGGCCCCTGCCACCGCGCAGCAGCTGGCAGCGGCACGGGACCGCCGCGCGCGGCCTCCACGGCGAGCTGCCGCAGCGTGGCATCGCCCTCGTCGTCGGAAGAGCTGCTGCTGCTGCCGCCGCTCTTCTTGGACTCCTTGCGTGCACGCTTCGCTTCGCGCTTCGCATCCTTCTTGGCTCGCTTGCGCGCCTTCTTCTCCTCTTTCTTGACCTTCTTCGCCTTGGGCTCCATCAGCGTCGACGGCGCGCCAAGCCAGCGCGCTGGGTCGTATTTAAAAGGATCGGACGCTACTATTATCGATAAGATAAGATAAGTTATGATCGATAAGATAAGATCATGTGTAGCATCGCGAGTCGTGTATCGCGTGAAACCTAGAACCATCATATCTTTCGTATCTATCTATCAAATTAATTGTCGACTTTAAACGGGACGAAATTTGGGAGTCAGTGCCGCAGCCCCTTCCCATGTGCGCAGCCCGCGTGAGTGCCGAGCAGCCGCCGCATCGCAAACGGGCGGAGGTCGAGTGGCGCCGGCTGACCGAGCGCGAGCGCGGCGGCGCAGTCGCCGAGCGCGGGCGCCATCTTGAAGGCGTGCCCGCTACCGCCGCCCATGAGGACCACACGCGCACCTGGTTAGGGCTAGGGCTAGGGCTAGGGCTAGGGCTAGGGCTAGGGCTAGGGCTAGGGCTAGGGTTGGGGTTAGGGTTCGCGCCCATGTGGACCACACGCGCACCCGCGGCGGCGGCGGGCAGGCTGGGCGGCGGGACGAGGTCGAGCAGGTAGTCGTGATCGGCCGTACTCGTGTACAGGCAGCTCTGGCTGAGGAGAGGCACCTAGGATGCCCAGGGCTACCGCGTAGGCTTGTAGTCCATAGCCACCTCAGCACCGCAGAGGCGAGGGCAGATCACGCACCGCATAGTAAGTGTAGCCACAGTAAGTGTAGCCATAGTGAGTATAGCCATAGTAAGTAGAGCCATAGTAATGCGTTGCCGTCTCGAGGTGCGGGCAGGTCGCCCTGACCAGCCGCGCATTCGAAGCAACCACCTCGGCCACCCGCGCCGCCGCCGCCGCCTCCGTCGCGCCGTCGCCACGCGCGCCCACGCCGCCGGCGCCGCGCGGCCGCGCGTCGGGATTGGGCACATGTGGGCCGCAGTAGTGCGCAGATACCTTGACTCCGCCCAGCGAGGCCATCCCAGGTACGTCGCTGCCATAGTAGGTATAGTCATAGTAGGTATAGCCATAGTAGGCATAGCCATGATGCGAGAGCGTATACCCTGCTTGCTCTGCGTACTCTACTCGCTCTCCTCTACTTGCGCCACCTACCCTACCCTACCTACTGTGTGCTCACATCATCGGCAGCCCATAGTAACCGTACTCGCCCAGTCCGTTCGGGACGTCATGGATAAACACGGGCATCGCGCGATGCGAGTGGTCGACGCCCTCCGCCGCGCCGCCACCTAGGGGTGATAACAAGGGAACATGCGCACTGGTCGAGCCCTCCCCCTCCCCCTCCCCCTCCTCCCCCGCGCAAGGTAAGTAGAGTCAGTAGGTTAGGTGGGTGCCCTCACGCGCGGGAGCAAAGTAGGAGACGGTCTCTGCGGTGACCATGGTGGGGATGGAGAGGCCGAAGAGCGAGGCCGCCAGAGGAGTCAGCCACGCGCCCGGTGCGAAGACCACCGCCTGTTACTTATTGGCCCTTATAATTACTACTACTGCCCCACTCTGCCCACTCTACCCACTACTTACCTTAGCCTCGATGGCCTCGCCGCTCTCGCTGGTCACGCGCAGCGCCCCGCCCGCCCCGCCCTCCACGCCCTCGAGGGACGAGGCCCGCCAGCCAGTATGGACCTCGGCGCCGAGCGAGGCGGCGTAGCGCCACGCTGTGGTGACGCACCGGCTTGCAAAGAGAACGCCGTAGTCCGGCTGGTACAGCGCCTGCAGATCGTCGGACAGCGCAAACTGGGGCCAGCGTGCGTTCACCTGCGCGGCCGACAACAGCTCGTGCGCGAAGCCGCGCCGCTCGTACAGCGCTTGCAGGTCGGCGAGTGCGCCTGGTTAGGGTTAGGGTTAGTGTTAGTGTTAGGGTTAGTGTTAGGGTTAGGGGCAGGGGGCAGGGGCAGGGGCAGGGGCAGGGGCAGGGGTAGGGGTAGGGGTAGCTTCTGCAGGTCGGCCAGTGCGCCTGTGCCCTCGACTCCGCCTCTCACTGAAGCAATGTTCATGCCGCCCGTCGTGGCCATCAGAGGCTCCCCGGCAAAGTCTTGCAGCTGCTGCCACAGCGGTAGGCTGTGCAGCATCATGTCCACGTAGTGGTCCTGGTGGTACGCGAGCCTAAAGATCCTCCCGTCACCGTGGGAGGAGCCGCGGGCATGTACAGGCTCGAATTGATCGGCGAGCGCCACAGTCGCGCCTCGCCGTGCAGCGATGGCTGCGGTCCACGCGCCCATGACACCGCCGCCGACAACGAGCACGTCGTAGGTGGTGCGCACGCCGCGTAGTCGCCGCATGCGTGCCGCGCGTCGCGGTTGTTCACGAGCGTCGGCAAGGCCGCGGAGTTTTTCTGTGGGTGCAAGCTGCGGACCCTGCTCTGCTGTGTGTGTGTGCGTGTGCGTGTGGGTGCGTGTGTGTGCGTGGGTGTGGGTGCGTGTGGGTGCGTGTGGGTGCGTGTATGTGTGTGTGTATTTGTACGACTCTTTACCGGCTACAACCCCTGGCACGAGCACATGTCATGACCTACTCGTCTGACACTCTGTCGAGCTCTCGCCGCAGCTGCGCCACCGCGGCCTCTGCGGAGCGCAGCTCGTCGCCCAGCAGCTTCCGGCGCTCGTCAGCTGCCGCCGCGCCAGGCCTCACGGTGAGGGCGTACAGCTCCGAGCACACGGTGCGGTAGTCGGTCAGCAGCTCCTCTGCGCAGGGTTAGGGTTAGGTTAGGATTAGGGTTAGGATTCGGGTTTGGGTTAGGGTTAGGGTTAGGGTTAGGGTTAGCGCTAGCGTGAGCGTGAGCGTTAGGCTTAGGGGTAGCTCCTCCGCGACGCCAATGGGGGACCCATGTACCATGTACACGCGCGCGCCGACCAGTGCGCAGGGGGCGGGCACGTTGCTGCTGGGGCGGGGCCGCACCTCCAGCTCGCACGGTCCGCGTCGTGATGTAGCGATTGAAGACGTTGTCATCCGTGGCTTCGCAGTAGCGCACGTTCGGGTCCTCACCGTGGTTGACGAACCACGAGGCGTCAAGTCGCTCCAGGCCGGTGGCATTCACGCCGTACACGAGCCCGCCCGTCGGGTGCCGCAGTCGGGTGGTCCCCGTCGCGTCGCGAGGGTCGTCAAGGGCCTGAATAGGCAGGCAGCGGTGTTTAGTTGCACGGCGGCGGTGTTTTTGCACGGCGACTAAACACCGCTGGCTTCCTGTTCAGTTCAAGCGTGTTCGGACTCACAGCAAAGAAGGATAACAGCTGCGAGCGGACCTCAGCCGGGAAGGCTGCGATCTCGTCCTCGCGCACAGCGATGCACGGCGGCTCTGGCGGCTGCAGGTGAGCGTTCGGCGACACAAAAGGGTCGGTGTCAGGTGGGATGTCGCACACAGCCCGCACGCCGACTCCGGCGATGCGTGACGGCGCGAGCTTGATGTAGGATCGGTGCAGGAGGTGGTCGAACAGAGCGCTTTTGAGCACGGCTGTCATTTTGCGGGGTCACACAAGATGCCACCAGGACGCGCGCCACATGCCGCAGACCAGAATTCGCTGAGTTTCACCCCGCAAAATGCTCTTTGGGTCAGCTTTTACGCTCTCGGCCTACCACCCCGCTGCCGCGCGGGGCCGAGGCGTGGCCGCACGCACGAGATGCACGCGCGGCGGCGTAGGTAGGCCTGTGACGCTGTGAGCGGCGCGCTGGCGGGTACCGGCTGAGCCGACCATGCTCCGGCTAAATTCGCAGATCCTGGACAGAGACCAGAAGTCTGTCTGTCTGTCTGCCAGATCCTGGGAACGTGATTTTCGTCCGCAGTGTTGCCC
>Ga0209302_10002544_pt1 | contig 10615 bp, 6 predicted proteins | sample ArcOceMetagenome_2_FD_187445 | JGI IMG/M metagenome (GOLD analysis project Ga0209302, IMG submission 187445) | Marine eukaryotic phytoplankton communities from Arctic Ocean - Arctic Ocean ARC135M Metagenome (SPAdes) (version 2) | ecosystem: Environmental > Aquatic > Marine > Oceanic | place... | reverse complement strand
CCATGGTTCTTTGGTCTATATTTGGTTCTAATGCATTGTGAGCATATGATAATTGTGGTAATTCAAAAGCCATAATAAGAAATTTTAAAATTATTGTTTATTAATCTTGTGCAAAGTTACACATTAAGGGGTAATTATTCTGTTATAGAAATATTAAGGTTTTAATACCCCCTTAGAAAGCTTTTATTGCCATCTACTTTTACGTATTTTAGTGCAAAATATTAATCTTGAAAAACGACAGTCCTTTTTTAATTTATGACGCCGCAGCAGGTAGCGGTAAAACATATACACTGGTCAAGCAGTACCTGGGGTTTTTATTAAATCAACAAAAAAACAACTACTACCAATCTTTACTGGCCCTTACCTTTACCAATAAGGCTGTTGCAGAGATGAAAGATCGCATTATTGAAAATTTGTTGGCCTTTTCTGAGAAATCTTCTGTAGCAAACCCGCCACCAATGATGCAAGATCTTGCATCAGAGTTGTCCCTAGGACTGCCCAAAATTCAGGCAAGGGCAAAGGCAATACTAACTCATTTATTGCATAACTATGCCGCCTTTAGTGTAGAAACTATTGACAAATTTAACCACCGCCTTATTCGCACATTTGCGAAAGATCTCTCCTTACCTAGTAATTTTGAGGTGGTTTTAGATCCAACGGCGCTACTTACAGAGGCAGTAGATAAGCTCATAGATAAAACAGGGGTAGATCAAGCCATCACAAAGGTATTAGTAGCTTTTGCCTTAGAAAAAACAGATGATGACAAATCCTGGGACATCTCCAAAGATATTTTTAAAGCTGCAAAGCTCTTAAACAATGAAGATGATGCGGCGCACCTTACACTTTTTAAAGACAAAACACTCTCAGACTTTGAAGACTTTAAAAAAGAACTTCACAAAAATAAACACCTTGGTGAAGGTGCTATTTTAAAAGCGATCAAAGTTGTTACTGATATTATAGAAACCCATGGCCTGGACAGAAAATCCTTCTCAAGGGGTTCGTTTATCACCTTTATAGAAAGATTAAAAAGCAAAGATTACAGCAAGATAGATTTTTCAGCCATGTGGATACAAGATCTTGCACAAAAGCCAATGTATGGCGTCACTTGGGCAAAAAAAAATGAAACCCTTGCAGCTGTTATAGATCAAAACCAATCAGTCTTTGAAGCGTTTATCGCCGCTGCTCAAAAACAAGTAAACAACCTTAGGTTTATTGCCGCCATTTTAAAAAATCTCACCCCGCTTTCTGTAATTAATTTGGTAAGTAAAGAATTAGCACTACTGCAAGAGGAGCAGAGCCTTGTTCCAATTGCTCAGTTTAATGCCCTTATACATAAAGAAATAAAAGACCAGCCAGCGCCTTTTATTTATGAGCGCCTTGGAGAGCGGTACAGTCATTTCTTTATTGATGAGTTTCAAGACACCTCTGTCATGCAGTGGCAAAACATGATTCCATTGTTAGATAATTCACTATCTCAGGCACACAGCTCAAAAGAAGGTTCACTTCTTTTGGTCGGGGATGTAAAACAAGCAATTTATAGATGGAGGGGAGGTAACCCAGAACAGTTTTTATCACTCATCCATGAAAAATCTGCTTTTGACACGGTACGTCCTGTGATAGAAAACCTACCTAAAAATTACCGTAGTTTAAAAGAGATTATTAACTTTAATAACGGCTTTTTCACTTACGCTTCCCAATTCTTAGAAGATCCATTACATAAAAAATTATATTTAGATGGCAACAAGCAAGAGGTAAATCAAAAAGCAGAAGGGTACATCCATCTAGAATTTATTGATGCCAAAAACAAGGAAGAACAAAACCAACAATACGCAGAAAAAACCCTTGCCATTGTCAAGCAACTAAACCAGCAAGGATTTGCCTACAATGATATTTGCGTGCTAACCCGCAAGAAAGATGATGGGGTATTTTTAAGCACCTATCTTATGGAACATGAAATAGGCGTGATCTCCTCAGAGACCTTATTGCTTGAAAACGCTGGAGTAGTTACATGTATTTTTAATACCATTTTACTGAGTGTACAACCCACAGACACACAAACCAAAATACGTGTGCTAGATTTCTTGCACGCCCATTTTAAAATAGCCATAGATAAGCATTCCTTTTTCACTTCGTTTCTAGAAAAAGGGGCCTTGTTTTCTCAGACACTAAAAAAATACGACATTGATTTTGATCTTTTACAAGTAGCGCAAAAATCTTTATATCAGGGAGCTGAGTATATTGTAAAACAATTTGGCTTAGACAAAATTGCAGACGCGTATTTATATGGTTTTATGGACCTTATTTTTGAATACCAACAAAAACCTCAAGCAGACACTTTAGGCTTTTTAGATTTTTGGGAAACAAAAAGGCAAACGGCCTCTATTGCCTCTGGAGAAAATACCAATGGCGTCCAGTTTATGACTATTCATAAGGCCAAGGGGCTTGAGTTTCCGGCCGTTATATTTCCATACGCCTCCATAGAACTATACAATGAGCTGGAGCCTAAAACTTGGATTTCTGTTCCAGAGACTTGGAGTCAAAACTTTGAACACACACTTATTAATTACAATAAAAATATTGCTGAGTTCAACGATCAAGGCGCGGCTATTCATACAAAAAGAAGGCAAACCATAGCCTTAGACAATTACAATTTATTGTATGTAACACTTACGCGCGCCGTAGAACAGTTATACATTATAACCCTGGCGCCTAAAGAAGTTAAAGACACCCTCAAAAATTTCCAGCAACTCTTTGCTGGATTCCTAAAACATCAAGGGCTATGGGATGAAAACAAAAAGGTGTATACCTTCGGAAATTTCAGCCCACAAACTCATGGAAAAAACAAACAGAGCATTACTACTGTTTCACCCAAATTTATTACCAGCTCCCCCCAAGAGCACAATTTGCATATCATAAATAATAAGGGCATTGCTAGGTCTGCAAAAATCAAAGAGGCTATTGTAGAAGGAAATCTTTTTCATGATACCATGGAAGAAATAAAATACCATGGCGATCAGGATTTTGTTTTCCAGAAATTAAGGCGTCTAGCTACTATCTCAGAGGAAAAAATTGCCGCCTTACAACTAAAGGTGCAAACCGTAATCAAAGACCCGGCCTTGCAACATTTATTTGAAAATGACGCCCAGGTATTTAATGAGCGAGATATTATCACTAGGCAAGGATACACCCTAAGGCCTGATAGATTAAACTTTCATCCTCAAACAAATTCGGTAACTATTGTAGACTACAAAACAGGAACTCCTAGTTATGAACACGAAGATCAAATTAACGGCTATGCTACCGCGCTGTTAGAGATGGGCTACACCATTAAAGACAAAATTTTGGTCTATACAAATCAAACAATACTAATAAATAAAATTTAACTTTGCTTTTTTAAAATCATAGTAAACCACACATATGTACGGAAACATTAAAGAGCATTTACAAAAGGAAATACAGGATATAAAAGACAATGGTCTTTTTAAAACAGAGCGAATTATTACCTCGCCTCAAGGTGCAGAAATAACTATTAACACCGGAGAAACGGTGCTAAATTTTTGCTCAAATAATTACTTAGGGCTTTCTTCTCATCCAGAAGTTGTGCAAGCTGCAAAAGACGCCATGGATACACACGGTTTTGGAATGTCATCGGTTCGTTTTATTTGTGGCACCCAAGACATCCATAAAAAATTGGAGTCTAAAATTGCAGATTTTTACGGCACACAAGACACCATATTATACGCCGCTGCTTTTGATGCTAACGGAGGTGTTTTTGAACCTTTACTTGGTAAAGAAGATGCTATAATTAGTGATTCTCTAAATCATGCCTCTATTATTGACGGCGTGCGTTTGTGTAAAGCAGCCAGATACAGGTATGCAAATAACAACATGCAAGAGCTTGAGCAAAGACTCAAAGAGGCAAATGAAAATGGTGCTCGTTTTAAAATTATTGTAACAGATGGTGTCTTTTCTATGGATGGCGTTGTTGCATCTCTAGATAAAATCTGTGATTTAGCAGATGCCTATGATGCTCTTGTAATGATTGATGAGTGTCATGCAACTGGTTTTATTGGTGAAACAGGTAGGGGAACCCTTGAAGACAAAGGGGTTATGGGCCGTATCGATATTATTACCGGAACCCTAGGAAAAGCAATGGGTGGCGCCATGGGAGGATATACAACTGGCAAAAAAGAAGTTATTGAATTATTACGCCAACGTTCTCGTCCGTATTTATTTTCAAATTCATTGGCCCCTGCAATTGTAGGTGCCTCCATAAAGGTGTTTGAAATGCTCGAGAGTGACACCACTTTAAGAGATTTATTAGAGAATAATACGAATTACTTTAAAAAAGCAATGAAAAAAGCTGGTTTTGATATTGTAGAAGGTGATTCTGCAATTGTTCCTGTAATGTTGTATGATGCCAAGCTCTCACAGACCATGGCAAACATGTTATTGGAAGAAGGGATTTATGTGATAGGCTTCTTCTACCCAGTGGTACCAAAGGATAAGGCAAGAATTAGGGTGCAGTTATCTGCAGCCCATACCAAAGAACATCTTGACAAAGCTATTGGGGCTTTTATTAAAGTAGGCAGAAAACTAAAGGTTATATAGTCTCTAATGATATTTAAATACACAAAAACTCTTTGAAATTATTAAAATTTTAATAGATTTGTTTTTGTTAATAAACTTTAACAACTTACTTTTGCATTAAATAATACATATAACTAAACAAATAATTATGAAACATCTTAAAAGTATCTTAGTTGCTGCCCTTGTTCTATTAGTAACAGGCGTAACAAATGCTCAAGATAAAAACAATCCATGGGCTGTAGAGGTAGGTGTAAACGCTGTTGACACTTTCCCGGTAGGTCTTAGAGACGGACAATCAAATAAAGATCCACAAAACGGAACTCTTTTTTCTGAATATTTTAATGTGAGAGATCATTATAACATTCTTCCATCTGTATCTAGAGTTGCAGTAGGGTACTACCTAGGAGACGGATTTACAATGGGCGCAGTAGGAACTGTGAACAAAATCGATAGACTAGGTCGTGTTGATATTGAAACCTTAACATACTATGGTTTTGATGGAGAAATTAAATATAGCTTCAGAGAAATGCTAGGAAATGGATGGGTTGATCCTTCTATTGGTATTGGTGGGGGTTATACTTGGCTTGGTGATGCTAGATTTGGTACTGCTAATGGTTTAGCTGGTGTTAAATTCTGGATGTCAGAATCTTTAGCAATAAACTTCCAATCTACCTATAAGCATTCTTTTGAAGATTACGGAGCTAAACACTTCCAACACTCTGTTGGTGTATTGTTTAAGTTTGGTGGAGTAGATACAGACGGAGATGGTGTGTATGATAACGATGATGCTTGTCCAGAAACTGCTGGTCTTGCACAATTTAATGGTTGTCCAGACACAGACCTTGATGGTGTAGAAGACAGAGAAGATACATGTCCTAACACTCCAGGTCTTGCAGAATTTGCAGGATGTCCTGATACAGACGGCGATGGTATTGCAGATCCACAAGATGCTTGTCCTACTGTTGCAGGTCTTGCTTCTATGAATGGTTGCCCAGATGCAGATGGTGACGGAGTTACTGACGCAGATGATGCATGTGCAGATCAAGCTGGTGATAAAGCCAACAAAGGATGCCCATGGCCTGATGGAGATAACGATGGTGTTTTAGACAAAGATGATGAGTGCCCAACTGTAGTTGGTACTGTTGCAAACAAAGGATGTCCAGAAATACCTCAATTAACTATTGAGATCATGAAAGACCTTAATGACATGTCAAAAACTATCTTGTTTGATATTGGAGAATCTACAGTTCATACAGATTCTTATGATACACTTCAAAACATGAAGGATATCATGAGTACATACTCAGATGCTTCTTTTGTAATCACTGGTTACACAGACAACACTGGTAGTGATACTAAAAACCAAACACTTTCTGAAGAGAGAGCAATGGCTGTAAAAACGTACTTAGAGTCACTAGGACTTGCTGCAGGTAGATTATCTACAGAGGGTGCTTCAACTTCTAACCCGGCTGCTTCAAATAACACAAGAGCTGGTAGAAAACAAAACAGACGTGTAGAGATTTCTTCTAAAGAGTAATCTTCCACAAATAAATAGTAGAAAACGCCTCCTTTTAAGGGGGCGTTTCTTATTTTTATAACATGCATACTTTCCTAGAAGAAACAATTCAGCACCTCACAAAAAAACACGGGGATTTATCACAGCTCACTATTATTCTTCCAAGCAAAAGAGCGGGTGGTTTTCTATTAAATTATCTCAAAAATCAAGCACTTCAAACAAGTTTTGCTCCTAAAATAATTAGTATAGAAACATTTATTGAACATGTTTCTGACCTTCAGATTATTGACCCAACGGCGCTGTTGTTTAAAAGTTATGAAACCTATCTCAAACTAGATAGTATCCCAGAGAAAGAAAGTTTTGACACCTATAGCACATGGGCCGCTACATTGCTAGGAGATTTCAACGAGATAGACCGTTATCTTCTAGACACCCATTCGTTTTTTAATTACCTCAATGATATTCAAGATTTAAATCATTGGTATCTTAGAGACGATAAAACCCCGCTTATAGAAAAATACCTTGCTTTTTGGAATAGCCTTCAAGAATTTTACAGGACTCTAAAAGACAGCTTATTAAAAGACCACCTAGGCTACCAAGGGCTTGTGTATAGAAAAGCTGCTCAGGACATCTCTCATTACATAGAGGCCAACCAAACAACAAAGCATGTTTTTATAGGTTTTAACGCACTTAATACCGCAGAGCAGAACATACTCCAAGAACTTCTAGAACTTGACCAAAACGAGGTTATTTGGGACACAGACAGCTATTTCTTTGAAGACACAACTCACAGCGCATCATTGTTTTTAAGAGGGTACAAAAATAATTGGAAGCACTACCAAAAAAACCCATTCACCAACATTGCTAGTAATTTTATAAAACCCAAGACATTTTCCTTTGTTGGGGTTCAAAAAAACATAGGGCAAGTTAAATATGTAGGTAACCTATTGGCAACATACACCAAAGAACAACTGTCCCACACGGCTATTGTTTTGGCAGATGAAAACCTGCTATTACCTTTGTTACATTCTCTCCCAGAAAATGTTGATCAGGTAAACATTACCATGGGGGTAGCCCTAAAAACGATGCCGTATGCTACTTTTTTTGAAATTCTATTTTCAGTAAAAGCAAAACCTGCCGCTAGTTATTACTATAAAGATGTACAATCTATTTTAAGCCACCCTTTTATTACCAATATCATGGCTAGCGCTGGCGTTATTTTAGCCCAGATTAAAAAGGAGAATATAACCCATAGCACCCAGGGGTATTTACTGTCAATTTCTGACTCAAAGGATCATGAAATTTTACAGTTGCTATTTCAAGACTGGGGCCTTGACAGCGGTGTGGCCATTACCAGTTGCAATAAATTATTGGAGCTTGCAACCTCGCGCAATCTAAGTTCTATAGAAGAAGTTTCTGTATCCTATTTGCAAGAGATATTTTTGAAAATTGCAGCTCTTAATGATTCTTATAGCTATGTAACAACACTTAAGACAGTGCAACAGCTCTACAGAGAACTAATAGCAAATACAACCCTAGATTTTAAAGGAGAGGCCTACCAAGGGCTTCAAATTATGGGGGTGTTAGAGTCAAGGGTTTTAGACTTTAAAAATGTAATAATGACCTCTGTAAACGAAGGTACTTTACCCTCTGGAAAATCGAACACCTCTTTTATTACCTATGATTTAAAAAAACAATACAACCTGCCAAGCTTTACAGAGAAAGACGCAATATACACCTACCATTTCACTCACTTATTACAAAGAGTAAAAACGGCCACCCTACTATATAATACCCACACAGAGGGATTAAACACAGGGGAGAAAAGTAGATTTTTATTACAACTTGAAGTGGCCAAAGTGGCCAATCACACCATCACACATACTACCGTGAGCCCAACGATAAGCATGGGCCAAAAAACATTAGCACGTATAGAGAAAACTCCGAAAATTTTAGAGCGTTTGCAAGAAATAGCCTCCAAGGGTTTTTCTCCGTCTTCTCTTACTAGTTATATTAGAAACCCTATAGATTTTTATTTCCAGAAGGTGTTAAAAATCCAAGAGCATCAGCAAGTGGAAGAAACTGTAGCGGCCAACACCCTAGGAACCATAGTGCATGACACCCTTGAGGAGTTGTATACTCCCTTTGTTTCTAAGGCATTATCGGTAGCTGCTTTAGAGAGTATTTATCCTAAAATTTCGGCAGAGATCACGGCACAGTTTACAAAAAGCTTTAAGGGCGGAGATTTCTCTACTGGTAAAAACCTGCTCATTTTTGAAGTTGCAAAAAAGTATGTTTCTAATTTTATTGATTTTGAAATCAAAGAGGTAAAGGCAGGCAATGAAATTATAATTAAAGCACTTGAGGCAGATTTAGGCATTAGCGTTGAGGTGCCGGGGCTTGATTTTCCGGTTCGCGTTGGCGGGAAGGTAGATCGCATAGACCACTACAACGGGCAGCTGCGTATCATTGATTACAAAACAGGGAAAGTAGAGCAAAAAGATCTGGTAGTTTCGCACTGGGAAAAAATCAGGCAAGAATACACCTTTAGCAAAGCGTTCCAGGTACTAACCTACGCGCTTATATACAATGATACAGCGCCAATTACCGAGGCATTTGGAGGTATTATTTCTTTTAAAAACTTGGGAAGTGGTTTTTTAAAATTTACAGAAAAAACAGACAAAAAAGACACGACCATCACTCAAGACACACTGGTTTTATTTAAGGAGCAACTCGTTGCTCTAATTCAAGAAATATGTAATGTGAGCATAGATTTTCAAGAAAAAGAGGTGTAGATGCAGCGTATCAAAAATCAAATATTGGCCCCGTTACAGCCGGCACAAAAACCTATTGTGTATGACACCTATTTTAAAAATGACGGCAAGGCTAAAGCAGTTGTAGTTTTTTGTCACGGCTATAAAGGTTTCAAAGATTGGGGTCCTTGGCATTTGGTTGCTCAGGCCTTTGCAAAGGCAGGGTTCTTTTTCCTGAAATTTAATTTCTCCCACAATGGCGGTACTGAACACCAACCCATTGATTTTCCAGATGTAGAGGCTTTTGCGCAAAACAACTATACCATAGAGCTTGATGATGTTGATAGGGTCTTAGATTTTATTTGCGCAGATTCTAACTATAGTAACCAGATAGATGTCTCAAAAATAAGCTTAATTGGCCACAGTAGAGGCGGGGGTATTGTACTTATTAAAGCCCAAGAAGATACAAGGGTAAACAAGGTTGTTACCTGGGCAGGGGTGAGTGATTATAGAGCCCGTTTCCAAGAAAATACTCCAGGATTTTTAGAATTTAAAAAACAAGGCGTTTATTACGTGCAAAACGCCAGAACAAAGCAGCAGATGCCTCACTACTGGCAGTTTTACACCAATTTCATAGAAAACCAAAAGCGTCTCACCCTACAAAGAGCTGCGCAAGAGTTAGAAAAACCTCTGCTAATTGTTCATGGAGAGAAGGACACTACGGTGGGCATGCAAGAGGCCCAAAATTTACACAAATGGAGTAGTTTTAGCGAGCTTTTTATCGCCCCAGAAGCTAACCATGTTTTTAATGCCAAACATCCTTACTCCAAGGCTAGTATGCCAAAGGCGCTTACTGATGTTGTAGCAAAAACAGTTTTGTTTTTTAGCGCTTAAATGATGTTTTTTTGAGCCTTTTAATAGCTGCTTTTAATCTGATTATTTATATTGCAGCAAACACAATGAATTATGAGACACGTTTTTTATGTAATTATAGCCCTATTTATTTTCTCTTGTGAAACCGATGATAATGGTTGCCCTGGAGAACTTACATTAACCACGGATCTATTGGAGGCAGAGGTGCGTTACACTGCAGTTTCAAATGTTGAAAACTGTCTAACATACAAAGATGCCCTTACCCAATATATTGATTGTTCATCCTTACTTGCAGATTTTGAGAGAGATATATATCGTGAAATTATTTCTTTTTTACCCTGTTCAGATAATGAAATCACACTTTCCTTAGAAGGAACCTGGAATTTAACATCCATTGTCAATGCAGGGGGCCCTGTAGATATAATCGCAACCTGTGCGAATGAAAATTACATCGTTGCAGCTGTAAGCTCTGGGACGGCATATTTTCATTTTAATGAAGATCAAAACGGCAATTCTGTACCTTGTTTTCTAGGTGACACAGATAATTTTACCTACACAAATTTCCCAGAGGGTTCAAGCCAATTTATATTAACCACAGAATCTGGGGAGACCCTAGCGGGGATATTGATAGAATTTGGTACTGAGTTATCTATAACCGATAATGAAGATGTTTTAACATTTACAAAGCAGTAAATCCTTTTAAAACCCTTACATAAATGTTAGGGTTTCCTTTTTAAAATTCTTCTTTAGAGCAGATATGTTGGCGCAACTGGCTAGCCCCCTTAGACCATAAAAAAAAGCAACACCGACAAGATGTTGCTTTTAAGTGGAGAATATCGGATTCGAACCGATGACCCTTTGACTGCCAGCCAAATGCTCTAGC
>Ga0209302_10002543_pt1 | contig 10618 bp, 10 predicted proteins | sample ArcOceMetagenome_2_FD_187445 | JGI IMG/M metagenome (GOLD analysis project Ga0209302, IMG submission 187445) | Marine eukaryotic phytoplankton communities from Arctic Ocean - Arctic Ocean ARC135M Metagenome (SPAdes) (version 2) | ecosystem: Environmental > Aquatic > Marine > Oceanic | place... | reverse complement strand
CTCTTCGTTCCAGACGAAATTCCCCAGTTACGCGGGTAGCTCCACTCTAGAAGTTTGAGGAGGCACACCGACCCACACGCTGCGAGCTGGCCGGTGCGAATCGAACATTTGCTGCCAGCGCACTACTGGGATCTATAGGGGATCGTCTCGAAGCTCTTATACGTGCTTCACACTCGATAGTAGAGACAGCTCTTGTAGGAGCTACAGATGAAGGTACGGAAATCGCTGGCAAACGTGACCACAGAAAGTCGCAAGCGATCGAAATATGATGCAGCAGCGAGTGCGCCACATGGGCATGGGCACAGCTGCACGTATGCAATACAGATGTCATGCACATGCGATATGCATGTGCATATGCAATATGCATGCCATACACATACACATACACATGCACATGCACGTGCACGTGCACATGCATGTATGCATGCACATGCACATATGCATGTGCATGTGCATGCACATGTGCATGCGAAACGTCTGGTCAAGCGAGATGCTCCAAAGCCGCCAGCTCCAAAGCTGCTCCGGCAAGTCCGGCATATCAAACCGCCTGCACCATCGTGGCCAGGAAAGAGGGCGATAGCCGGCCCTGCTGCTTCGCGCCCGCTAGCGGCTTAACTGCTGCATTGACATTGGCGTTCGGGTGAGTATTGCTGGATGTCATGATCGCTTGGTTCTCCCGTTCTCTACGATGTTTATGGCAGCCGATGGCACAGAGGACTAGCGTCGCCACAATCGTAAGACCGAGCGTCAGCCCAAGCACGAGTTCAAGCGGGGGTCGCTGGCTTGGAGTTGCCATGGGCGACCTGTGGTCCAATCACTCCTGCTGCCCAAGAGCACCGAGCGTTCGAACTTGTGAGCGTTGTGGTGGCGTCGCGGAGGGTCAAGCAGGGGTACTGTTCGGCCGTGATTTTAGAGACAGGCATTTTGCAGCGGTTGGAACACAACTCGTTACACGACTTGCCTCTGGCGCGCGAACACGCGGGAGGCGCGGGCAAGTCTTTCCCCGCGCGCGGGCGGACGCGTTGCGTCGGTGTTGCAAGACTCGTGGTCAACAGATCGAACTCTACCATGCCATCTGTTGACCTCATGGAGGAGGGTGCTGACGTGCTGGACCAGCTCACCAGCACAGCAGCGTGTAAGCAGGGATTCCGCCGACCGTGGTGCACCTTCCTCTCGTGCGTGATGCTGACGGTGCTCCTGTTTGCGGCACCCTCCACCCTGGTGTCTAGTGCAGACACGACCTTGCGGAGGGTGCGGCGGCAAGCGTCGCTCTTCCGCCCACCGCCACCACCGTCGCCTCCACCGCTGCCATCGCCGCCACACTCACCGCCACCGCCGCCGCCGCCGCAAGCTGAGGCCCGTGCTGTGGACGCTGTAGGTGCCGTTGACCCAGGCGGGGCGGCGCGAGTGCCGGAGAGCTCTCCCTTGATCCAGGGGATCATCGAGGCAGGCTTCAGCCGCGATCAGGCTCGGGAGGGCCTCGCCGCCGTTGCCGCCAAGACGAAGGAGGACAACCTCAAGGTCCATTCAAGCTGCAGCTGACCCACATGCCCACCCTCACCTCACCCCCGCTTCCGCCCTCACCCTCATCTTAACCTTCACCCTCACACCAACCCTCGTCTAATCCGCACCGCAACACTCACGAACCCGCGTCCTACTTAACCCGATCGCTCACCTGCAGGTGATCGACTGGCTGCTGAAGCGGGACCTGGAGCGGTGTGTGGCCGCCTCTCGAACGCTTGCGCCGCCTCGAACCCCGCGCGGCACCCGCTCTGCACACGCTCTGCACCCTCAGGAGCAAGGCCGAGGCGGCAGCCGAGCGCGAGGCGCACTCGTACGAGAAGATCGACTTTGACGGGTGTGCTCGTGCGGATGTAGGATGTGGAGGCAGGCTAGGGGCTTGCGAGGCACCCTCTCGCCCAACCCTCTCTCCCCGCCCCCCGGCCTCTCAGGTATGCCATCGTGTGGGGTGATAATCACCGTACGAAGACGCTCGAGGAGTGCGGCCAGAAGTGCCTCGAGTGGAAGCCGAAGCCGCCTTCGATGTACGCGTGCAACATCTTCGTCTTCTGCGCGCTCGAGAAGTGCTACGCCCCCGCGGCGCTGCCTCCTGGGGCGATGACGGGCCAATGCTGGCTCAAGCACCAGCCTGACCCGAACAAGCCCCAGGTGAACATGAAAGGCCGCTGGTCCAAAAGCCGGCCTGCTTGGCTATCCTGCAGGCTGATGCTCGCTCTCCTGCTCCCTAGAGCGCAGCCTTGGCGGTGGCGCCACTTCGGCTGCCAAAAGTGCCGATTTCAACCGCCAGGAAAGGCGACTACTCCGACGCGTACATCAAACGCCACCCCGGCGCGCCACCATCAGTGCAGTGGCAGGCAGGCGTAGTGGTGAAAAAGGGAAGCGCCGTCGACACAAATGTGTGGTCGAGTCGTGCCAACTGGTGAGTCGCAGTCCAAGCTTTGTGCTTTTATTGTTTCTCCCCCGTCTCACAGTCCACACACGCCGGCCCGGGCTATTTTTTTTGCGAATGTAGTTTCTTTGGAAAACGCCAGCGGCAGAGAGTGCGCAGCGGCGCGCCTGAGCGGATCTGATTAGGCACACACCACTAGTAGCAGCGGTGTAGGGTTACAGGGTTTAGGGTTATAGAGGCTCAAGCTTAGGCTTAGGCATAGGCTCAGGCTGTGGGTGTGGCTTAGGCGTAGCATGAGGCTTGAGGCGTAGGCTTAGGCTTAGGTTAGGTTCAGGTTTAGGCTTAGGTTAGGCTTAAAGGCCTAGGATTAGTTAGTTAGGCTTAGGGTTAGGGATTAGCGTTTTAGGGCGTTAGTCAGGGTTAGGGTTAGGGTTAGCGGGACAGGAGGACTTTTTCTCATCTTATCCGGGTTATCGTGTTCTCTGCCTTACCTGGGAACCGGTGGCCAATCACACGGCTGGATCTTCCCCCAGTTGTATGTTCTCAACATTCCCTTGTGCATGGAAAGTAAGAAAGAAAGAAGAAAGTCGAGCGGCTGAGCGCGCCGGAGGAGCCACCGGCACCGCGCGGGCCACGGTCGGAGCACACCCGGGGGTTGCCCTCCGGAGCACATGCGGGGGGTGCATGCGGGGAGCACACCCAGGGCACCGCTCCGGAGCACAGCACCCGAGGGGTGCCCTCTGCCCAGCCCCGGGGGGCCACCGCTCCGGAGCACATGCGGGGGGGTACCGTACCCGCTCCGGCCCAGGGCACCGCGTTGGCCCGCTATCCCCCCAGGCCCTTCGCGGTGCGACAGCTCCACAAACGAAGTGGGGTTGGGGGGGGGGTGGGTCCACGACTCCGCTCAACCCACTACCCACGGGTCAATGTTGTGCGCGGAGTAAAGCGTAGGGTGTCGTTACAACAAGGGGCAGCAAACGTTCGGTTGCAACGCCTGATACGAACGGACGCACCCCGAAACCGCCTCACCCATTTGGGAGATGAAAGCTGCTTGTGCAAGTTGTGGCTGGTGCTGCACTCAGTCTGCGACTTCTGCGGCGGCAGCTGCCTCCTTGGCAGCGGCGTCGGCCTTCTGCTTCTGGTCGGCAAGCATCTGTCGCATCCCGGCTTTGTATTGCACAGGCAAACCTGCCATGACCAATCAGCAAAGTGCGTCGCGCGCGTGAGTCGGCAGGATTGTTGGCGGCGTGGTGCGGGGCCTCTGGTGCACCTCTTAGCGCTCTCGAGTTGTACGCCCACTCAAGAGGTCGGATGAGGACGGTCTCTCGCATGTACTCGGTCGAGCCAAAGGGGTGCGGTTCGCGGTCCTGATTGTCCTGCTCCGGTGCAGCGGGGTAGAGGATGGCGCGGGTGGCGCGGGTGGCGCGGATACGGTGGGTGGCGCGAGTGCGGTGGGTGTGCTGGGTGTGCTGGGTGCAGTGGGTGCGGCGGGCATAGATGTAGATGTAAGATGTAGATGTAAGATGTAGATGTAAGATGTAGATGTAGATGCAGATGCAGATGTGCAGCGGGAGCAGCGGGTGCAACGGATGCAGCGGGCGCAGAGGGTGCAGCGCCTGCTCCTCCATCGTCAGCTGCCGGCCCGGGTGGTCATTCCAGCAGGAGGCACAGAAGCTGACATCGGAGCAGCGCGGGCAGCCGCTGTTGCACTCTTGGCAGAAGGCGCAATCGTTCCGGTACTCGCACGCCGGGCAGTAGCGCGACCAGCTCCGCGAGCTCTGCAGCGCGATCAGTGCCGACTTGAACTCGTCTTTAGAGACCTCTCCGGAGCCATCCGTGTCAAGCAGCGACCAGAGGACACCCGCGATCGCGGGAGGGATCTTCCTAGTCTTGATGAACGTGTCGTACTCCACCCGGGAGAGCATGTCGTCCATGCCGGCGAACTTCTTGAAGTCCTCATTCAGGGCGTCAACGTCGAGCTCTTGTGAGAGGCTCTGCACCTTGGAATCAGCTTCGTCCTCCTCCGGGTTAACCGGGACAGCCGTCTGCTCTATGCCCATGGTCTCGTACACCGTGGTGCGCATGTCATTCCACAGCTGCTCCATGGGCAAACACCGTGTCACCGATAGATTGTGTGACCACCACGCCCGTGCGGGCCTTTTCGACTGCGTTCGTCCGACGCTCGCTCTCTCAAGCCAAACGCGCTCGTTTGGCGAGCCTGCTGGGTGTACCAGCGGATCCTACGAATGCACCTGCCTTGGAATGTGCATGCCACAGGACAGACACCACTCAAATGACGGCCGGAGTGAGCGCAATGATGGAACGTCGCTGGGGGGGATAAAGAAGGGACTTCCCGCCGCAAGCCGTGTACGACCCTCCGGTAAGTGGTGTTAATTAAGGCACATCAGTTACGCATGCATGCAGGCCTCCCCAGACCTCGCCTATGGTGCCAGGGTGCAGTCCGCCTGGCTCCTATAGGATATTAGGCAAAAAATATAGGGGTTAGGGTGCGATTTTTGAGTATATTGACATCGTTTCAGTGCTTTTCCCAAGGTTGTACCCAAAAGGGACACCTCTCGAAACGCACTGAAAACGTCAATATCTCGAAATATATGATTGGTAGCACCTATTTCTGAGGCCAGATTCGGAATCCTTGACAAACTTCCGACTAGAGGTATCTGCTTTTTTTTAGCTAGTTATCACCCCTGTATATTTCCTCGGGTTATCAACCCTAATATATATATATATAGGTTAGGGGTGATACTCATCGGACACCTAGATATACCCTCCTAGACCCCAAATTGGCCGTAGATTCCATTTCTGAGGTTTCCGGAGCCGCAAAAGCTCACCTTGACGTAGTAAACGGGCCAGTGCCTTAAGATCACTTACCGGAGTTAGATGTTAGTAGCGCGGAATCCGGAAATCTAATCATCTGATCTGTTTTGCCTGAAGTGAGATAGAATGTATTAAAAGACAAAAAGCCTATTATAACAAACACGACACGCACGGGGTGGGCGAACGGCGAAGGGCGCTCCATCTGAATCTTGAAATTTCTTGTCTTAAATGGAAACTAATTTAAATGTATCACCGTCAGCTTGTCCAGCGAGTGCGCGCCGTAGCTGTGCTCCGTAACCCCCCTCCTGTCGGGAGCGTCAAACTTGATCACGAGAATCTGCCGACTGTTCGCCTTGTCTTCTTCGATTCCGGTAATCACGCCTTCGCCGCGCTCGTCGTGCTTCACACGCACGCCCTCATAGAACTGGGGGAACTTTGACTGCAGGTTGCGGTGGGCCTTCGTCGGCGCGACGGCGTGCCGCCGCAACTGGCGCATCGTCGGCATTCGATTGCCTTTGTCGAGCCTGGTGAAGATTGTGCCGCCCTGCGTAGCCTGCGCCTGCGGGCACACCTTCTTTACGAGCTCAACTAGGCCGGGATGCTTCTTTACGAGCTCAAGCAGGAAAGCATTGAAGGCCGGGATGCCCCCGCGATTCGGTCCCAATGCAACCGAGTCTATGATTAGCTTCTCGACGAGCGGCCGGTCGGTGTCCTGCGAGAACTCACACGTGTCAAAGGTGGGCGCGCCCTTTTCGCCGAATAATTCGATGGCCTGCTCCTCCGAAGCCTGCGTGTGCGGGTTTTCGAAGTCAGTGTGTACTTTGATACTCTCGAACATCTCGTCCACCGACGTCTTCCCCTCCATGCGCGCGCTCAGCTCGCACAGGCACCTGCACAAGGCGATTGGCAGGAACGGTGCCTGAGCGTGTGAGCGAATGGCACGCGGTGAATGGCACGCGGTGAAGCTGGTTGTGGTGCACGCACCAGCCTCGGCGAAGCGTGCGGTAACCCAGGATGTGGTGCTCGGAGGCCTTGCTGTAGAGCGTGACCGTCTGCTTGATCGTTTTCATCTTCTCCTCGGGTGCTAGCGCTTGGTTGACGCAGAAGATGTCTGTGTGTCGGTGGCACCCACACCGCGTGATCAGACACGCGCAGCACAGCAAAGGCACGGGCGAGGCACGCACCTATCCAGAAGAGCTCCACCTCAGTCCCTTTGAGCTTGAGGAGGATGTCGCGCCAGGGCATACCAGTCCACGGGTATGTGAGCACACCATAGGTTTTGGAACTGAGGTCCTCAAACGCCACCTCCTCGAAGGCATCATCTGGGAGGAGGTTGGATATGCTCTTCTGCGCGTCTGACCTGCTGGCATCCACGAGTTGAGCTCCGCGTTAAATTTACCTGCTGGCATCCACGAGTTGAGCTCCGCGTCAAATTTGAGGCCGTCAAATACATCTTGGCCAGGAACATCATCATCAGGGTGCATCTGGCCAACGGGTTTGTCATTAGCGTCCACCACACGCCCATCAGGCTGCACGGTGTGGACTGCCACGGTATTGTCCTGATTGAAGAAGAGCACCTTCCCCGTGTCCTGGTGGCACAACGTTCCATCCGAGCATAGCTTGCCAATGACCGAGATATTGAGACGCTGTGGCGCCGCTGAAGACGCTGTGGCGACGCTATTCCTCTGTTTAGTCTCCATCACCACACCTTCAGGAGTGCGATAGCTCTCGTAGAAATCGTCAAGGATACTGCATGAGGTGCTCCCCGTTTGATTGAGCTCCTTACAGTCTTGGAGCGCTGCAAGCCGCACCATGGTGATGGTCTTCGGCGGCTCGAGACGGTCGTAACTGTACATGGCCTTCGTGTAGTCGGAAAAGCCACGGGAGGTGGCCATCTGCTGCAAATACTCCTTGAACAGGGGGAACGAATCCACCAACTGATTATAGTCTTCCTTTGAGAGCAGCTCCGTGTCACAGACCGTCTTGGCTAGCACAAAGGCTGTTGCCTTGGTCTGGCGGAGCAGTGATAGCTCACCCACGATCTTGTCCCCCCCCTTGAAGGGAATCCGTTTATAAGTGTCCAACTCCTCGCGCATTAGTATTTCAACCTCGCCCGGGTGGCGGCTCGTGATGAAGAACATGCCGTCCGGCATCGTGCCCTGCTTGATTAGGTAGTCACCGGGGAGGAAGACGCGCCGCTTCAACCGGAGTGCTAGACTGGCGGCGAGCTCAAACCCCTGCTCGGTCTCCAGCGGGATCTGCAGTCTGGCCATCAGTGCGCGGCAAGTGTGCACTCGGGTCTTCTCTTGCAGCGGGCGCGAGAGGTTATGTAGGATGGTTTCCTCATCAAAACAGTGGCCACCCGGGTAGTTGAGTTCCTGGTGTATGCGGACGTGCTGCCGGAGTTCTGGCGTGAACCGGTGGTGGTCCATGTACCTTTGCAGGTTATCCATGCGCCGGTTGTATTCTCCCTGCGACCCGAACAGCGCGGTGACGTGACGCGCGGTGAGCGAGGCGAAGAGGTGCATGAAGAAGCCTGCACCTCCTAGGAGCGATACGAAGTAGAACCAATACTCGCTCTGACCCACTGGTGCGACGAGCCCAGGCGCCACAAGGAGCATCTGCAGCAGTGCATGCACCAACGCGCCCGCGTACTGCTCCTCGACGCTTTTGCCGCTCAGCCCGGAGCGCACGAGCCAGCTGCCATCCTCGTCGTCGTCGACATGGGCAAAGAAGACGCTCCCATTGGCAAAGAAGACCTGAAGGCAGCCAGAGAAATGCACGACCAGGCAGAGAATGGCCGCGTGCATCACGTACCAGAAGCTCGCAGAGGAAGTGATCGCAATGATGGCCTCCGCAAGGAACGCATCACTGTCCGACAGGCTTCGCAGCCCGACACGCCAGAGCCGAACCAGCCGCACCAGCTTCCAGAACTTGCTGAGACGGAGCAGCAGCAGCAGCTGGGACTGCCCTACTTCCTCTTCTTCCGACCATGCGAAGCCGAAGAACCAGTCGAGCGGGAACGAGGCGACTAAGTCGATCAAAAACCAGGAGCGCATATAGTGCCTGATAATCTTCCGCTGATCAAGGACGAGCGTGCCGCGGTCGTAGTACGCAGTGAAGCAGTTGCGCACGATGTCCGCGATGAAGAAGACATCGACCCCCGTCTCCCAATAAGTGGCAAACTGGGTCGGGTCCCACCGATTCCTGCGGACGAAGGCCATCTGAAAAGGGACAGCCACGGCAACGTACATGAGCCAGAGGAAAGATACCACCTCCCAGGCCAGTAGCTTCGGGCTGCCTGGTACGAGCAGCAGCACATTGGCGACTCCCTGCTGGTCGACAGTGAGGTAACGCGTGGTCTGCTTACGATCCGTAGCGCTCAGTGCCACTCCACGGGTCGGTCGTCAGAGGTAACCAGGTCGTTGTCGGCTGCCGCTGCATGTTGCTCCAGTTCCCTGCAGCGCGATCGAGCTACAGCACCAATTTAGGTTAAAACATGGAACTAGCAAGATGGGTCACCGAACTACTCGAGTACCGAGCGTCGACCCCAGTTATTCGCGCACGCCCGTGGCCTTGCACCTGAGTTACGGTATGCTGTGTAGGGCGTTAGCTGTACGCTTGCCGATCTGTCTGCACTACCTACCTACCTACCTCAGGCATAACTAACTAACAAACGCTGTCATGTTGCATGCATGCATGCATGCCGGAGACGGCCGACCGCCTACCTACGCCACGCGGTGCGCCCCTCAAGTGGCGTGTTTCGCACCGCAACCGCCGTCACGGTGAGGGACCGTTGCGCGTGAATGAACGAGCGCTGTGTCTGTGAGGGTGGGTGAGTAAGTACCGTTCGAGAGCGCGCGCGCGCTCAGCCCCACCCACCGGTCAGACGCCTCGTCGCAGTTCTCGCTGGCCGAAGACTAACCACGCCTCCGAGATGTTCCGATATGTTCCGAGATGTTGCGATATGTTCCGAGGAATGCCGTTCGGATGCCTCGCGATATATGCCGCGCGGACGACAGCGACGAGGGCGGTGGCACAGCTGATGGAGGCGGTGGAGATAAGGGTGGAAGCAGGGAAGCAGGTGGAGGAGGCAGAGGTGGACGGCGGATGCGTCAAGGCGGCAGAGGAGCTGGGGCTGCGGGAAGGAGGGCGAGCGAGGCAGCAGCTGCGGGTGATGGTGGAGGCGGTGATGAGAGCGCAGAGCGAGAAAGGGGCAGGGCCACCGTCGCCACGGCCGGCGCGGCCGGCATCCGCGCAGGCGCGGCCGCCGGCGCAGGGATGGAGGACGCCACCGAGGGTGGCACCTAAACAACTAGCGCCGGCGGCAGCAGGAGGGCCAACGCCGCCGCGGCAGGCGCCGGCGTGGACAGAGCCACGACGGGCGGTGGGCGGAGGGGAACAGCACGGAGAGGGGATGGAGGCACTGGAGGCGCGGAGGCTGCGCTTCGAGAGGGAGGCAGAGAGGCCGATGCCGCCGCTGCCACTATTTGGTGAGGGGCCGCAAGGGGCGCGACGGACGCAGGCGGGGGGGCAAAGCGAAGAAGGTGCAGGCACCGGTGGCGAGAATCAGCGCAGCTCATATAGACATGGCGGGGCAAGGGACACAGAAAGGAGAGGGGCTCGAAAAAGGTCTTCGCTCCGCGGGCGGACCAAAGTTGCTAAAGCTGGGCCTCTGCGGGCGAGGGTCAAATCTGCTAAAGTCCGACCGACCCCTTACGTCTACTTCCCCCGAGTGGCCGGCGGCGACGACGGCGGTGGCGAGGCGAGAAGCGGCAGCGGCGGCGACGACGGTGGTGGGGCGGGCGGCGGCAGCGTGGCGGCGGCGGGCGGAGGCGACGCGGGCGCCGGCGGCGACGACGGCGGTGGCGAGGCGAGAAGCGGCAGCGGCGGCGACGACGGTGGTGGGGCGAGCGGCGGTAGCGTGGCGGCGGCGGGCGGAGGCGACGCGGGCGACGGCAGCGACGGCGGCGGCAGTGGCGGGCGGCGACCGAGACGACAGAGGGGCGGGAAGAACAAGAACGAGAGTAAGGACGCCCGCCGCGAGCGCGCGGCGAAGGGCCGGTAGGGGTGCATGGAGGGGGTGGCTAGTCCATCGATTCGGGCGCCCCGCGCCTGGAGCCCTCTACCCTACCGGTCGGCGACGTGGAGACTTTTGACTTGGACATTTAAAATCACCCGGGGGAAGCAGACGTAAGGGGTCGGTCGGACTTTAGCAGATTTGACCCTCGCCCGGAGAGGCCCCACTTTAGCAACTTTGGTCCGCCCGCGGAGCGAAGACCTTTTTTTGTGGAGCGAAGACCTTTTTGTGAGATGCCGCCTGCGGTCGGACTTTAGCAGATTTGACCCTGCCTCGCCCGGAGACGGCCCCAC
>Ga0209302_10002541_pt1 | contig 10624 bp, 6 predicted proteins | sample ArcOceMetagenome_2_FD_187445 | JGI IMG/M metagenome (GOLD analysis project Ga0209302, IMG submission 187445) | Marine eukaryotic phytoplankton communities from Arctic Ocean - Arctic Ocean ARC135M Metagenome (SPAdes) (version 2) | ecosystem: Environmental > Aquatic > Marine > Oceanic | place... | reverse complement strand
TGCTGCTTCGACTGCTTCTACTGCTGCACCTTCTGCTGCACCTTCTGCTGCACCTTCTGCTGCACCTTCTGCTTGTTTTGCTGCTGCTGCTGCTGCACTTGCTTTTGCTGCTGCTTCTTCTTCTATTGATGGGGGTGATAGTAGTGCGTTTGCTGCTGCTTCGACTGCTTCTACTGCTTCTACTGCTGCACCTTCTGCTGCACCTTCTGCTGCACCTTCTGCTTGTTTTGCTGCTGCTGCTGCTGCACTTGCTTTTGCTGCTGCTTCTTCTTCTATTGATGGGGGTGATAGTAGTGCGTTTGCTGCTTCTGCGTTTTCTGATTCTACTGCTGCACCTTCTGCTGCTTGTTTTGCTGCTGCTGCTGCTGCACTTGATTTTGCTGCTGCTTCTTCTTCTATTGATGGGGGTGATAGTAGTGCGTTTGCTGCTTCTGTGTTTGCTGCTTCTGCGTTCATGTCACCCTCACCCTCTAGTTTTGGTTCTGACTCAATCTTATCAATAGCATTTTCAAACTCCATTTTTTTTTCTTCATTTAATTCACTGTTTAATGCAAAATCCATAACTTGCATACCCTCAATTGTTTTACCAATACTAACAATTGCTGGCGGATCTCTTGTTACTCCAATATAAAAATCGGGTTGTTTTATTGCGCTCATCTTAATATATAATTTATACAGATTAAATTACATATCAACTACCTAAATGATTACTTAGATTTATTTTTACGTTCCTTAGTTTTTAATGTTTTTTTATTTGATTTTTGTTTTGTTGACCGTGTTGTGCGTTTTATTGGGGTTTTGCCACCCCAGTGGGAACTAAACGTATCTTTAACCTCATATTGTGAGTGTGGTTTGCCTTTATTGTATAAGGAAAACGCAGAATCGAGGTTCATATTTTTTTGTTTTGCTGCCCGAATGAATCTATCGAGTGACTTAAATTGTTTAATGTAGTTCTCATCATCATAACTGGTTGCGTTCTGCTGAGGTGATTTGACTATCGATTTGTTGCCAACCTCACTATTTATTTTTGGAATTGGAATATTAGGCACTGAATTGCTTGTTAAAAACCTTGTATTATTTTCATTATTTCTCTTTATTATACCACTATCATCCTTAGCTAATACAGTTTCAGCACGTGCGTTCACATCTTCTACTGGTTCAATTAATTCATCATCAACAGGTTCGGATTTAGATTCTAATCCAAACATTTCTGTCCCTGTATCACTCTCTGTATCACTCCATGTGTCTTGTCCTTCATCACTCCCTGTATCGCTCCCTGTATCACTTCGTGTGTCTTGTCCTTCTTCATCTTCACTCTCTTTACTCTCTTCATCGAAATCTTGTTCATCTAGTTCAGTATCAGATACATCCATGCACTTATTCACCTCGTTTAATTTTGCTTGTAATATTGGATTAATCAACCGTAATTCTGATTTCGCGTTCGATTCAGATGCGTGTACTAGATCACTTGCGTTTTTCAATTGCATTACTAAGTTGTTATTTGATGAAGTGATATCTAGAAGGTTATTGTCTTCGATTATAGCATATATCTCGTTTAATTTCTGGAATTTATCTTTTGATGATGTATCAAACCTTTCAATTAATTTCATAGCTTGTAAAATTTTGACACATTCCCCCACATTAACTAAACGTTCTTTTTGGTCGTCTGGATCATCGGGCCAATTCTCATGGGTACAAGAGAATATATTTTGCAAATCAGGTGAATATTCAATATCTTTTTCGTAAAATCCGAATAGGAAAATATCTTTAAATTGTTGTAGTAAATCAAACCATTTGTTCTTTAAGTCTTCGGTGGTGTAGTCTATATTTTCTAATAAATATAATACCACTTCTAACATTTTATCTTCAATCATATTATTTTTCTCGTCAGATTTTAAATCCGTATTATTCATTGTACGTGTTACGAAATCAGATACAGTATCTTCGTAAGAGATGGGTTTGGGGATAACTGTATTTTGAATAGGTAAATCGACTGACGATTCTGCATTACCCTGTATTGTTTCCACTGGGGATATATGTACCGTACTTATCGCATCATCAGATGCCATTGGTATTAGTTCTTCATATATTGGTGTTCCATATATTGGTGTTCCATATCCACACTTTTCTTTATTATTTGTATTTTTTTCGTACATTAGATTCTTTAATTCATAAATTCTAAGTCCATCTGTTCCAGAAATAAGCATCAATCGTATAAAATAATTAGGGTCTTTTAAATTAAACTCATTGATACCTTCTTGTAATGTTTCCATAGTTAATGGTGAATACTCATTATAATCTGGCACACCTTGAGTAAACGCCTTTTTATTAACATTTGATACTTTATAATTATATTTTTGATTACCTTCTTTGCACGTTTCTAATTTAATTGTTATATATTCATTAGATAGAATAGGAAATATATTGTCTTTCAAATAATCATCAATCGTTTTTGTGGTAGGGATTGGTGTATCCTTTCTTGTATTTTTATTTCCTTTCTTTTTTCCTCCTTTATTTGTTCTTGTTCCTTTCTTTTTACGGGATGACATTTATAATATGCAAATATAAATATTGTCACGGATTGTCATAAATATACTCTACAAAGTATAGAAAATTGATTACTAAATATGTCTAGTTGTTATGGTATCAACATTACAACAATGAATTTCACAGTATCCGCCCCTATCCGTAAGAAGACCGTCTTGGTATTTGACGTAGAGACAAGCGGTCTTCTACCAAAGAAAGACAAGTCTAACCCCAATCATATCCCAGTTGAAGCTTACCCCCATATATTACAGCTAAGTTATGCCTTATATGACATTTCTTCGAATAAACTATTAGATACATACGACACCTATATTAAAGTAAAAAAAGAAGTCGAAATAAGCACATTTATTACAAACTTGACCGGGATTACCCGTGCGAATTGTATTAAAGGTGTTTCAATTATAGAAGCTCTTACACAATTTTACAAAGCCTATATTACATCCGACGTGATTGTCGCACATAACATAGATTTCGACAAAAAGATGATTCTAATAGAGCTGGAAAGGAACCGACAAGCGATTATTAAAAATTTCCCCGAATGTATGACATTATTTAATTCCACATACGAAGAATTAAATGGTGTGGAACATTATTGCTCTATGCGTAAAGGTACTGCTATAGCAAATATTATGGTTGAATCTAAATTTCCAGGAAGACCACCCAGTTTAAAATGGCCAAGATTGAATGAATTATATGCCAAATTGTTTGATGGAGAAACCGTAGATGGTCTCCATAACGCAATGGTGGATGTATTGGTATGTTTGCGGTGTTATATGAAAATGAGACATAACACCGATTGTGGACTTCTTCAACAATCTAAATAAAAATTTTTAAATACAGAATTTTATGTAAAATATAACTAATTACTTTTTCTTATGGGCTTTCTTTTTCAATGAGGGTTTGTTTTTTCTTGTTTTTCTGGGTTTGTTTTTATTGTTCTTTGTGTATCTTTTGTTTGATTTTTTACCGTTTCCTATTTGTATTGATGGTGGTTTAGGTACATCTGCTTTAGGTAGTTCAGCAATGCGTTTGGGTTCTGGGGTAGCTAATCCAGTTTTAATATCTTTCATCATCTTCTTTAATTCTGTTTCAGGAAGAGGAGTAGTGCTATTTTGTACGGCATTCATAAACTCTATTGAATTGCCCTTCAACATATTAACTACCTCTTCAGGTGCCATTTTATCTAGTTTTGTGTGCAATTCTTTGATTTTGTCTGTTGCACCTGTCACAGTTGTCGGTATTGCGTTAGCGTAAAATTCGATAACCTTTTTTATAATCATACCTATCGCTAATGTTAATGTTCCTGCAGCACCCGTAAAAACATGTGGAGTAGCAAATGTTGCTAATTGATATAATTTCGTAATCGCATATCCTGGATTTGACCCCGTGTGTAAGGCCATAGAACCAATAATATACGTTAATAATGCGTTTTTCACTGTATCGGTCAATACATATGCAACACAATTATCAACTGCCTGTGATGTTCTAACCAGAACCCCAGTAACATATCCAAAAATATTACTCATATTCTTGGTTTCATTCGAGTTTGCGTCTTCTAGTTGTTTCATTTCCTTCGGTTTTTTGTCTTCTAGTTGTTTCATTTCCTTCGATTTTGCGTCTTCTAGTTGTTTCATTTGAGTAAGATCATTCTCCATCGCAGCTATAAGTAATGCTACCGCATCCACATTGCCATCCACAGGTTCATGACGGGGTCTTTTCAGCATTTGGGAATCCGCATCACGATCATCCGCATCACGATAATCCGTGTCTCTACCTCTTTTTGCACCACCACCTGGACGAATATTGAGTTTTTTCATAAATTCCTCAAGGTCTGTCATTAATCCGATGTTCTTCTCATATTGTGCCACACGTGCTTTAACCGCAGTTAATACATTTTGAATTTCATTTGGGTTACATGTATCTTTAATAGTTTGATTGATACTATCGGGGTTTAAAATATTATCAAAATTTATGCTAGATTCCGCGGCTTTTCGCGTAGGGATCCTAGGTCTTTCTCCTTTTCTTTGCGTAAACGGCATTTTAATTATATAATAACGCAATATAATAATTAAGAAGAACACATCTCGCATATTTCATCTTCGGTAGTTCCACCTAAAGTTTGTCCTTTATTCTTTTCTGGTTCAATGGTGAACTGTTGTGCTTGATGTCTAGCCCTTCTACGCAAATAATAAATACCAGTTTTCAATCCTTTTTTCCAACCATAAAAATGCATTGATGTTAAATTATTATACGTAGGGTCTTCTAACCATAGATTCAGACTTTGACTTTGGCATACATACGCACCTCTATCCGCCGCCATATCAATCAAATTACGCATAGGAATTTCCCAAACGGTCTTGTATTTCTCCTTAATATCGTCAGGAATAATATCAATTTGTTGAATGCTTCCATTGTTAGCAACAATGTTGTTCTTAATTTTGTCATTCCATATGTCTAACTTGATTAAGTCTTGTATTAAATATTTATTAACTACCATGAAATCACCGGCGATAGTTCTACGACTGTAAATGTTACTTGTAATTGGCTCAATACATTCGTTATATCCTAAGATTTGTGAAGTAGACGCAGTAGGCATAGGAGCAACTAATAGAGAGTTACGAAGACCATATGTTTTAATTTGTTCTTTTAGATTGTCCCAATTATACATCTTTACTTTTTCCATCGGGTCTACCTCCCACATATCAAACTGTAAAATTCCTTCACTTGCAGGTGAGCCATCAAATGTGCTATAACGTCCGTCTACCTTAGCAATTTCACATGACTCGGTTAGTGCTGCGTGGTAAATAGTTTGAAAAATACGGACATTTATTTCTTTTGCTTTATCCGACGCAAATGGTAGATTCAATAATATAAACACATCGGCAAGACCTTGGACGCCAATACCAACAGGTCTATGTCGGAAATTGCTGCGTTCGGTTTTCTTGGTAGGGTAAAAATTAACATCAATCACTTTATTTAGATTATTCGTTACGGTTCGTGCTACTGAATGTAGTTTTACATAATCAAATGTTACATTTCCATTGTCGTCTGTGACAATAAATGCAGGCAAAGCAATACTAGCTAGATTACATACTGCGGTCTCATTTTCATCCGAATACTCAGTAATTTCACAACATAGATTAGACGATTTGATAGTACCTAGGTTCTTTTGATTGCATTTACGATTCACCGCATCCTTATATAACAAATATGGCGTTCCGGTTTCCATTTGCGCGTCTAAAATCTGAAACCATAAATCGCGAGCCTTGATTGTCTTTCGTCCTTTGCCTTCTTTTTCATAGTGTGTATATAACGCGTTAAACGCATCCCCGTAAACATCTGACAATCCAGGACATTCATCCGGGCACATTAGCGTCCAATCTTGTCCTGCCTTAACACGTTCCATGAAAAGGTCCGACATCCAGATAGCATAAAACAAATCGCGTGCCTTTAAATCTTCATCTCCGTGATTTTTACGAAGATCTAAAAATGATTCAATGTCTGCATGCCAAGGTTCCATATACATTGCGAAGCTGCCATTACGCTTTCCACCTCCTTGATCGACGTATTTTGCGGTGTGGTTAAATACACGTAACATGGGAACAATTCCATTAGAAGACCCATTTGTTCCACGGATATCACTTCCAGAAGCACGCACATTATGTATATGTAGTCCAATACCACCAGCCCATTTTGAAATTAACGCACAATCTTTCAGTGTGTTATAGATACCTTCAATACTATCATCCTCCATAGCAATTAAATAGCATGATGATAATTGAGGATGAGGGGTTCCAGCATTAAATAATGTAGGAGTCGCATGGGTAAAGTACTTCTGTGACATTAATTCATATGTTTCTATTATTTTATCCATGTCATCACCATGAATACCCATTGCCACACGCAACCACATATGTTGTGGTCGTTCTACAATTTCTTTACCTACTTTCATTAAATACGCACGTTCAAGTGTTTTAAATCCAAAATAATCAATTAAATAATCTCTGTTGTAATTACACAGTTGGTTTAACTCATTTTCATAGGTTCTTGCGGTTAGCATCATATCATCAGTGATTAGTGGAGAAGGCTTTCCGTGTTTATCGTTATTCATGTATAATTTACTCATGGTATCAACAAACATAGATGATGTATTTTTGCTATGATTCGCAATAATAAGTCTTCCTGCCAACGTGCTATAATCAGGATGAATAGATGCCATGCTCGCACATTGTTCGGCAGACAGTTCATCTATCTTAGCAGTAGAAATATTATCATACAATTGGTCGATGACCTTCATAGCCAATGACGTATAATTAATCTTCAAACTATGCTGAAGTGATGGAACCGGAATATCGTAGGTTTCTTGTCCGATTGTCCGGATACGCTTCAATATCTTATCAAACGATACTATTTCAGTCGTACCTGAACGCTTTGTAACGTGCATTTCATCATCGTGGTTTTGTGTAGACGACATTTGTATATATTACACATATACAAATATCTATATTGTTTTACACTAATATTAGGAATCCAATTTGATTAAACATACTTTCTTGGTTAAGGGTACATTATTTAGTGTGTGGTTACCCGAAACGTCATCGATAGTCACCGTTGCCTTTGGGATTCTTCGTTTGGGGGAACGATGTTCGTATCCTTCCATTTTTTCTCTTTCAATAATGTCCCATACTTCCTTTATCTGGCATATTGCTTTTGAAAACCACGATTTATTACGTTGTATCAAAACACACGACATCTCATCTAAATACCAATAAATTGTATTAAATAATATTAGGTTGTCATTACGTGATTCTTCTGTATCTGTATTCACCCATTCCATAATTGCTTCTGTGGTTAATGGTATATCCAAAGGCATATAATGATATACCGGACTATCATTCTCACTTAAATCCTTCTTTATAAAATACAATACCACCCCTCTATAATCTGAGTTCGTTGAATTATTATAGAAATCGCGTTTGTCCTCATATTCTTTAATACGTGTTTCTACAAAGTCACAATTATCTAAGTCGCACGTTTCCATCTGTATTTGGGTTTGTATCCAATATTCTTCTTTGGGTATGCCGGTTATTTCACGATTTACTATATTTTTAATTTCTAACATTGTCCCATATTTTACACTGGACGGTAATACATTAATGCCATCGGGAGAAGCTCCTACAAATGGGTAGGTTGAATGACGTATACAACCAAACTCACCTATCTTCGTCTTATGTGAATCCTCGTAAATCATGGTTGTAACTGGTTCATATTTAACACCCCAATGCATTGCATTTGATGTTCCATATGAAACACGTTCAACTGGACTGTCATATGCTTTACATTTTTCATATATCAAACTATTCATTTGGGCTTGACTTCCTAATGCTTTCCATAAACTACTTGCGGATAATAAACTATTGCGGAATTCATACCATTCCTCCGTACGTTGCGCGGGTTGAGGTTGATTTTGAATATATTCAATTGTATTCGCTAATTCTTCATGTGAACTCTTATTTTCATGGGTAAACGTGGATATGGACCGCGATACAATGTGACTATTATAAGATAGATATGATTCATGTTGGTCTTCTACAAACTCTACTATTTGCTGAAATTCCTCGTCATCACATATATTGATGTTTTCCCATTCAATCCACAAGTTGATACTTATACTATTTACCATATCCTTGTAAAATTTGGGTGATGACATTTTAATTACATTGTTGGTATAGCTATCTTCAAACTGGTCGTAAATATCTTCAATGATATCGGCGATTTCATCTTCGTCGAAAGAATCAAACAATAACATAGTTTCTTCGGTTTTACAAGATATAGATGAAGATACCGATATTTCATCTATATCGGATTCACTTGATGAGAAATTGCTAGATATTGTGAACGTTGTATCTGTATCTGCATCTTCGCTACTGCTATTCTTAACATAGAATGGTTCTAACTCTATATCTGTCATTCGTTAGTCTGTAATAATACAACATTTTCTTTCTATACACTTTTAACAATTTACTCTATCATATTTTTATCGATAACCGTTTCTTTCAGGATATTATTGATTATCTTCTTTTCAAACTTTTCATCTTCTTCTTTACCATATCCTCCTAACGATGCCTTTGAATATTCAAAGAATTTATCACATTCAGGTGTATCCAATACATCATATTGGGGATTTTCGGCTATCCAAGAATGTACCTGTGCTTTGTTCTTATTTGCTACTATACGGACTGCCTTCCGTATATGAGTTTTCTGTTCGTCTTCCTTAGCCCATATATCCGAATCTTTTACATAGACCGTTTCTCGTTTCCAATCAGTACAGTGGATTGGACGCGCATGTGGCTCCATATCACGTATACGTTCTACCATAATATCGGATATTCCCTTTACATACCCTAATTCCCCGGTGTTAATAAAATCATCTATCGTTAATTCGATTGATTGAATAAAATCGTTCAAATTTATAGCATCTTTACACGTCTCGTTTAGAAACACATTTAAGTTGAATTTGTTATTATTAGTAGTATTATTGATTGTATTGTTATTCGTTGTGTTTCCAGCGTTCTTCGCAAGTCCTATTACCATTTCATGAAGTTCTTTATTTTGCTTTAATAACTCAACAATCAATGTTGCGTCAATTTGTTGGGGTTGTATCTCTTTGGTATCTTCCAAATATTCTTCGTTTAGTTTATTACATGTCTTTTTATGATAATGCAATCCTTGTCTATATTTATATTGCTTTCCGCATTCACATGCGAATATAAGTAGATTGGAGGTATTCTTGTCATCATTTGTCATTTTTATATGTTTTGCTGTATGTAAATGACGATTATAGTCTTTTTTATTACAGCATACAAACTTACAAGTTTCACATGAAAAATGTAATGGGGTTTTTTGGGGTAGATTTGTCATGAATGTCACTATATATTATAGTGACAAATAATACCTCTAAATACATCGGTCTCTAATATACTTAATTATTTATGCAACCATGAATTTTACAAATAATTCCAAAAATGCTGCATTTTCATCACATTCGTCATTTTGGAAAAGTAATATTTCAAAACTATCTTGCACATATCAAAATTGGACATTTTATAAATGTCCATTTTTATATTTTGTAGCCATTTCTTTTTTGTGTTTATTTAGCGTAAAATTATTTAATAATTAGTAGTATTATTGTTAGTTGCTTGTTCTCGCATTCTTCACAAGTTCTATAACCATTTCGTGTAATTCTTTATTTTGCTTCAATAACTCTAATATTAATGTTTTGTCATCTTGTTGTGGTTCTTCAGATGAATTAGGGGTATCTTTGTGGTTTACGTTGTTACAAGTTTGTTTATGCCTCCACAACCCAGAATGATATTTATATTCTTGTCCACACTTATCACACGAATACATAGGCATTTTACTTGTATCACGATATATCTTGTTATGTTTTTCGGTAGTTAAATGAGATTCATAATTACTCTTTTTATTACAAGAGAAGTCACATTTTTCACAAGAAAACTTGTCCGGTTTTCTGGGAATTTCCTCAGATGTATTTGCTTGTTCGTGTTCTAAGTTAAGATGTCTAGGTCGTTTATTATGTTCGGCTTGTGCTTTCCGAGTGTCAAAAAAAACTTTACACGTATTACAATATAAAACTTCTCTTTTCGCCCTTGCTACAACTTCTCTTTTTGGTTTTCGTGTAGGAGAAGGCTCAATGCTGTTTAATGTTGCTTTATATTCTTCAAAATATTGTTGCTCTTGTTTCTTTGCTGCCATCAAATCCTCGCAATTATGGAAAGCAATAATTTCCATAGTCCAATTATCCCAGCCCATATTGTCTCGGATAACGTTGTATAATTTACAGTTGTAGTTCACGGACTTTGGATTTATACAGCCTTGTTTGTGTGCGTATTTTCTCTGGACGAAGTTAGTAGTATGTCCTATATATAGGTCATTTACAGATGTGTCGTTACACAAAATCCTGTAAAATATAGTATTGGAATAATCTATCTTAACTTTTGGCATCTTATACATAGTCTTATGCCAACTCTTTATATCATATTTGCAAATGACAATA
>Ga0209302_10002540_pt1 | contig 10626 bp, 3 predicted proteins | sample ArcOceMetagenome_2_FD_187445 | JGI IMG/M metagenome (GOLD analysis project Ga0209302, IMG submission 187445) | Marine eukaryotic phytoplankton communities from Arctic Ocean - Arctic Ocean ARC135M Metagenome (SPAdes) (version 2) | ecosystem: Environmental > Aquatic > Marine > Oceanic | place... | reverse complement strand
GGCTTATCAACCTCCTTAGCTTGGCGCCCCCCCCTGGAAGCAAGGGGCCGATGACCTTGCTGCTCTCTGGTCTCTCAGTTTGACTCCAATACATAGTAGAGTCTGAGGCGCCGAGGCTAGTGTCAGAGGTGCTCGACAGTAAAGCCGTACGCGTGCCGTGTCGTGCTCGGATTCAACATTGTGCTGAGATTTTGAGAGATAATGATAATTGATAAAGCCTAGAATCTCTCCATACTCCAAAGTCCAATGTCCAAAAGAGTTTTGTTTTCACACACGCGGCTGTCAACATTTCACGCTTGCTCTTCTAGATGTATGCGCTCACGATCGCACACCGGCAATTGTCGAGGTCCAACCATGCAGTTTGTTTAATAGAGAATCGCTGCGCGCGGAACACAAACCAACTACCGAAACCGAGCTCACTTCCTCTCTCAGGTCACGTCAAATACTCAAGGGTCAAGGGGCGTCGCACATGCTGCTCACACCGTCCAATACGCGCGGTGCGAACAGGGACAGGCCTGTGTCCATCTCCATGTCGGGCCTGCGCAAGACAGGCCAGTCCTTGTCGTCCAAGGCGTTCGCTGTGTAGTCCCTCGCCGCGAGCAGGGTGTGGTGGTGGCGCGACCTCGCTGCCGAGAGCGCCCTGCGAGGCCGCGCCGAGGGTGACGGAGAAGGTAGGAGCTCCGCAGAGAAGGACGCCAACGGCTGCGGCTCGCCGCCTGCGCCGAGGGCGTCCTTCGAGCAGGGCGCTCCTGAGGCGAGCGAGGCCGGCACAGTCATCTGCAGATCGATGGTGAAGTGGCTCCTCGTGTCGGTGCGTGCGCTGACCCTGGTGTTGAACGAGACTCCCGACAGGTGCTCCACCGTCCAGCAGCCGTAGGCATCGGCCTCCTCCTTGCCGGGGCCGCCGCCTGCTTGCCCAGGGCAGCCGTGCTCGACGGTGGTGCCATTGCCCACGTGGTACTTGCCTCGCAGCGTGTTCTTGAGCGTCTTGCTGCTGCCGTCGGCGTGCACCGTGAGCACGTGCCCAACGATCTCGAGCCGCACCGGCCCGAAGTGGACCACGCTCGCCACGACGCCGCCCTGGCCGCACTGCGCGCCGGGGCACGGCGCGGGGCACTCGAAGGTTTGCATCTTCGCGCTGAAGGCCGCGCCCCAAGGGCCGCACGGCACGGCGCCGCTCCACAGCTCGGAGGTGCCGGCACGCGGGCCACCGCTCGGCCGCACGCGACAGCTGTGCCGCGGCTCGTGCATGAGGTCGCCCGGGCAGCCGCTGAGCTGGGAGGCCAGCCGGCGCACGTCGTCGATGCGCTCGCGCGACACGGCGCGCGTGTGGCCCAGCTCGCTCTCGGCCGCCTCGACGGCGCGCAGCGTCTTGAGCATCGACTCGTGCTGCATCGTAAGGCCCGCGGCGTCGGTGGCGATGCTGCCGTCGCGCAGCTGGGCCTCGCCCGCCTCGATGGCCGCTATGGTGCCCTCGAGGTCCTCGATCTGCTTCAGCTGGTCCGCCGCGTCGAGCGTCTCGGCGGAGGCGATGGCGGCGGCCTCGGCCATCGAGGCCTCGGCCTTGTCAAGCGAGCTGAGCGCGCGCCGCATCGCCGCCTGCGCCACGGCCACCTCCTCCTCGCTGATCGAGGCGGCCTCCTGCGCCGAGCGGCGGAGCGTCGAGCCAGCGCCGTTGGTGCACATGTGGAGCGCGCAGCCCTCGTCGCACACCACGTCGTCCTGCACGTCGACCGACTTGCACAGCACCGTGTCGTTCCTGTCGTAGGGCGGCACGCGGAAGGGCTTGCCGCCCACCTGGTGGATGGCGCGGACCTGCTGGATGATCGCCCGGGCCATGCCCTCCGTCTCGTCCAGCCCGTCGACGACATCGATCATGTAGGTGAGCATGTAGTGCGGCTTGCCCTCGACCTCCATGTCATGGCAGTGCTCGGGGCGCGGCTGATGCGGCTGATGCGACTGCGGCGACGCGGCCGGTGCCGACGGCGACGGTGCCGGCGATGGTGCGGGTTGGAGCTCGGCGCACTCCTTCTGGGCGTGGATCATGTGGACGAGCTCGGCGGCGTTGCTGTTGTGCATGCGGCCGCCGCAGCCGTGGAAGCCCCTGACGAGCATGCAGACTTCGGCCATCTTGTCGGCCATGTGGTTCTGCTGCGTGCCGCCGTGGCCCGGCAGCGGCTCGAGCTTGGGCACGTCCGCCAGAGAGACGAACACCGGGCCGACGTATTCGCTGACGTCGGCCGACGCGAAGACGCCGCCGGGCTGGTGCACACCGGCGCCTCTCGCCTGGCGGAAGTCCTCGATGATGCTGAAGAAGTGCTCCACGCCCTCACCCGAATAGAGCAGGCCGCAGACGGTCGCCTTGAAGACGCCCGCCTTGCCCGAGCCAGTGTCAGGCAGCGGCTCGACCGTGACCGTGGTGCGCCTTGCCCGCTTGGCATGGAAGACGTCCTCCAGCCGGCTCTGCACGTGGGCCAGCTTGCGACCCGGGGCGAGCACCGCCGACCGGTGGGCGCAGCCATACGCCGCGCGGGTCCAGCCCTCCGGCACCAGGTCGTCCTTGGCGTCGCAGACGTCGGGGCAGACGGCGCACAGCTTGGCGACGATGTCCTCGGCCGCGGCGGACGAGACTTGCCGCTTGGTGACCAGCCCTGCCTTGGCCGCGGCACAGAAGAAGTCCTGGTCGAGGCCCACCACGTCCGACAGCTCGGGCGCCACCCTGAGCACACCGTCAACTGCCGCCGCCTCCCCAAACACGCTGACGCCCTGCGCCTGCGCCTCCGACGAGCCCTGCGCCTTCTGGCTGTCGATGAGCTCGTTCTCGAGATCGCCCTCCTTGGCCATCTCGTTGGCCCATGTGCGCTCCATCCTCTTCGTCTTGGTCTCAAGCTTCCTCGCCTCCGCCTCGAGCTCCCCAATCCGCGCGTCCTTCTCCTTGACGAGCTCGGCTATGCGCTTGTCTTTGTCCGTGACTCTTTCAGCGAGCGTCTTCTCGTGGTTGACCACGTCCTGGTACTTCCTCCGCTGTCTCCGCTGCGCCTCGTTGGGCAACCACACGCTGTCATCACCGTGCCCGACGCCGTTCGACGCCCCGGGAGCAGGTACGAACTCCCTCAGTTTCTCAAAGCTGGTGCTGGCGCTGGCTGGGCGCTGCTTCAGTTCCTCCTGCTGGGCGTCTTTCATGAGCTCGGCTATGCGCTTGTCTTTGTCCGTGACTCTTTCAGCGAGCGTCTTCTCGTGGTTGACCACGTCCTGGTACTTCCTCCGCTGTCTCCGCTGCGCCTCGTTGGGCAACCACACGCTGTCATCACCGTGCCCGACGCCGTTCGACGCCCCGGGAGCAGGTACGAACTCCCTCAGTTTCTCAAAGCTGGTGCTGGCGCTGGCTGGGCGCTGCTTCAGTTCCTCCTGCTGGGCGAGCGCAGCCATCCGTCCCCGCCTGCTGCTCGGGTTATGAAGGTAGCTCTGGAAGCGCTTGAAGGAGAGGGGCGCTTCCCTGTCGAGCTGCAGCAACTGCGAGCTCAGCATGAACGCCGCCGACTCGTGGGAGGGGGACGACGCGATCCTCAGCTGCTCCGTCGTCTCCATGCTGTCCAGGCTCGAGGCATTGAAGTACGAGGTTGACTGGAGTGCGACGTCCACCGTCATCGCGCAAAAGGGGGCGACGCACCCGACGGCGCGGCTCATCGTGTTCGCAAGCGCGTGGCGACTCATGCCGCTGCCGTCACCGCGGAGGATGAGCTCATACGTGATGTACGTAACCTTGTTGCCACAGGCCTCGGTCGGTGCCGGGGGCGGGAGCGGCGGGTGCGGCGGGAAGGGCGGTGGAGACCGAGGCGGCCTGGGTGGGTGCGGCGGCCGGGGAGGGTGCGGAGGGTGCGGAGGTCGGATCGACGGCGGCGAGTGCGGTGGCCGGGGGGGGTGCGAAGGCAGTGGTGGCGGCGGTGGCGCGGGCGGCTGTTGCGCGTGCGGCGGGTCGCTGCACGGGGTGCGCTCCAGCAGCGTCACGTCTGGCTTGCGCTGCACGAAGTCCAGCCCGCCCGTCAGCCGGCTCAGAGACGGCGGGTGCAGATCACTGAGGAAGTCAAGGTAGCTCTCCGGGTCGTTCACCTTCCTGTCCAGGCAGGAGAGCTCGATGCTCAGGTAGGCGCGCGGCTGCCTCTGCAGCTCCGAGCTGGCGATGCTCTCGTAGAGGCCGTGCTGCCGACGCAGCAGCCCCATGTTGACGCCGTTGCAGACCAAGGTCACCCGCAGGCGGCTCGGGTCGAAGTGCTTCGGCGTGGGCACGCGATGGGGGCGCGGCCCGCTGTGCTCCTCCAGGCGCCAGAGGCCATGGTAGACCCGCTGCGCGACGAGCGCCTCGTAGTCGTCGCCCAGCTCGTGCTCGAGCTCCCTGCACGTGCTGTTGAGCTGCGACTGCGCGAGGGCGGCGTAGTAGCGCGGCGGCGGCGCGGGCGGCGAGAGCGCGAGCGGCGAGGCCGTGCACTCGTCGCAGGCGCTGCAGACCTCGAGGGAGCACTTGGTCGACCAGCGGTTGAGCTGCACCTTGTCGAGGCCCGGGTAGGAGTCCGAGTCGAGACAGGAGTCGAGCGTGTCGTTGTGGCAGTTTGGGATGCACTGGTGGTGCTCGGGCGGGGCGGAGAGCGCCTCCACCTCCCCGCACTGGTGGCAGCCGGCGCAGCAGTCAAACTTGCACCGCGTGTACCAGGAGCTCTCGAGGCCGTCGGCGCCAAACATGCCCGCGTACAGGCTTCCGAAGCGGTGGTCGGGGCACCAGGTGGAGCACACGCCCGGCTCGTTCTCAAGGAGCGACGAGCCGCACATGAGCTCGGCGCGCACCTGCACCTGCGGCGGCAGCGCGGGCGGCGGCGGCGGCGAGGGCTGCGGCGGCGCGAAGCACTCGTAGCAGCCGCTGCAGCAGTCGAAGCCGCAGCGCATCTCCCATGAGCTCGGCGTGCCCGGCTCCTGCAGGATAGTCCAGGGTTAGGGTTAGGGTTAGGGATAGGGTTGGGGTTGGGGTTGGGGTTGGGGTTGGGGTTGGAGTTGGGGTTGGGGTTCGTGTTCATGTTCGTGTTCGGGTTCGTGTTCGGGTTGAAGAGGGTTACCTGCAGCATGTGCCCGTGGTGGTCGTGCTTCTCCTCCTCCACGCGGTGCCCGGGGCACCACGCCGCGCACGCACCGAGGTCCTCGTGCGTCGCGTCATCGTCCGGCGGTCGGGGCGCGCCGCACTCCGCACAAGTGGACTGCATCTCCGGCTCTCCGCCCAGAGTCACCAGCGGGCGAGTCTCCACTTGCATCCCAAGCTCACCCGAGGCGGCGAGGCGTTCGGGCAAGCTCTCCTCCAGGCGGGCGGCGGCACGCTTGGCCGCGTCGCTGTCCAGAGTATTGATGCAAAAGGCCATCCTCACGCTCGCCGCGGTGATGTGCACCGAGACGGCTGACTTGGGGGTGCCCGCGAGCTGGGCCATGTTGCGCATGAGACCCAGGCGGAAGCCGTCGACGTAGTCGGAGACGCTTCCCGCCGCGACGAAGGACACGGTGACCAGGCCCGAGTCGGCGGTCTCGCTCTCGTCGGAGCACTCATCGCAGCCACGGCAGCAGTTGAAGCCGCAGCGCGTCGCCCAGCTCGTCGCGTTGCCCTGCAGCGGCCCGTACCAGAACCGGTGCTCCGGGCACCAGTCGGCGCAGGTGCGCCGCCCCTTCTTGCTGGGCAGGAAGTGGCCGGCGTCGCATGTGTTCGACAAGTGCTCCGGCGTCGGAGGCGGCTTTGGCGCGGAGCAGGCCCCGCACTGCGCGCACTCCGGGATGGTGCACCGCATCGACCACGCGCCCATCTCGTCCTCCGACATGCCTGGGAAAGCGGAGCAGTTGAACTGGTACGTGTCGCACCAGTCGGCGCACGCCTTGTGCACCTTGTGCACCTTGTGCGCCTTGTGCGCCTTGCCCTCCACCGTGCTGCCCTGCACCACCGCATTTACCCGTGGCGCCGCGACCGCCGCGTCTGCCTGTGGTTCCGGCGCCAACACCGAATGCCAGCTTCGGCTGAGCCGGGCCGCAGCAAGCGCTCCACCAGAGGCGTTGCACATCGGGGGCAGCTCGCGCGATAGGAAAAAGACAAAGTCGGATCCCTCCTTGGCACAGCCTGCTGCGCAGCCAATGGACGGCACCACCCGGACTTTGCCCTGGTTGTGCACGCGCAGCGTGACCATCCGACTGGCGTGGTGCGGCGAGGGCGCATCGGGCAACAGATCCAGTCCGGGGTAGGACGCCTCGTCGATGCTCTGAGAGGCGCAGGCGGCGAAATCGCTCCTGTTCTCCAACACCAGGGTCGACTGCGAGTCGAGCGCATATTCGATCTTATGCGGCCTCCGCCCTGAGGTTGGAACCGAAACACACTTCCGCCCCCCGCCCGGCTGCTGCGTGAGCCCAAAGAACGTGAGGTCAAAGTCGGCGAGCGCCTTGGTCTCGTGTGTGACGCTGTCGATTAACGTGAAGATGAGCTCCGGGCTCGTCAAGTTGACTCCGCTCGGCGCCTCTAGGTTGATCACGCCTACTCTTTGGGCAGTGTCATTCCCTCGGATGCCACTGTGACTGGGATCGCTTGTCGAGTAGGTCTTGTCAGCGGTGACGCGCAGGTTGAGCGCGTTCCCCTCTGCGCTCGTGCCAACGTTGTTGATGACGAGCTCTTCAGGCTCGCCAACGTCGGGGCCGAAACCCCCCAGGTTGGAGTAGCGTGTTGTGGCGTCAGCAAAGTGCAGTCTATCAACAGGCTCCCCTTCGGACCTGCACTTGACGGGGCGCTCGAGGGGGGCGGCGGATGCCTCGTGCAGCTGCGGCTGAACGGACGACGCGCCTACCTCGACGCCGAGGAAGAGCGCGACGGTGAGCAGAGCCCGTGGCGGCCCCATCGCACACCGCCAAAACCTAAATAAGGCAACTAGTTTGCCGAGAAGAAGAAAAGCACGTGTCACCGATCGCTCACCTCTTTGACAGGCTCTGCTCACCGTGGCGGCCCTCTCATGACCTAAATAAGGCAACAAGTTTGTGACGGGGGGAGGAGGGCCATCTTGTTACCCCAGGGAGAAGGATCGATAGATAGATAGATAAGATAAGGAGAAGGGGCCTTTCGTTTGTAAATTATAAGATTCTCTTATCTTATCCTTTGTAGAGTAGTAGTAGCCTTTGGATCTACCCCCCCAGATTTAGGCGAAAACAGGATTTCCCGATTAGACTGCGTGCAAACTCGGCACAGGTCGTCTACACCTCCACACCCACCGAGGTACTCGTCGTACTCGTCGCGCTCGACGCGTGGCGGCTCGTGTTCAGCCCGCGGAAGCGCATGCGCGGGTGCGTGGCGCCGAGGCTCTCCAAGCCGCCGTGCGTGCCTGGCCACTCTCGGAGCTTGGCCTGCAGTGCGAGGCAGCGGCCCCAGTTGAGCCAGGCGTTCCACGGCATCCGCTTGTCGTACGCGGTGGCCCACCTGCTGAGGGTTAGGGCTAGGGCTACAAGGGCTAGGGTTGGGGTTGGGGTTGGGGTTAGGTTCTGCAGGTGGCCCCACTCGGCGAGGAGTGCGACGCCGCAGCTGGCCGCGCCCTCGGCCTCGGCCCACCGCCCCTGCTGCAGCAGCAGCTGCGCGCGCACGAGATGCGGCTCGCCTACGAAGGGGTTGCGCCGCGTGGCCTGGGGTTAGGGTTGGGGTCAGGGTTAGGGTAAGGGTTAGGGTCAGGGTTGGGGTTAGGGTTAGGGTCAGGGTTGGGGTTAGGGTCAGGGTCAGGGTTGAGGTCAGGGTTGGGGTTGGGGTCAGGGTTGGGGTTGGGGTCAGGGTTGGGTCAGGGTTAGGGCTAGCGCGAGGACGTCGTGCCTCCTCGAGCTGTGCGAGCTGCCCCGCCGCTACGCCGCCCTCTGCCTGCCGCACCGGTGCCGCCGAGACCGCCGCCCAGTAGAGCCGCCTCGCCGCCTGGTTGGGGGTAGGCTTAGGCTTAGGCTTAGGCTTAGGGCAAGGGTTAGGGTCAGGGTCAGGGTCAGGGTTAGAGTTAGGGTTAGGGTCAGGGTCAGGGTTAGGGTTAGGGTTAGGGTTAGGGTTAGGGTTAGGCCGCCTCCTCGTCCTCGGGCCGCAGCCGCGCCGAGCAGCGACGGAAGATGGGCGGCAGATGCTCGGGGGGGAGGAGGGCCGAGGCGCGTAGCGCGAGCGCCAGGCCGTTGGTGCGCGACATGCGCAGCGTCGGCAGGAAGGGCCCAGGCCACACCTGGTCAGGGTGCAGATTAGGGTTAGCGAGGTGCCCTAACCCTGACCCTAACCCTGACCCTAACCCTAACCCTAACCCTAACCCTAACCCTAACCCTAACCCTGACCCTACCCCTACCCCTACCCCTACCCCAGGCCACACCGCCGCGACATTTCCCGCCTCGAGATCGCTCTGCCAGCCGAAGCGCTGCTCCAGCTCGTCGGCAAGGGTCTCGGTCACGAAGGCGGCTGCCTCGGCGCCGCTAATATGCAGCGCCTCGCCCGTGCGGATGTGGCGGAGAGCATAACCCTCCCTCCGCACGACGCCCTCCTCGAGCACCGTCTCCTCGAGCTGCTGCCGGTCGATCGAGCAGAATCCGTAGACCAGACCCTCCGCCTCCTCCCCTATGAGGGCGGCGAGGGCGGCGCGGTCGCGCCTCGGATCGTACAGGTTCATGGAGACGAAGCTGTTGGAGTAGGCAGAGTGGAAGAGCCCTAGCCTGCAGTGGTTAGTGGGGACCAAGTCCGGTTAGTGGGGACTAAGCGGGACTAAGTCCCCACTAAGTCCCCACTAACCTGCAGACGGCTCTCGGCTGCTCCCACGCCACAAGCATGAGCCACACGCCGCGCAGGTGGTCAAGGAAGCTCGAATGCTTGTGCCAGATGAGTGGCGCGTCGGACGCCTCGAGGGTGCGCAGCATCTGCGGCGCTGCCTCATCCAGGGCGTCGTGAGAGCCGCGCAGCAGCCGCTCGACCGTTGGGCTGAGCGGCAACGCTTCAGCAGGCTGAGCGCGTGTGCTGCCGCTTGAGCTCTGGCAGCTACGCACGAGCAGGACGCCCGGTGTTCGTGCAGCTATTTTGCTTACCGCTGCCCTACGAGCTTGTGAGTACATCTTTTGACTTAGTTGCCGCTAAGAGCCCTCGTCTTAACCCTGACCGCGGGCGAACAAGTTCCCCGAGCACGCAAGTTCGCCCGAGCACGCGTCGCCTCGCTCGCGGGCGAACTTGGTTGCCGCATTCCGAAGGGGCTAAGTCAGCCAACTAAAATCGAAGGAGCCCCCTCACCGCCCTCACCGCACCTCACCGCACAACCACCTCAGAAGCAGAGGGGCGCCGCTGGCCCCAGCATGCGGTGCAAGGACACCTGGTGTCGTCGCGGCGCGGCGCGACCGCCGCCGCCGCCGAGGGCCGCGGCGCCGCCTCCGCTACCCGCGAGGACACCCGCGAATGCGGAGGGCGCCTTGGAGGAGAGCGAGAGCGCGAGGCTGCCGTAGCTGTGCTCGACCAGCACCGAGGCGTTGCCGCTACCGAGGCGGCCTGCGCGCTGCGCGCTGGGCGCGTCATCGATGACGATGCCCACCTGTCCTGTGGCCGGCTGCTCCTGCGTGACCGCGTAGCTGCCGTTGATCGCGCCGCCGCTGAAGATGGCCTTGACGTCGCCGCCGACCGACGCGAGGCGGCACTGCACGGCGGCTGCCTCTTCGGGCTGCAGCGCGATCAGCCCCAGCAACGTCACGCCGCCCAGCGTCGAGGTCGCCTCCAACCTGGGTGGCAAGGCGCGCGCGTAGCCCGGCGGCGGCGGCGCGCTCGCCGGCGCCTCGGCCTCGGCCTCGCACCTCGCGTCCGCGGCGCTCGCGTCCTCGCCGCCGTCGACAGCGGGCTGCAGCATGCGCTCAGGCTCGAGGTGCGGCAGGAGCACGATCTCGACGAGCGAGATCGCGCCGGCGTAGGTGCTCGCATTGAGCGCGCGCGTGAGCAGCAGCGCGCCGTCCAGTGACGCCGTGCCGCCCGCCTCAAAGTGGATGGCGGGCGCGGGCGCGTCGTCGTCGCACACGCAAAGGAGCTCGGGCGCGGCGCTCGCATTCCACGCGAGGCCCCTCACGAGGCGCGCCTGCATGCAAATGTCGCACCCGAGGGCCAGCACGTTGGAGAGGTATGCGCCGCCGCCGCCGCCGCCGCCTTCCTCGAGGCCGTGCGTCATCCTCAGTCGGCCGAGGATCTGCGCGTCGCTCACCGCCAGCGTGCCGCTACCCCCCACCACGACCTCCACCGTGGCGGAGGCGAGCGTGCCGTTGAGCACCACAGGCCCACGGTCCACCACGAGGCGGACCGTGCCCATCACGAGCGCGGTGCGGTTGGGGCAAAAGTGCTCAGCAGCGGCGGCGGCGGCGGCGGCGGCGGACAGTGGCGGCAGCGCAGGCCACGCCGCGCCGGGCGGCGGCGGCGGCGGCGGCGGCGGCGGTGCGAGGCCCAGCTCGGCGCAGCCTAGGCCCACCGGTCGACCGCCGGAGCAGATGCACGGGCGGGCGGCGAGCACGCCCTCGACCATGGCGGAGGCCGCACTCACGTCGAGCTGCGCGGCGAGTACCTCGCGCACCACCGCCTGCCCGGACGGGCTGCGC
>Ga0209302_10002539_pt1 | contig 10627 bp, 7 predicted proteins | sample ArcOceMetagenome_2_FD_187445 | JGI IMG/M metagenome (GOLD analysis project Ga0209302, IMG submission 187445) | Marine eukaryotic phytoplankton communities from Arctic Ocean - Arctic Ocean ARC135M Metagenome (SPAdes) (version 2) | ecosystem: Environmental > Aquatic > Marine > Oceanic | place... | reverse complement strand
AAATACGGACCGCAGTTCGGGTGCAATGCTTTCTGGAGACATCGCCCGTGCTCACGGTAATAAAGGCTTTAAGGGTCAAATCAACGTACAATTTGAAGGTAGTGCAGGCCAGTCATTCGGAGCATTCACTTTACCAGGATTAAGCCTTCGTCTTGTGGGCGAGGGTAACGATTATGTTGGAAAGGGTATGCACGGTGGAGATATTATTGTTGTTCCCAGTCCTGAAGCTAGTTTTGTCTCAGCTGATTCAAGTATCATCGGTAACGCCTGTCTCTATGGGGCTACCGGAGGTGATTTCCATGCAAATGGTAGAACTGGTGAGAGATTTTGCGTCCGTAATAGTGGAGCCTTTGCAGTTGCTGAAGGAGCCGGTGATCACTGTTGTGAATATATGACAGGAGGTGTTGTAGTAATTCTTGGCAGCGTCGGCAGAAATGTTGGAGCCGGTATGACGGGTGGTATTGGATACTTCTACGATGCTGATAATTCTTTCGACGATAAGGTGAACCTAGAGATTGTTAAGGTTCAAAGACTCGCTACTGCTGAAGGTGAAGCACAGCTTAAGCACATGATTGAGCGTCATTTTGAACTTACAGGAAGCGAAAGAGCCGACGAGATATTGGGAAATTGGGACGAAGAAAAGAATAAATTCTGGCAAGTTTACCCTCCCTCGGAAAGCAAGACTGCTGTTGTCTCACCGGCTGAAGATGCGACACAAGTTCTCAGAGTCTCAGCATCAGCTCCAGAAGGTGACATGTGCTTCTTGCCTGTTGGATCTGAAATGACACCAGAGCAAACTCAACGGTGTGCAGATTAAATAACAATAATAGACAGTTCCTTTTTAACGCTATAATAAAAACAATTTTACTTCTACACATCTAATATAAGACTGGAAAGAAATATTATTTGTTTACTGATAGAAGACTGGAATAATATTATTTGTTTGACTATTTTTTGTAAATTAAAAAATTATTTGGCTTCGTACCAGTTTTTGTGTTCCCAAGATCCATCTACTAGCAGAGGCACAGCAGTCTTCGCAAGCCCCTTTACCCAAGGGGCTTCCATACACTCGATAACCTCATCGAATGCCTCTTTGGCGGTCTCTTCTGGCCCTTCTAGAATGACTTCATCGTGAATTTGCAACAAAAGGATCCAACCCAGTCGTTTCAGTTTTTCACTCTTATTGATCTTGTTCATAGCGAGCATGGCTACATCGGCAGCGCCTCCTTGAATAGGTGTGTTGATACTGGCACGTTCTGCAGCGCCGATGAAGCGTTTGTTATGCCCCATCGCATCAGGAAGTTGTCTGTATCGGCCCATCAATGTCCGTGTGAGACCAAACTTTCTAGCATACGCCTTTGTGTTTGCTTGCCAGTCACGAACTTCAGGACGTGCTTCATACCATTTTTCTAGCATCTCCTGAGCCTCTGTCGGTGACACCCCCCAATCTTGACTGAGACCGTGTGCTGTCTTGCCATAGGCGATAGAAAAATTCAATGTCTTGGCTTTCCGTCTTTCAGATGCAAATTTATCTTTCAATAGTGGTTTCGGAGGGTCCCCATTTGAATAATCCCATTCAAGAAGGACATCACCGTCATCAACCGCTTGCTTCACATGGTCAAACATATCCATAGCAGTTCTAGAATGAAAGTCCCCACCAGCATCGAAAGCGTCAATCATTGATTTACATCTTGTCATAGAAGCCAACAAACGAAGCTCAAGTTGTCCGTAATCTGCTACAATCAAAGAATTCCCTGGTGATGCCTGAAATGCTTGACGGATCTTGTATTTATCTTTTTCAAGTGCTGGCTGGTTTTGAAGATTTGGTCGACGGGAAGAAAGTCGTCCTGTTTCTGTGTTAAGATTTAATGAACAGTGGACTCTACTATCGTGATCAGCTAGCAATTGCAAACTTGTGAGAAAATTTGCAATCATCGTATCAATAGAACCTATCGCGCAAAGGCTAAATAGGGCTACACATGCATCATGACCACGCTCATCACCACCAAAATAATTATATGCCAATCCATACTTAGGTGGATCCTCGAACGGATCTCCTGCAAGTTGACGAAGTACGTCAGAAGTAACGCTAGGAGCTCCTCCCGCAGTATGCTTTATAGCGTCCATACCAATACTACGAACTGTCACATCAATGAATTTAGACTTTTCCATTGATTTTTCCTTTAAACTTGCCAGGATTTCTTCAGTTACGCCACCTTCAGTAGCAGCTGCTTCTAAAGCCTCAATGATTGTCCTGTATCCCGACGCATCTGGCGCAACCGCAGTCTCTAGATCATGCATATACTGGATATCATCTCGTAGTCTTTTTAATAATTCTGATCTATCACCACCCTCGTCTAGATTTCTAGCGGTGACCGCTTGACGCAGTTCGTCATCCGACATTTGATCAAATTCGTCGTCTTCTACCTCATTAATCGGATCCGAAAGGAGATGTTCAGAAAGACGCTCCTTCAAAAGTGCCTTTTTACCAGCGACCTTCAGACCGTATTCCTTACAAAGAGCCTTCAGCTGAACAACCGACATTCGATCTAACTGGTTCGACTCATTTTCCTTATCTAGAATTTAATGGGAAGAAAAGAAGAAAAATTATCAGTACATCAAAAGAGCAGATTGAAGAACCAATCATAAAAAAAATATCAAAACATTCTCTCTCATAACAAACAAATAAATGAAGACATACCTTTGGATGGATTTTGTTCTTTTTTCTTTTCATCGAATTCTATATACGCCTCTATTGCATCCTCAGGGACCTCTTCTCGCGCCACTTTGAAAACTCTAACATCTTCGGTAAGTTCCTTAGTTTTAATATTTTGAGAGCCACCAAAAAGAAATGTAGCCAATTGAGTCGCACTAGCAGGATTGATCGCTAGACCATCTGGACCTATTTTTTCAGCCGCCCATTGTCGAAATTTCTTGAGATGCTCTTTCCGATCTTTCCGTGCCTGCACTTCTACTGATGCCAAATAATCCTTGGCATCAACTCGGATTCCCCTTCTTTCCATATCTGTTAAAACTTCACCAAATTCTCTCATATTATCCCAGTAATAGTCGAAAAGATTGGTATCTTTCGAAATCCATTCCATTTTGCTCAACATAGCTACTAACCGTTGGTGTAATCCCCAAGTCCCAACAGCATCATAACACGAGTATATGATAAAATTCTTACGGAACTCAGGATCTCGTTGCAAGACCTCTATGGGGGGAACATCAACCAAACTTCCTGGAGTACCATCTTTTCTAATGCGTGCGACTCCAAAGATTTCTTTCATGGGACGTTTCCTCATATTCAGCAACTCTGCCGTTAGGGCCTCCAGACTGTACCCACCACCACCGTTCTTCATACGACTTGTATCTTGCAAACGAGCCATGTGCATTGTATCACCTCCAAAGCCCCTACAGTCAATTCCTTCATTCCACATAACGTGGCGATCAAAACCATAATTGTGCCAGATTTTTTTGAATCGTTCGTCTTCCATCCATGGTTTGAATTCTTGTAATATCCCATGTGCATCATCAAGATTATCGATCCATAATGTCGAGCCAATCGATGCACCGAGTCCATAGTCGAAGTTAGGTCCAGAGTATACACTTAGACATGTGACGTATCCATTCCCTACAGGTCCTACCTCTTTCAATTTAATATCCATAACTTCGGTATCGCATGCATGAAAGAGACCAGGATCTGCATTCATTAGTTTTTCCATAACGATACGTGCTTGTTCTTTTGTTCGAACTATGGTAACATTGTGCATTTGGGAATCTATATCTGTAACATCGAAATATCCCTCGTCACCAGGCGCAAGCCGATAAAAGGATGATTCCTCTTCGCGGCATAATTTGTCGTACTCTGGAGATCTTCGTCCAAAATCTGTAGCCCAATCAAGGCTCGCGCCAGGAACCCAATTCCCTCCTTCAACTGGTTTCGATATTAATCCCTCCAACAAATCATCTTTATTGTTTATTCTTTCTTCTTCTGTAGTGGAAGTTGTCTCTGATATTTCGTCAATCGCAGTAGGGGAAGCGGTAGAATGTAAAGCTGGAACATTGGAAGAAAAAAATCTATTTCTTCTGAATTTTGAATTGATTATTGTTGTTGATGTTGACGACCTTGTTCTAAAAGGCGATGATTGTTGAGTCCTGCTAAATATTGTGCTTGGAATTGATTGTTCCGTGTGGTAGCTTCCTATCTGAGTCCCTCTTGATTCCAAATTTGAAAACGAATACAAAGAAGATGAAGATCGAAAGCGACGACGACAAGAATTAGTGAACGACATCGATCTTCTCGTCGATGCGATGGATGACCGAATCATTGTTGACATTGTATCACAATTATTACTTTCTCTTGGTATTCGCCTTATCGTTGTCCTGCTGGAACTGACGAACGCAGTAACCACTATTGATCTTCGTTGTAATTGTTTGTTTTGTTGCAGAGAGACGAAGAATATTAGCAGTGTTGCTCCTATCAGTAGCCGCCACGGTATGATCGGACACCTTCGGAATACAGTTAGAGTTGCCATTCAATATAATTTGAATAGACGTTTGAAGTTGAGGTATAAGAATGAAAGTGTAATCAATTGGATGTTGCTTTTGTTTAATCCTTGTGAAAGAGGTTGTCGGTGACAGATATGTCATTCCAATAAATGTAATTGTGAACAGCAAACTATATTTAAATACTCAGTATTAATAAAGTTACGTTTGAACCTACTACTGTATGTGTACAGTACAGTTTTGTTTATCAAGAGAGGATTTCCAGAATCCACAGAAAATAAAATGATTTCATTTTTTGTAGAAAAAATGATTGTGAAATGCAATGTTGATTGGTCAACAACAAAAAAGCGCGGAAAAAGTGGCGCTACGGGAATTCTATATTTACTATGTTTTTTCTCGAAAAAAATGAGATTTTTGAATATCTACTACATTGTAGCTAGAATCGAATCCAATGATGCCCTGTAAGTTACCACCTCCTGCCCTAGAGCTAGAAGATACCAACTGTTGAGTTGGCGTGGTTTCCCATGTTTTGGGGAATGCGAACAAAGGCAGTGGTGTTGACTATTTGTGCATACTATTGAATAGCTACAGTAGCCTTATTGGTTGCAATGATAATACTTATTTCTAGTATATAATATATGCGCTCGTAAAGTACACTACACTACACTGCAGTACTTTACTGACAATTCGGATGTTCGAAGAAAACTCCTTTATATTTTTATATGCATGTTTCTAGACTTCTACCTTTTTGGGCCAGAATATTGGGCTCTTATCTTGTAGCAGATTTTCCATTGGCTCCATGATACCTGGAACAAAACCAAATCGAGTGAAGAACCGTGCATAGGGCATGTTTTCCTCTTCTTCGGACCGATATTGATTGAACGTTTCAGACCCAGCGTCAATATTACAATTTGCTCGTACTTCTACTACAGTATCGACACCTGTATCCTCGGTAGTAGGATCTGCTGATGATGTACTACTTTTAGTTTTAACGACCTTTAAACTTACATTGGGTGTATTGGAATGCTGCATTAGATCTAAAAGCGGTACTAATTTTTCATTTTCATCATCATCTAGAAAGCTACGAGTTAGAAGATTCACAAATGCTCCTTTAATTGCATCGGAAATTATTTTGTCATCGACAACGTCATTTTCGTCATTGTCTTGTTGATCCTTTTGCCACGGAAGTATGGAAGTTATTTGTTCAAATACATTTTTTGTTGTTTTCGGTCGACGTGACGCATTGATAGACTTCTTTAACAGCGGTCCTAGCACTTTTATAGAAAAGGAAACTTCCTTTCTAAGACTTCTGGCTTCCTCATAACAGAGAGATCCCTTTAACAACGTTTCTATTTTTTCATTAGTCCAAAATAAGATATGTTCTTGGTTATTAATACCACGTTTCCATGGCAAGGTTTTGAAGTATGGTCCCCAACGACTCGATTGGTTCTCTTCTTCTTCTTCTTCTAAACACAACAAAATATATTCCTTGGCCATGTAGCAGGCAAGTGAAACCTATCTCAAAGAAAAGATCGTGTCCAATAAGTAAACACCACCGTAAAAACAATAGCAAAGAGCCTCTTGATGAGATAAAAAATATTTGACAACAGAATTGTACTACTAGTATTTATTCACAGCGTACGACCACGGACAATCATGGCAAAAAATAGACTACAGTACTCACCGTAGCTCCACCCGGTCCCGCTTTTTCTATCAGAGCTTTAAGGGTATTTCCAAATTCATCCTCACCACCTTCTGTGGAGGATGTGGCCTTATCCATCGTTACCCATAAACTACGCGGAATGGAAAACAATAATTCATCTTTTGGGATTGATTTATTCACATAAAGACCATATCCTTGGCCTTGCGAAGATTCTTTAATTTCCAAACATTCATTGATCGTCGCATCGCGTTTTTTTAGCCATGTCAAAAGATCTAGGTATTTCTCCTTTTCAATAATTTCCCCAACAAATAAATTATCACTTGTACTGCTCTTGGTAGGGACGACACTACTAGTAGAAGTACTGTCGTTGTTCAAAGCAGATGTAAAACGGCATGATGGAACCGATATTCTCGTCGTTCGTTGTAACGAAGATATCGCTATGGAATTACGATCGATATTTTTGTTGCCTTTCGATAAAAACAAAGCCAGAGTTGAAAAAAGGGATGATGCAGCTGCTATATCGACAAACATATTCTTCTTATTATTATTATTGTTGTTGCTGTTGTTGTTGTTGTTGTTGTTGTTGTTTATCAGCTTCTTTGTTGATAAGCCGTAGTTAGATTAGCTATGTTTTCTTTAAAAAACTTTCATCTTCAATAGAAATCTTATTTTTAGAAATTGGGGCAGGTTGTGCAGAAAAGTTTACCGTTGTGAAAAATTTCGCGCACAACACTTTGTTTATTTTTTATTTTTTTATGTAGGAGAGTAGTTTGTAAACATACTAGTACATCATCATCGCCAATCACAAAAAATTACATACGTCGTCGACGGTAATAATCCTACTCTGTTGAGTCTAGTACTAACAGCGTGAATCGCGGAGATAGTTGGTATGGTCGTCCGGATTCATATAGTTTGCTTGACACAGGTTTAGGCCCTGTCGCGAAAGAATCTGTGATGGCTTTGCCTTCTACAGGATGAAATAATATCATGTCGGCGATGTAACCTAACGCCTTGCTGGATCTACTAGCAGTAGAATCGCAGGTATAGCTGCGGATAATAGTAAGGATCCTCATTCCGCTGGTGAAGGTCTGAGACCGCATTGCAAGGTTTCCCCAAAGAATCCTCAGCTTGTTGGATAGACAACACACATACCAGATGTGATGTAAAATTTGAAATAATATTCCTTCTTTTTTTTAATCCAAATGTAGAAAAAAAAGTTTTTTAAATTCCCTGATCCCCACCATGACGTCACGGACATAATGGCACGCAGTATCGCCCACCCCAGCCCAAGCACGATGACATTCAAAATAGAAAAACAATTTCTTCGATCAATGAGGGTTGCTTTTCTTGATTCCTTGCTTTCTTCTTCTTGCGAGTGCAAGTTGAACAAAATGCAAAACCATGACGAACCACATAAGGAATCGGCAGTATCACCATCATTATCATCTCTGAGTGCCTTGGTACTTAATCCAAAGCCGCTAGTTCATTCAAGATCAAGATCAAATAATAATAATGACAATGATTCCAAATATAAGAAGAAGAGAAGAAGAAAGTCTGCCCTTATCGTCGACAATGACTACAGCATCATCATCAGCATCATCAACTACTACTACGGCTACAGACAATATTCCGACAACGCAGATTGTGTCGAGTAATAACGATAGTAAGAAACGCACCGAAACGGCAACGGCTAATAAGGAAATGGCAGCAGCATGGGCAAAGAAGATAGTCAAAAAGGAAGCGAATAAAGTAAGTTTTCCGATGAGGGCATTGGAAAGGTTGGCGGCAATTAAAAAGAAAGCAATCGATAATAAAGAAAAGGCAGCAGTAGCAGCAGCAGCAACAGCGGCAAAGAAGAAAGCTGACAAGGAAGCAAAGGAAGCAAAAGCAGCGACAAAGGTACAGTTTTATTATACAAAATACTGCAGTGAATGTTTGTATTGTATTCTATTATATCAATTATTTTCTAACGTGTATATTGTATCATATCGTATCGTAAATCAATACCTCATTCTTTTTTGTTATCCTATTGTTTTCGGTTGAAGGAAGCGAAGGCTGCTACTGCTATTTCTGAGGCAGTTGTGAAGGCTATTTGGGTCAAAGCAAAAAAAAAAAGCCATGTGAAAAATGCAATGTTCCAAGCTATGCAATAATGAGGAAGCTTGTGAAAAAAGGCAGGTTGCTAAGGCTGTTCGGGTCAAAGCAAAGGCAGTTGCGAAGGCAGTTGCGGATGAAGCAAAGGCAGTTGCGAAAGCTGTTTGGGTCGAAGCAAAGGCAGCTGCGAAGGCTGCCAAGGTCGAAGCCAAAATGAAGGTACAGTTTTATAGTACAAATCAATGAGTAGTGAATGTTTGTATTGTATGCCGTGTTGTATTCTAACCCAAATATCATGTATTAATCCATTCTTCTTTCTCTTGTTTTTAGTCATCACCATCGTCGGTGTACTCAAAACTTGGAGACGGTTGGCACCCACCATACAATAACAGTAAAAAGAACAAAGACATCTGAATTTTTCCAAGATTCTCAACCTGGTCTTGATACACTTGTGAATGCCAAGCGTGTTGGTTTTTGTAATGTTGACATCCTAGACTATTACATTGATGCTGAAATCCTTGCCCAAATTTCGAACAGCACTGCAAGCAAATTTATTCTTCCCTTCAATGATCACCGTGTCCAGAATTTTGATCAGATACTCGAGAAAGTGCTAAGTACGTGTGACGGCATAACATTCTGTCATGGCCAGATGTACAATACACAAAAGTCAAGTCAACACTCAGAGTTTAATAAAACCAAGGATATGGAGCTTCGGTTTCATAATGTTGCTTCAAAGTTTGATGACAAGACAAAAATCGGGCATCTTCAGCATTTGGAAACTTTGAGGGTACAAAGGAAGGAACCAAAACTACTGTTCCAAGTGGTCTTGTATCCGCACTCAGCAACTCACTTGCTCCTCCTAGCTCAGAGAAACCACCAAGTCTCAATTCTACTCATACTACATCATCTATTTCTACTGAAGAGGCAATGCCGGATTTAGTGGATGTGCCAACGAAGATGACCAAGAATTTAAAAAAAAACATGGATACATGGATACACATAGCGATTCATCCCTTTTTGCTCCAGTGTTCAAGGGTGATGATTATATATACTATGATCTCGGTGGGATTGGTGTTGCATGGGTGCTTGTTCCAGCCGGTCTGTCAATCATTATGACTCTCACACCGATCTGAAAGTGAACAAGAATCCCAGCTCTAGAACCTAAAACAGGTGACATGGGCATGGCACTTTCTAATGAAGAATGGCTTGAGTATTTTACTTTTACTGCAACGCATATTTATGAGTCCAAATTAAATAGAGTGAAGAAATCCTCAGCATGAACGAAATGATTTGCTAATGATTTGCTGTTTGCCATCACAGCAACAAGTAACAAGTACAGTACAGTACAGTACAGTATCATTCATTATTAAATAAACACACACAGTAGTACTTATTAATATTAATATAACATACATGATTTAATCGTAATATTGAGTATCGTATATATTTGTTATATTTTGAGAGAGAGACGATATATAATATACTACAGTAGTACAGTACTGTATATCAGCATTTTTTCAACGAATAATTTGGGGAGCTATGAAAAGAGGGGAATATGAAAAATATTGACCCAAAGAGTTTGCTCCGAATTTACTACTGTACAGTACAGTAGGTTAGTTTTCGGTGTGGTATGGCACCTATTGTTTAACATTTATTTTGACATACCAGTGTGGTAATTATGTTCAATGAATACAAGCTTTAAAAGAATTGCAAATCATATCTACTGTTTTTGTGGGACAAACGGGCCATGTTCAAAGTATTTTTAAGAGGCGGTAAAATGTATTATCTATTAATTTAGGAATTATAAAATCAGTACAGTACAAAACTAGAGATTCTGACAAAGGATTTTGGCTCGTTCGTTTTGGTTTCAATTACATACTGTCCATCCGAGTTGGGAGAGAAATATAATCCATTCTCACCTACGGCAACACTAGCCCCCTTACCCAAACTTTTCAGAGCTGATACTGATTGGTCGTTGATCTTCATCTCCCATTTCTTTTCCTTATAATTTGCGTCATTAAGATTATTTGTAGGACACTTACCCCAAGGACAACCGTGCATATGTAGAATAATAATACCTTTATAATGATTTGGATCGTATCCATAAGCTTTTTTCTCGGCTTCGTTGGGAAATGTAATTTTGGTCCACCCATAACGTTCAGTTGCATAAAAGTAATCTGGGTAGTCCGGTTTCACTGTAACTACATCACCTGAACATTCCTCCCGTTCCTTACTAAGTTCGTACACCAGAGGCATTGTTCCATTAGGCTCGAGACTTTTTTCTGCAGTATTTTGATCGAACCCAATATAGTATGTTTCTTGTTTGTAAGGAGCCGGTCCACCCACCATGTCTGTTTCCGT
>Ga0209302_10002537_pt1 | contig 10629 bp, 11 predicted proteins | sample ArcOceMetagenome_2_FD_187445 | JGI IMG/M metagenome (GOLD analysis project Ga0209302, IMG submission 187445) | Marine eukaryotic phytoplankton communities from Arctic Ocean - Arctic Ocean ARC135M Metagenome (SPAdes) (version 2) | ecosystem: Environmental > Aquatic > Marine > Oceanic | place... | reverse complement strand
ACCAGCGGACATCATCAGAGTGTGTGCCGCGTGCAGTATCATTAGCGTGTTGACACAGTGGGGTGCCACCCTAGTAATAAAATTAAGAGAGAGAGAGAGAGAGAGAGAGAGAGAGAGTCTCTCTCTCTCTATCTATCTAGGTAGCCCCGCGTTGTCTGTCTAATCCCACCATAGAACTTGCCGACGCTCAGTGCCAATGCTCGCAGCACTCCTCGTGTGTGCCGCGCAGGCGATCGCGCCTGTGCCCGACCGTGTCGTGGACCAGGTCACGTCGGCAAACCAGGTCGCGTCGTCAGACTCGCTCGCGAGCCTGCAGCAAAATCTCGCGGACCTGGAGGAGCGGACGGCATCTGCACGGGCCGCGCTGCATGCTCAGCCCGGCGGCGGCGGCGCCGAGCACGCGGCTGCGGAGCACAGGGGTCACGGCGCCTCCCGCGGCTTGAGCGGCTCCCACACTATCTTCAAGATGCCGCACGCGTTCGACCTACGCTTCACTATCATGACCATCTTCGTGCTCGTCGTCGTCACCATCTCCTTCGAAAAGGGCTCGGAGCACCTGGAGGAGGCCGTGCACCACGCCATCAAAAAGCACCTGCCGGGGGCGCACATAAAAAAGGAGCTACTGGAGAAAATGTTCAAGGAGCTCACCATCCTCGGCTTCGTCGCCTTCTCAGCCACTGTCTTGCTGCAGGCGGAGCTGCTCACCCTGAACCACGAGCAGCACCTCAACTACGAGTTCTCGCACATTCTCATGTTCTCGACCGCCATCGTCTACGCCAAGGAGATCTTCTTTGTCTCAGCGATGCTCGAGGCGGTCATCAAGCGCTTCGAGGCATACGACAAACTCGTATCACAGGAGCTGCTTGACGAGCAGGTCCGCCTCTTCGGCCAGCGCACCAGTCGGGACGCGCAGGGTCCAGAGCTCAAAATTCCCGTCGGCTTCTGCGCGCGCTCCTACGAGGCGACACGCAATCGGCTGTACGGAGCCTTTTCCTACCACTGTCACGCAGCCATGTTCAAGGCGCTCAAGCTGCAGTTCCTTGGTTTCAACGGGATGCTGACCTCGCGCTTCGCCGTGCCTACGTTCGTCGAGAAAGTGACGGAGCTCCACGTGGGAGATCTCGTCGAGCTCTCCGCACCGGTGTGGGGCGGCCTCGGGATGGTGCTGGGCATCGCCTATGCCGCCACCTACTTCCCCAACGGGGTCGTCTCCTCGCCAATAACGGGCACAGCCCTCTTTGTGGTCTGGGGCTTCGCTCTGCTACTGGGCGAGGTAATGCTGCTCTTCGCGGCGCGCGATCAGCTGCGAGGTATGTTGGAGGCGAACCATCACATCCGCACCGAAGACAGCACTGGCCGGTGGGAGGAGTACGGCGAGTTCCAGGCGATGATCGAGGCCGAGCTCACTGTGCTCTGCCTCTCGAAGCAGGGGCGGGGCGAGGCGGAGAAGCTACAAGGTGAGATGGTAGTGGCTCACGGCCTCTACCTCGAGGAGTTCGAGGAGCTCTCGAGGATTAGCGCGCGCCGGCTCGGGCAGCTCGAGAAGGGCTTCCAGTTCCTGCTACTCTGCCAAAGCATGCTACAGTCTCTCATCATTCTGATGCTCGGTCGCAACGCTTTAATTTTCTTCGGCGCCGTCGGTGGGTCGGTCGTGCTGGGCCTCCTCTTCCTACCCACTCTGCTCATGACGCTCTGCGTCACGCCTCGCGTGCTCGAGTGCCTCTCTCTCGCCATCGCCCTCGGTATCAAGACCAAGTTGCACGAGGGAGTGCTAGAGGAGCAACAGGCAAAGCTGATGGATGGGGGCGACTACGCCCAGGCCTCGCAGGTGCCCCCCCTCTTTTTTTCACCCATTTACCCATTCACCTATTCCTGTTTTACCTACTTACCCAGGTGCTGCAGCTTGCCATGACGAAGAAGCTAACCGAGGCCGACCTGCAGAACGAGGACACCGTACGCGATAAGGTGAAGGACTTGCTCGAGCTGGGCGAGATGAAGTGGCGATACCGCGTGGTCGAGGAGGAGCAGAGCCCGCGGGACGAGGCCATTAAGGTGCTTACTTACTGTAGTAAGTTGCGTAAGTAAGTTACGGGGAGTGACTGGGGAGTTACCCCTTACTCATCCCTTACGTACGCCATACTTACGTCTGTCCTCCTGCCTAATTAAATGTCAAGGTGCTCGATGAGGCGAAAGATTACATCGACAGGAGCGTGGTACGGCATCAAACTCGTACCACATTGGGATCACATTGGGATCACATTGGTGCTGCATTCGTGCATTGGCACTATGTTCTTCCATGGGTACACGCATACATTGCATTTCACGAACTGCATTGCACACGATTGCATTGGTACACGTTTGGCTTTCTTTTGGTGCAGGCACGTGAATGTCAAGCTCGCGCTTAAGAGTACGACCGACGCCGAGGCCAAGCGGAACTACCATGCCGTGCACTGGTCAGCTAAGCCGAAGCCTACTAAGCCTAGGCCAAAGCCCAGCCATGAGTCCAACCCTAGGCCCAACCCTTACCCTAGACCCGCCCCTACCCCTAACCCCACCCAGGGCCAATGAGCTGTCCGATTGCGCACAGGGCCTAGCAGTCGCGCGTCTCATCTTCAACCGTGACCGCGGCGAGGTCAGCTAGGCTAAGGATAGTTTAGGGTTATATAGAGCTTGGTTTGGGGGTTGGGGCACACCCTAACCTAACCCTAACCCTCGCCAGGACGCCATTATCGAGGCGTTGCTGCTCGAGGCCTTGTCCTTTAGGACAACCCTAAAGGACCAGGCCAAGCTAGCTGAGACGGAGAACTCGCTTGGCATGCTCGCGCAGAAGCAGGCCAACTTATTAACTGCCTCGCCGCCTAACCCCTGCCCTCACCCTCACTCTTACCCTAAGTCCAACCCTCACCCTAACTCCAGCCCTCACTCTCACCCTACCCCCAACCCTATCCCCTGACCCCCCCTCCGTCCCATAAGCAGGGAGAGTTCCTCAGCGCCGCCCATCACTTCCAGCTTGCGCTCAGCCTCCGACAGAAGATGGTGCCTTCGACCGAGGCGCAGTACAGGCATTTACTACTTACTGACAACTGACAACTCACTGCTTACTGCCTCCTGCTTGCTACTGACTACTTACTTACTTACTACTCACTACTCACTACTCACTACTCACTACTTACTACTCACTACTTACTACTCACCACTTACTACATACTACGTAATAACAGGGAGAAGGACAAAGGCCTCGCCCAGATCTTCACATCGCTCGGCAACCTCTACCACGACTGGGGAGCTGCACCAGCTACACCTCGCGGTACCAAGGACGGCTCGCACGACGAGCACATGCGTACCGCGCTCGAGCACCTGCACCAGGCGAAGATTCCCAACACCCCTAATGCCCATGCCCAATTGTGCGCAATTGTCCGCAGTTGTCCGCAGTTGTCCAATTGTCCGCAATTGTCCTATTGCCCAATGGCCGAAGCCCCTAATGCCTGATGTTCATTGCCCGATTCCCAATTGTCCAGTACCCAACTACCCAATGCCTAATGCCCCAACCTGCTGCAGGCGAAGACGCACTACGTCAGGGGCTTCCACCCTAGCCACCCCAAGGTGGCGTGGGCAGTCGAGGCGCAGGCCAACGTGCACCAGAAGCTGCACAACTACTCGCTGGCCATCGCGTGCGTCAACGAGGTAAGTTAGTAAGTGCGTTGCACAACTATTCTCCCTGACTCGCTAACGTTTACAAACTTGCGAACTTATGAGCTTGCGCCCACACAGGCCATCGAGCTGCGCACGGGCCTGCAGGAGAAGTGCGACGGCAAGGCGCTCTTCAGCAAGGAGATCGAAAAGGACAACGCCTCGCTGAAGGGCCTCGAAGCGGGCAGGCGCACCGCCCTCAAGCTGAAGAGCGAGGTGCGGGCGGCAGTGGGGGCGGAGCAGCGCGCCAGCCTCAAGCTTGGAAAGGTTCAGCTCAAATCTCTCGGCACGCTGGTTGACGTCCTCAAGGCGCCCAATGCCCAATGCCTAATGGCCCTAATGGCCCTAATGCCCAGTGCTCAATTCCCAAATGCCCGATGCCCAATTGAGCAATGCCCCTTTGCTTTGACCATATGGTTACATCCTCCATTAACATACGGTGACAGCCTCCAGCACATATGGTTGCAGGCGCCCGAGCCCGTGTTGAAAGCGCGCTCCAGCGCTTTCCTGTCTGCGCTCCCGCCCGCACCGCCCGCGTCGCCCGGCGCCCGGCGCCTGTCTGCGGCGGCCCACCACCAGCCGCCTTCTAGCAAGCCACCGTCGGCAGCGCACGTGCAGGAGCAGCAGCGCAGGGCGAACACGGTAGTTGGCACGCCTGGCACGCCTGGCACGCGGACCATGCGAGGCAGGGCAGCGCGCGCTGACCCTGCGAGCACGCCCGGCACGCCCGGCACGCCTGGCGTGCAGAGTAACGGCCTGGTGCCGACTTTACAGCTGCCCAACCCCAAGCACATGTGCTGAGGTGGAAGCTAGAAAGGCGTTGAGGCCGGGCAGCTGCAGGCAGAGAGCTAGCAAAGAGCGGAAGGGCGTGAGATTCCTCGTTACGGCTGTCAGTGCGCTGGGCTGAGTCATTGAGGACAGCTGCCGTCTGCTCTATCCTCCCCCATTTACGGCTTCACGGTGGTCTCGTAAGAGTCAGTGCCAAAGAAGATCGTCAACACAAGCACGTTTTAAATAATAGTACTGAGTGGTAAGTTTGTGACTGAGAGTGAGAGCTGAGACGAGTCGGTGGTTTGTGGAGACCTGTCCACAGACCAGCTAGCGATCGGAGCTCCACTACCCCTTAATCGGAGCGCGCCGCCTGGCCGCCGCGGCCATGGCCAATACAGTAAAGTCTAAAGTGCGTTGTGCAATAGCCCGATAGGCTTCGGCTGAGAACTTGGCTGCGCCTCCCAATAAAGCCGTAGGGTGGCCCAAGTGCGAATGAACGCACGCGCGGTTCGATATTGAGGGTCGCGCCTGTGTAAAGCTACGCTAGTGTACCTCTGTACGGCTTTATTTACCTTACTGTACTACTAACTACTAACTTGTCTTCAGTAAGTGACTTTAAGGGACTGCTCCATTTACCACCTCTAGATGAGCTTTTAAGGCTCCGGGAACCTCAGAAATGGATTATACAGCCAATTTGGGGTCTAGGAGGGGATATCTAGGTGTCCGCTGAGTATCAACCCTAACCTATATATTTATGCATATTATGGGTGATAACCAGCGGACACATAGATGGGGTGATAAATAGCGAAAGGAAAGCGAGATACCTCTAAGGTCGGAAATTCATCAAGGATTCCGAACCTGGCCTCAGAAATAGGCGCTACCTGTCATATATTCCGAGATATTGACGTTTGTCGTTTCCAGTGCTCTTGACGAGGTGGCCCTTTTGGGTTCAACCTTGGGAAAAGCAATGAAAATGTCAATATATTCCTACTCGAAAATCGCACCCTAACCCCTATATTTTTCGCTCGGGGTCAAGGTTTGCGGCGGCTTGGGTGCGGGCGAGGGCGGCGTTCGCGGGTCGACTTTGTGTGCTCCTGAAGCGACCTCGCCCGGAACTCGGGCGCGTTGTTTGCGGCGATAGGCGGCGCGTCGACCTTTGCCCTTGCACGGGTCCAGCAAAAGGTAAAACGCCGTTAACGATGCCGTCGAAGGAAGGGGCGGCCTCCTCGATTCAGGCGAGGATGCGGGGTCGTTCCGAGCGGAAAGCGAATGCCGCGAAGGCCAAAGCGGAGGAGAAGGCGGCAGCGGCAGCGGCAAAGGCCTCCAAAACCGAGGAGGATATGGCTGCCACACGCATGCAGGCATCGATTAGGGGCCGCGCGTCGCGGAAGGCCGAAGGCATCAAAGCGGCGCAGGCGGCAAAGGCTGCAAGCGGGTCTGACCAACCCAAAGCGCCAGAGCAGCCCAAGAAGAAATCCTTCTTTGCCGCGAAAGACGGGGGTGTACACGTCGATGACAAATCTCGCCCTCCTTCGGTGTCTCCGCCGCTGAAACGCTCTACGTGCGCCCCGCATGTTGCACTAGCGTAGTTGGCCCACCAGTGCCTGGCGTGTGCGGGCTATCGTCCCGGAATGGCGCAGGTGCCTGGGGCCATTCGAGAAGCAAACGCTCTGTTTTGTCTCGGCAGGCTCGGCGCGGTGAGGGACAAGATGGGCGGCGCCAAGGATGCCATTAAGGACGCAAAGAACAGCGCCAAGACCACAGTAGCCGGCAAGGCACGCCCAGACCGGCACCGCCCGCGTACACCCTCCCCCCCCCAAACACACACCTACACCTACACCTACACCTACACCTACACCTACACCCACACCCACACCCACACCTACACCCCATTACCCCCCAACCCCACCCCAACCCCACCCCACCCTCCACCGAGCTCGACACCTGACGCCGCGTCACGCGGTGCGCAGGTGGGCGAGAAGGCGGACCCTAACCCCAACCTTAGCCCTAACCCTAGCCCTAACCTAAGCAGGTGGCCGAGAAGACCGACGCCTTCCTCGAGAAGAATGTGATGAAGGTGCTGGGCAATGCGGGCGAGATGGTCAAGGAGGGCGCCAAGGCGCCAGGCATGCCGATGTTCATGAAGGACTACATCGACGAGGCGCATGAGTTCCTGTGGGATGACGTCGAGCGCGAGCTGTGCGAGGGCATCATGCTGGTTAGGGGTAGGGTTAGGGGTAGGGCGAGCTAAGCCTAAGCCTAACCCTGACCAGGTGCGAGGGCATCATGCTCAAGTACGGGGTCGCCGACAATGAGTACAAGCAGACCTCGCTTAGCTTCTGGGTGCGCGGGCGGCGAGCCCTCACCCAGCCCTAACCCTGAGCCGAAGCCTGAGCAGCCTGGGCCTGAGCCTGAGCCTGAGCCTGAGCCTGAGCCTGAGCCTAAGCCTAAGCCTAAGCGCATGCCCAAGCCTGACCCCAACCCAAACCAGGTGGACAGCCGGCCCACCTTCTGGCCCAAGGGGGAGCCATACCCGTGGGTTTGGCGGTGGGCGCGCGCGCGATTCCTCCACGCGACGCAACCTGCGGACACGACCCTCTACCAGAACCTGCGCGAGGCGGGGCCTCTCATCCTGACGGTGATCTCGCTCTATCCGCCCACGAGCGTGCCTCTCTTCCTCGTCACCTTGATCTTCATCAACAAGACCGACGAGTTCCAGCGCGCGCCGCAACCCTAACCCTAACCCTAACCCTGACCCTGACCCTAACCTGAGCCCGCGGCTGCGCCTGCGCCTAGCTGGCCCATCACCTACTGCTGCAGGCTCGTCAACTTCATCCTGAAGTTTAAGGGCGCTCAGTTCCTATCTGCAGGCATCATGCCCGCGGCTCAGACAGGCACAAGCGCCGCTTCCAACTCTGACCCAAAGCCCGACCCTCACGCTCACCCTCACCCTCACCCTCACGCTCACCCTCACGCTCACCCTCACCCTCACTCTCACCCAGGCCTAACCTTAACCCTCACTCTGACCCCGACCCCAATCAGGTATGAAGCTCTTCTTCTCCTGCTTCAAGAACGTCGCTGTCAACGGGGAGGAGCTCGGCATCACCCACCTACCTCCGGGCATGGTACCGGCACAGGGATCGAACCCCGGGCGGGCAGGCAGCGTCCCAGCAGCGTCCCAGCAGGGTCCCAGGTACCAGGCAGGTCTTGTTCTGCCACTCACACGTGCCAGCCTCGCCCTGGACAGTGTGTCATCGATGCACCCGGGCCATCCAAGTGGCACCTCCTTATCATGGAGCCCATCCGGCTTGTCCTGCTCTACTTCGCGGCCTACCTCCTGTATAAGAAAGGGGGGTACGGTGGCGTCAACGAGATTAAGGCGCGCCTAACTCTAGCCCTGACCCTGAACCTAAGCCCGCCCCTAACATGAACCCTCACCCCAACCCTAGCCTAAAGCCCCAACATGACTCCTACCCTGAAGCCTAGCATTACCCATAACCCTCCCCAGGCGCTCGAGGAGGCGCGCACCGACGCCGCAGATGGCTGTCTAGACGGCGAGGTCGACAAGAAGGTGCTCAAGGAGCTGTCCAAGGAGGCGCGCGGGCAGCGCCACTCGGGCAAGGTGAGTGCGTCAGTTGCGTTAGTTGCGTTAGTTGCGTTAGTTACGTTTCGTAAGTGAGAGAGTAAGTTAGTCCGCAAGTCACTTAGTACGCAAGTTACGAAGGGCAGGCCTCTCTCGGGCGGGAGGCCACCGCGGCCTCCTTCCAGCGAACGTATTAGCGCACTAACGCACTAACGCACTCACTCACTCACGTGTATACTTTGAACCGAACTCACTACGCGAACTACTTGCAGGACGGCCACCGCGCCACCTCGCCTGTTTTGAGCGGGGAGAGGGAGGAGATCACTTTCGAGGCCAAGATCCTAGCCATCGGCGCAGCCCGGCGTAAGCACGGAGCAGATGTGGCACACGGTTTCATGCTGCCCTCCTTTCTGTTCTACGACGCGTGCGTCGTCGGCTTTCTCACCCTCTCCTTCGGCCTCGCGCTTTGGTCCGTAGAGGAACCCCCTTGGATGCTCTGGACGTGCGCTCACCCTGCTTCCTCTTCCGTCTCCCCTTCCTAACCAACGTGCCAGCTTACCAGCTGACCAGCTGACCAGCTGACCAGCTGACCAGCTGACCAGCTGACCAACCTTCCAACCTACCAACTTACTAGGTGCGCCTACTACTTCCGGCTCATCTACTCTGTGCTGAGCTTCCCCTTCCTCATCTTCCTCGTGCCCATCGTGGGGCCCTCGCTGCACCACGCCAAGCCCACGGCCTACGACAAGCAGGGCATGCTCGTACCCAAGCTCACCACGGCCCAGATCAAGCTCATGGTCGCCAAGGCCGAGAAGGACCGGCAGATGAGGGAAGGGGGCGGCAACAACCCGGCGCTCAACCAGAAAGGCAAGGCGCGTGCCGCCGGCCGTACCCTGTCACGCCATGCTTTGTTCCTGCGTATACAGCCGGCCGCAACCACCACCTACTACTAGCTCACTCACCAACGGACTAACTCTACCAACTTCCTAACCTGCCAACTTTCTATTCGCAGGCGCTGATCGGAAAGGTCAAGGGCGGCGCGGCGGCGGCCGCGGGTGCAGCCAAGAGTGGGGCGAGCACTCTGAAGAGGCAGACGACTACTGCATTCAACGCCCCTGCGGCGGGCAGGGCAGATATGGTCTAGCTAACGGCGACGCGCAGAGCGCGGGCGGCGGACGGGCGGCGAGCCAGCTGTATTCTTTTGCAGAGCGTCTGGCGCGTGGCGCGTGGCGCCCTGCACACTCTCTTTTTTTGCTGGCGGCAGCAGCAGCGGCAGCAGCGGCGGCAGCAGCAGCAGCGGCAGCAGCGGCGGCAGCAGCAGCGGCGGCAGCAGCGGCAGCAGCACGCGCCGTTTTGACGCGATGGCTGTGTGTGTTGTGGTCTGGAGCTCTGGCGGAGCTAGCACACACACACCCTGCTCGCAACCTCTCCAGGAGGTGCTCATTTTGTAGTTAAGAGCCTCTCTCGTTCGTTCTAGAGGCGTCAGGCGTGGCATGCCTGCATGTTCTTGCCTGTGTTCTTTTGCCGGTGTTAAGATAACTGTACGGCCCTACGGGGTATGGTCTAAAGTTTCGCGGAGTAGCGCGGGGCCGGCCGGGGGCAGCCGCGCACGCGCGGCCCTGAGGCTGATCATATGGGACCAAGACACCACCATGTGATGACGGCCGCACGGCGACGACGGCCACACCACGCGTGCGTGCCGCGGCAGTCGAAACGGCGGCAGCACCATCCAGTGCGCTCGACCTGTGCGGCTCGACTCCCAACGTGCGCTCCTCGCCACTCGGCACCGACATGGTGTGCAAGTCAGGGAACAGCTTTGCCGACGCGCTCTTCACCGGCAAGGGCTGATGGCCTTGATGCAGCCGATCATTTGCTGTGTGAGGGCGCAGTCTGCACGCGAGTTTGTGACCGAATTCTCAGGCGGTGCCACGCCGCACCGAAGCGGTGTGGCTCAGACTAGAGCTCTGAGCTCGCGACCCAAGCTCACCTCAGCCAGGCAGCCCCATAGTCGCCTCATGTTGTCCGTGCATGTGGGTGGTCGTTTGGCTGATAGCGCGGCTAATCTACACTCCCACCACCCAGGACACTTTAAGCCGCAATTAAGTACCAGGAGACCATACCCTTTAATAGTGTAAACATGTGTGAATGCAAATCAATGCACAACTCTCGGTATAAATGCAAATTGTGAGAATTAGACAAAAGACGTATATGTCGGTCTGTGATCTGTGTGTGAGTTGTTTGTATGTGTGGAGTGCGCAATCGAATGTAGGTTTTGAAAGGTCAAAGGAAAAACCAACGGTGCGCCTGACAGAGGGGAACAGGCACACGCACCACTATAGCACCACTAGTTAGTAGCAGCGATCGTTTGTGCGCGTGTGTGTAGACTGTGTGCCGTGCCGTGCCATGGAAGCATGGTGTCTATAGACTGCTATACCCTACGCTTTAGCTACGAACCCTTTTATCTGTTATTTGAGAACGGTGCGGTCCGTGTCTAAACACACGCGTCACGCCTTCGCCGCCCGCTGACGCCTGACGGTGACGCGCGCCCGCGAGCCGCGACTGAGACCCCGCGCTCCCCCCCCCCC
>Ga0209302_10002536_pt1 | contig 10629 bp, 9 predicted proteins | sample ArcOceMetagenome_2_FD_187445 | JGI IMG/M metagenome (GOLD analysis project Ga0209302, IMG submission 187445) | Marine eukaryotic phytoplankton communities from Arctic Ocean - Arctic Ocean ARC135M Metagenome (SPAdes) (version 2) | ecosystem: Environmental > Aquatic > Marine > Oceanic | place... | reverse complement strand
GTCGATGAGCGCCGCCGTCGGCGGCGGCGGCGGCGGCAGTTCCCGTGGAGGGAAGGGGAAGGAAGGCTGGCGCGGCGGCGGCGGCGAGGACGCTGGAGGAGGCTCGCGTAGACTAGGAGGCTCGAGAGGAGGAGGAGGATCTCTTGGGGGAGGAGGCTTCCGAGGAGGCGGAGCCCCTCCCGGAGGAGGAGGTTCTTCACTCGAAGTGTCCTCGGTCGTCGTTGTCTTTGACGGCGCCGGCGGTGAAGGTGTCGTTACGTTCGCGGTGTCGGGCGCGTCAACGGCTGACTCGAGTACATCCTCTTCGCCCTCAGCGTAATCGTCGGACGCATAATCGTCGGACGCCCTGGAGACATCCGTCGGCGGGGGCGCAGGTGTCGTCGGGGGCTTTGGCGGCGCCGACGCCTCTGCCGCGTCATTTTCACCACCACCCGGGTCGTCGACTTCGTCCACGGAATCGTCGGGCGCGAGCGTCGGGCCAGGCGCGCGCGTCAGTTGCGTGTCCGCACTTGTCTCCGTGACGCACACATCTCGGTAGTCCTCGCAGCAGTCCCCCGCCTGCTCGCAGCTCGGCTCGCAGCAGCACTCCACGACGCTCGCGTCCGCGGAGGCGAACCAACACGTGTCGCACGCGGCGACGCAACTTCCGCGTTTCTGTGTTAACACGGGAGCCGAGGTGGTTTGCGCGGAGACCAACGCGACGAGACACGCCAGCCCCACGAGACGCGCGGGGTTAGTGAGACGCCGCATGCGCGCGCGATCGTGAGGGGCGACCGCGAGGGAGGCCGGGGTGACACGCCGCGCTTCCACGAAAAACCAAGCACGGAGTCGTCCGAGGATAGCAAAGAAGGCAAAGGGAGCGAAATCTACTCTCGAACGAGGTTCGCGGCAGGTCCAAGAAAAGAAAGGCGATTTGATTTGGAGCAAGCAATCGGTCGCATTCTTCCTGACTGTGTTGAGTCAAATCTACGCTACTACTCCGTCCCGAGCCCCGCGACGAAGGCGGCTCTTTTCAGCTCTTCGGTTTTAGTCATGGGTCTTGTTTCAACCACGAAGAGTGCGTCTTGACTTGAATCGTCAGGCACGTCGATCATCAAGCGCTCACCGACTGAAAGGACGGGTCCGGAATCTTGTTCACCCAAGTCGCCCGTAACTTCTGTAACTTCATCAACAGGAGGTTCCTCAACAGATTGTTCCTCAACAGGTTCCTCATCAACATGAGCCACTTCCTCAAGCGCCTGCGACGCAGCTGCGTCCAGCGCCGCCTCCGTTTGCGCCGCCTCCGCCTCCCCCATCGCCGCCGCCGCGCCATCCTCGGCGTTTCTTCTCACGCTCTCCGCCGCTTCCGCGGCGACCGCGTCGTTGTACGCCGCCTCCGCTTGTGCGAACCGTGAGAACTCAGCTTGCTGTTCCTCGTAACTCATCTCGGGCGTGATGTGAGGCTCGTGCGTTTGTGTCGTCTCGACGGTTGGGACTTCCAAGGTAACCGGCTCGGGAGTCGGCTCGGGTCGAACCTCAACGTGCGCCGGTTCCGGCGTCACTACTTCTTCGGCTGGTTGTGTAAGTTCAGACACCGGTTCCGGGTCACTTACTTCCGCCTGGAGATCGTCAAACAACGCGTCGTCGAATACCGAATCACCGCTTGATGTCCCGGCACCCCCGTCCGCCTCACCAACCGTCGCGGTGTAATCCCCAGCGTCATCCACCACACTCAAGCCGCCCTGCTTTAGTTTTTCACTCAGCACCGCCCGTTCCCTACGCGCCGAAGCGAGCGCCGCGTCGACCATCCGTTGTGACTCGCTTTCCGAAACCAAGGTGTCGGTCTCCGCATCAACGCGAATGCCCGCGTTAACCGGGAAAGGTGCCACCGGATGCGTCGTGCTCGCGGACGTGGCGAATTGACCATCAGCGGAGTGACGCGCGTGGACACCCGAGCCCGAAGAGATCGGCCGCGGCGACTGCGACGACGCGACAGCGCTTGGCGCGTCGTTGGCGAGGAAAACCGAACGCGCACCCGCGCTCACCATCACCACGCCGATCAATGCCAGCGCGGAGAGCACCAGGAAACGCGTCACACTGGAGTACCCTGTTTTGAGTGTCTTTTTCAAAGTCGCGTTTCGTAAAGTGCCATCCTGGGAGTATTGCCAACCCGCCGGTTCGTACCCCAGCAGGGGCGCTTTTTCGGGAAGCGCGAACTCACCCGTCTTCGTGGCAAAGGAAACGCCTTTCTGTTTCCATCGCGACTCAGTTTCCTTGCGCTCCGCAGCACGGGAGGCTTTCGCGACGTGCGCGGCTTGTTGCGCGTGAAGTTTCGAGGAGACGCGAATTTTCGCGGCGACGGGTTTGTTCGCGGAGACTTTTTCCTTACGTTTCGCGGCCACCACCGGCGCCGCCGCTTCGACGTCCCACTCCGAGTCGGATGACGATGTGTAGTCGTCGTACGATTTCAAATGCGTGTCCTTCAACGCGCTGTTTGAATGTTTTCGGGACATGACGCGGTTTTCCTTTGTGTCACCCGCTTCGGGCCCGGGGTCACTTGCCGAAACGCTCGGCTCCGATTGCGACGACGATTGCGACGCGTCGTCGTCGTCGTCATCATCAAAAGAAGACACCTCCGATGCTGGGTCGTTTTTTCGCGACGCAGACGCCCCCGTTCTTTTCCGCGAAGTCAATGTCAAAACAGACCGCGCCGCCATCACGGTTCGTGACGCGGTGTGCCACAGTCCGCGAACGCCCACGGGGCGCGGCGCGGAGTCGCCGGCGTCGCTTTCGCTTTCGCCATCGCTTTCGCCATCGCTTTCCGAGAACTCAGAACCCGACTCGGAGAAGTCTTCATCATCGGATTCAGATTCGGACGGCGTGGCGGGTTCCTCCTTGCGCCGTGTCTGTTTTCGTGTCGCAGGCCGGGCAGTGGAAACACGCGCGTGTCGCACCGCGACTGCGTCTCGCGTCGTCTCCCTTTGACCCGCAAGTGTCGGACCCAAAGCCCACGTCTCGTCGCGCGGCTGGTGCGATTGTTCCGGTTGGGAAACGGGCGCGTCTCGTCCCACGTCTCGCCCCGGCGACCCGAGCCGAGCCCTTCCAGCGGAGTGCTCCTTCCGCGGGTGTCCCATCACGACGAAAGACGTGTCCGACCGGAACGAACCGTCGTGTCGCTCCGTCCCAAGTCACGGCCTGGCGCGCACACGGGGGGGCGACGGGCACTCTGAAACACCCGAGATCGATGTTTGGGTGTTGTGGAAGAGGCAAAAACGAGTTTTCCACTTTCGATTTCCCCTTCCCTTTTCCCGACCCCTGCAAACGGCCACGATTCACGGTGACGTCTCTCCGAAGGTCGTGGAACGCGACAGCAAGCGTTGCCGTAAAGCGCTCGGCGTCCCGTACCCGTCCTCACTCACGTGACGCGACCCTCACTCGCCACACACTCGAAGTCGGTTTCCTTCGTTCCGTTTCGAACACGAACACAATGAACGCTCACGGTGTCCTCGGTGCTAAGCCCGTCGTGGCTGGCGCGCAACGCGTTGGCCGCCGATCCATGGCTGGCGTCAAGTCGCAATCGGTCGGCGTGAACCAGTTCTTCGGGAACGCGCGTTCGCTCAAGGCGCGCGCCAGCCTGGGCCGCCGAGTCGCGCAGCCCATGGGCCTGAACGTTAGGGCGGAGAAGGTCGTCGGCATCGACCTCGGCACCACGAACTCAGCGGTACGTACGCGAACAGCGACGCTTCCGTGGGAACCCGGCGCGCGCGCCTGTCGGCGTTTTTCGCAATCTCGCCGCCTCAACCCTGCACACAGGGTTTCAATGCGCGCGCGCTCGGAGTCGCCGAAGGCACAGCCGCAAGGACAGAGCCAAGCGCGTCACGCTGATGCGATGCCCCGCGTCTTGTGGGAGCACCGCACGGCGCGGTTGCCGAAATCCCCTGCGGACAAAGGGCACCCACCCCCACCGCACGCACGCGTGTTTATCCACCCCCACGCCGCCGACGTTCCTTCTCGGATTGATAACACACCGCCGCTGATTCTGACGAACGCGCGCTGACCAAACCGGTCCCTTTCTCGTTTCCTTCAGGTCGCCGCCATGGAAGGCGGCTCCCCCACCATCGTCACCAACGCGGAAGGCGGGCGAACCACCCCTTCCGTCGTGGCGTACGCCAAGAACGGAGACAGGCTGGTGGGCCAGGTTCGTCCCCGGCTTCACGTAATCGTTTTTTAGCAACCGTCGTCGAAAGACGCGTGCGTCGAAAGCGACTGGCATCGAAAAGCTTCTTTTTTTGGAGGAGTCGTATGAGCAATTACCCTCCCCGTGATTGCCAACACGCGTTTTGGCCACAAAAACGTCGTCACGAAATCCAAATCCATCCATCACTCCGCTGACTCCACTCCCTCCCTCCCTTTACTTCCCTGCAAACAGATCGCCAAGCGCCAAGGCGTGGTGAACCCGGAGAACACGTTTTTCAGCGTCAAGCGGTTCATCGGACGGCGTTACGACGAGGTTTCGGACAAGGACAGGGAGGTGCCGTACACCGCCGTTAAAGGCGAAAGCGGCAACGTCAAGATCCAGTGCAAAGCGGCGGGGAAGGATTTCGCGGCTGAGGAAATCAGCGCCCAAATTCTGCGGAAACTCTGCGACGACGCGGCCGCGTACCTCGGGGACACGGTAACCAAAGCGGTGATCACCGTCCCCGCGTACTTCAACGACTCGCAAAGGTGCGGGCTCGGGGCTTTCCCAACCCTGATCCAACCCCGATTCCCGCTTTCCCGTTTTACCTCCAACGCTGGTGACTGTTTGTCCATACATCGCGATATACGCGACTGACGTTTTTTTTTTCCCGAAAAGGCAAGCCACCAAGGATGCCGGCCAAATCGCGGGTATCGAAGTTCTCAGGATCATCAACGAACCCACCGCCGCGTCGTTGGCGTACGGGTTCGAAAAGAAAGCCAACGAGACGATTTTGATTTTCGACCTGGGCGGCGGGACCTTCGACGTGTCCATTCTGGAGGTTGGGGACGGGGTTTTCGAGGTGCTTTCAACCTCGGGTACGTGTCGTGTTTCTCAGATCCCGCTTTACTGGTGTACCTCGAACGCGCTCGTGACTGTCGTCCACGCGGCGCGCGCGCGCGTACGAATCGCGCGTCGGCGTACGAATCGCTCACCACTTTTCTTTTCTTTTTTTTCACTCGCCATCAGGGGACACGTTTCTCGGCGGGGACGACTTCGATAAACGAATCGTGGAGTGGCTCGCCGCCGATTTCAAGAAATCCGAAGGCGTTGACTTGATGAAGGACAAACAAGCGCTGCAGCGCCTCACCGAGGCTGCGGAAAAAGCAAAGATGGAGCTCTCCTCAACCCCCTCCACGAGCATCTCCCTGCCCTTCATCACCGCCACCGCGGATGGCCCGAAACACATCGACTGCAACCTCACGAAAGCCAAGTTCGAATCCCTGTGCGACGACTTGATTCAGCGCTGCCGCACTCCGGTTGAAAACGCGCTGCGTGACGCGAAGCTGGATTTGAAGGACATGGACGAGGTGATTCTGGTTGGCGGCAGCACGCGCATTCCCGCGGTGAGGGACCTGGTCAAGAAACTCACGGGCAAAGATCCCAACATGAGCGTGAACCCCGACGAAGTCGTGGCGCTGGGCGCGGCGGTGCAAGCCGGTGTGCTGGGCGGCGAGGTCAGCGACATCGTGTTGCTTGACGTCACCCCCCTGTCCCTCGGCCTGGAAACCCTGGGCGGCGTGATGACCAAGCTCATCATGAGGAACACCACTTTGCCCACCTCGAAATCCGAGGTGTTTTCCACCGCGGCGGACGGGCAAACGAGCGTCGAGATCAACGTGCTTCAGGGCGAGCGCGAGTTCGTCAAGGACAACAAGTCCCTCGGTAACTTCCGTCTGGACGGCATCCCGAGCGCCCCTCGCGGTGTCCCGCAAATCGAAGTCAAGTTCGACATCGACGCGAACGGCATTCTGAGCGTCAGCGCCGCGGACAAAGGCACGGGCAAGGTTGCGGATATCAAAATCACGGGTGCTTCCACGCTAAGCGAAGACGAAGTCTCGAAGATGGTCAAGGACGCCGAGCAAAACGCCACCGCGGACGCGGCGAAGCGCGACGCCGTTGATACCAAGAACTCCGCGGACTCCATGTGCTACCAAACCGAAAAGCAGCTCAAGGAACTCGGGGAGAAGATCCCTGCTGACGTGCAGGAAAAGGTGAACGCCAAGATGGCGGACCTGCGCGCGGCGATTGAAGCGGATGACCTGGAGGGGATGAAAACCAAGCAAGAGGCGCTGCAACAGGAGGTGATGGCGATGGGACAGGCGATGTACCAAGGCGGTGACGGCGGCGCACCGCCCCCGGGCGGTGGCGCGGGCGGCGGCGGTGGCGCCCCCCCCCCGGGCGGAGGCGCCCCCGACGACGTCATCGACGCCGAGTTCAGTTCGGACAAGTAATTTGTGGAACAGCGAGTGAAGAGTGGCGAAAAGCGCGTGCGTTTTGACGCCGAGTCCGCGTCGAGCGCGCGTCGAAACCGCGTCCCTTTGTTCGAGTCGGATTTGTGACTGAGCGTAGTGACTGTAGAGAGTGTTTAATACCAGAAGAATACACTTCGTGAAGTGCGTGGAGTGGTATAGAGTAAAGCCGGAATAGTACCTGCATCAATCGTCACGTTTTGTCGTATGAAAATTCGACCGGGGTGTTTCGTCAGGTGTGTGGCGTTATTCGGATCTCGTGGCGTCGGTTGGTCCTTCCGTCAGTGTCCGCAGCGCGGCTGCGATGTCCCTCGCGGAGGGCGTTCGCGTTCCATCCGCCACGGGTGCGGCGACGGCGCCGCACCCTGCTTCCGCTCTGGAAGAGCAGACGCTTCTGCTAGGGGAGACGCGTAAGCATGGAACCCCCGCGGGTCCGGGTCCCAAGAAAAGCCCGTGGCGGTACCTCAATCGCTGCGCACGCGGCGAGTACGTGTCCCACCGCGTGCTCACCGCCATCGCGTTCATGGCCATGGGCGCGGTGGCGCTGGTTTTGAACGTCACCGTGGAGAGAGTAGCGCAGGCGCCGGTGAGTGTGAACTGGATCCAGGGTCTGGCGACGCAGGGGGATCCGCACCAAGAGACGCGTGTCAACGTCGCCGCGCAGAACAACGCGAGTCAAACGGTGCATCCCCCGATTCGGCTGGGAAGCGGGAGTCATGAGTTGAAGGAGACGCTGGAGCGCGAAACGTTGGAGATCGTGGCGCTACGGCGGGGTACGTATATGCGGCAACGACACCGAGGGGCGGCGGGTTTGGAAGAGAGCCCGGGGGGTGGGCCCAGCCAGGCGGTTGACACGACGACGAAAGACGCGCGTAACACCGCGGCTGTTACGGATGAAAAAAAAACAGCCGTGGAAGACATCGTCCCAGGCGACACCCGGTCCGGAGCGTCTCAGAGCTCTGCAGAAGACACCGCGGTATCATAATAGAAGATAAACAGAGTACTACCTACAGTGACCTACCGTAATACCTACGGTAACACCAACGCGCGGTTACCCTTTTCGCATCAGCGACTTCCCCGCGCCTTTCTTTAAAAGCTTCTTCTGTTGCTTCTCACGCCACTTGGCTTTTTCCTTGTCGCTCATCGCGTCCATCTTTTTATCAAGCCTCTTGTCCGCGTTTTCCTTTTGGTGCGTTTTCAGGGAGAGCTTAAAGTCCTCCTCGGTGACTAGTTTCCGTCGTTTCACCGCGTTCGTTTTTTGTTGCTCACTCAAACGCACGCGCGCCACGGCGTCGACGAGATGCGGAATCAAATCGATCACGTCGCGCAAAATTCTTTCGTACCCGTCCGCGCCGACATCGGCGGACGGCAAGTCAAACGTAAATCTCAAAACGCCGCTGTTTTGAGCTTCTTTTTTTGCCTCTTTTTTAGAAGAATCATTGTCATCTTCAGCATCGCCGTCTCCTTTTTCCTTTACTTTTTCCAACGCAGGTTGCGCGAGGACTCCCGTGGACGACGCGCTTCCGCCGTCGCCGCACGCGGCGTGTATGGTTTTGAGAAACCTTTCCGATGCCGATTCCGAAAACGTCTTCTCCCCGAAAAGCGCGGCCAGGGAAACGTCAGTCAGGACGTCACACGCGAGCTCCTGGCTCTCCGCTTTTACGGTCAACAAGCTGGACACCCTGCGTCGCCCCCCAATATCTTTCGGGCCCGCGAAGGTATCGCACAGGCGCGCGACGTCTAGTTTGCCTTTGTTCGATTTTTCCAAGTTTTTAATGTGACTCAACTCGCCGATCGCGAAGCACGTCCCTGGCTGTACCACCCCGGGGTTGAAAAAGCACTCCACCACACACGTATCTTTGGTTGCTAAAGCAGGGTTCGACAGCGCATTTATGACGTGAAACAAGTCGTGTCTTTTTTTCAGCTTCAGCGTGACCAGGGTACCAGTTAGGAACCGCCTGCCGGTTGCCCAGCACTTGTACTCGTCAGGGGCTTCCTTTGAAAAGTTGGAACTGCGTCGCCCTCCCGGGCCGGGATCGGTGTCCGCCAGCTTTCCCACCTCGTGAAACTGTTTCCTGAAAGTTCCACTTGTCTTCGTAAGGAACGCGACATCGAACGCCCTGGCGATTTCGCGGTTCACCGCGTTGCCCCTGAGGTACGTCAAAACGTACACCACCACCGCCAGCAAACCGACGCCTTCGTACCGCCATTCGAAAACAGGAGGCGCGTGAAGATTCGCGCGCCGGCGTTGCGCCAGCCTTTGCTTCGCACTAAGCGCCTTCCTCTCAACCTCGACATCAGCCGCGGTATCCATGGAGACTTGGGAGGCTTTGTAAATAGGCGCCTCGAAGTCCTCCGCGAACTTGTCCTCCAGGGCCTGCTGCGCGTCTAGCGTAGTTTCGGTACCGCCACCGCCCCGGGCGGCGTGCGCGCCTTGGACCAACGCGAACAGCGCGAGGATACACAAGGAGACGAACACGAAACGCGCGTTTCCACGCGCGCGCACGTGCGTGGTGGCCATCCCAAAACCGCTGCCGTGCGTCCTCATCCGAGTCACCTACCAGCGAGAGCAGGGGAAAGTAGTGCGATCGACCACGTGCACGAGGGGTTTTGCCGGTTTGCCAAAAACCAAATTTTGGCAAAAGCATCGACTTCGGCTCTTCCCAGACGAACTTTGAAGGCGACGTCCCCGCTCTTTGCGGGCACGGCCGCACATCGCAACGCGCGGTTGGAAACGAAGGATGAGTAGAACACGAAAGCGATGCTTGCACGGCAGGCAGAAAAACAGCTGCAAGGAGTGCAGCCCCTGCCCTCACGGGAAGCTGGAACGCCACTGCGCAGCGTGCAACCCCTGCCCTCACGGCAGGGTGAAAACCAACTGCACGGTATGCACCCCCTGCCCTCACGGGAAGCTGAAACACGGCTGCGCGGACTGCAACCCCTGCCCGCACGGCAAGCTGATAGCCAACTGCGCGGCGTGCACCCCCTGCCCTCACGGGAACCGGAAAACCAACTGCGCGGTATGCAACCCCTGTCCTCACGGCAAGCGGAAAAGCGACTGCGCGAACTGCAACCCCTGCCCTCACGGCAAGCGGAAGAACAGCTGCGCGGTATGCAACCCCTGCCCTCACGGCAGGCTGAAGAGCCAGTGCGCGGTGTGCAAACCCTGCCCCCACGGCACGCGGAAATACGGCTGCACGGTATGCACCCCCTGCCCTCAAGGCAAGCGGAAGAGCAACTGCACGACGTGCAAAACGGAACGCGCGGGTCAGCCGAGTTTGAAGCGAGTTAAGCGCGAGCCGGAGAGTTCGCCCGAGATCAAACAAGAGCCCGAGATCAAGCAAGAGCCGTTCACGATTCAAGGCTACTTCGATTTTGACACGGGGCGTTCGTGAAGGGTGTTTGTTGCGAAGTTGCGAGTGCGAAGTGCGAAAAGACACATGGCGTCTTGGTTTCGACGACCGAATTCGTTATCGAACATGGAATCCGTGCTTCTTAAACGTCACGTCAGTGGGGCAAACTAACCCCCCCCTACGTCCCCATCCCGCTTCTTTTCGAGCTTGTTTTCCACGACGAGAACGTTCCTTGGTTGACTTGCCGCAGCGCGTCCCGCAGTTGGTCGGGGCGACACGGCTTCCCGAGCGCGCCGTCCATCCCGGCGCGGCGGGCGCCCGCTTCGTACTCCGGGCCGGCTTCCGCGGAGAGGCCTATAATCACCATCTCGCGTTCGTGAAGCCCCCCGGCCATTGTAAGCTCCGATCTCAACTCCGCACGGAAGGCACGCTCCAAAACCCGAATCTCGCTCGTCGCCGTCGCGCCGTCCATCACGGGCATCATGCTGTCCATCAAAATAACGTCGTAAAGCTTCGCGTCGCTTCCCAACGCGATGCGCCGTTCCACGAAATCCACGGCTTCCTTGCCGTGCACCGCGGTGTCCAGTTCGATTCCGGATTTTTTGAGAGAAGCTTTCACCACCCGCAGCTGGAAGTGGTTATCGTCCACCACCAACACCCGCAAGCCTTCTAAACTCTGGTCCTCGGGTTTCGGCTCGGGTTTCGGTGTAGGTGAAGGTTCTTTCGGTGTAGGTTCAGGGTCAGGTTCAGGGTCAGGTTCAGGGTCAAGTTTTGGCATCGGCGCCTGTTCCGTCGACGCGCCAGTCGC
>Ga0209302_10002535_pt1 | contig 10630 bp, 9 predicted proteins | sample ArcOceMetagenome_2_FD_187445 | JGI IMG/M metagenome (GOLD analysis project Ga0209302, IMG submission 187445) | Marine eukaryotic phytoplankton communities from Arctic Ocean - Arctic Ocean ARC135M Metagenome (SPAdes) (version 2) | ecosystem: Environmental > Aquatic > Marine > Oceanic | place... | reverse complement strand
CCCCAACCCCAACCCCACCCCCAACCCCAACCCCAACCCCAACCCCATCACCAACCCCATCACCAACCCCATCACCAACCCCATCACCAACCCCATCACCAACCCCATCACCAACCCCAACCCTGACCAGGCGCGCGAGCAGCAGTCGGCCGCCGCCGCCGCCGCCGCCGCCGCCGCCGCCGCAAGGGACGCCGCCAGGGCCGACGGCGAGGAGCTCGGCGCGGTGCGGCGGGAGCGCGACGTCGCGCGCGCGCGCACCGCGGAGGCGGAGGCGGCAGTCGTCGCGTGGAAGGAGGAGCGTGATGCGCCAGCCTACCCCTACCCCTACCCCTAATCCCTACCCCTACCCCTACCCCTACCTCTATCCCTACCCCTCTACCCCTGACCCTAACCAGGAGCGTGATGCGGCAGTCGGCGCGGCGACGGCCGCGCGCGAGCGGCTGGCGGCGGAGGCGGGGCAGGCGAGCAAGCAGCTCGCCCTGACCCTTCCCACCGACTACTGACCCTAACCCTCACCCTCACCCTAACCCCTGACCCTAACCCTAACCTTAACCCTAACCCTAACCCTAACCCCTAACCCCTAAGCAGGCGAGCAAGCAGCTGTCGGCTCTCACGCTCAAGCTCGCCATGCTCGCGCAGGAGCGCGACGCCGTCAAGAGCGAGGCGAGCGCGGCGCTGCAGGCGGCGCAGCGTGCGTCCGAGCGCACGGCTCGCACGGTGCAGGAGGGAGTAGAGGCAGCGGAGCGGGCGCAAGCCCAGAAGGCGGCGGTTGCGATGGAGGCGGCGGTTGCGACGGCGGCGGCGGCGGCGACGGAGGCGGCGGCGGTGGTGGGCGAGGCGGAGGTGGCGCGCTCGCGCGCTGCCGAGGCGAGGTCAGCCGAGCTCGAGCGCGCGGTGGCGGCGGAGCGGGCTGCGCGCGAGGGGGTGGTAACCAGCGGACACGAGGCGTGCGGCGCGCTCGAGTCGCGCCTTCGCTGCGCGGAGGCGGCTGCGACGGCGGCGGCGGCGGAGGCGGCGGAGGCGGCGGCGGCGCGCGCGGCGGTGGAGTCGCAGCTACGGGCGGCCGAGGGCGAGGCCGGGTCACTGGGCAGGGCGAGGGAGGAGGCGACAGCAAGGGTCACCGCGCTCGAGCTCGTGCTGGCTCGCGAGAAGCAGCGGGCTGACCAGGCGGACGGCTCACCCTAACCCTGACCCTGACCCTAACCCTAACCTCAACCTTAACCCTGACCCTAACCAGGCCGAGGGCTAACCCTGACCCTAACTCCTAACGTGCTGACCAGGCGGAGGGCGCGCTGCTGGCCACGCAGGCCGCTGGCGAGAGGGCGAGGCGGGAGGCGGAAGGGGTGGCGGCGGAGGCGCGGGGGGGTCATCAGCGACTGGAGCAGGAGCTAGCGAAGGAGCGCGAGAGGCGCGCGGCTGCAGACTTGGCGGCGGCGGAGGCGCGGGATGCGATCGCCGAGGCGGCCAGGTCTCGGGAGGAGCTCGAAGGGGCGGTGTCGGAGCTTGAGGCGGCGGCGGCCGCTGCGGGGGCAGCAGAGGCGGCGGCGGAGGCGAGGGCAGGCGAGGCGACGGAGGCGGCGGCGGAGGCGGCGGCGGAGCGCCAGGTGGAGCGCCAGGCGGAGCGCCAGGCGCGCGAGGAGGCCGAGGCGCGTCTGGCGCAGGCGGAGAAGCTCGCCGCGGCGCGCGTTGCGGCGGCGGGCGCGACGGCGTCGGATGCGGCGGCGGATGCGGCGGGCGCGGCGGAGCGCGTGGCGGCCGAGCAAGCGGCGGTGCGTGAGGCGCGCCGCGTCGCGGAGGCTGCGATGCGGCAGGTGCGAGAGAAGGAGGGGGAGCTCGCACAGCAGGCCGCCGAGCGGGGCGAGCTGGAGGCGGCGCTCGGGGCGGCGGAGGGGCGCGCATGCACGCTGGAGGCCGAGCGCCGTGAGATCGCTCGCGAGGCGCAGGCGGCGCACGAGCTCGCGCGCGCGGCGGCCGCGGGCAAGCAGCGGGCTCACGCGTCGGCGGAGGAGGCGACGCGCTTGGCGGTGACGGCGCAGGCGGCGCTCGAGGCGGCGCTCGAGGCGGCGGCCGCGGCGAGGCGCAGCGCACAGGAGGAGAAGCGCGAGGTGGCGGCGGCGGCGCAGGCGGCGGCGCAGGCGGCGCAGGCGGCGCAGGCGGCGCAGGCGGCGGAGGCGAGCACACAGGAGGAGGCGGCGGCGGCGGCGGCGACGGCGGTGCGGGAGCGCGACGAGGCACGCGCCGCGTTGGCGTCGGAGCGCTTGGAGTGCGTGGCGGCCGTGGCTGCAAGGGACGAGGCGGCGGGGGCGGCGGAGGAGGCGCAACGACGGACGGAGGCGGCAGAGAGGCAGGCGGAAGAGACCGCTGCGGACCGTGAGAGCATGCGCGCTGTGGCAGCGGGCGCGGCGGCGGCGGTGGAGGCGGCGGAGGGTTCGGCGCGGCGCGCGGAGGCGGAGGCGGTGGAGGCGATGGCGCGCACGGCGGCGGCGGAGGCGGCGCGCGCGGCGGCGGCGTCGATCGCGGAGGCTTCGCGCGCGGAGAAGAGCTGGGCCGTGGAGGAGGCACGGCAGGCGCGCGCCGAGGCGGGGGAGGCGGCGGCGGCGGCGGCGGCGGCGCAGCGCGATCTCGGCGCGGCGAGATTGGGCGCAGATATGGCCGAGATCGCGGCAGTCGAATCTCGCGCCAACCTGGCGGCGGCGGAGGAGGTGGCGCGGGTGGAGGCGGCGGCGCGTGCGGCGGAGGTCGAGGCCGAGCTGCGCGCTGAGGTGGCGGCGGCGCAGGCCGAGGCTGGGCGCGCGAGGGCTGAGGCGGCGGCGCGGGTGGAGGCGGCGGCAGGAGAGTCTGCGGCGCGGGCGGCGGAGGCGGAGACGGCGGAGGCGGCGCGGAGGGCGGCGGAGGGGCGGCAGGAGCGTGCGTCACTCGAGCGGTCGGAGATGGAGGAGGCGAGGGACGCGGCGCTGAGGTGGGTGGTCTGCGTCGAGACGGCGACGCAGGAGGCCGGCGAGCGCGCAGTGGCGTCGGAGGCGCGCGCGGCGGCGGCGGAGCGCGCGGCGGAGCGCGCGGAGGAGGCCAGGGTGTTGGCGGAGACACAGGCGGCGACGCTGCTTGCGGAGGCGCCTGTGCAGGCGCGCGAGGCGGAGGAGGCGCGCGCGGCGAGCGCGGCGGCGGCGGAGGAGGCGCGCGCTGAGGCGGCGGCGGCGCGGGCGGAGGCGGAGGCGGAGGCGGAGGCGCTGCGGGCGGCGGCGGCGAGCGCGGCGGCGGCGGAGGTGCGAGAGGCGGAGGCGCGCGAGGCGGAGGCGCGGAGCATGGCTGCTGCTGCGGCGGCGGCGGAGGGCGCGCGAGAGGCGGAGGAGGCGCTGCGGAAGGGCGTGGCCGCGGCGGAGGAGAAGGTGGCGGCGGCGGAGGCGAGACAGAGCGATGCCGAGCGTGCTGCCTTCGCGGCCGCGGCGGCGCAGGTGGCGGAGAAGGCGACGGCGGAGGCGGCGAGGGCGGAGCTGGTTCAGGCGGAGCGGGCGGCGGAGGCGGCGGCGGCAGAGACCGTGCGCACACGCGCGGAGAGCGACGAGGCCTCGACACTCATCGCGGAGGCTGCGTCGGAGCTGGCGAGCGCGCGTCAGGCCCAAGAGGCGGCGGAGGCGGCGGCAAAGGCGGCGGCGGAGGCGGCGCGCGCGGGCGCCGCGGAGGCGGCGGCAAAGGCAGCGGCGGCGTACTCCGCGTTGGAGGGGGAGAGGGGCGCGGCGGAGGCGGCGAGGGAGTCGGCGGAGGCGGCGCTGGCGCAGGCGCAGCTCCAGTTGGCTGGGGTCGCGGCGGAGCTGCGCGAGGCAGAGGCGGCGGCGCGGACCACCGCGGGCGACGCGGCGGCCGCGGGCACGGAGGCGGCGGTGGCAGCGCGGCGCTCGGCCGATGCCGAGGCGGCGCTGTCTGTGGCGGAGGAGGGGCGGCTACACGCGGCGGAGGCCTCGATGCGGGCCCTCGCGGCGGCGCAAGACGAGCTGCAGCAGGAGCAGCGCGCACGCGAGGCGATGGCGCGTGAGCGCGACAGCGTGGCGGCGCGCGCGGCGGACGCAGCGGCGGCGCAGGCGGCGGCGGAGGAGGAGGCGCGGCAGGCGCACCAGGGCCTGGCGACGGTGACGGCCGCCGCCGTGGCTGACTCAGCTATCGCAGCGCGGCGGCGTGAAGCGGTCGAGCGGGCGATGGCGGCGGAGCTAGCGGGGGCGGAGGACTGGGCGGTCTTCGCCGAAAGGCAACGAGACCAGGCGGTGCTCTTCTGCAACGCTGCGTCCGCCGCTGAGAGCGAAGCCGCCCAGCGCGCGGCGGCGGCGGCGGCGGCGCTCGAGGCGAGTGAGAAGGCGCGGGCGGAGGCGGAGGAGGAGACGGCTCGCGTTCAGTTGGCGCGCGAGGCGGCGGAGGTGAGGCCGTGACACTAGCCCTCGCCCTGGCCTTAACACTAACCCTCGCTCTCGCCCTCGCCCTAACCCTCACCCTCACCCTCACCCTCACCCTCACCCTCACCCTCACCCTCACCCTAACCAGGCCGCACTAGCCACCACGGAGGCGGCCCGTGCAGAGGCGGAGGCGGCGGAGGCGGAGCGTGCCGCGGCCAGGCTGGAGGCGGAGGCGGCGCTCGGGGCGGCGCACGCGCAGCTCGAGGCGGAGATACGCGCGGAGCTCGCTGGAGCTCAGGTCGAGATCACGGGTGCTGAGGTCCAGATCGCAGGAGCTCAGGCGCAGATCGCGCAGCTCGAGGCGGAGCGCGACGCGGCGGGCGCGGCGGCGGCGGCGGCGATGGGCGCGGCGGGAGCGGAGCGGAGCGAGGAGCGGAGCGCGCTTGAGGTGGCGGCGGCGGCGGCGGCGGCGCGGGAGGCGGCGGCCGAGCGCGCGAGGGCGGCGGCGGAGGCGGCGAGGGGTGAGGCGGAGGCAGTGGCGGAGGAGGCAGGCGCGGCCCGGGCTGCGGCGGAGATGGAGCGAGATGCGGCGCAGATTGAGCGAGATGCGGCGGTGGCGGCGCGGGCAGCGGCGGCGGCGGGGGTGGAGGCGGCGGAGGCGGCGAGGCGGGCGGCGGCAGAGGCGCGAGACGCGGCGGAGAGCCAACGGGCGCAGGCCGAAGCGGAGGCGGCAGTGGCGGTGGCGGCGGCGCAGGAGGCGTCGGCGTCGTCGTCGTCGTCGTCAGCGAGGGAGGCGGCGGCTGAGGAGGCGCTGGCGGAGGGGGCGGCGGCGGCGGAGGCGGCGGCGGTGGCACACGCGCATCTCGAGGCTGAGCTGCGCTCCGAGATAGCTGGAGCTCAAGCCCAGATCGCGGGAGCTCAGGCGGAGATCGAGGCGCTCGTCGCGGAGGCGGCGGCGGCGGGCGGCGCGGCGTCGCGTCGCGAGGAGGAAGCCGCGGCGGCGCGCGGCGCGGCAGCGGTGGCGGCGAGCGCGCTGGGTCTGGCCGAGCGGCACGCGGCGCTCAGGGAGGCGCAGAAGGGTAGTGCGGTGGAGGCGGCGGCGGCACGGCAGGTGGCGACCGACGTCGCGGCGGAGGCGGTGGGGAACGTGCTGTCGCGTCTTGCGAGGGAGGAGCAAGATCGGCTGGCGCGCGCGGCGGCGGCGGCGGAGGCGAGCGCGGAGGCGGCGCGCGCGAGGGCGGCGGCGCTCGAGGAGGAGCGGGACGCGGCCGTGGCGGCTGGGCGCGCGCGCGCCAAGGACGCGCTGGCGCGTGCGGAGTGGGAGGCGGAGGGCCGCGCGCAGGAGATGCGCAGAGAAGCGGAGGCGGCGACGGAGGCGGCGGTGGAGGAGGCGGTGGAGGAGGCAAGGCAGGAGGCGGCGGCCGTGGAAGCGGGGCTCAAAGTGGAGGCGGGCGCGGCGCGCGAGACGGCGGCGGAGGCGGAGGCGGAGGCGGAGGGAGCACGTACGGAGGCGCAGGCGGCGAGGGCGGAGGCGGCGGCGGCGCGCGAGGCGGCGGAGGCCGCGGACTCCGACGCCGTCGCCTCGCGTGTGATGGCGGAGGAGGCGGAGGCGGCGCGGCACGCGGCAGCGGCGGCGCGGGCGGAGGCGGAGGCGCGGGAGGCGGAGGCGGCGGCCGGGCGCGAGACGGCGACGGCGAGGCTGCAGGCGGCAAACCTGAGGATGGCCGAGGCCGAGGCGCGCGCGCGCGGCGCGCAGGACGAGGCGGAGGTGGCGGCGGCCGAGGCGGCGGCGGAGGCGGCGGCGGCGCTGGCGGAGGCGATGGCGATACGGCGCGATGCCGAGGCGGGCTCGGCGGCGATGGCGGTGGAGGCGGCGGCGATGGCGCGCGAGCGCGACGAGGCGGCGGCGGCGGCGGCGCGTGCGGCGGCGACGGCGGCGGCGGCGGAGGAGGCGCGCGCGGCGACGGCGGCGACGGTCGAGCGAGCTCGCGCCGAGATGACGGCGGCGACGCGTCACGCGGAGCAGGAGTCGCGCCGTGCCGCCGAGGCCGTGCGCGGCATGGCGCGCCGTGCGGAGGCGGCAGAGCACGCGGCGGCGCAGGCTGGCGCGGCGCGCGCGCGCGCGGAGGCGGCGGCGGAGGAGGCGCAGGCGCAGGCGCAGGCGGCGCGGCGGGGGGCAGAGGCGGAGGCCGAGGGGGCGAAGCGGAGTGCGGCGGAGGCGGCGGCGGCGGCGGCGGCGGAGGCGGCGGGTGCGCGTGGCGCGGCGGCGGAGGCGGAGGCCGAGGCAGCCGAGGCGAGGCGCGTGGCGGCAGCGGCGGAGGCGCGCGGCGCGGAGGCCGAGGCCGAGGCGGAGGGGGGGCGAGTGGGGGTGCTCGTGCTGGTGGAGGAGCTGAGCGAGAGCGAGCGCGAGGCGGAGGGGAGGCTGGTCGAGGGTGACATGGCGCGTCGGCGGGGGCAGCAGCAGGCGATGCAGCACCGGCTGGCGTCGCTCGAGCAGAAGCTCGTCTACCAATCGAGCACGCTCGAGGAGCACGCGCGCCGCTCGGCGCTCTCTCGCCAGCGGGACGAGCAGGGCGCCGAGATGGCGGCACTGCGTCAGCAGCTCGAGGTGGCGGAGGTGGCGGCGGCGGCGGCGGAGGCGGCGGCGGCAGCGGCGGAGGCGGCGGCGGCGGCAGAGCGTGAGGAGCGCTCGGGGCTGGAGGTGCGCCTGATCGAGGCACACCGGGCTGTGGAGGCGGGGGAGGCGCGCGCGGCGCGTGCGGAGGAGCGCCGCTCCGAGGCGGAGCTCGCGCGCGTGCAGGCGGTTGAGGCGGCGGCGGAGGCGGCGGAGGCGGCGGCGGCGGCGGGTGAGGAGCGCACGCGCGCGGTGCGAGCGGCGGAGATGGCGGCGGCAGTGCTGCACGAGGAGGAGGCGGCGGCGACGGCGCGTGCGCATGCAGCGGAGGCTGCGGAGGTGGCGGCGGAGGCGGCGGAGGTGGAGGCGGCGCGGAGGCACCAGCCTTGCGAGGTGGCGGCGGCGGTGGAGGCGGCGGTGGGCGACGCGGTGGGCGTAGCGGTGGAGGAGGCAGTGGCGGCGGCGGTGGCGGCGGAGCGGGCGAAGCTGCAGGAGGCACATCGGAGCGAGGTGGCGGAGCTCGTGCTCGGGGCGCAGCACGAGCAGCGGCAGCTGCAGACCGATTGTGAGGGTCTGCTGTCCGAGGCGCGCGAGCAGCTGCGTACGCGCGAGGTGCGCCTGAGCGCCCTGGCGACACGGTGCGAGGAGCGCGAGGGGCAGCTGCGCCAGGTAAGTAGTGAGTAGTAAGTAGTGAGTAGTAAGTAGTGAGTAGTAAGTAGTGGGTAGTGGGTAGTAAGTAGTATGTAAGTAAACGGGCTACCGCGTGGACGCGTGACACGGTCCGCACGCTACACAGTACCGCGAGGCCGCGGTGCCCTACAGCCCTGCGTACTTATCGCGCCAGGCGGTGGGCGCGGCCGAGCACTTGGCTCTGATGGCGCAAGAGCGGCAGCCGCCGCCTCAGCCGCCACTGCCGCTGGAGCCTGGCTCGAGCAGTAGCGGCGGCGGCAGCGGCGGCGGCGGCGCGGTGCGGCTGTCTACGGAGGGCGCGGCGTCAGCCGTGGCGGCGCCCGCGGCGCGCGCGGCCCTCGCAGAGCCATCGGCGCGCGCGGTGTCGACGGCGGCGGCGTCGACGGCGGCGGCGGCGGCGGCGGTGCAGCCGACGGGCGGTGTGTTCGCGCACGAGACGCAACCCTTCCCGCCGTCGCCATCGGCGCGCCAGCGTGGTCAAGCTGCCCCTCTATGCAGAGCCACAGCTCGGCCCCTGCGCCCCCCGAGGGCGCACCTGGCGGCTCTGAGCAGCTCGTGGCACTCCCACGGCGAAGCCCAGCCACTGAGGGTACAGCCACGGCCTCGGGTGCCTGAGCAAGCTGCCGCCATAGGTGCCCATTCTACCGCGTTTGGCTGTGCAGGCGTGCGGATGGCCGGTCAACTCGCCTCGCCCTCGCCCGTCGGCCGCCCATCATCGCTTGGCTGCCTCGGCGCCGCGCGTCGCTAGAGGCAGGCCCGAGGGAGGATCAGCGCAGCAGCAGCAGTGGCAGCAGCACCAGCAGCACCAGCAGCACCAGCAGCATCAGCCGCGCACCAGCGGCGGCAGCGGCGGCGGCAGCGGCGGCGGCAGCGGCGGCGGCGGCGGTTGGGTGGACGTGGTGGACATTGTGCCACCCGACGGTGTGAGACTCTCCGCCGCAGAGGTTCGCCACGTGCTAACCTTCACCCCGATCCTAACCCCAACCCTCACCCCCATCTCACCCTCACCCTCACTCTCACTCTAACCCTAACCCTAACCCTAACCCTAAAACCCTAAAACCCTAATCCTAACCTTAACTCTAACCAGGAGCGGCACGTGCTCGACGCCATCTCCGCGCGTGTCGTGCCCAGCGCGCGTGCCTCCTACGCCGCGCCGCCCACGCCGCCGCCGCAGCTCGCTAGTTCCACGCCAGCTGGAGGAGGCGGAGGAGGCGGAGGAGGTGGAGGAGGCGGAGGAGGCGGAGGAGGCGGAGGAGGCGGAGGAGGCGGAGGAGGCGGAGGAGGCGGAGGAGGCGGAGGAGGCGGAGGAGGCGGAGGAGGCGGAGGCGGCGGAGGAGGCGGAGGAGGCGGAGGAGGCGGAGGAGGAGGGGCAGGCGGCGGTGGCGGTGGCGGTGGCGGCGGTGGCGGCGGCGGCGGAACGTTCCAAGTAGACGTGTGGTCGCAGCGTCAGGCTCGGTCCGCCACGACCACCACCAACGTCGTGTTCACCGGCCCGCCGACTGACAGGCCGAAGCACAGCCACTGAGCCGTCCGACTGGCCGTGTGGGCCTCCGGGGTGTTTGCAGCTTGGTGCTGAGTTTGTACGGGGTGTGAGCGGAGAACGAAATGTGATCATCGCATACTTGATTTGGCATTTGCAGGCGAAAGGAACAATTGTCACACTGTGACATTTCGCTGCCACTGTTTAGCGGGAGCCGGATCGCGCGTGCAAGACTGTCCGCTGCTCGTCAGTTGATGTGTCCATCACGGAAGCCCTGGTGGGGGGGAGGGTCGGGAACCCCCGGGGACTCACGGGGCTGGCGCTGGCCCGGGGTCACGCCCGGGGTCGGGACTCACCGAGACGGCCACCGGCCCGGGGTCGACACTCACTGCCCGGGGTGGGGCCCACTCACTTTGGCTCCAACGGACGGTTCGCGTTTTAGGCCTTGGTCTTAGCGCGTGTGCTGGACGAGGGCGGCATTGCGATTTTCGATCCACGAACGAAGGCCACGCGCGTGGTTTTGGCGCGGGGGGGGGCGGGGGGTGAATTCTGGGATCCCCGTGGGCATCCGAACAGATACTTGTTCATGAACTGCCCTTTGCCCCCGGGCCGACCTGCCCGGGGTCGACGCCCCGGGGTGGCCGCCGTGCTCTCACTCCGGCTCGAGAGCACCATCGAGGCACACGCCGCCACTTCCTCGCCGCACATGCACAGCACATGCACAGCGGCGGGTACGACGCCGAGCCCGCGGGGGCGGGGCGGGGCGAGGAGGAGGGGATCAAGCTGCAGGACCGTCTCTCGCACGACAGCCACGGCGCGCCGGCTGGGGGCGAGAGCCGCGACGGCCTGATGCAGGGCACTGTGGCGAGCCACGCGGGCGCACGCGAGGTCGAGCAGCCGGCACCTGGCAAGCCGAGCGCCTCAAGTGCTGCGGCACAAGTGACGTCGGACCGAAATGGCGCCGCGCACGGCCCACACGACCCAGTCCCAGAACTTTATTTTGCTTTAGAGTTTATTCAGAATCGAATAAACCAATAACTTGAGAACCAAACACCACCCTAAACCTACGGACTAGGCAAGGTGGACACCGCCAGTGGCAATGAGCATACAACCTGACAGAACAGAACAGAGGTGAAACCAGACGGAGCACGAAGGACAGAACAGAGAGAACCTACTTGAGATGGGGGGAAGCGGAATCGAAAGAGGACGACGGGCACCCGCGCACCCGGGGGTAGTAGACGTAAGGGGTCGGTCGGACTTTAGCAGATTTGACCCTCGCCCGGAGAGGCCCCACTTTAGCAACTTTGGTCCGCCCGCGAGCGAAGACCTTTTTTGGGGGAGCGAAGACCTTTTTGTGAGACGCCGCCTGCGGTCGGACTTTAGCAGATTTGACCCTGCCTCGCCCGGAGACGGCCCCACTTTAGAAACTTTGGTCCGCCCGCGGCGCCGACTTTAGCAACTTTG
>Ga0209302_10002533_pt1 | contig 10633 bp, 12 predicted proteins | sample ArcOceMetagenome_2_FD_187445 | JGI IMG/M metagenome (GOLD analysis project Ga0209302, IMG submission 187445) | Marine eukaryotic phytoplankton communities from Arctic Ocean - Arctic Ocean ARC135M Metagenome (SPAdes) (version 2) | ecosystem: Environmental > Aquatic > Marine > Oceanic | place... | reverse complement strand
CCAGCTGCGGTAGGTGTCCGCCGTCTTCTCCCAGGCGTTGCGCGCGCCGATCGTGAAGATGTACGCGGCGCCCAGCTGGAAGGCCGAGCGCCACAGCGTGCCCACGTTGTCGGCAGACTTCGAGTTGTACACGCCGACGGCGAAGAAGCCCACGCCCGATGCGCCCTCGCCCTCGGCAGCGTCGGCTGAGGCCGTGCCCTCGGCTGAGGCCGTAGCCTCCGCCGCGCCCTCCGCCGCGCCCTCCGCCGCGCCCTCTGCCGCGCCCTCCGCCGCGCCGGCTGAGGCCGCGCCGCCCACCGTTGCGACTGCCACTGAGGCAGCGCTAGTGAGCGCGGCCGCAACAGACAGGTCGCGCTCGCGAGCGGGCGCGGCGGGCTGCTTCACCTCAAGCATCACCTCGGCCCGCAGGACCCGTGGTTTGCCCGCCGTCGAAGCTGCAGGCTCAGCCCAGCGCATTGGCACCTCAGTCTCGGGGCGCAACGCGACCCAACCTTCGAGCTCTTGGCTGTACACAAACGGCGCGAAGCGTGCGAGGTCGAGATTTGCGTCCGCGCTCCGCATGGCCCGCAGCAGCAGCTCTCCCGCCACAATTGGCTCTGCCAAATTCAGATCGTCGGCTGCCAGCCTGCACACGCGCCCGTTGCGGAGCGACTCGCCACGGTAGATGAAACGGACGACAGGTATGAGACTTCATGAAGTCTTCCCCGCCCGCTGTCGGTCGCGTCCGCCGCGAGATCAAATGGCTACGCCCGCCGCCATCGCTGCCGCCGCCACACAACGCACACAACAACGCGCCAGCGGACGCGTTGAGTCACCTGACCTACGATGTCCTGACACTGCTCCTCGGTTGGCTCGGTCCACATGAGGCACTTTGTGCCGCTGCTGTGAGCAAAGCGTGGCAGTCGGCCCTCGCACACGCGCAGTGGCGCGTAATCACGCTCGTGGCCAAGGCAGATCCGCGACCGACGTCGCTGCAGCTGACGGCGATTCTCGCTCCACAGTGCATCAATGACTCTTTGCAGGTGCTGCGGCTTCGGATGGTCACCGCTGGTTCGTTCGTGTGGCACGATCCTGCAGCGAGGATCCCCGCGCTTCAGCACTGCCGGAGGCTGCGCAGGTTGGAGCTGACCGAGGTCGACATACCGCTCCCAGAGTCTGTGATCACCTGCATCGCGGCGGGTTGCGCCGCCTCACTGGAGGAAGTCCACATCAACCACGGCATGTCGGTGCATGCAATGGTCGCGCTGCTCTGCTGCCCGAAGATGCGGCGGCTGCGCATCCGGACTGTTCACGGCAACCCGATCGACGCGTACCCCGCCGGTCTTCCCTGGGACGCCGCGCGACAGCTCGAGTCCTTTCGCTGCGGCGTGGGCGAGGCGCCTCTCGACTGGCTCGCCCTCTTCACGCCGCCCAAGAGCGCGAGCATGCGCGATTTCGAGCTGCTCGGCTCATTCTCATGCAGGCTCCAGGAGTCGCTGCAGCCCCTCGTCGACTTCCTGGGTGCGCTTGTCTCGATCGCCGAGGAAGTGCGACGCTTGCGGCTCCCAACGCTAAGCTGCAGCTTGCTGCCACACTCTGCACACTTGGATAGGAACAGGCAGACCGATGAGGCACGCACCGCCCTCCGCAGCTACCCATTCGTCACAATCTCGACGGACTCTTCTCATAAGAACACAATCATCCTCGGGGTTCAGAAGGAAGACGACTGCCCGATCGTGACGGCGATGGCGGGTCTCACAACCGGCGACGAGGACGAGGAGTCACTGACGGGGTGATTTGACGTCGGTCACCCACTTTACACTTTTCAGCCGGTTTGAGCCACGAGTAGACTTACAGGTGATCTGATCTATGTTTGAGATACACCGGAGTCTACCACCTCTACCCCCCTCTCTGTGAGATAAGAGATAATATTGTTGGGGGTTCGTTCACGATGCTACTTTACACGACTCGCGACGCTACACAATTCCGCTCTTATCTTATCCCTCTCAAAGATAAGATAAGATTGTTGGGTTTCACGACGTTACACGACTCACGACGCATCTTATCTTATCTTATCTTATCAGACTCGTCACGTGTATAACCATACATTTAGGAATAAGCGCATAAGCACGCGTTCCGGCGGAAGAAGCGGCCGAGCCCGCGCAGTGCCCGACTCATGGCTTCCGGTGCGCTCCTTCTTCCGGCTCTTCTCGGCCTATCGAGCTCCTCCGTGCAGCCCCTCGAGCCGGCGGACGTGCCCACGAAGCCCTCTGCGGCCAATGTCCTCACCCAGCGTCTCGCACCTGTCGCCATTGGCATGCAGTCCTCCTTGGCTGCGCCTGTCCCGTGGATCACCCAGTACCGCCAGATCGCAAACGTCTCCGCGACGGCCGAGCCGCCGCGTAATCTGCTGGCCAGCATAGCCGCGCGCACTCGCATCACCACGCACCCAGCCGAGGTGGGAGCAACGTCCATCCACGTAAAGATGGCCTCTGGCTTCCAGGCGGGCGCACGTGTGCGCATCAACCCGGCGGGTGCCACCGAGGAGGACAACGTGCTGACGCACGCGGACTCCTTTTCGCTCGAGCGACCGCTGCGGTATATGCACGGCCTGGGCGAGACAGTGCTGCAGCTGGGCGGCGGCGCGGCGATCGAGCGGGTGCGCACATCCGTCTCGCTGGCAAATCTGCCAGCAGAACCACAGGCGGAGCCACAGCCTCTGCCGCAGGCCCAAGTGCCGACGACGCCGACGCCGGTGGAAGTGCGCTCGCACGCGCACACGCAGGCTTCAGGGCTAGCGAGGCGAGACCCGCCCTTGCCCGGCTCGGTGTCCGAGCTGCTCTCCCGCGCCTCGCTGTACATGCGCGGCCGTTGGGGCGTGGAGGCAGCCGTGCTGCTGCTCGCGGTGCTGCTCGCGAGCCTGCTGATGGCGGGGTATGCCTCACAAGGGCTCGAACCAACCCGGGAGTAACAGGTCTGCTACTCACGCGTTCCGGCGTCCTGCTACTCACGCGTTCGGGCCTTGCCTTGGACAGATACCTGATGCGTGTCTTCTTCGACTACAGCCTCTGCTGCCTCTGGCGCAGCAAGAAGCCGGCCGAGGTGCACATGGGTTGCCTCACGCCGCGCGGCGAGTCGAAGGACTACATGGACTACCAGGCGGTCAAGTCGGAGTACTTCTGAGGCGCGGTTCGGGTGTGTGTGCTGTTAAATAACACCGACTTGGCCAACAGGGCGCTGCGCCGGCGGCCCTCCTCTCTATGGGCGAGGCGGATGGCGTTCCCGTGATCTTCGTCGTTGACTGGTGGGAGAAGCTTGCTGGCGCCAGCCTCGCGTTGACCGCGATGCTGCACCTCTGCAAGGCGAGCGGCATGGCGCTTGTCGAGCCGTTTGTTCACTCGAGCATGTTTCGGCCGTTCCCGCAGCCCGAGTCGCTGCCCTTGGACGCCTACTACGAGCTGGAGCCCATCCGCGCGGCCGTGCGCCTCGTAACATATGCGCGCTGGGAGGTCCACGCCGCCGCCACGCCGCACCGCCAGAGGACGGCGGTCCTGCTCGTGTGGTCGGACTTCCCAAAGGAGTGCGTCAGCGCGCTCCCGCCGGCGGCGGGGCTGTCGCGCTGCCCCGCGGCGTGCGTGCGGCGTGGCATGCGGCAGCTGTACGACAGGTGGGAGCGCGCCACCCGCGGCTGGCCGCTGACATGCCTGCGGGCGGAGGTGCTGCGGCGTGCCATGCGCAAGCCGAACGTGCAGCTCTTCCGGCGGTACCGCGCCGTGACGCTGCTCAACTTCCGCAGGCACGACGACCGGCATCCCATGCTACCGACGTCACGGCTGCAGCAGGCGCGCGGTGCGACCGTGCGGCCGTCGCGCGCGCTGCGCGCCGCCGCGCGCGCCTTCGTGGCATCGCGCCTTGGCCAGAGATACGGCGAGCACGCCGCGGTGCAGCTACGCTCCAACCACCTGGCCCACGCAATCCACCAGCGAGAGATGCGCGGCGCCAGCGGTGCCAGCAGCGCCCGCGGCGCCAGCTGCGGCGGAAGTGGTGGCGGCAGCAGTGGTGGCGGCAGCAGTGGCGGCGGCGGCAGTGGCGGCGGCGGCAGTTGCGGCGGCGGCAGTTGCGGCGGCGGCAGTTGCGGTGCGAACTGTTCGTCGCGGCTGCGTGGCTGCCTGCGCCGCCTTGCGCAGGCGGCGCGCGCGCTGGCGCCGCCCGCGCGCACCGTGGCCGCCTCCGACCTCGCGACACTCTTTAAGACGCACCAGGACGGCGAGTCGCATCGACGTCACGCCTACGTCACGCAGTGCCTGCGCCCCAACGCCGCCATGCTGCTCGGCTGGTACCTTGCGTTGACACGCTCGCCTCCACACGGCGCCTTCTGTTGACGCCTGCCAACCTGCTGCGCATACCCGAGGCTCAGGGCAGCCCGCTCAGGCCAGCACGCCCGTGGCATGTCATACCGAACGTACCGCGTACCTTGGCACCTCCAGGTTGGTACCGAGGCGCCGGCCACGCGTACAATTGCAGCGCTGCCGCCTCTGCCGCGCAGCAAGGGGGCAACGCTGCGACTATCGGGCTGGGTGGTGGCGGGCGGTGCGACGCGGGGGCACTCGGGCTGCTCGACCTACTGCTTGCCGCCCAGCCTGTTTTGGCTAAACGGGGGGGAGGGCGTCTTTTGGCGGTGCCAGCTTGCTATCCTCGCCCTCTCGAGTCGACACCTCAGGCCCCGGGTCGCTCCACACACCCAGTACACACCCTAGAGGAGCCCCGGAGCCACGCGGCGTATATGCCTGGTCGGGGGGTGCAATGCCGAACGCGCTACAGCCCGTTCGGCCGTTGAAGCTGTGCCAAAGTCGCCGATGGCCACTGCTTTTGACCACACCTAGGCCGCCGACGCCGCGAGCTTCGTCGCCATCGACGTGCGCACGCCGTGGCCCTCGGCCTACTTGGAATGGATCGTGCAGTTGCGCAGACAGGCAGGCCGGGAGAGTACGTTGCTCCGGTGTGGAGAGACGTGAGCACTGCGCTCTGCGGTGTAGGAGTGGGTGCGGTGCTCCAGCACAACCCCTTGCTAGTGGATAGTGCGGTGTTTGACGCTATTTTCTTTATGTTCGTCGGTGTACGCTGTTTATTCCCCCATGCAGCCCCACCGTCTGCCGTAACTGGTACCCCGTAGAATACGTACCGTACTACTGTATAAACGATAAACGACTACTAAAATCGAACGACCAAACACCAGCTCAGCTCATTTCATAGACAGTAATGGCTCGGCAGTCTAGACCATAACACAGCGTGTGCATCGTCTAGGTCTGTGCACAAGCAGAGGCGCGTATCGTCAGTAGTTGAGGTGCCCCTTTTCCGCCTGCCCGTCGCGGCGAAACACGAGCGCCCTGTTCAGGAACGGGTCGTCGCACGGCACGCGCCGCCCAATGTCGAACGGAATGGCCTGCGCCCACGCTACACGGCTCCGCCCCGCCCCTCCGTTGGCAGCCAGGCTGCCCAGCGGCTCGACCAGTTCGGAAGGCCTTTCGGGCACGACGGAGACGCCTAGCTCAAAGTTCCGGATCTCGAACTGCCTAGAGGGTCAAAGGTACTCCGCTGAAATCGGCCAGTTTTGTCAGGGCAACACCGCAGCCACGCTTCTACGCTCAGGATGCGAGGGCTCTCCTGACGGCCCGAGAGGGTAGCCTCGCGCAAGCAGGTGGACTGCTGGAGCGGCGGGTGGCCGCATGGGCAGGTTCGACGGTGGCGAGCACGGGCACTAATATGGCCCGTGCCGAGCTGCTCCCCGCGCGCGTAGCCCCACGGCGCGGCGGAGAGGTTGGCGGAGGTGAGCAGCAGCCGGCGCACGACGGGCAGGTCGCCCTCGGCCGCGATGGGCTCGTGCAGCACGTAGAGCATGAGGTGCGGAGTTGCCTGCAATGCATGGCATATGCGTGGCGTGGCGTGTGCGTGCCGTGTGCATGGCACGTGCAGCACGTAGAAACTCTGTGGTGCAACGTGTTGCCTGGTGCCCGCTGCGCTCCCCCGCCGCAATTACATCCTCCCGCAGCCGCAGCCGCACCATCGGCAGCGCGGCCATCCACTCGGGCAAGCGGCAATCCTTGAAGCCCGTCCTCGCCTCTGCTGCGCGCGAGGCGCCAAGGATGCTCAAGTCGCCGCGCTGCGGCCTTGGGGTTGGAAGGCGCACGATGAGCGCCGGCGTCGGCACAGGCTCAGGGCAGCAGTAGCTGCAGCCACCAACGGCGCCTAAGCGGCGGAGGCGCGCCTCCACACGGCGCAGAGCACCCAACCCAGCCGAAGCCTCGTGCCTCAGGCGGCCGGGGTGGCGACGAGCTGTGGCACCACCAAGGCGGCGCTTGCAGCATGCGGGCCCGGCCAGTGGAAGGCGACGCGGCCGCCGTTGGGCGCCGCCACCGCGCACCACTCGGCGAAGCGCTGCGCGCCGTCGCCGCCCGCCGACCAGCCGCACGCGCAGTGCGAGATGACGGCGAGGTCGAGCCGCTGTGCCGGGTGGCGCAGCGCGGCGCGCCAGCACGCGCGCAGCGCGGCGACGCCCTGCGGCACCGTCTTGGCGGCTGGCCGCTGCGGGTAAGTGCCTGGCGCGTGGGCAACGAGCGTGGTCCCCGCCTCGTCGGCCGGCGATGTGTCCGCCCGCTCGACCGCCGCGCGCAGCCGCCGCCACAGTGCCTCGGCCGCCGAGCGGTTGGCGGCCGAGCCGGCGCCGTGGCGCGGTTTGGAGGCGAGCAGCGCCTGTGCGAGGTGCTCGAGTCGTGCCGTGCGCATGTCATGCAGCGTGCGTGCAAGTGTGCACGCAACGTGTGTGCGCGGCTTGGAAGCGGGCGGTAACTCGCCGATCGTTATCATAACACCGCACAGACGGCTGAGGTACGTGCACGACATGCACATGCACAGGGTATGCTCCACATGCACATGCACATGTGTATGTGCATGCGCATGTGCACGTGCATGGCATGTGCATCATGTGCATGGCATACGCACATTGTGTGCATGGTATGTGCATGCCTCAACGTGGTGCAGCAGCGCCGCTCGGAAGGCGGAGGGAGGCGGCGGCGGCGGGGCGGCGGCGCCATCGACATCGTTGTCGTCGTCATGACTGGCAGTGGCGGCGGCGGCGTCGTCGCTCGCAATGTCGAAGTCGGCCCACCACAGCCCGCAGAGCTGCCGCGCGTCGGGCAAGCCACCGAAGGCGCCGGGCAGCGCGTTGCCGCTGGTCACCACCAGCCGCAGCCGCGCGTCATGCCGGTCGGCCTGAGTGTGGGTGGGTGGCCTGAGGGTGGGGGTGCGACATTGCTCGGGCACCGAAGTCTTCAGAGGGGAGACGCTACCACGGCTCGGGCGGAGGCTGGGCCCAAGGTGAGCGCGCGGAATGGCATTCAGCAGGCGCGAAGCTGTGCGTGCATGGCAACGTGGCGTGTGGCAGCGCGCGTGCCTGCGTCGAGACGAAGTGGAGCAGCCAGAACTTGGAGTGCATCTGGCCGTGGCCGTGGCTCACCGTGGTATCGGCGGTCAGGCTGTGCGCGCGGCGGATGCGCGGCTTGCGGCGCAGCTCGCACAGCCGGTCGAGCTTCGGGTTGGCATCGCGCGGCAGCTGGCGTGCACCGCGCACCTCGCCCGCCTCGAGGTAGCCCTGCCCCAGCCAGCTCCCCTCGGCCTGCCCTACCCGCTTCTCCGCCATCACCCCTGAAGCGCGCCCCTCCGCCGCCGCCCCCTCCGCCACCACCCCGTCCGCCGCTGCTTCCTCCCCCATCGCGCCCTCCGCCGCCGCTCCCTCCGCCCCTTCCTCCTCCGCCATCTCCTCCGCTGCCGACCCCTCCGCCGTCGCAGGCGCTGCCGGCGCAGGAGCGGGCACAGGCGACGCGCTCCCACCTTGCGCGCGGTGCGCCGCGTCCGCCCCCCACTGCACCACGAGGATCTCCGGAGCGAGATCTGCCGGAGCGCCGTCGGCGACGCTCGCGGTCTGCAGCATCGTCCACGCGAACATCTCGTTGACGCTGCGCGCCGCCACGAGCGCCGCGCCGAGCGTGAAGCCGTCGGGCGTGGCGAGAGCGTCGGCAAGGAGCGCACCCTTGCCGCCGGGCTCGCCGCAGCCGTGCGCCCGCTGGGCAAGCGAGGTGAAGCGGATCGCGCGCAGATCAGGTGCGTGCAGTGGCGGCGCCGTGGCCTCTCGTGGCGCGCACGCGCCGCGCCGCGCGGTGGCCGGCATGGCGGCCACCGCCTCGACGCGCGCACGCGCCTTGCTGGACAACAGGAAGGGGACCAGCTCATCCTCATACAGCACGGCGATGGTGGGCTTGCCTGACAGGTCAAAGTGCGCTAGGTTTGCCGTCTCCCAGGCCCACCACTCTGCGCCCTTGAGGAGTGGGGAGTCAGGGCACGCCTGCCCAGCGTAGGAGCGCCAACCTAGGCCGCCCAGGGGCCTAATCACGGGGGTGGCGCCGTGCAGCCAATCCCTGAGCGCCCCCCAAGGCGGAGGCTACCCAGTGCGCCCCCGGCTGCTTGCTTTCCACGAGCAGGCTCACCCGCGTCCTCCAGGCTGAGGTTGAAACGGCGTGCCGCAGCATACTTGCCGCTGCTTTCTGGGCGCAGGCCTGTTGTGGCTTCAAGGTGGGGCATGCCTCGCCTGGACGGAGGGTCTTTAGATGGGCAGCACACCTGAGGCTCACCTGAGGCCTGCCTTCGCCGGAGGCTGCACGGTGGAGCTTCCTGTGGCGACTCACTGAGCGGCCCAGGCTGCGCTCCAGGGTGCGCAAGGGTGCGCCCTGGCCCTTCAAGGAAGCCAGTCGGACCAATGCGCTGCTGCGGCCACCGAGGGATAGAGGCGCCGTTTCGAGCCGGCTCTGCCGCCCTTGCCGTCGGGCTTGCCGTTCTCCCCCTTTTCGCCGCGGCCGACGATGAGTAGGCCTGTGCTCCCCTTGGCGACAGAGGCCACCACCGCACCACCGCACCGCCGCACGAGGCCGCCCACCACGGCGTGCGTGTCCTCGCTGCCCATGGCGCAACACACTGTCCAAGGCAAGGCCCCAGCGCGTGAGCAGCAGAGGTTTACCTGTTAGGTGAGAGTCCGGGGCTGGTTCGAGCCCTGCGTGGCCTACTCACGCCCGTCAGGCAGACGCAGAGCCCTTGCAGCGGCGCCGTCGCCTCGGCCGCGCGCCAGGCGTCCGACTCCAGAGCGAGCGTGAGAAGCAGGTGCTGCTGCCGCGCCAGCTCGAGCGCCGCTGCCAGCTGCTCGACGGCCCATGCGAGCGAGCTCTCGCCCGTGTCGCCGGCGGAGAGCAGCGTGGCAAGCTGCACCTCGTCGAGGCGCCCGCACGGCGGCTTGGCCTTGGTGCCGCCGCGCTTACTGTTGACCGCGCGCAGTGCCTGCAGCGCCTGGCCCACCGCGGCGGCCTCGGCGTCGGCCTGCTCCGTAAGTGCACCTGGTTAGGGTTAGGCTCAAGGTTAGGTTTGGGGTCTAACCCTTGACCGAACTGGCCCGAACCCCAATCCTAACCCTGACACCCTAACCCTGACACCCTCCCGAGCCCTAACCCCCACCAGCGCACCCACGAGAAGCAGGTCGGTCTGCGAGTTGACCTTCCTCTCGGCAGGCTGCGTGTGCGTCGGGATAGCGCCGCCCGCGCCAAGCACCACATCGTGCAGCACGCCACGGCTGCCGAGGAGCGATGTGCCCACCACGGCCACCTTAAGCCCGTCGAGCGCACGCAGCCGCTTCGCCTCCTCGACCCATGAGCCGCGCCGCGCCGCGACGCGACGCCGCGCCTCTTCGAGCGCCGCCGCCGCCCGCGCGAGCAGCTCCCACGGCTCACTCACCTCGTCGGCGCGCGTGATGCGCGCGATGCGACGTGCGGCAGCGAGCAGCGGTGGCTCCGGCCGCGCGCGACTCGGCGGCACGCGATGCACGTTGCGCTGCTGCGCGCGGCCGCACTGCACCGCAACGGGCGCGTGCGGACCCGTGGCAACGCTGCCTGTGGCAGCGCCGCCTGCGGCGTCGAAGATCACGTCGAAGCTTCGCATGCCTTCAACAGTGACGCTCGCCCTGGGCAAGCCCCGCTGCCAGGCGTGCTCTAGCACAAGCTGCTCGCGCGGCGGGTACGGCTGGAGGCGGCCACTGAGGTGCACGTGCCAGCCGGCCGTCTCGCCCGGGGCAGGCGTGGGCATGGGCGTGGGCGTGGCAGGCGCGGGCGCGGGCGCGGGAGTGGGCGTAAGCGTTGGCGTAAGCGTTGGCGTAAGCGTTGGCGTGAGCGTTGGCGTAAGCGTTGGCGTTGGAGAGGCGGCGGGTGACGGTGGTGGAGGCGGTGACTGTGTTCGGGGCTTGAAGAAGCTCTCGATACGGCGACGCTTTGAGAGTTCGGACAGCTCGCAGCCGCACATCTCACACTGGGTGCGGGTGGCATCGCGTGTGACAAAGGTGCAAGCGCGGCAGGCGCGGCACGCGTCCTGGTCCATCGCCACCGCCACGAGACTACCGCCACGACACACCGCCACGGCGCGCCAAGTTTGAGCCCGATACGGCATACTCGTCTCTCAGTCGCCCTGCCCTTGAAAGTTGTTTTCTTCAGCCCGGTTACTAATATGTTGTGCGGCTTTCTACGGTTCGGTCTGCAAACACTAACGCGCCTACGCGCAAGACAAC
>Ga0209302_10002532_pt1 | contig 10638 bp, 8 predicted proteins | sample ArcOceMetagenome_2_FD_187445 | JGI IMG/M metagenome (GOLD analysis project Ga0209302, IMG submission 187445) | Marine eukaryotic phytoplankton communities from Arctic Ocean - Arctic Ocean ARC135M Metagenome (SPAdes) (version 2) | ecosystem: Environmental > Aquatic > Marine > Oceanic | place... | reverse complement strand
TAGAAAAGTATTATTTTTAATGAGCAATATACAATTAAAGTATAACTAAAGTCTCTAGAACCATTGCAGATTTGGCAAATGTTACAGATATTTCTCCAGATCATATTGCAGAAGCGATACAGTATAGAAGTTTAGATAGAGAGGGTTGGTTGGGATAAAATTTTATTTTAACAGCAGTTCTCAAATAACGCTATCTCATAATATTGGAACAATTACAATTAAAACGGGTTGGACTTTTTGTGAAGATGAGGAATACTGGGCAAGAACATTTACACTTTCTGATTTTGGAATATGAACAACAGATTAATTTATTGTTAGATTTGGGCAAATAGCTGTTAGTAATTCTTATAATGGAGCTAGATTAAGTTTTGCGTTTTATGAAACGCTACTCTTTCGTCTAAACCCTTTCTAAATCCCGAAACCTTTTCAGCAAAGGTGTTTACTATCTCAAGATTCATGTATTTAAATCCTTTTTTTAAATCATCTAATTTACGGTCATATGACTGCCTCTCATCTGTTAAGAAAACTCTTGCAGCTATAACTCCGTTCTTAAGTATATTTTCTTGCAAATACACCTATAATATCTATTTACAATTAAAACTTGTAACTAAAGTTTCTAGAACCATTGCAGATTTAGCAAATGTGAAGGATATTTCTACACATTATATTGCAGAAGCAATACAATATAGAAGTTTAGACAGAGAGGGTTGGGATAAAATTTTATATTTTTGCATTCTATGAAAAAGATTTTACCCCTAATATTTTTTTGCATTCTATTTTATTTTAACTGCAGTTCTCAAATAACTTTATCTCATAATGTTGGTGATGTTTTGGTTAAAACTGATATGTATACTTGTTATCAAACAGAATGGTGGGCAAGAAGTTTTACTTTATCTGAATTTAGTTTAACGACTAACGAAGAATTAATTCTTTCATCTGGAGTGTATGGAATAACAACAAGTTATGGCGGAGCTACTGCACAATTTAATGTTTATGAAATTGATTCCAATTTTCCTGACTCTTTTAATTCAAATAATCTTATTGGGTCAAGTCAAGTAGAAGTAATCCCTTATGCTTGGTCTTATGGAGATCCTATAAAAGTTGAAATAACTTTTGATACTCCTATTACAGTGCCAGCCAATGTAGAAATGATTCTTGTCGAAATAAAGAAAGGTATTAATCAAAATAGTATGGCTGTACCTACTGCAATAATCGTTGGAACTGAAATTAATAATGCTCCTTCATGGTATAAAGGGTGTGTTAGCAACTTTAGTTATAATACAACAGCGAACATGAATGTTTCAAGACCTAACGCTAATTTCTATATAACAGTTAACGGAGAAGCAAAGACAATTTTTCCTTTCGAAATCACAAATAACAACAACTGTATTAACTTTTTAAATGAGTTTAGTCTAACAAATCAAGCAGAAGTAAAGTCTGTTGTTTGGAATTTTGATGACCCAAGTTCTGGTGTAAATAACACCTCAAATTCTATTGATATTTCTCATCAATTTTCAAATCCAGGAATTTATAATATTACCGCAGAAGTTACCCATATAGATAATATAAGCTATACAATTCCTAAAGAAATAGAGATTTTTGATGCTCCAAACGTTAACCCAATTGTAGAACTTAAACAATGTGACAACAGCGATATTAATGGATACAGTTTTTTTAATTTAAATGAAGTAAAAGAAGAGATTATTATAAATCCAGAAAACTACACCATTACTTTTCACGAAGAAAAAGCACTTGCAGAAAATAAAGGAACAGCAATAATCAACATCACTAAATATAAGAACGAACAAGTAAGTGTTGATAAAATTTGGGCTAGAACAGAAAACAATAATGGATGCTACAGCGTTAGCGAAATAGATCTTTTTATTTCTACAACTCAAATTCCAGCAACATTATTAACTTCTTTTTATCAATGTGATGACGGAGCAAATACAACAGACGGTATTGCAACGTTCGATTTTAGTGCTGTTACAAATGATATTATAAATGTTTTTCCTGCGAGTCAGCAATTAATTATCAATTATTACAGAAATGAAGATGATGCTTTATCCGAAGAAAATGCAATAACTGATATTACGAACTATCAAAATATTGGATACCCAAATCAACAAAACATCTACATAAGAGTTGATAGTAAATTTGATAATGATTGTTTGGGTTTAGGTGCTCATATTTCTTTAAATGTGGAAAAAATTCCTATTGCAAACACAGTTTCAATAAATCCTGAATGCGACAATGACAGAGATGGGTTCTACTCTTTTAACACCTTAACAATTCAGTCTACAATTATAGGTTCTCAAACCAATGTTGCTGTTAATTATTTTGATGAAAGTGGAACACAACTCTCTAGTCCGTTGCCAAACCCCTTTGTGACCTCTTCTCAAACAATCACTGCAAAAATAACGAATACTTTATCTCAAGATTTAGACGGACAATGCTCTGATGAAACTATTATTAATTTTATAGTAAACTCAGTACCAATTGCATATTTTATTGCTACTCAAGAAGAATGTGATGATGATACAGATGGTATTATTGGCTTTAATACATCAACTATAGAAAGCCAAATTTTAAATGGCCAAACAGGTTTAATTGTAACGTATTTTAACGAAAATAATACAGAACTTCAAAGTCCATTACCAAATCCGTTTTACACCACTTCTCAAACAATTAGAGTACGTTTAGAAAACCCTGTTTATGATATTTGTTATGAAGAAACAACAATTGATTTTATTGTTAGACAAAAACCTACATTCGATTTAATTAAAGAAGCTATTATTTGCATAAAAAGCAACCCGCAACTAGAAATAACTATTAAAAACCCTAATAACACCAACTCTTATGTTTGGAAAAACGAAAATAATGTTACCATAAGTAATCAATCAAAAGCGACGGTTGTAAAGGGTGGGATTTACAAAGTTATTGCTACTTCAAAATATGGTTGTAATTCTGAAGAACAAAAAATTTTAGTAAGAGAATCCTCAGTAGCTACTATTACTATTAATGACATTGAAGTACAAGATGATTCAGAAAATAATAACATACAAATAAGCACCTCTAATCTAGGATTAGGGAATTATAAGTTTCGATTATTAGATGAAAATGAAAGCATTGTTTTTGATTATCAGGAACAACCTTATTTTGAAAATCTAAAAGGTGGTGTTTATACTATTGAAGTAAATGATGAAAATGGTTGTGGTAAAACCCCTTTTGAAGTTTCTTTATTAGAATTTCCACATTTTTTTACACCAAATAATGATGGAAAAAACGATACTTGGCAAATTAAAGGCATTAGTAAAAACTTTTATAAAAGTGGGAATATTAGTATCTTTAATAGATATGGGAAGCTTATTTCAACTTTTACTATAGATGATTTTGGTTGGGATGGTACATATAATGGTAACGTTTTATCAACAAATGATTATTGGTTTTATACTGAATTAGTTGATCAAAAAGATGTTTCTAGAAGTAGAAGAGGAAATTTTAGTTTAATAAGAAAGTAACGAAATTAAACCTGCATAAAAGTTTTATTTTCATACTTATAGTAAGCTAATACCTTATAAAATAGAGCAAATGCTACTTCATAACATAAAGAAGAAAATTCTTTCATTAAAAAATTTAGTTTAAAAAAACTATGTAGATTACCCCTGTTATTAAAACACCAATTATACAGGTTCCTCTAGAAGGAAATACAAATAAGAACTCTTCTGGATTATAATCTGATTTCCTAAGTATACTTTCTTACAAATACACCTATAATATCTGCTTATAATGAAAACTTGTAACTAAAGTATCCAGAACCATTGCTGACTTAGCAAATACTATAGATGTTTCTCCAGATCATATTGCAGAAGCAATACAGTATAGAAGTTTAGATAGAGAGGGTTGGTTGGGGTAAGATTTTATATTTTTGTATTTTATAAAAAAGTTTTTATCTTTAATTATTTTTTGCATTCTATTTTACCACCAATGACGTTTGATAAGGTCTTAGAAACCAAAAAAATTCACTCTGTGGTTCATTAAAAACTCAAAACACAGGACTACTTTATCAGCGTCCTTTTAGAAGTCCGCATCTTGCCATTATTAATTTAAAAGTGTATAATGTGGCGGTATAAAAAATGATTTAAAGTTAATCTTCCTTTACCTATTAGTTCAGTTATTATTCCAAATATTTTTCTTTAAGTTCTTTTTCAATTATTTCTATTAACTTATTGGTGTCTTCTTTTAATGAGATGCATTTACCTAAATCTAGGCTTTGATTAATACGATATTTTTCAATACTCCTTTGTAAATCAATGTAATTTTTAGAATTCTTGTCGAAAACCCAAGGATAATTATGCAAACTAAATGTTTCTGGACTGAATTTATAGTCATTAATTAGCCTAATCATCGCTCGTTGATATAAATCAAGCCCTTTAACACCTACATTCTTCCACATTTCGTTATAATATTTTTCACGCTCGTAACGTTTGTAATAATCTTTTACTGCTTTGATTAAGCTATCAGAACCAAATGAATATAATTTTCCAGTATTTAGAAGCTCCTCATAAGTGGCATCATTGAGATTTAATTGTGATGAACCTACATACAGTTGATTATTTAATAAGAACTCATAATCTGATTTTTCTAAACCTTTCGAAAAACGAGGAATAATGTACAAACAATTTTTTACTACACTATCTAAACCTATTTGTTCATTATTTGGAAGAACTAAAAAGTCTAATCTATTAATGTTTGAATTCAATTCCTCAAGTAGGTTTATGAGATATACCTCATTACTTTTTATTAGGTTTCGCTCGGTGCTCCAGGTTTTGATAGAAAAAGCAATTAAAATTCCAATAACAACAAGAACAATCTCACCAATGGCATATTTAAAATATTTTTCAATGTTCTTTTTCTCCATAAGGTCGTATCTTTTTTTTCTAAAGAATTTTATCATTGGTTATTAGCTGGTTATAATGAAATCTCTTTTTTTTTGTAAAGTTTAAATTTAATTTATTTAAAACTATTAGCGATTAAATGTGTTAAATATTTGAGATAATACCATTTCTAATGTAATAGTGTATAATGTGGCGGTATGTTAAATAGCTGAATTGAAGGAAATTGATATGCCGATGGTATAAGAGAAAACTCTCCGAATAGGAGGTCTTTATATTAAGGGTGCCTTACCAAGCTGCAGTTGCAGTCCATTGTCTGATTGTACGTATTTTACCCTCTTCCCCAAAGATAAATACTTCTAAAAATAAATCTTTTTCAACGGTACCATTTTTGTTGTATTTAATTACTCTATAGTCCACTTGAACCATACTCCTTACTCCGTCCAACTCTAAGGGTATAAAAAACACGGGCTTTGTAACTATTGAATCGTATGAGGAGAATTTTTCTTTCAGATTATCAACAGTCATCATTACTGGTATCTCTGAATTGAATGAAAAAAATCTAAGCGAATCTCTCGTATGAGAAAAAACAGCATCTGCATCCATAGCGGCGTAATTAGAAATTAAATCTTTTACAATTTCTACTTGTTCATCAGAACCTATCAGATACTTTACACCAGACCTAACCCATTCACCAGCTTTCCTATCTACTTCAACTTCTTTGACTTGATTTTCACAAGACAATACTGCTATACTTATTGCTAATAAAACGATTACTTTTTTCATTTTTAATTATTTTAAGAATTAATTATATCAAATATAATAATAATAATAATTTAATTACTTATTGCAACCAAAGTGTAATTAACATCAACGGTATAGCACTCAATACGCCCTTAAACCCCCTTGCATATTTGAGTTTAATGCAAAAAAAAAGAGTACCCATTTCTGATTACTCCTTAGAGGAGAACTCTATTGAAATATTGAATACGAGTTTTACACCAAGAGATTTCTTAAATAATATTGATTCTATAGAATTTATTTAAGAGATTTAGAAATCCCTGAATTAAAAGAAGAGGATATGCCTATGTTATCGGCTTTAAAAGAAATCCTTTTACTTTCTCTAAAGAATCTTTATAATTTTTTATTCCTTCACTTTTTAAATTCATTGACACAAGTTTCTCCACAAGAAAAGCTTTTAACTTTAGATCATTGTCAACTAACTTTTTAATATCTTCTAACTGAATACCTTTAATCCCGAAGCAATTAATATAAATAGTTGGATAGTAAGTCTGAATATGATTATTGATTTTATTTAAGGCTACTTTCTCTCCTTCTATAAATTGATTAAAATTATAGTCATCTATATTATGAATCTTGTCAAGTCTTTCTTTCACCTTCAAAGATTTTACAAACATTAAACTACCATCATTAACTAAAGAATTATAGACAGAAACTGGAGGTTTAAATCCTCTGAAATAAAATATTGCCGCTGCAATATTGTTATCTTTTGAATTGTATAATTGAATTAAACTATCAGTACTAATACCGACATTTAAAATTAACTTTAAAATAACTATGTCATCACTAAGAACCAATTCTCTTTCTTTTAAGTATTTCTCAATATCGTAAATTTCATTTAAAATATTTTCCTGTATATTTTCTGACAAGACATTAAGTTCTTTAGTTTTTTTTGCTTCGTTTATGTAAAAAGAAACAGAGATACCTAATACAATAACCACAAACTCAAGAAAGTGCCTTACAAAATATTTTTTCATTGCTTTTAAAATTTAAAACAAAGATATATAACAGATATTGACTACAAGAATAATTTAAAACATTTTAATTTTCAAGGTATGCCAAATTATATTTTCCAATAACGGTTCGGTTACTTTAATATCTTTATACTTCCGTTTAGCACGAAAAAAAAAGAAGTTTCTAGCTTTGGACGAAATAGAAGCTAAGTTTACTTTTTTTTTAGAAAAATTGTTATTTAAATAATTTACTGTTGTTCTAGTGCCGATTCCTGTAAAAGTATTTGAATTTTTTTTTTTTAAACCCCACCTTGAGATGCTCCAAATTTCTTACTACTTTTTATTCTAAGAGAAAGTAATTTTGACGCTTTAGAAGCCACACTACTAAGCAGTTGCAATCCCTGCTCCATCTTCATTAAGTGGGCTAGACCCCTCTTTCTCTATATGAATACCTAATTTTAAACACTCACTTATCATTCTATTTTTCACATCCTAAATAACTATAAAATTAATTAGTTAATCATTAGCTTTTCAGTTGTAAAGAAACCGTTTTGAGTAATCTGCATGATATATAAACCGGGGGTTAAATCTAAAACACTAAACACCTTGGTTGTGAGTGTTTCCTTTTTAACTTGCTTCCCTAGTACATCATACACTTGAATACTAATATCTCCGTTTTCAGTTGAATCAATCGTTACTTGACCTATGTTCGTAGGGTTAGGATATATCTTCATAGCCGGTTTATTTTCAATCTTACCAACAGAAAGAAAATTTGGTAAAAAGTACTGCAACGCGTCATTTGCCATAAGTTGGGCTTGATGCCCGATTCCTGCTACTTCTTGTTTTTCCCAATTAAAGGTGACCTCCATATTTTGAGCAGTAGCTTGACTGGTATTAAAAAAATATTGACCTCTTTCAAATCGGTGAATTCCTTGTTGTGCGTCTACTACAGCATTACGTCTTATACCAGAATTAGGGTCTGAATTGGTATCATTTTTTCCTAAATGTACAATCAATTTTTTTGAAAATGCGTTAATTAAATCTGTGGTTGGTAATTGTCCATTGTCAATGCCATAAGGAAAACTAACTCCGTATTCGGCTACTGTGTACCAGCCTGCATTAGAGCAAACTGCAATGTCTAGTTTACTGTTTGGTAAATAAGTAACGAAACGATGTAAAAATTGGGCACCACCAGAATGGCCCCAAGCGTTATAGGTCTCTCGAATATTTGAAGCTGCTACTTTTACATAATCAAAGAGTGGATCTAAGATAGAAAAAGTCCATTCACTTCTGTCGTTAAAAGTTTCTGGACTTGGATTGTCTCCATCATCAAAAATATTTGACATATTGTAATTATCTCCCAATCCAGGATAATTTGCCGACGTAAACTCTGGTGCAATTACCATAAAGCCATGTTCATTTGCCATTTGTATCCAATAATCTCTATAGGATTCTCCATTTCTATCAGCACCATGAAGCGACATCAATATAGGCATGGTTGTTATATCTCCATCCGGAATATGATAGAATATTTCAACTGGCGGTCTGTTTAAAGGGGCCTGTGGCGTAAAAATAAAAGAGCCTGTAGTGTTTGGATTCAATGCAAGTGGCGATACGTGCACAGTAGTTGAACCCGGTGAAAATAATAAAGTAGCACTCGCGGTAGTATGCAGTACAAAGTTTCCCGAAATATCTGGGCTTCTTGTCACAGATTGGTTCGCTCCAAAATTAAGACCTGTCGCAGCACTATCAAAAGTTAGAATTACCGCGCTAGATACATCTGTTATTGTAATTATATCTCCTGCATTTGATAGATTTAAATTACCCGTTGTTGACGTTTGAACTATATCTCCTGGTATCGCTGTTGTTGTTCCACCACCAAATAACACATAGATACCATTTGCAGGAATTATTGTATTTGCTGGCACGGTGTGCCGAGGAGAGTCAGTTCCTGGAAGAAGGTTATAGCTGGTGGTGTCATAAATTTTATACCCACTAATATTTAATGCTGTTGAAGAATTATTTATAAACTCTATAAATTCATCTTCAGAGGGACTTCGTGTGCCATCTTCATTTGCGTCTCCGGCAATATCATTTGGAGGATCAAATAAGACTTCATTAATAATTAACTGTGCAGAAAGAGAATAACTAGTTAATAAAAAGAATAAAAATAGTGTGTGAATTTTTTGCATCGTCTCCAATTTAAAAAGGCTAATTTTTACATGAAATTATTGGTTGTTTCATTAAAATATAATTTGTACTTAAAATTCCCCAATAGTTTGATTGGTAAACCATGCGCCTCACTAGGAGCAGAGTAGCTTACTGTTAATTCAACTGCGGGTAGTTTGTCTTCAGTTGAACATGAAATCTGTATGAAAAGAGTTCGTACTTTTGCCAACTTAATAAAGCCTATTGATTTTTTTATTTTGAAATTTTTAATATTTAATATTTAAAAAAAAACAGTCTTTTTAGATAAAAAAACTGTTTTCTTTTTAAATTTCTAAGATATATTACTCAATAATAATTTTTCTAGTCATGTGCTTATTATCTTGTGCTATTTTAAGCAAGTAAATGCCTGCTTTTAGTTGAGTAACCTTTAAAAGGTTGTTTGTAATTGTTTCCTTAATTAACTGCTTTCCTAACAGATTATAAACAGATACTTCCATCTTATCATTTAACCTAGAAGAAATCGTTATATATTCATTTCCTTTGGAAATTGGGTTGGGATAAACATTTACATTTTCCAATTCAAAAGCTTTCGATGAAAGTGTAAAACTGGTAATTTCCCATCCTGTTGGTACACTATTATCACCAACCCAGTTAGCAGGATTCCCAACCAATGCTAAAATTTCGCTCTGACTTTTATTGTTTAAAGGATTCGCTGTAGCATCATAATATGCATTGTCATATTCATCACCACTTCCATCACCAGAACCCACAGCCACTGCTGTAGTTCCTTCTACCAATCCTGTTGGTATTGCTGTTGTTTTTGTTGAAGTTGCATCATGCCAAGCAGTGCTGTGTTGCGTTACAACGAATAAAAATGTAGGGTTTGGAAAAGGATTGGTGTCCGTACTTGCATCCCAAGATGCAGGAGGTGTTCCTTGAAAAGCAATGATAGCATCTCCACCAGTAGAAAGCGCAAAGCTATTCCCAAAGTCTGTATGAAGCATCGAACCGTCAGTTGGTGCATCAAAAAGGCCATTGGTTACTGAATTTTCACTTACAGTAATTACAGTTCCACTAGAAACCGCAGTAGGTGCTGTGTAACTAATACACCCTTCTGTAAAATCATCATTTCTCCAAGCTCCAGTTGTCGCATTCCAACCAGTGTCTGTAAAGTAAATTACAGTCCCTGCTTCTAAATCAACAAGTGGTGTAAATTGAAAGCGATCATTTTCGTCTGCTATTATTGATGTAATAACTAAATCACCTGGAGAAAGCGTTGTTTGAGCAAAGCTCACAAAGGATAGTAATAAAAAAGTAAATAAAAAGTAATTTTTTTTCATAATGGTTATATTTAATATTAATTAATTGGTTAAAAATTTATATTTGGGGAGGGTATTGTACTCCGATATTATTAGTCTTATCTCCAAAAAAAAGGAAATTATTAGCAGCTAAAAAAATATTTTAATTAGCTTATAAACTTGCTTCCAGAAACTGGAAAGCATCACTTGCCATCAATGCCTCGTCATGGCCAATATTAGAAACTTCTTTTAGCTCCCAATTAAAGGAATTCCCTCTATTTTGAGCCTGTGTTCTGCTTGTGTTAAAATAATAGCGTCCGCGTTCTAAGCGCTGTATTCCTTGCTGTGCATCTACCACTGCGTTTCTTCGCACCCCTCCGTCTGGATTGGTATCATTCTGACCTAAATGTACGATTAATTTTTTAGAAAATGCCGCCGTTAAGTCTTCCTCTGGAAGTTGACCGTTTAGAATTCCGTATGGAAAGCTTACAGTGCTTTCTGGCACCGTGTACCAACCTGCGT
>Ga0209302_10002528_pt1 | contig 10651 bp, 3 predicted proteins | sample ArcOceMetagenome_2_FD_187445 | JGI IMG/M metagenome (GOLD analysis project Ga0209302, IMG submission 187445) | Marine eukaryotic phytoplankton communities from Arctic Ocean - Arctic Ocean ARC135M Metagenome (SPAdes) (version 2) | ecosystem: Environmental > Aquatic > Marine > Oceanic | place... | reverse complement strand
GCCACCCTCGCCACCGCCTCCTTCGCCTCCGCCGTCGCCTCCGCCGTCGCCGCCACCACCGTCGCCGCCGCCTTCGCCGCCACCCTCGCCACCGCCTCCTTCGCCTCCGCCGTCGCCTCCGCCATCGCCGCCGCCACCGTCACCTCCACCGTCGCCGCCGCCACCGTCACCGCCACCGTCACCTCCACCGTCGCCGCCGCCATCGCCGCCGCCACCGTCACCTCCGCCGTCGCCGCCGCCATCGCCGCCGCCGCCTTCACCGCCGCCTACGCCGCCGCCGCCATCACCGCCACCGCCATCACCGCCGCCGCCATCATCGCCGCCGCCATTACCACCGCCGCCGGCGATCCCGCCATCACCGCCGCCGCCATCTCCGCCGTCGCCACCGCCGCCGCCCTCGCCTTTCTCACCTGAGCCATCGCCTCCGCCGCCCTCACCGCCATCACCGCCGCCGCCGCCGAAGCCGCCCAAGCCCCACCATCCACCCTCGCCGCCCAAGCCGCCGTCCTACCCGCCGCCCTCGCCCTCCTCGCCACCTTCGCCACCCCTACCGCCTCCACCGCCGCCACCGCCTCCGCCGCCTCCACCGCCGCCCTCTCCTCCCTCGGTACCGCCCATGCCTCCCTCGGTGCCAAGTGCGCCACCCCCGCCTCCCGCTCAGCCACCTCCCCCCACGTCGCCATCGCCGTCGCCGCCACTGCCGTCGGCACCGCCGTCGGCACCGCCGCCGCCGCCCAGCCCCTCACCGCCCCCGCCCGAGTTTGGGTCCGGCTCCGAGGGAGTTGACGAGGTCGGTCTCTTCTATCCGCCGCCAGCTCCGTCGACTCCGCCGCCGTCGCCGCCGCCGCCATTGATGCCCCCCTCGCCTCCTCGCCCCCCCAGCCCGCCACCGCCACCGTTGTCGCCCCCCAGCCCCCCTGAGCCGCCTTCAGCCCCTCCACCGCCCTTCCCGCCCCCGGCGTCGCCCCCTCTCAGACCATCTCCGTTCACCCCGCCCCCTGCGCCCCCACCATCCCCCGGTGCGCCCCCCTTCCCGCCGGCACCGCCAGCCTCGCCGCCGTCACCGGAGTCGCCACCCTTGCCGCCGGCGCCGCCGTCGCCGTCACCGCCACCTCCGTTGGCTCCGCCACCCCCGCCGCTCCCGCCGGGCTTCGGCCAGACCAGTCTCGGCCTGTACTTGAAGCGGCACCCGCTCATCCCGCCGCCGTTCTCGCCGCCGGCGCCGCCCTCGCCGCCCTCGCCGCCTGCGGAGCCCCCCTCCCCGCCCGACGCGCCTCCCCCGCCCTCGACCCCGCCTTCGCCGCCCATCTCGCCGCCTGCGCCGCCCTCGCCGTCGTCGCCGCCGTTGAACCCGTCGCCGCACATGCCGGGCTGGATCGACAACTCCTCGAAGCTCGTGACCATCCTTACCAACTCCATCGAGGGCAACAGCCTGAGCCTGCTCATGCAGCAGACCGTCCAGGGCGGCTGCCAAACCGTGGGCGGCTGCCAGCAGGCACTCGTCGGCAACGCGCTGCGCGGCGACCTGCTGGGCCTCGAGGACTGGGCTTCCATCACGGCGGTGCTTGCCGAGCCTCCGACGTCGTTCATCGAGGTGACCGAGAACAACACGGTGCGAATTAAGCGTAGATTGCTGCAACCCCACGAATGTACCCAGGCTGCAACCCCATGCACCCAGGCTGCAGCCCCATACAGCCACACTGCAACGCCATGCCCCTCAGGTGCACATGCACTTCAGCGAAGCCATGCTCACCTTCGCTGGAGAGCCGCCCGATGCGAGCCTCTTCAAAGTCACCATTGACAACGGCGGCGGTCCCGTGGACCTCGAGGACATCCGGCTGTCGAAGATCGACCTCGCCGCCCAGATGGCGGCAAACAACGCCGGCAGGTCTGCAGAGGCCGCCAGGCGCCTGTTGGCCAGGCGCATGTCGGCCGAGCCCGTGCTCACGCGCACGGTGAATATCGACGGCTCGGAGGACTACATCTACGAGCTCGGGATGGACCCGCCGCCGCAAGGTGGCGAGACTATCCGCATCACGGTCCCTGAGAGCAGCCTCGTCGGGGTCAGGGGCGGGCTCTTCGCCGGGATCAGCTCCGAGGGGGTCGCGCTCGACCTCGTGCCGCCGATGCTGCTGACCTACCTTATCACCCAAGCCGACATGGACTTGTGCCTCGCGTCGGGCAGCAGCCTGTGTCTGCCCGTCAACACCGTGCTGCTCACCTTCAGCGAGCAGGTCACCCTCGCCGAATCCACGCAGAATGAGCTCGGCTCAGGCGCGCTCGGCCCGGGCGAGCTTGCCTCTGGCGAGCTCGGTTCCGGCGTGATCGCTCCCGCAAGCCCGCCACCCGCGCTGCCGCCGCTCTCGCCGCCACCGCCTCCACCGCCGTCAACCCCGTCGCCCCCCGGGGCCCCACCCTGCCCACCTGCGACCCCCCCTGCCCCGCCTGCCCCACCGTCGCCTCTCTTGCCCGGCTGGAGCACCACGGTCGTCAACAAGACTGTCATCACGGTGTCGGTCACCATCGCGGGCGAGGTCTCCGACTTCGCCGACGCCGAGCAGGCTGCCTTCAAGGCCGGCCTGAGGGCCAGGGTGTGCCCTGGCCTCGACGCCAACGGCGCGCGCTGTCCTGGCGTCGAGATTGCGCTGAGCATCGCCGCGGGCAGCGTCTCGGTCGCCGCCGCCATCAGCTATCGCGAGGACGACGGCAGCGTCGCCAACGCGTCCGCACTGCTGCAGAGGGCCACCAGCCTGGCCACGGCAAACGCGACCGAGCTCTCAGCAGATCTCGGCGTTGAGATCGAGGCCGCCCCTTCGGTCACCGTGGAGAAGAACGTGGGCTACGCCGTGGCCACTGGCCCGCTTTACGACCTGGACGCCGCCTCGGGCGACGTGGCTGACGCCGGGAGCGGGTCCGAGAGCGGCTCGGGCAGCTGGGAGACCACCAACGCCACTGGCGGCAGTCGCCGGCTGGAGCAGGCGGCCTGGGAGACCACTACCGCCACTACCACCGCCACCACCGCCGCCGCCTCGGACTGCAACCGGTGGTCCGCGGCGGGCGAGTGCCGGGGGAACCCAGAGTGGATGCTGACCAACTGCGTTGCGGCGTGTGAGGCGCTTGGTTACTCGCGCACGGAGCAGGCCGAGGCGGCCCAGGAGGCGCAGGACCCATTGAGCCGCTCGCTCCGCCGCCGCGGTCGGCGACTGACCGGTGCTTCGGTCAACGAGTGGCCGCTCGACAACATCATTAACTCCACTGTCGAGGTGCCACCCGAGGGCATCCCCATTGTGCTGGGATCGCCCTTCCTGGAGGACTCGACCGACAATTACATGCCGCCTCCGCCACCTTCATTCCCGCCACAGTCGCCGCCGCCGCCGCCGCTGCCCCCCTCGCCGCCATCATCGCCGCCAGCTATGCCGCCGCCACCATCGCCGCCGCCAGCGCCGCCAATATCGCCGCCGGCACCGCCGCCGAGTGCACCGCCGCAGCCGCCATCGATACCACCATCGGTCCCGCCGCCATCCATACCTGCGCCCAAGTCGCCGCCCTGCCCGCCACCCGCACCGCCGCCGTCGCCGCCACCTCCAGGTCCGCCACCCGCGCCGCCACCATCACCGCCACCGCCAGCGCCGCCACCAGCGCCGCCACCCTCACCGCCACCGCCAGGCCCGCCACCCTCACCGCCGCCGTCGCCGCCACCTCCAGCTCCACCACCGTCGCCGCCACCATTACCGCCACCGCCAGGCCCGCCACCCTCACCGCCGCCACCCTCGCCGCCGCCGACGCCACCTCCTCCGACGCCACCCCCGCCCTCGCCGCCGCCTCCGCCGCCCTCGCCGCCGCCGCCCTCGTCGCCACCCATGCCACCCTTCAGGCCCCCGCCACCTCCCTCGCCGCCCTCCCCGCCGCCGCGGCCGCCACCTTCCTGGCCGCCAGCCCCGTCGCCGCCGCCGCCCCTCGCGCCGCCGCTGCCGCCGCCCAACTGGAGCGCGATCTACGGCGTGTACCTGAACCGGCGCAAGCTCGCAGGAGGCAGCGGGCCGGAGGCCGGCGACACTGGCGGCGCGCCTGACCAGCTGCTGCCGCCCTCGCTCGCGCGCCGCGCCCAAACGGAACGGACGGACGCCATCGAGAGGATGGACACCCACCTGCGCCGGCTCACCGACGCGCAGGGCCGCCGGCTGCTGCACCCCGACGTCGAGGACTCGATGAAAGAGCGGCTGCTCAGCGCTGCGCGCGCGCCGCACCCCAACATGGCCTCGCCCTTCGAGGGGGGCAACGAACCCGGCCGCCGCCGCATGTCCGAGGTGGGCGCGGGCAGCGGCACGGTGATGATGGCCATCTTCTACCAGGAGGTCGACCCGCCGCCGCAGGGCGACGGCACCGAGCAGGTTATGATCGAGCCCGAGCTGGGCCAATTCGAGCTGCTCGACTCGTCGGGCAACGTGCTGCCGCCGATCAAGCACAACGCCGGCCCGCTCAACGCGCAGCCCGCCGGCTCGCTCCCGCCCGCGGGGGTGGTGGTCAAGATGAGCGACTGGGGCACGGGTGCGTCGTGTGACAGCGGCAACTCGACCATGAAGATGGGCTCGCTCATCAACCCGCTCGTGGCGCTCGTGCACGGCATGCTGCACACGTCGCACGCCATGCTGCCGTACGCCACGACCGCGCTCAAGCTGGGCAGCGAGCTGCCGCGGGACAAGGGTGGCAAAAAGGCGCGCCTATTGGGCACCAACGGTACGCCGCGATGGGGGCCGGCGGTGTGGTTCGTCGGCCTTGTGGCGTCGCTCGTGCTGCTGTGCCAGGTGGCTATCAACTCGCTCGTGCTGCCGTGGACCATCGCGCTAGCGCCGCTCTGGCTCCTCGAGAGTGCGACACTCGGCTGGCTCGTGCGCACGGCTGGCCGGCGTAACGACGGCAGCAAGTCGTCCACGATGCGGTGGTTGCCCGTGGTGCGCATGTGCCTCGACTTTGCACTGCACCTGGGCGTCTCACTCATGGCCGACGTCTACGGCGTCTCGGGCATGGTCGTGCTCGCGGTGGCACTGCCGCAGCTGCTGGTCTCGCTCGGCGCGACCAACGCCGAGGCCAAGGAGCGCTCGAAGGACTTCTTCGCGCGCAAGGGTGGCCAGCTGCTGCTCTTCCTTGAGGAGATCTGCAACTGGCTGCTCGTCGGCGCGATGGTCATCCTTGCCGCCGTCCGGCCTGACTGGACCATCGAGTGCGTCGGCTCGTGGGTGTGGGCGCTCGCGCCCTTCTGGATCACCGCGGTGCTGCTGCTGCTGCACCAGCTCTGGATGCTCTTCTTGTGGCGCTGCCTGCGCCCCAAGGGCAAGGCGACGCCCGCGGCCGAGCCGCTGCTGCCGGGTCAGACTAAGGTCGGCTCGGAGATCGACCGCCTCAAGCAGGCGCTCGGCTTTGCGATCCGCGAGCAGCTCGCCCACGGCGGCGACGTGAAAGATGCCGTGCGGCTCGTGCGCGAGCAGGTGGACCAGGCGCGCAGGGACGGGGTCCCCCTCTCGGAGCAAATCGGCCATATGGTCCCCCACACTTCGCCGCCGTGGATGGCGCTGGGCGCCGAGTTCGAGTCCGTCTACGGCCGGCCGCCGCAGACGGAGGCGGAGCTGGTCGGCTTCGCCAAGGCGATGATCGAGGAGACGCGCGCCGCCGACGTGCGCCTCGGCGAGGCGCTCGACAACGTGACGGTGCTCTTCTCCGCGCAGTTCAGCGCGCAGCACGGCGGCCGGCAGCCGGGCGCGGCGGAGCTGCATAGCTTTGCCAAGCAGGCTGCCGACGCGGCGCGCGGCCCGGCGGGGATGCGCGGCCTCGATCAGCAGCTGCAGCTCGCGCTGGAATCGGAGCACCAGAACGTGCACGGCAAGCCCTTCGACTCAGAGTCGGAGAGTCTGATCTTCCTCGACCGCCTCATCGAGGGGCTGGACAACCCCGACAAGCTGGTGGAGCCGCTGCCGCCCCGGCTGCAGGAGGCGCTGCACCAGCAGCTGCTCGCGTGCGGCCGCGGCTTCGCGTCGGAGCAGGGCGGGCAGGGCGAGCGCGAGGAGGCGATGCAGATGCTCAAGTCGATCACCGACCAGCCGGGCGGCGCCGCGGCATCGGTGGTGCTGCTGCAGGACCAGAGCACGGACGTGCACGAGGCGGCGCTGCCCGAGGCGGTGCGGGCGGCGGTGGCGGCCGAGTTCGAGGCGCAAAACGGCCGGCCGCCCAGCGGCGAGGAGGAGACCGTCCGCTTCTTCAAGGCGATGATGGCGTCGGGAACCCAGCCCGGTTTTGGTGGGCCGACTCTCTCACTGCTTCCCCCGGAGGTGCAGCTGGCGGCGACCAGCGCCTTCGCCGCCGCCAACAACGGCGCCGCGCCGCCCACCCAGCTGGCGGCGCTGCAGGCGCTCGACCTCCGTGTCAAGGACAACACGGCTGTGCTGCGGAACGAGGGGCTGCCGCCGCAGCTGCACGAGGCGCTGATGGCCGACGCGCAGCAGGCCAGCGCCTTTGGTGCCCAAATGGTCATGGATCGCGAGGTGGAGGCCGTCGGCTTCGCCGTCACCACCCAGTTCGAGACGAGCAACGGCCGGCCGCCCGCCGATGCCACCGAGCTGCACACCTTCGCCAAGCAGCTCGCCACTGGCGGGCTCGGCGCGCTCGGCCAGCCGGTGCAGCTCGCGCTGGGCGGCCAGGCGGGCGCGGCGGCGCAGCTGCAGTTCCTCGAGCAGGCGGTGCTGACGCTCGAGAGCCGCGCCAGCCTGCAGGTGCAGATCGCCACCGGCTTCAGCTCCGCCTTCGAGGCCGCCAACGGCCGGCCGCCCGCCGACGCCGCCGAGCTGCACACCTTCGCCAAGCAGCAGCTCGACCAGGCGCACGCGGCGGGCGGCATCAAGGCGCTTGACCCGTCGATGCAGCAAGCGCTCGCCGCGGAGCACCATAGCCTCTTCGGCTCATCTGGCACCATGCCGGGGGCGGCGCCGCCTTCTCTGATGGAGCGCTCCGCGACGCAGCAGATGGCCTTCTTCGAGCAGCTCGTCGCGGGCCTCGCCGGCGGCGCGAACACGGAGGCCCTCGGCAAGGTGGGCGCCTCCCGCAGCGCCGCTGAGCAGCTCGACGCGCTCATCCGTCACTCTGAGGCGGCCGGCGGCCAGTTCAGCGGCATCGCCATGCCGCCGGACGTTAGCGCCGCGGCCGCCGCCGCCTTCACCGCCGAGCGCGGCCACAGCCCGGCGAGCGAGGCGGAGACGCTACGCTTCCTCAAGGACAAGCTGGCCGAGGCGCCGGATGCCCAGCTGGCGGCCGCCTCCATCCTAGCGCCGCTGCAGAGCGTCGCGCCCGAGGCGGCTAACGCCTTCGCCGGGCCGGCCACGCTCGACGTGATGCCGCAGAGCCTAGCGCCCCGCTTCGATGCCGCGCAGAACTTCAGCCTGCAATCGAGCGGCGCCGTCAGCGCGGCCGAGCGCGACATGCTCACCGCCGCCAAGGGCGCGGCGGGCGCGACCGCCGTCGAGAGCCTGCTCGCGTCGGCCATCGTGCAGCAGCAGCAGACCGAGCTGCCCTACCAGCAGCAAAGCGCGGGCAGCGCCTTCGGCGGCGCGACGATGGACCTGCCGATGCTGCCGCCGGCGATCGCGCTGGCCGTGCAGAACGAGTTCGCGTCGCGCTTCGACGGCAGCACGATGCAGACCGAGGGCGAGATCACGCGCTTCGCAAAGTCGATCACCAACGACTTCGACCACGAGGCGCGCCGCGCGAGCGGGCTGTCCGAGGGCGCGGGCGGCGGCCGGGGCGGCCCGGCGTCGCTCCGCGTCACCCGCAACGCCAAGTTCGCCGCGGTGCGCGCGCTGGTGCGGGGCGGCGGCGTAAGGGGCGCGCAGCCGACTGTCCCCGGCGCGCTCGGTGGCATCCCCTCGAGCTTCGCGCTCGCCGCCGCCTTCGACACGGTCAAGGCTGACGACCACGCCGCGCTCGTCGCGACGGAGCACGTCAGCGTGGGCAAGAGCCACGCCACCGCCGCCTCCTCGGCGGCGAGCCAGGGCGAGCGCCGGCGCTCGGTTCTCACCGCGCAGAAGAGCTTCTCGGACAGGGGGCATCATCATGTCCGCATGTCCGAGTTCGGCGCGGTGGCGACGCTGCACGGGCTGGGCGAGCCAACGTACATGGCCGAGCAGCCCGTGGTCAAGTTCGGCCTCACGCTCGACGGCACCGTCGAGAACTTCGACGAGCTCGCCGTCAAGCAGCGGCTGCTCAAGGAGATGGGCGGCGGGCCGGGCGGCCGCCACCCGGAGCTGACCATCGACGACATCACGCTCGAGATCAAGCGCGGCTCCGTCATCATCCTGGCCTCGGTGCGCACCAAGTCGTCGCGCTGCGCGAGCGCCGCCTCCGCCGCCGTGACCGCGCTGCTGCAGAGCGGCACCAAGACGGCCGACGCCTTCCGCATGCCCGTCAAGAGCGGCACGGAGATCAAGATGCCCACCGTCACCGCCTACGTGCCGCCCGGTGGCGGCCTGGCGCGCAAGCCCACCAACCCGCTGTCGGGCGCGCAGCTGCAGCAGGCCATCGTCGAGGCGCTCTCCCAGGAGGAGGGCCTCGTCATGGAGGGCGTCGGTGGCTACAACGCGGCGTCGGCGGACGCCGAGGCCGAGGAGGGCGCCTCAAGGGCGCTCAGGCGCGCCTCGTACGCCTGCGCGCTGTCAATCCCCGTCATCCTGCTGTGCGTTGTCGCCGCCGTCTTCGGCGGCGGCGCCGACGCCGCCTCCGTGCCGCTCGCGCTTGGCGGCCTCGCCGTCGTCGGCCTCATCGCGGTCGCCTACTACTTCCTGCGCCAGGCGCGCCGCAGCCGCGCCGAGACTGTCTCCAGGCGCACGGCGCTGCTCCGCTCAGACAGCGCAAGGAAGGGCAGCGGCATCTTCGGCCGCGGCGACGTCGAGGCGCCGCGCAGTCCCGGCCGCGGCGGCGCCGGCGTGCTCAGCCTGCCCGACATGTCGGCGCTCAGCCCTCCAGGGTCGGGCTCCAAGGCGGCCACGGCCTTCGTCAGCTCCGGCTTCGGCGGCGACGGCCGCGTCGCGCCGGTGTCGGTCAGCACCTACCGCGCGCCGCCGCCCGCGGCCTCCGTCACCTACGGCGGGCTTACTGACCCCGAGGCGCGCATGCAGGCCCGCCTCGGCCGCTTCGGCGCGCCCGCCGCCGCCGCTGCCGCGTCGCCGTTCGCCGTGTCGCCGTCGCCGTCAGTTGGCACTGCGGCGCACCTGCTGCCGGTGCCGCGCCCGCCGTCGATGCCGCGCCCGCCGCCGATCCCCTCCACCTCCCAGAGCCTGCTGCCGCCGATCAAGAGCCCCGCCGCCTCGCGCGAGGCGCCGGGTCTGCCCTGAGTGCCCCGATGGCTGACCACACCACATCGGGGCACGTGGCCAGCCACAGGCAGGACGTTTCGACCGGGGTCGCGCGGTCTTGTCGATTTTGTAAATCAAGAAGGGAAAAGGAAAACACATGAGAGTGGAAGGAATAAAAAAGACGTGTGTGTTCACGATGTGTGTGGTATCCAGGTCTTTTCGATAGCGTTCTCGGTTTTGCCAATGTTGGCTTAATTTAATCTGAATATCTGTTTGGTAGGCTGAGAATGACTCGTTTTATTACAGAAGTGTGAGATACATACGATACCCAGAGATCCCTGGACCCGCAGAAAAAGAAGCATGCGCAGAAGCCACTGGTCGATTCTCGATACGGGGGCCGTCGGCGCAGAACACGCTTTCTCGAGGATCAGCTGGACCGCGCTGACGCTGGAAATTGGCAAATCACCGACCGAGGACCGAGGTGCCACCGGCAGCCATTCGCTTCGTCGTCGAACCCTAGCTGATCCTCGAACCGTGCGGTTCTCGACGACGGGCGCCAACATGGTGATAAGGGGTTGTGGAGAGGGGTGGGCGAGCCGCCTTTAAGGAGCCTGTATAACGTGCTTGCATCTTCATCAATCGGTCATCATCAGTTTCGTGAAGAAGCCTCCACCAGATCCGCGAGAATATTTGTGGCAGCCGTTAGCACAAGCGACTTGCCAAACGAAGCAGTTTTTTTTCTCGCCCCAGCTCCGCCGCGTCGTTGGGCAACTTTCAAACAATTCGCAGAGCGCGCCGCGAAGCGGGAACGCGGCCACGCTCCCCACGCTTCAAATGGAGAGCAGGCACGCCGCATCCGCCACTCCACCAGCCTTCCGGCGCCGAAAGCACGACCATGAACGGCTCGCAGCTCGCGCGCCCTTGTATGTGAACTCCATGAACGGGCGACTCTGCCGACAAGATGAAGAGAGGTGGTGCTGAGGTTGCTCCTGCACATCTGGAGCGGGTGCGGTGGACTCCTCAATGGGGTGGCCGTCGCAGATGTCAAGCGCTGTCGCAGGGGAAGCGCGCCCTACCTTGCCTGGTCAAGATGTTCCAGCATCAGTGTGTTCTTTGCAGCAGTCCTGCTGCCTCCATTGGGCGCGGCACAGCAAAAAATGCTCGTCAGAGCCGGACTGTGGGCTGCTGTATGTGGTCCAGACGGCGTTTGGCCGTGTGGTGGAGTGTGGCCGCGTGAATTGCGCGTAGAAGGCCGAAGAAGGCCGAAGATGCTGTGGTAGCCATTGTATTGTGGGAGTGTAATCAATAACTTTCTG
>Ga0209302_10002525_pt1 | contig 10658 bp, 14 predicted proteins | sample ArcOceMetagenome_2_FD_187445 | JGI IMG/M metagenome (GOLD analysis project Ga0209302, IMG submission 187445) | Marine eukaryotic phytoplankton communities from Arctic Ocean - Arctic Ocean ARC135M Metagenome (SPAdes) (version 2) | ecosystem: Environmental > Aquatic > Marine > Oceanic | place... | reverse complement strand
ATGTGGTCCAGACGGCGTTTGGCCGTGTGGTGGAGTGTGGCCGCGTGAATTGCGCGTAGAAGGCCGAAGAAGGCCGAAGATGCTGTGGTAGCCATTGTATTGTGGGAGTGTAATCAATAACTTTCTGGTGCTGTATTAATTCCGCAACGTGTGACCCACCGACAAAGTCATTGATTCCTTTCTAGCACGGCATGAAAAGTGGCTCGCCCACCCCTCTCCACAACCCCTTAATGGTGAGCAGGACCAAGGAGCGCGCGCTCGACCCGCTCTTGGTGCCTGATGCGCTACCCGCCCTGGCCACGCCGTCAATATGTTGGCTGAGGAGCGCCTCTGCAAGCGATACCCTGGCGCAGCACCCCTGCAGCTCCACGGCTGTGCGCGCCACTGCCGGCAGCTCTGCCAGAGCCTCAGAGCTCTCAAATCTTGCGTGCCGCTTGCGCCCAGCTAGCCGCACAGTCGCCGGGTGATGCCCGGACATGTGTGAGCTCGTATGGGGCGTCGCCGAGCTGGGCACGTTCGTAAAAAAAAGCGGGTTCGGAGAAAACACACCCGTTATGTGCAACTGGTGCGGGTGCAGCATCACACGTCAAGGCGCCGGCAGCCCGGCACGGCTGGTAGCTCAGCATCAAAGTCCGGCAAAAATGAGAACACTGTCCTAGCACTATTTAGTCACGGCTATCTGCCATACAGCGTGGTATCTGATTCAAAGCTGCTGGAGACGAGCCGTGGCCTTGGGACGGGTGGTCCCGCCGCTCGCGCCAACCGCGGCCAGCAGCGCGCGAGAGGGGGAGAAAGTATGGAACGTCGTACGATTTTCTGTTTACAAAGCCAAAAAAACACTGTCCCTAGACCCAATTTTGGTCGCATATTACGATTCTGACCTCAACAAGGTGTTATAAAGACCAGCCGTTTTGGAGAAATTGCGATTGGCAATTTCTTTCACTGCCCGGAGGTAGTAGCTAGTACTGCAAAACTATAACTAAACAGTAAACTCACGAAAAGGGTTGCGCCCAATTATCGGGGTCCACGGTCACAAGCGGCGCCTGCTCACTGCTCTGGCCTGTCTCTTGCAAAAACAATGCGTGCATCGCCTCGACGGCCTCGAATCCCTTTTCCTGCCCCTTCACGCGGAAGAAAGTCTCCACAGTCCGTGACGGCTGCGAGAGCCAATGCTGAGCATCGACGATGATCTCGTTGTACCCCAACCTCGTGTTCAGCTTGTGCCAGGACGAGATGCGCCTCAAGTACATGCCAAAGTCCGGCGGTCGCCATGAGCCGCGCTGGCTTGGGCAGCCGTCGCCGGGATACTGAAACTCGCGGACGTTGCCGAGCGTGGTCGCACGAGGGCAGGTGGATTCGCCGCACCCGCCGCCGGAGTCGCCTCCGTTGCCACAGATAAGCCGCGTCTGTCCCGGGCGAAAGATCACGCCTCCGTTGAGGCACGTGAACAGCGGAAGCTTAAATCCAGGCACGTGGTCTGCGGCAAAGATCAGGGATGTGGACATCCCTCTTCCGTCAGCAGCAAGAGTGGGGGATGGCTTCCACCATTCATGGTGATCTTCGTATCCGTCTGTGCAATGAATGAGCACGCCAGCGTCGAGGAGCAGATTACTTGCAGGCCAGTCTCCGAAAGGGTCGCGTGCGAAGCGCTCATTGAGCTGTCCTCGCAGGGTGCCCGGCGCAGGAGGAGGCGGTGGCAACGGTGGAGTTGGCGGCGGCGGTGACGCCGGAGGAGGAGGCAGCGGCGGAGGTGGCGGAGGCGGTTGTGGCATTGGTGGTGGTGACGGTGGCGGCGGTGGCGGTGGCGGTGGTGGAGGCGGTGGGTGTGGGGACGGTGGCAATGGTCGCGGCGAGGGCGGTGGCGGCGGTGGCGGCGGCGGCGGCGGCGGAAGCGGAGGCGACGGAGGTGGCGGAGGCGGTGCCACAAAAGTAGAAGACGCTTGTGAGGCAGCGGGTATGCCGTCATCTGAAGGCATGAGCAAGAAGACACAGAACGTGACAAAGACGGCCGTGCAGCTGCAGCTCGCAATGGTCAATCCGAGCCGGCGTGGCTGCGCAGCAAAAGCCAGGCTTTTGCTGGCGTCCCCAAGCCTGGCCGTGCGTCGCCTCCCCGGACCGTCACCAACGTCGAGAGAATCGTAAGACCGCCCATTGTACCTGGCACTGCGCGCAGACCCTGCTTTTGGCGCGCCGTGCAGTGGACTGCTAGTGCTTTCGTCCACGAGGTTCACGGGCTTCAACGACACCACCTCGCGGTCGGGAAGCTTCACACGATACCTTCCTTTGGAATCCACCCACTCGATCACGGTCGCACACGTGCCGTTCAGTTCGGGTCGGGCCTGCAAGCCGGTGATCCGAACGCCGCGCCCGGTTGGCATTCTCATGCTCAAGTTCCGCCACTACGGAGTGTTCGGCGTACACGAGTGTAGGTTCGTGAGACTGCCGCCTTGGTTGGGCATGTGTAACGATCTGTCAGCAGGCGCGCGTTTTATGCGCGTCCGCGGATTCCCCCCTCCTCCCGTGCAACAGGCAAGTCGCGACACCGACACTCTGGGACACCGACACCGACAGCGACTATGGGCCCCCGTCCAGCCGCCGGCTTCGATATGGCGGGGCACCTTGACGAGTGGGCGGCGAGGATTGACAAGAAGATTCATCAGGAAGGCGGGCAGATCCGGTTCAGCAGCCTTGGCGGCTTCCGGCTTCCCGTGGTGCTGCAAGGCTGTGTCCGTTTCGGCGAGGCCTTGGAGCTCTGCGGATTCCAGAGAGCCGGCGGTCCGGGCCGCCTGGATATGGTGAAGACCCGATCCCTGGCAGCTCGGGCGGATCGGGCCCTCACCACCATGCCCCCTGGCGGCTTTAAGCAGCGTCAGCGGCGGGCTGCAGCCTCTCTTCCCGCCAATGCCACCCTCTCGTCCCTCGCCTCGGCCGTCAACAAACGAGTCAAGCCAGCCGCGATCAGGCCAGCCGATCGACCTCGGCCAGCGGGCCATGTGGGCAAGGCGGGCTCGGTGCATTTCAAGGCGCCACATCTCGACCCCAAGGAGGCGGAGCGTCGCAAGCAGCGGGCGGGCCGCTTCGAGACGGTGTCTTCGGGACACCAGGCTCCTTCCAAGTGGCAAGAGCAGCTGCGGCAGAGCCAGCCACCCCCGCTGACCGTATGCCACACAGGATTCGAACCCCGGGCCAGCGGACAGGGTCCCAGGCAGGTCTGCTACTCACACGTGCGTGTCTCGTCTTACTTGGACACACAGGCACCTACCTACTACCTACCTACTACCCCCTTACAGGCACTCAAGGAGCTCAAGCCGAAGTCTGCCGGGCACGTGCGGTACCTGCAAGGAGGGTTAGGATCTGCTTACCCCAATCCCCACCCTGACTAAGCCGAACCCGACCCAAACCATATAACCCTAACCCTTACCCTTACCCTAACCCTAACCCTAACCCTAACCCTAACCCTAACCCAGGTGCGTTACCTGCACACGCTGCAGAACCCAGCAGTGACAGTCGTGGTCGCGCTCGGGCCTGCAGGCACTGGCAAGACCTCCCAAGCGGTGCGCGAAGGGCTGCGGCTGCTGCAGCGCGGCGCCGTGTCGCGGCTGCTGCTTACCCGGCCCGACTTTCTAGTCCAGGGCAGGGACGAGAGCGGTGTGGACGCTCACGGGGAAGCTCTAACCCTATAACCCTAACCCTAACCAGGTGACGCTCGCGGGCCAGCTCTAACCCTAACTCTAACCCTAACTCTAACCCACAACCCTAGCACCACAGGCGATGCCTACCTCACGCGGCTCAACAAGCCGGCGCTCGAGATCATCGACGAGATCACGCGCCCGGGCACGTGTCTGGCGCTCCAAAGGCAGGGGAGGCTGGTGCTCGAACGCTTCGACCAGCTGCGCGGCCTAACGATCGATGACGCCTTTGTGCTGGCCGATGAGGTGCAGAACGCCTCGACCACGCAGGTGCACACGCTCTCGACCCTAACCCTAGCCCTGGCCCTATACCCTAGCCCTAGCCCTAGCCCTAACCCTAGCCCTAACCCTAGCCCTAACCTTAGCCCTCGCCCTACCCCTAGCCCTAGCCCTAGCCCTAGCCCTAGCCCTAGCCCTAGCCCTAGCCCTAGCCCTAGCCCTAGACCTAGCCCTAGCCCTAGCCCTAGACCTACCCCTAACCAGGTGCACACACTCTCGACGCGCATGGGGAAGAGCGGCAAGCTAGTCTTCACGGCCGACCCCAACCAGGATAGACAGAGCCATCCATCTATCCATTCATCTAGCTATCGAGTAGCTATCCATCTATCTATCTATCATTCTATCTCAATCTATCAATATCTATCTAGCAACATCGGTCTATCAATATCGATCTATCAATATCGATCCAACCACAGGCCGACCGCAAGGCGGCCAACTGGGCGAGCAGCGGGCTGATCGGCTACGCCACCAGGTAAGGGGTACGGTAGAGAGGGATAGACAGAAGAAGTAGAAGGCCGAAGAAGTGGCTCTAATACGCCGCTACAGAGCCTGTTCGGCTACCCCAGAGCCACCCCTTTCTTACTACCGTACTTTACTACCCCTTAACTACCACACTAGGCTCGAGCCGCCGGCAGACACCCCGGAAGCCTACCCCTTCCCATCGACGCGGTGCGTGCGCCTTGGCGTCGACGACGTGGTGCGCTCCGCCGCAGCTTGGTGAACTAACCCCGGGTTGCGGCGGAGCACACCCTAGCCCTAACCCCAACCCTAACCCCAACCCTAGCCCTAGCCCTAGCCCTAGCCCTAAGCCTAACCCTAACCCTAACCCTAGCCCAAGCCCTAGCCCTAACCCTAACTCTAACCCTAAGCAGGTGCGCTCCGCCGCGGCGGCGGAGTCTGTCAAGATCCTTGCGCAGATGCACGCGGACGAAATGGCATCCGGCTGCGCACCGCCGCAGATGCGGGGCGGCGGCTTCGCGGCGCAGGCACTCTATCGTACTACACAACGACCTACACAACGCGCTATACACTGTACACGCAGGGGTGCAACACGGCGCTTTGCACTCGATTCTGCGCTAGTACACAGTATATACGCTGTACATCATTCCTCTGCGCAGGCGTTGCGCACACACTGGGGGGAGGGACTATTCAATCGCGTTCCGCCCAGCTCCGCAGAGCTACCAGCAGCGTAATCAGGCCCGGCTGCACTACCCACGACGGCGCTGCCCGCGGCGGCACCGCGACGCCCCACTACACGACGTTAGCCTCCTACTGCTAACGACAAGCGAGAGCAGCAAGACTTAAGCGAGACTTGGGATAAGTGCCCAGCTGCGCAGCCATGGCGCAGCAGATGAGTGGGATGAAGGACTAAAGTACTTTATTGGAGGACCAAGCTAAGTGTTCGGGTGTATTTGGGTGTGTATTCGTTCGAGGGTGTAATCGGTGTGTATTCGGGTGTATTGGGGTGTCGTGTGCGTTTATTTTAAAATGTATATGTATGATACATTATCTCGATATCTGTGCCTCGATGTACAAGTACAACTTCAGGAGGTGGCGAAAGCGGGTGCAGAGCTCCCTGTGAACTCGTGGCGCGTCTCAAAAGACTCAACCTTGATTATGTTTTTATTGTGGATATTCCTGAGCCTCGTGCTCCTCTTGCCTCGCCGCGCCCCCGCTCCCTTCCCGATGAGAAATCAGATAAAGGGAAAAGGGGACGGTCGAAAGACTGAAAGTGTCCTGCGTGGGTGGTGGGAGTGTAGCTTAGCTGCTATCAGCCAAACGACCATTCATATGCACGGGCATCATGAGGCGACTATGGGGCTGGCTGGGGTGAGCTTGGGTCGCGAGCTCAGAGCTCTAGCTCTGAGCCACACCGCTTCGGTGCGGCGTGGCACCGCCCTGAGAACTCGGTCACAAACTCGCGTGCAGACTGCGCCCTCACACAGCAAATGATCGGCGGCACCACGGCCATCAGCCCTTGCGTGAAGAGCGCGTCGGCAAAGCTGTTCCTGGACTTGCACACCGTGTCGGCGCCGAATGGCGAGGAGCGCACGTTGGGTGCAGCCGCACAGGTCGAACGCGCTGCGCTATGCTTCCGCCGCTTAAGCTGTGCACAGCCGGGTGTACGATGGGTGCGTGCGCACAGCTGAAGCGGGGGTGTCAGAAGCCTCAGTCAGGGCCACGCGTGAGCGGCTGCAGGCTGCACCCGCGCTCCGCGTTATATTTTCGACCGTCCCCCGTAGTAACGGGGCTCGGGGGGGACGGGGGCCGATATTACGCCGATATAAAATATTGATTATTTAAAAGAAAACTAAATGGACACAAACTTCAAACCAAGTTTATTTCCCTAGTTGTATATCTGAGGTGCTGAGAACTGAGTGCCGAATGACTTACCTGTACCTTTACTCATGCGTACCTCCCATGTGCTCTCACCGTATCTGAAGATCTGCTTCATTCAGCTGTCAGCCACCGAGCTCGCCACCACCGTGGCGTGTCGCTCGATGAGCGCCACGCGACGCAAGAGCTTGGCGCGATCCAGCTCGTCACGGCGAGCACGGACCTGTACCTCACGTGACGCGTACGGAACTGCCTCGGCTGGGCCTGGCTCGGCGAGCCCGGCCTCGGCGGTAAGCGGCAGGCCGCGGATGCCTCCTCCGCGCGGCTGCCGCGGCTGCCGCTGCTGCCGCTGCTGCCACTGCTGCCGCTGCTGCTGCCGCTGCTGCTGCGGCGGCGGCGACGGCGGCGGTCCTGGGGATACAGTGCTGGGTTGTGCTTCCCTCCACCCCGCCGTGTACTTTTCCATCCACTCCGCGATCCCGGAGACGGCCGCCCCTGGTCGCGGTGACCGCGCCGCCACGACCGCCGCCGCCGCCGCCTCTGCCTCCATCTCGCTTCGCATCTGCCGTGCCAGCCGCTGCGCCTGCTGCAGCGTGCGCAGCTGCCGCCGCGCCGCCGCCTCGTCAAAGACGGCGGCGTCGACGAGACGATCGCGACCCTCCGGGCTGACGATCGGGCTGACGATCGGGCTGACGAGTCCGGGGGGCCGCGCCGCCCAAGGATCGGACGGGATCGGAGCTGGAGGATGGGGCACAGGCGGTGGGGGCGGGAGCGATGGGTAGGGAGCCTCCTCGTCAGTAGGTTCGGCACCGGCTAGGATGGCGCGCAGCGCGCGCACACCCTCCGAGTCGGCCGCGCCGTTGAGGAGCGCCGCCGCACGCCGCAGCGCCTCACGCTGCCGCGCCTTCGCATCCGCCTCCAGCAGCTCTAGCTCCGCCTCCGCCTCTGGCGCCACGACCGTCCGCCCGCTCGGCGGCGGCGGCGGTGGCGCCGGCGGTGGCGGCGGCGGCGGTGCCGGCGGCGGCGGCGGCGGCGGCGGTGAGGCCTGCAGCTTGGCAACATCCGCCTGCAGCCTCGCGACATCGGCCCGCGTGATACCCACGAGATCGACGTCCGCCTGCAGCCTCGCGACGTCGGACCTCGTGATGACGAGTTGCATAAGCGCCGCTGCCTCGCGCGATCTCGAGGCAGCCGAGCTGCGATCTTGAGGCGGGCTGTGATCTCGAGGCGGGGGGCTGCGATCTCGGCTGCGATCTCGAGCGGGGCTGCAATTCCGAGGCGGGCTCGGCGAGGAGTCGGCGCTGAGGAGCTGCCGCGCCACGTCCTGCACGGCGGCGGCGGCGGCGGCGGCGTCGACGACAGCAGTGGCTGCGGCGGCAGCGGCCGCCGCAGCGACGGCGGCGGCCGCGGCGGCCGTCGCGCGATCCTCGTGGCCGGCTGCGTTCTCATGGGCGCGCGCGAGCGCCAGTGCGGACGCAGTGGCGGGGATGGAGGGTTGCAGGGTGGAGAGTTGAGGCGACCGAGGGCACGGCAGCGGCGCGGCGATGTAGTCCCAGATGTCTGGGTGGGGGGCGATGGTGGCGTGACTGCTAGCCGTGGCATGCGCAGCGGCGTAGCGGGCGGCGGCCGCCCCCCACCCAGCCTGCTCAACGGTGGCGGCGGCGGCGGCGGCGGCGGCGGCGTCAGCGGCGGCAGAGGTGGCAGAGGTGGCAGCGTCGCAGTGCAAGGTGGCTTCATGCTGCAGCTCATGCTGCAGCAAGGGGGAAAGGCGGGCGACGGCGACGGCGGTGGCGGCGGTGGCGGCAGCGGCGGCGGCCTGCTCGACGGCGGCGCTGGTGGCGGCGGCGCGCGCGGAGAGGCCCCGCGCCACCTCGCATACCTCCCGCTCGGTGAAGCGCGCCGCGGTGGCGTGCGTGTGTCGCGCCATACTGAGCACCTGGAGCGAGAGACGATACCGCGCACGGGCACGCCAGCCGCGCGCTACCGCCTGCACGCGCACTGCCGCGCCAGGGTGCGCCGCCACGCGCAGCGCCTCCTCCGCAGCGCGCGACTCCGCAGCGCGCAACGCCGCGCCGTGCCGCGCCGCCGCTCCCTCGCCGCCCTCCGCGCCAGGCAGCCCCGCCATCCAAGCCGCAGTCACTGCCTCCTGAACAGCCGCTGTTGCCCAAGCCGCCTCCGCCGCCACCGCCGCCGCTTCCGCAGCCGCAGCCGTCGCCGCCGCCACCTCTGCCACCGCCGCCTCAAACTCTGCCGCCGCCTCCGCCGCCTCCGCCGCCGCCGCCGTCCCTTCGGCCGCCGCCTCCACCTCCGCCTCCACTGCTTCCGCCGCTGCCGCCGCCGCCACCGCTTCCGCGACCGCCACCGCCTCCGCCGCCGACGCCTCCTCCTCAGCCGCCTCCTCCGCCTCCTCCGCCGCCTCCGCCGCCTCCGCCTCCGCCGCCTCCGCCGCCTCCGCCGCCTCTACTTCTACTGTGAGACAAAGGCTGGCCGCGCTGGGAGGGCTGGGGGCACGCACAGAGGGCGGCGAATAGGGGGCGGAGGCGGCGGGGGCGGAGGCAGCGGCGGTGACCAAGGAGATCGCGAGCTCTCCCCATAGGTCGCGAGCTCCAGAGGGGAGATCGCGAGCTCCAGTGGGGAGATCGCGGGCTCCAGCGGGGAGATCGCGGGCTCCAGCGGGGAGATCGCGGGCTCGAGCGGGGAGATCGCGGGCTCGAGCGGGGAGAACATCTCTCGCGAGCTCGAGCGGGTATTGGCCCGAGATCGAGATCGCGGCTTGGGCCGAGAGCGGAAGGAGTGTCGACGGTACGAACGCCTCGCGCACCTGGTTAGGGATAGGGGGTAGAGTTAGGGTTAGGGTTAGGGTTAGGGTTAGGGTTAGGGTTAGGGTTAGTGCCTCGCGCACCTGGCGGCGGTGAAAGGTCGGAGCGAATGTGGGGCTGAATGTGAGAGCGCAAATGTGAGAGCGCATGTGCGCGCGCATGTGAGGGCGAATGTGAGGGCGAATGTGAGAGTGACGGAGGCGGGGGCGAGGGCGGGGGCGAGGGTTGGGTGGAGGGTTGGGGGGGATGGCGCACCGCGGCCCATCCTGCCGGCGGCGGCGGCGAGGGCGAGGGAGGGGGCGGAGACGGTGGCTGCGACTGCGGCTGCGGCGACTGCTGTTGCTGCGGCGGCTGCAGCGGCAGCGTGCCGGCGGCGCAGGGGCGCATCAAGGGCGTGTGATTAGAGTTGCGGCTGCAGTTGCGGCTGCAGGTCCGGCTGCAATCGGGCGTGCTGTGCGGAGGCTGCGGCCTGGTTAGGGTAGGGCTAGGGCTAGGGCTAGGGCTAGGGCTATGGTTAGGACTAGGGCTAGGGCTAGGGCTAGGGCTATGGTTAGGGCTAGGGCTAGGGCTAGGGCTAGGGCTATGGTTAGGGCTAGGGCTAGGGCTAGAGCTAGGGCTAGGGCTAGGGCTAGGGTTAAGGTTAAGGTCGGCGTTAGGGTTAAGACTCGGGTTGAGGCTAGCATATCAGGGCTCGGCAGTTGGGCGGCGACCTCGTCGCGTCGGAGTGGCAAGTAAAGTTCTCGAAGAGTGTCACGCCGGCGACCACTGGCGATGGACCCCTCAGTTTGCTGCCTACTACCTCTGCTGGCGACGAACCCCGCGGTAGGCCGCCAGTGGGCGAGCTGTGCGCCGCCGCCAGCACCACTGCCGCCTCCGCCGCCACCGCCGCTGCCCCCGTTGCCGCCGCCGTAGCCGCGGCCACCTCTGCCACCGCCGCCTCCACCTCTGCCGCCGCCTCCGCCTCCGCCTTCGCGGCCGCCGCCACCGTCTCCGCCACCTCCCTCGCCCTCTCCGCCGCCGCCGCTGCCGCCGCCGCCGCTGCAGCCGCCGGGACCGCCGCTGTCGCGGGCGCCCCAGCAGGTGCTACTGCCGGCGCTGCTTGTCGCGCCGGCAGCGCCGCCGGCAATGCGAGCAGCAGCGACCGTGGCGGCGACCGCGGTGGCGGCGGCCCCGGCGACGGTGATGCCTGCTGCAGGGGCGGCGGCGGCGGTGGCGACGCTGACGACGGCGAGAGCGAGGGAGGTGGTGCTTGTGCAGAAGCTGGCGGCGGTGACGGCAGCGGTGACCGGCTGGCGCGGCGGCCGGCGGGTGCGGGCATGTCAGCAGGAGGCAGCGGCGAGGCGAGCTGTACAGCCCGGGGGGAGATAACACGCGGGAGGATAGCTTCGGGCCTCTGCAGTGTCGCCTCGCGAGGTTTGAGCTCGGCGGATCTGGCCTCGGGAGGCCTGAGCTCGGCGGATCTGGCCTCGGGAGGCCTGAGCTCGGCGGATCTGGCCTCGGGAGGCCTGAGCTCGGCGGATCTGGCCTCGGGAGG
>Ga0209302_10002523_pt1 | contig 10659 bp, 7 predicted proteins | sample ArcOceMetagenome_2_FD_187445 | JGI IMG/M metagenome (GOLD analysis project Ga0209302, IMG submission 187445) | Marine eukaryotic phytoplankton communities from Arctic Ocean - Arctic Ocean ARC135M Metagenome (SPAdes) (version 2) | ecosystem: Environmental > Aquatic > Marine > Oceanic | place... | reverse complement strand
AGAATAGAGGGACGACCTGTATTATTACAAGTGTTTCCAATGCGGTCAATTACAATGTCAATAATCGGCGCACGATTATGTCGTCTAGAATCTTCTTCCATAAATGAATGTCTTTCGTCGTATTCTCTCTTTCTCTCGTCTTTTCTCCTATCGTGTTCGAGATTGTATTTCTGACGTTTTTTCTCTAGTGGCACATAATCCATAGAGTCGTCGTATCTCCCGTAAGAGAGTGCAATATACTCTTTGAATGATATGCCTAGTTCCATTAACATCGTCATCGTTTCCTCGACCCTGATAAGACCATTAACAGGGTTAGAGGTCTTATCCCAAATCATTTCGGCGTAATTTGTTTTTACGTCTTGTTCATATTTATATTGTTCGCGCTGTCTATCTAATTGGTCTACCTTGATGGACCAGTCGGTAAATCCCTCTCTTTCATAGTATAGCTGTAAATTATCATCTCGTTCTCTCCTTTCTCTCAAATTGCGGTAATATGGTAATTCATCACGGTCGGTCGCATCTTCATCTTCGTCGTCTTCGTAGTCAGGTGTAATGACATCTTTTTCTTCGCGCAATACTGTCCTACAATAAGGACACGTATTATTTACATCCATACACTTCAAAATACATTGAAAACAAAACGTATGCCCACACGGAGTAGTGCTTACGTTCGTTTTTTGTATTGTTTCATAGCAAACACAACATTCTGGTTCTGTATTTTCGGCGGGTGGATGCCAATATTGCTCATTATGTGCAGTCTCTAGTTGTATGCAGTCAATACCGTAGCGACAAATGATTCTTGGACATTCCACTTCTTCAAGTTCGCATCTGTCTGACATTATAGTGATTATTGATAATTATATTATTGTTGTAATTGCTTATATCATATTGTTATTCCATTTATTCAATTTATTGCATTTTGTAGTTTATTTTTGAATGACGTATAAGAATTCCTTTACCTCTTTGTATTCTTTTTCACGTTTGTAATTGCTGATGCCCTTCAACTTATTGTAAGTTTTATGTGTTATTGGAATTTTTTCCACATCGGTGCTATTGTCTTTTAACAATTTATCTAGTTCAGTAATCGGTATAATCCCCCCATCGTTATACGATAAAATAATGAAACTAGCATTCGTTTGTTGTATTAATTCTGTCATTGCACTTTTTGCACCCACTTTACTATTATATTTAGATTTGTCCCAATTAAGTGGTTGTCCTCTGTTGGTATCTGGAATATCAATTGTCTTGTCCCATTCATTGATAATATCTAACATAAAATAGTAAATGTTATATGGATGTTTATTATATGGTGGGTCATAATATACAATATCTAGTTTCTTTTCTTTTCCCAAGTCAATAGCCCATTGATTTGTGTCTTTTCGAGAACAATGAACCTTACATTTGTTTTTATGAAAAATAGGATACGGAATCCGAATGGATTTCATAATACGACCGGTATCTATGGATTTTTTACCGCCGTATGCACCTTTACCATCATCTTTATAAAATGCAGAGAACTGCCCATTCGTATTATTATGTATCGATGATTCCACCAATAAAGGAGCCAAAACATATGGTTGGTATTTTGTGGGTAGGGTTTCTATATAATTACGAACGATGTCAATACGCTGACCATTGTCTCGTGTGTAATATACTCGATCGGATTCTTCTATTTTCTCATTTTTCGGGGACCAATGTATTGATACCCATTTGTCAGCATCCGACAATTTTTTTGATTCTGCTAGCTCGTTGGCTTTGTCAATAAATGTGTGTATTTTGGTCTCACATAGTGCGGTCGGTGTGGCTAAATAACACTGATTCAATGTATGACTATATCCGGCCAAGTCGTTGCAGTAAAGTGTATCTGCCTTCGTTTTCAATAGACGACTGACAACACCTGACCCAGAGAATCCGTCACCTACTGAAATGGTTTTCTTATTTAACTTAATTTTTATATTATCGAGAACACTTTCAATATTTGTCAATAATTTCCGTTTATTACCCATATAAGTGATAATTTGTGAAGTAAAATATTCATTTTGTTTTGACATTTTATGTATATACTTAAAATATACATAATTTTATATGATTTTCATAAATACTCAACATAGACCGTCATTTCCCATTGAAATATTAAGGTAATTCAAATGGTCTGACGTGCTTGTGCATTTAGTAGGCGCACACGAGTTTGAACATTGTGGATCTTCTCCGTCATAATCATCGCATATACTGTAATATTCGTTGTTTTCGTCATACCAGATTTCATTATTCACGTGTTCATAACCAATAAATTCTTCAGGGACGTGAGGAACGATATCATAATGGTGTGTTATTCGTTTGGAATATATACCATATGTTTTGAAGTATTCAAAGAACACCCCATTACCCACTCTCGGAGAACCAAATGTAATATGTTGAGAAATGGTATAAGGTAGCTCATTATAGAGAATATCGAATGCACATATTGTAGCCAGCGCCCCTCCTAAAGAATGTCCGGTGATGAAAACACTCTGGATATTGTATTGTTCTGCTACTTTTTCTATTTTTTCTAATAATTGTTCTCGAAAAGATAAATAAAGTTTATAAAATCCATCGGCAACAGCTATTGTAGTATCTTCATATGGGTGAGTGAAGACTATCTGAATGTTAGAAATCCAATTTTGAATATTAGATGACCCGCGGAAGCTAATAAACACCGAATTTGTAGGTTTATTGTATCCAATGATGACAAGCTCGCCTTTGTTCTCTATTTTTCCTTCTAAAATATTATCTGAACTGCATGTTGCACAGTCCCATATATTGGTATTTGACATACAATATGCAGATTGAGACAATAAAACAGCAGTGTTGCCATATTCTGGATTGTAATTTGCAAACACAACGGTCAATAACAAAATCGAGAACAAACAAAACATATGATTATATATATACATATATTTGAAAATAAGCATTTTTATCATTTAACATTTAAAGTTGGGACCGTGGTAAGTGTCATATAATATTGATAAAAAAATCATCAGAATTGCAATAAATTGACTTGTAATAATTACAGTATCCAAATGGCAACAATCAATCAATAATTATAGAACAACAAAATGACGTCAGATATGACTTACTATCAGATGCTAGATAGAATGAACAGTATGCCCGGGGTGAAATTAACAGGTAAGGAGTATCAGAGAAAGGGGGTAGAGTGGTGTATTCAACAAGAGAAAGGGGGTGTAGACTATGTGAAAGGTGGGTTGATTGCAGATGAGATGGGTTTGGGTAAGACACTCACCACCATAATGGTTATATTGTTGCATTATCAACCGCGAACATTGCTAGTGGTGCCACCCAGTATTTTGCACCAATGGTATGACGAAATATACCGTCTCACTGGACACAGCGCAGTTATATATCATGGTGCATCGAAAAAAAAGATTACGAGAGAGCAGTTGGAGAAAAGTCCAATTGTATTGACAACCTATTATACAATGTCATTATCCAAATCCGAGTATTTAGATGATGACAACACAAAGCTAATTCATCAGGTTAGATGGGGTCGAATTATATACGACGAAGCCCATAATTTAAAGAACCGCAACCGTCTCCATTACGGTGCGCTGTCTATGACGACGAATATATGTTGGTTCATTAGTGGAACCCCTATTCAAAATAAGTATAGTGATTATCGCAACTTGTGTAGAATAATGGGATACTCTGCAAGAAACGCGACAATTCCTATTTTACGTAGGACATTGGATGATTTGAACATTCACCATAGTGGTCTGACCAATCATAGGGTCGAAGTAGGGTGGAGTGAGAATTCATTGGAGCTGGCTAAGACCCATCACAGAGAGATATTTGAACGAAATGACGAGTATATTATTGCGAAGATGCAGAAATGTAGGCAAATATGTGCAATGCCCTCACTCTATGTAAATACAGAGAATGGTAATAATACTGTATATACCAATGATAAGATGATAGCAATATCAAATCACGTATGCGAACATAGAAATACAGGTAAGGGCAAGTTGATATTTTGCAACTATACGGAAGAGATGAGAATATATAAAGAGTATTTATCGAGTATAGGTTTGGTAGTTGAGAGCATCAATGGAGAGACATCGATGCGACATAAGCATCAACTACTATCCAAGCGGCATTGTCTAACTGACGAGATGTTATTAAATGATATGGGAAAGCCAAATCGTCTAATGTCGTTACCTGAAGAGTTAGTTCGATATATCAACGACTATATTAGAATCGACGTATATTTGATTCAGATCCAGTCGTCGTGCGACGGATTGAATTTGCAGCATCTATCGGAAGTATATTTCACAGCCCCTGCTTGGAACCCCAGTGTAGAGAATCAGGCAGTAGCACGGTGCTATCGGACAGGTCAGCCAGATAACGTGAATGTATATAGATTTCAAATGGCGCCGCTTATAGGAGAAGAAGGAAATGAAAAAGTGCTTAATATGGACGAGTATGTTTTGAATACACAAAAAAAAAAGAATATCACTACTACACAATTTTATAAAAAGGTAGAGCCTTTACTGTAAATTACATAAACAATAAATCAAAAATGAGAAACGAACAGTTTTTTTATGAACAAGCTAAAACAAACATAAAAATAAGATGGAATTATATACTATTATATTAATACGAATGTCAGAAATAAAAAAAATAAATATAGTATTCGAAGATACCGCCGAAAATAAGTATGAAAAAGAGAATAATCAACCAAAGAAGCGGATTATAACAACTACAGATAAATGGAAGAATATAGAAACAGATATTACATTTGAAAAACAAAAATCATATATTCGAGAACTTTACAAAGAAAAAGTAATTTCAAAAGAAGTTTGTTCCATAATATTACAACAAATAAAACAAAAAATAAGCGGTTATCGAAATCAAGATGTTCTCAAAAAACTATTAGAAACAGATAAATTTGTGGATATAAAAAAGGTTCTCGAATTGTTAGAAAAAAGTGAATTACTATGTTATTATTGTAGGAAAGAAGTAAAACTGTTATATGAAAATGTAAGAGAAATGACGCAATGGTCATTAGACAGATTGGATAATTCTGAAGGACATAATAAAGAAAATGTAGTGATCGCTTGTTTATCGTGTAATCTGCATAGAAAGACGATGTATCACGAACGATTTGTCTTTACGAAACAGTTGAACATTGTAAAAAAGATGTAGAGAACAAACAAATATAGAATGAAAAATATATATAATATATCGAAAATATGTCATTAACCGAGAATTATTTTGCAGTTACGCAACATAAGACATTACATAAAAAAGAGTTGCTACCGATTCATACCGATATAATTGCACAATTAGATAAGTTTATAGAGACACATAAAGTGCCGCATTTATTATTTCACGGAACATCTGGTAGCGGTAAGAGAACCATTGTTAATAGATTTATTAATAATATTTATAATAGCGATAAATATAAGATAAAACAAAATGTGATGCAAGTGAATTGTTCTCACGGAAAAGGAATAAAGTTCATTCGAGAGGAGTTAAAATTCTTTGCAAAGACGAATATCCAATCAGATAGAGGAACAAATTTCAAAACGATAGTATTACTAAATGCCGAACATTTGACGATTGACGCACAATCTGCATTGCGTCGATGTATAGAATTATTTAGTTATAATACACGTTTTTTTATTATTGTTGAGAACAAACATAAATTATTAAACCCAATATTGTCTCGCTTTTGTGAAGTATATGTTCCAGAATATGTAGAAAATGGAAAAATTGTAAACTTACACGACAAACTAAAGCATTCAAACTATAATATCACGATTTATAACAACTCAAATCTATGGATTACCTCGAAAATGGCCGAATTTGATATGGACAATATAACACATAGCGATTTGGTAGAAGTATCAACACAGATGCATGAGAAAGGATATTCGTGTCTGGATTTAATAGAATGGATGAATAATATAGATAGCATAGGTAATCTTGATAAATCAACAATAACATTGTATTTCGAGAAAATCAAATCAGAATATAGATCAGAGCCATTGTTGATATTTACGTTATTGGATTTTATTTATTTACGAAGAGATAAAAATATTTGTTTTTAAAATAGAAATTACTTAAAGTTGTATGTCTTACATACCTATATGGACGATTTTGTAATTTCAAATTTGCATGAGTCAAGAAACGAATGGTGTAGTCGATTGGTAAGTATATTTACACCATTGGTATCTGAGGGGGTGAAGTCGATATTCAATGAATCGTGGAATATTTGCATTGATAATGAAGAAACGAATAAATATTTGATGACGTTTCAAAATTTATTGTCAAGAGTTCCCAAATGGAACAATTCAATTATTGAAGAAGAACGAAAACGTATTATAGAGCGGAGTGGTTGCAACTATTTGGAGGATTTGATAAGTTGTGTTCATATTATTCAGTTGAAGGTGCTAACGTGCATCCGTGTAGGAAACAAACAGAAGAAGATAGATATTTCTATACCGAATTTAGATGCATTTATACATAAGGTGTATATTAATGTTGCAAGAAAGGTCTATATGAATGTGTATTTGTTCGAAAAAAATGTCCCCCATTTGCAGACTCAGAAGAACAACCGCGAATTGGAAGTCATCATTCAAGAATGTATAATGATGGCCATACGCGAGAGTATTCCTACGGAAGCTATTATTCGTGCTTATATGGATGAAGGAATCGAACAAGACGAACAAGTAATTATCGAGAATATTGAAGACCAAGAAGAAGAAGAAGTCAATAAAACTACTCAACCGCCCAATGACGACGAAGACGCAAATCAAGATGAATCCAAAGAGGACGTAGTCCCAGAAGTAGTTCCCTCAATACAGAATATGGACAGTGAAGAAGTGATAACAAAGTTGTCTTTTAATGATATGGACAGTGTTCTAGAAGAAGACAATCACGTGAATGAAGTAGACGCTCCTAAAACAATCGAGAGATTGGAAGATATTAGCACAACTCGTGCTATTCAACGCAAGTTAGACGAGGAAGAAAGCGAGGATGATGAGCGTATTCAAATATCAACGGAAAAAGTAGATATCAATGACTTTGTTATGCTTGACGAACCATCTTCGCAAATATTTACCGATGATATTTTATTGAATGATATAGAGGAACTTCCGTCTATTTAGGGTAATTCGTTAAAACAAATATTAAATCTTCTGTGAAGTATTATATTCAATGGAAAAGTTGTTGATAATTTCTGCACTCATTGCTGGAGTATTCTTTCTGTTTAAATTATTGGAAATGAAATACATAACAAAAGAATGGCAACCATTGAAACACGTGATACGCGATTCGGTCTATGTATTTGTATCGGGAGTATTATGTTTGTTTCTATTTTTGAATATGAATGGTTCCATAAATGATTTTATGAATGTGATGACCAACACAAAAGGAGGTGATTTAAAGGCGACACAAATATTCACAGACGAACCCGGATTTTAATGGGGTCAAAAATTAAATTTTATATCCATAATATATATATAAATATGGATATAAATGAAATCAAACAGCATAATGAAGCTGTCAATAGCATACAACATATGATAGATAAAGCTCGAACTAAAGAAGAAAAGAAGGAGAAACCGAAACGAAAATATACTCGAAAGGTAAAACCAGATGAGACTGCCCAAGTAGTGAAACCGAAACCAGATGAGACTGCCCAAGTAGTGAAATCGAAACCAGATGAGACTGCCCAAGTAGTGAAACCGAAACGAAAATATACTCGAAAGGTAAAACCAGACACAACTACTCAAATAGAGAAGGTAGAAAAACAAGCAATCTCTTCTAGAACGGAGAGATTGAATGAGAAAATTATTGATATGTTAGAAAAGATGGAAAAATTAATGCAACAGAAAGGAGATAATATTCGTTCTCGAATGTACGGTAGAGCACAAGATACTGTATTGAGTTATTCTGATGACATAACTGATGTGAAACAGTTAGAGGGGCGCCCAAATATTGGTCCGACTATTTTGGGGAAGATGAATGAGTATGTAGAAACGGGAACATTGACCATATTAGAAAAAGAAAAAGAGAACCCATTGACGTGGCTAACAGAAATACACGGAATTGGTCCAAAAAAAGCAACAGACCTTATCGAAAAGGGTATTCGAAAGATTGAAGACTTACGCGAACAACAAGACGATGTATTAAATAACGTGCAAAAAATAGGTCTGGCATATTATGATGATATTTCAAAGCGCATTCCGAGAGCCGAAATAGATGATTATAATATATTATTTGAAAAAGAATTCAAAAAAGTTGCGGATAAAGACAGTAAATATGAGATTGTAGGCAGCTATCGTAGAGGTGCCAAAACATCTGGTGATATAGATATTATTATTACATCGAAAACTGCAGATATTTACAAAAGATTCGTAGATTCAATGAAAGAATCCGGTATCATTGTTGAAATTTTATCTTATGGAAATACGAAATGTATGGCGATTGCGAAATTAAAGGATGGATCAATCGCTAGACGAGTAGATCTATTATTTACTCCACCAGAAGAATATCCATTTGCTATATTGTATTTTACTGGAAGTAAAGCGTTTAACACAGTAATGCGTGGTTATGCATTGAAATTAGGAATTTCGCTCAATGAACACGGTATGTATAAAAAAACAAAAGGAAAAGAGAAAGGTGATAAAATAGAGAAAGGATACAAAACGGAAGAAGATATATTCAAGTCCTTATATTTGAAGTATAAATCTCCGGAAGAACGTATAGATGGGCGTTCAATCGAAACAACTTTGCCAATAATAGATGATTCCAAAACAGAGAAAGATAAACCCGAATGTTATGACAGTTGTGATACCGTGCCGGGAGGACTTTGTGCAAATGGGTGCACACCTAGTTGGACGAATGACCGATTAGTAGGTTCTCGTAATTGGTGTCATTGTAATCTAGATAAGACAGATTGTCAAGCAGATATATGTAATAAAGAAGAAAAGGAAGCTAAGAAAATGAAAGGTGAAGATAAAGTTCAGAAAAAGAAACGTACTACGAAGAAAAAGAGTCCAGTAGAAAAGAAAGAACCGAAACAAAAAACAAAAAAAGAAAAGAAAGTTAAAGAACCAAAAGAAAAGAAAGTTAAAGAACCAAAAGAAAAGAAAGTTAAAGAACCAACCGAAAAGCAAGATACAAACCCAGTAGAGAACATAAAAATAGATACAAACCCAGTAGAGAACATTCAACTAGAAGTGGAAGAATTGCCAGAAATAGTCCCTATTATTACAAAAACACCCTTCGAAAAACCGCTAGAGATTGAAAATAAAAAGACGTCGTTGCCGAAAAACAAAACAAAAAAAAGAAAAATAACTTTAAAAGAAGGTGCTATAGATAATAACGAAGCTCCTACAGAAAAAATGAATAAGAAGAATGCGGTTGCTCAAGCGGCAGAATTCAAAGAAAAAGGAATAACAGTTTTAGAGAAGATGTCTGAAAAAGAACTTGAAAATGTGCTCCAAACTACCCGAGATATGTATTATAATACAAAAACTCCCCTGGTTTCAGATGCAGAATTTGATATAATTATCGAATATATGGAAAGAATGTATCCCAATAACCCAATTATAGAGAACATAGGCGCAAAAGTGCAGAAAAATAAAGTGAAATTACCATATGAAATGGCATCAATGGATAAAATTAAACCGGATACAGGTGCTTTGACAAAATGGTCTGAAAAATACAAGGGACCTTATGTATTGTCTTGTAAATTAGACGGGGTAAGTGGCCTTTATACCACAGAAGGCGATACTCCCAAATTATATACACGCGGTGATGGAAAAGTAGGACAAGATATAACACATCTATTGAAAGTATTGAAACTACCCAAAGAAAAGGACATAGTCGTTCGTGGTGAATTTATTATTCCTAAGAAAGTATTCCAAGAAAAATACAGTAAGAAATTTGCGAATGCAAGGAATCTAGTATCGGGTATGGTGAATAGTAAAACCATCGATGAAAAAGCTAGAGATATGGATTTTGTTGCATACGAAGTGATTAAGCCAGAGCTGAAACCATCAGAGCAGATGAACAAATTAGAAGAGCTAGAATATAATACAGTAAACCACCAATTTGAAGAAGTTCTTACAAATGAAAAACTATCCGAGGTGTTAATAGATTGGCGAACCAATCACAAATATGAAATAGATGGAGTCATTGTAAGTGATGATACAATACATATGCGAAAGACAGGTAATCCAGATCATGCATTTGCTTTTAAGATGGTAATATCGGATCAAGTAGCAGAAGTAAAAGTAGTAGATGTAGAATGGTCTCCAAGCAAAGCCGGGTATTTGAAGCCTAGAGTGAGAATAGAACCAATCAGATTAGGTGGAGTGAAAATCGAATATGCATCTGGTTTTAATGGGAAATTTATCGAAGAGAATAAGATTGGCATAGGTGCAATAATTGAGATTATTCGAAGTGGAGACGTAATCCCTCATATAAGATCAATTATTGAACCCGCAGAAAAACCGAAGATGCCTGATGTAAAATATCATTGGACAGATACTCGTGTAGACATAATACTAGATAATCTATCTGAAGATGCTACTGTTTTGGAAAAAAATATAACTGCCTTTTTTACAGGTTTGAGTGTAGATGGTCTATCAT
>Ga0209302_10002522_pt1 | contig 10662 bp, 12 predicted proteins | sample ArcOceMetagenome_2_FD_187445 | JGI IMG/M metagenome (GOLD analysis project Ga0209302, IMG submission 187445) | Marine eukaryotic phytoplankton communities from Arctic Ocean - Arctic Ocean ARC135M Metagenome (SPAdes) (version 2) | ecosystem: Environmental > Aquatic > Marine > Oceanic | place... | reverse complement strand
GGGGGGGGGGGGGTAACAGAGCGGTGGACCAGGGTGCAGAGCGGAGTTGTTTCATGTAACTACGAAACCCTTACCTGGGAAACTTGGATCCCGGCTGAGAAGCCCAACAACAGGGGCCGAGCGCCGAGCGCCGACGACCGCAAGGTGTGCGCGTGCGCGTGCGCGTGCGCGTGCGCGTGCGCGTGCGCGTGCGCCTACGTGTGCGTGTGCGTGTGTGCGTGCGCGTGCATGTGCATGCGCGGCCCCGCGAGCGCCGCCGCACCTGTGCAGCTCTCTCGGACTGATCGGAGTACGGAGATCAGTCTGGTACACCCCGCCACCCCCGTTGCTGCAAGCACGACGCTGTGAGCAAAGACAGCCCATACGCCCTCGCAGCCGCACGCCGCGCGCGCAGCAGAGCGAGCACACATGTGATCTCTGTGATCGTGAGCTCGCAACGCCCAGATACACCTGCCGCCGGCAGGCAACACGCTGCGTCCCACTGTGCAGCGAACGCCCCACGCATGCACGTCGCGCTCCCTTGGTCCCCTCGCAGCCCCCTCTTGACCCCTCTGCCCCCCTCCCCCCTCCCCATCGGTCTCGCTGCGTGCGGCAAGTGGAACCAAAACAGCTATTGGGCACGCAGCAGCAACCCTGCACCAATATAGCTGTTTGCGTCTAAGGCCATGTGTCGCCACAACCTCGCGCGCACTGACGGTTCGTGCGTGTTTCCTTCCGCAGTCATGTGCACCGAAAACGAGGAAACCGTGAAGAACATCAAGCACAGGGGCCAGCGCGACATGGCTCGGGCCAGGCTTCTCTACGATACCTGGCCAGGTCGAGAGACCAGGCTCAGCCTGCGGATATGCGTGCGATCCGAGGCCGAGCTGGCCGCGCGCGCGATCGCGGCCAAGCGCATCGCCGCCCGCCTTCACGCGACGGAACGCGCCTTCATCCCTGCGCTCGCTGCACCCGTGCTGCAGACTGCCGCTGCGCAGGCCTGTGCCCTCATGCCTCTGTGCCCAATGGCGTGGATTCTGCTCGCGTGCCTCGTCGCGCTGGTCGGCGCGTTCGCTGCCTGCGATTGGTGGCCGCTGGCCCCGCACTTGCACCCATCCGCGGCGGGTCACTCCGGTGGCACTCAACCAGCAGCTCAAACGCTGCCTCTGAGCCATTGGCACCAAAGGAGGCTGCAACAAACACCACAGTCAAAGATCGCACCGCCGGGCATCGTGGGCAAGGGGGCCGAGGAGCTCTTCTCAGCCGGGGACGCTGCGCAAGTGGCGGAAGCCGTGGGGCGCGAGCGCACCTCAGCTTGTTGAAAGTGGCCCCAGCTCGCAGTTCTGTGGCTGGCTCCTGAGACGGGGCCTGCTGTGGCCTGCGGCTACGCACTCAGAAGCAGCGCCCGGGCCGTTCAACTTGCCATGAGGGGGCGTAGTGCCACACCACAGCGCGTAGGCCAACGCTTGAGGTATCGCATACTTTTGACCCCTAGGTACCTCTGCCCACCACGAGACCGAGGCAACGCAGGCATCGCCGCGCACACGCCCCGCCCGCCCCCGCCCCTGCGCCGTGATAAACAGCAGCATGTAGTGCACCACGGCAGATCATGTATACCCACCCCTCCCCTTAGCTAACCCCTACTGCACCCCGTCACCCTACACCACCTCAAGACGGACCGGACACTCGGTTGCCTGCGTCCCGTTATCCTGTACTACACACCCACTCACCTCCGCCGCCTCAAGCCTATATACGCCCAGCAAGTCTTTGCCCCGCCCGGTGGTCAGCCCCGCGGTCTACTGCTGGCGTCATCTATCACCCTCTTCCTTCTCAGGCAGTGGAGAAGACACTCACCACGCCGGGCAAGGTGCGTCCGCAGGTGCTCAAGTACGTATGCATGCCCCTGGTGGTTGGCCCTGCACTCTCGTCGATCCACTACCCCCCCCTACCACACCAAAGGACTTGAACCCCCCAGCATGAGCATCGTCCATCCCTTTCTACCCTGCGTCCCTGTCCACACTGTCACTGATCTTCCTATACCACCGGTCACCACATGCCATACGTACGCGGCAGGGGCTTACATTGGCCGGCAAGAAGCTGGAGGCAATCCTGATGGAGCAGCAGGACCACCGAGTTTTTGCTGCACACTCCTCGCTTGGCTGGTCTGCCGGCGAGCGCGGCCGGTTCGAGATCACGAAACCGTTTCTCGAGTGCAAGAATGCGGTACCCACGGAGCCACAGCCGTTGAAGGGCACACAGGCGGCGGAGAAGTTCGCCGCGGTCTTACCTGGCAAGGCTCCCTCAGTGATCAAGACCAAGCTGCCGCCCACGCGGAAGCCGGTGGCGAAAGCGAAGGCGGCGAAAGCGAAGGCGCCTGCCCTGCCCAAGACTCTGGAGAAGAGCTGGCAGCCCTGGCGAGTGTCGGTGAAGATGGCAGCATTCCTCCTCGTTGCGCTGCTTGCGATGACCTGCGCGGCCTTTGGTATGGTGGACGCGACATCTCTAGCTTCGGCACGAGGCGCCCAGTCCGTTCTTCACGCCAACATCACGGGCGACCTCGAAATGGCTTCCTGCAAACCTGCTGGCATCTACTTCAATCCTCTTAGTGACATGGCCGGCGCCCAGAGCTTGGTGCTCCCATCGAGCATTGACTTGCTGCACCGTGAGGCCGTCATACGTTGCAACGCTGCTGGTCGGATGCCGGCCGTGCACGCGAAGATGCTGCCGCCCTCTGCGCTGGGCTTGAGTGGATTTCGGCATTTGGATTGGCACCAGACAGGGGGCATGCCGTGCTCGCCCAAGTCACTGCCATGCATGCACTACTTGAAGCTCCTCCCAGTGCAGACAATCAGCAGCAACCTGCAGCTCGGGCTGCACGGCAGCGGCATGTGCAGCTCTCTCACTGCTGTCGAGGAGGCCAAGCTGCTCGCCGGTTCCGGCAGTCAGCTCAAGGAGAGCGCGTCGCTTGCTGGGCAGGTGGCCGCCACCATAGCTGTGCCATCACTGCGCCTCTTCTCACCTCTGCATTTCTGCTCCTGTGCACCATTGCACCTCGGCACGCTGCATCTTCCCTTCCCCTGCACGCTGCACATAATTCCCGCACTTCCGCAACTCCAAGCTGTGCCAATGCTGAGACTCACCAGAAGTGTGTGGCAGTGCTCAAAGGGAGAGACTAGCAGCGCCATTGGGCATGCCTTCCCGCAGCGGCATCCAAGCAGCTTGGTATTGCGCTCTTCTGTCGGTGGTGTTGGTTGGCTGCCGCAATGGGCGCCTTTCTTCCTGGCCCAAGTGCCATCTCCGCCGCAACCACTGCCCTCGTTGCAGCGATCCTTCAGCCTCTCTCCGAATAAACCGCCCGGGCAGCCCTCGCGGCCAGTGCTAAGCCGATCACCGACCGCGCCGAGCTCGCCAGGCACGATGGTCGCCAGCACTTCGACTGTCGCCAGCACCCTCACAGGACCCGTTATGAGGATCTCCCCTTCAGATGTGGCACCCCTCCCGCTGCAAGGCCGGCATTTGGACGAAGTCTCGCCACCGTCGCCGCCGCCACCCTCACTGCTGCCGCCCTCACCGTCGCTGGCTGTGTCCTCAGGGATCACCTGCTCTGTAGGTTTGTATCCAGGCGAAGTTGGTTGGAGCTTCAGCTGCTCCGACGGCACCACGCTGAGCGGCGGCGCTCCATACGTCTCGAGCTTGCCGTTGGCAGTGGCGGTCGGTGCAACATGCACCCTGACCATGACTGATTCGCAGGGCGACGGCTGGAATGGGGCTGAGTGGGCGGCAGCTGGCTTTGGACAGGGCTTCTCGTTGGCAGCTGGTCCGGACCGTTCGCAGTCCTTTGTGGTGCAGTTCCAGCCGTCCTCGCCGCCCTCGCCGCCCTCGGCACCCTCGCCGCCTTCGCTGCCGCCTTTGCCGCTGTCGCCGCCGCTGTCGCCGCTGTCGCCGCCCTCGCCGCCCTCGCCACCCTCGCCGCCCTCGCCGCCCTCGCCGCCACCCTCGCCGCCAGGTACCGTGTCTGCAAGCACCGTGGGCGAGTTCACCACAGCTATCGCGGACAGCTCAATCAACAAGATCTTGCTGGCAGCGGGCATGGGCACATACCAGCTTACCAGCGACGTGTGCTCCTCCGCATCGGCCGTCTGCATCAACCGCACCCTGACGATCGAAGCGGAGGTGCCTGGGGCTGTGGTACTCAAGGCCATGGGAGGGAGGCGGGTCTTTGAGATACAGTCTGGCGGAATGGTCGAGCTGATTGGGTTGAACATTACAGGAGGATTTGCACCAATGGTGCAGAGCGCTCGCTTTTTTGAACCCTTCTGTGACATTTCCTCCAGTGCCCCGCGAATCGAACCCATGTGTAATATGGAGCTTGACCTCGCTCTCGCGGCTCGCAGGGCGGCGGCGTTTCTGTCAGAGGAGTGGCCAACTTTGAAGGCTGCAACATCCATGACAATGCCGCTTATGATGTGTGCTTGCATCTTGAACTTTCCCTGAACATTCATCCATCGCCCCTATGGATGGAGCTTGACCTTGCTCTCACGGCTTGCAGGGCGGTGGCGTCTATGTCAATTCCAACGGAGTGGCTAATTTTGAAGGCTGCAATATCCATAACAACACCGCTATTTCCGTGCGTTCCATCTTGAACTTACCCTGAACTTTCATACATCGCCCCCTTGAACTGACCCTTGAACTGACCGACTGTTGTGCGCGTGCTCATGACTTTGGCATAGCAGGAGGTAAGTGCTTGCATTTTGAACCTTCCGTGACATTTCATCCATTGCCCCGCTGATTTGCCCGTGTGCCTTGTGTGTGAGCAGGATTATGGGGTGGGAGCTCGCATTTTGAACCTTCCTTGAACTTTCATCCATCGCCCCATTGAACTATACCTTGAACTGACCAACTGCTGTGCGCGTGCTCCTGATTCTTGCGTCGCAGTTTGTGAGTGCTTGAACTTTGAACCTTCTGTGACATTTCATCCATCGCCCCTATCGATGGAGCTTGACCTCGCCCTCGCGGCTCGCAGGGCGGTGGCGTCTATGTCTGGTCCAAGGGAGTGGCAAACTTTGTAGGCTGCAATATCCATGACAACACCGCCGCTCCTTATGTGTGTGCTTGCATCTTGAACTTCCCCTGAATTTTCATCTATCGCCCCCTTGAACTGACCCTTGAACTGACCGGCTGCTGTGCGCGTGCTCGTGATTTTGGCGTCACAGGATGTGAGTGCTTGTATTTTGAATTTGTAGACATTTCCTCCATTGCCCAGTGGAACGTTACGTGCTCCGCTTTCTGGCTTGCACAGGGCGGGGGTATCGCCATCTATGGCACGGCAACGCTGACCAACACCAACGTGTATTCTAACAAAGCGATTGAGGTGTGCTGGCCTTCTGTCCTTTGCCCAGAGTACAAGCATTTTGAACCTTCCGTGGCATTGCATCCATCGCCCCCATGGTATGCTCACTGTTGGAGCTTGACCTCGCTCTCGCGGCTCGCAGGGTGGTGGCGTCTATATCGACGATACCGGCGGAGAGGCAAAGTTTGAAGGCTGCAACATCCATGACAACACCGCTTCGGATGTGTCCTTGCATCTTGAACTTTCCCTGAACTTTCAACCATTGCCTGATGGAGCCGTTCCCTGAACTGACTGGCTTCTTCTGTGCGTGTACTCCCTCGCAGGGGGGTCACGCCATTGTGTCCAGAGGCACATTAAGAGCCATCCACTGCACCTTTGTCTCCGCACCTGGATCGACAGTATCTCTCTCAGAAACGTCATCAGCGACTATGATCAACTGCACCTTTACAACAAGCACCAGCAGCGCAGGGGATGGCGAGTTCGAGTTCATCCAACCGGGAGGTACCAAAGTTGACTATGGCAATTGCACTGGCGGGCGGAGCCCCGGTAAATCCGGAGACATTATCCTCGTTTCCAATGGCAACTTCACTGGCTGCCCGCTCGAGTGCCCACTGGGCACGTATGGTCCGGGCGGACCAACTGCCACACTACGGGAGCTCAACACTGGCTGTCAGGTTGGCTGCGAGACCTGCCCTGCAGGTGCAGTCTGCGACGCAGCTGGATTGCCTGCACCCAAACTCTGCCTGGCTGGCCACTATAACCCCGACCGAGGCAGCCAGCACGCAAGTGGCTGCCGCGCGTGCGAGAGGTGCGCATGAGATAGCTGCTGCATGCAAAGACCCCTTCAGTCTTACATGCAAGCCCAACATTACATGCGTGCCGTGCGCAGTGGGTCTTTCCAAGTGAAGAACGCTTCCCTCCAGTGCAACCCGTGCGAAGCCGGCACCTTCTCTCCGCGCAAGGGCAGCACTGCCTGCCAGGACTGCGACAGGGGTGGCTACTGCGAGGAGGTGGGTGCGAGCTCCGCCTCCGTCTTCAAGCTGTGCCCGCCAGGCACCTGGTCGGACACGCCTGCCCTCAACAGCAGCGAGGGCTGCCGCCCCTGTGGTGAGGGCACCTACCAGCCCATCACTGGCGCTAACAGCCGGGACTCCTGCCTATCCTGTCCCGCCGGCACCGCAAGCAGTGACACCACTGGCGTGGCGTTTTGCTTGGATTGCACACCCGGCACCTTCCAGAATGAGTCGGGCAGGCTCAAGTGCGAGCCGTGCCCCAAGTTCTTCTGGTGTGCAGCCAGAAGCTCAGCCCCAACCGCCTGCGATGAAGGCACCACCGGCCAACTCGAAAACCTGATGAGCAAGGATGGGTGTGACCCTTGCCCCGAGGGTGCGTGGTGCTCCGCTGGCAAAACAATACCTTGTGGAAACAACACCTACCAGCCGAAAACCAGCCAGGCTAATGCTGGCGCGTGCATGCCGTGCCCTGAAAATGCCGTGTCACCCGAAAAATCGGTCAGCATCGAAGCCTGCAAGTGCCAAACAAAGTACTATGATGGCAACGCTTCCCTGAATGAGGTGGCCTGTAAGCTCTGCGGTGCCGGAACCTCGTGCCCGAGCATTGGGACCCAGACGGCGAGCCTCAATATCACAGTCGGCTGGTACCGCATCAACAATTCGAGTGTCGACCTGCGACGCTGCCCCGACTACCATAAAAATAAAAGCTCTGGCTGCATTGGAGGGATTGGTGACGAAGGGCCATGCAAGCCATGGCTGAGTGGTCCGTACTGCAGACTCTGCAACGTCAGCGACGGCTCCCGCTACTATGATGCAGACGAGTCCGAATGCCTCGAGTGCAACGAAGAAGCGAGACGCAAGGTCGCCATTCTGGTGACCGTCGTCCTGGCCATCGCGCTCGCGGTCATGCTGCTGCTATGGCTGCGGCCTGACCATAAGGTCAAGTGCATGGTCCGGCTTTCTGATCGACTGACGTCACTGTACACGCAGCTTCGGTTGCGCTCAAAGATCAAGCAATGCCTTGGCTTCTACCAGGTCGTCACCCGTGTGCCTGACGTCTTCAGGGTGCCATTCCCAAAGGCGACGCAGAGTGTGCTATCCACCTTTGAGGTCTTCAACGTCAACATCGCAGGCATGTCTCTGCCACTCTCATGCATGGGTCTCGGCGGCTACTGGGATCGGATGCTCTTCACCATTCTCTTTCCCATTGCCATCGCCGTCTGCGGTTTCGTCTGTTCAGTAGTGTATGTCTTGCGCAGCAAGAGCAGAGGCAGCAGCACCATCAAAGGGAACAGCTGGTCACCGGTCCGGGTGGGCGGGCTGCTCGCATTACCGCATCTGCTCTCGCTCAGCTTTCTGGTCTTCCCAATGGTGAGTTCGACTGCCTTCCAAGCGTTCCCGTGTGACGAGCCGTTTGACGACGACGACGGCGGCTCCTTCTTGCTAGCGGATTTCGCAATCGAGTGCGGCACGGAGGCGCACAACAAAGTGATGATGCTCGCTTGGATCGGCATCCTCCTGTACCCTGTCGGCATCTCGCTGCTCTACATTGTGCTCTTCCGCAAGGCCAACAGGGCAATCCTTGATGAGGAGCCAACGGCGCTCAGTCGATCGCTGGAGTTCCTGACACACGACTTTGAGAAGGGTTGGTTCGCATGGGAGCTATTTGAGGCTTGGAAAAAGTGCCTGTCGTCCTGTAACCTTTTGGCGCTGCCCACTCTCAGCTCATTTTGCATCCCTCTGGCTCGGCAGGCTCTTCCTCGTGGGCTTCTGCGCCCTCATCTTGCCTGGCCGCGTCCTGCAGCTTCTGATCGCTTTTGTCTTCTCCCTCCTGTGCATGCTGCTCACCGCCATTGCTTCGCCCTTCAAGAGTGATGTCGACGACTCTGTCGCCAAGGCCTTCGGCTTCGCGTTGGCGGCAGTTTTCTTCTTCGCTCTGATCATCAAGGTGAACGTACTGACCGAATCGATGCAAGAGTACCTGACAAAGCAGCTGCATACCAACTTCGTCTTAGAAAAGGGCATCGTATCAGCCGGTATGACGATTGCTGTGGCACTCGCGCTCGTGGTGACCGTCTTCGCGACACTGCAGCAGTTCGTGCACGCTGCACGGACCCCAATCATCAAGTTGAGGAGCACATTAAGCCGCCCGGCCCTCACTGTCAATCATGGCATCACGTGGCATCTCTTTCTGAGCCAGTGTGTCAGCGCGTCTCGAATCGCTGAGCTCGCCCCCCCCGCCTCACACGAACTCACGCGTACACGTGCTGGCTCATGCTCGCGCAGCGTCTGGAGCACAGGACAAGACCAGTGCGCCACGATCAAGCGCCAGCTATCACTGCTCCTTCCTGGTGTCTCAGTTTTCCTCGATGTGGACGATGCGGCTCAAACCACTGCCAGACCTGCACTCTCTATCCACTCTGCACAATCTCCGCTATCTCCAGGTGGATGACCTCAAGGCCGTCGATGCGTTGGAGGAGTACATTGACTGCTCTCAAGTCATTCAGATCTTTGTGTCCAAGGGGTATTTTGTATCCAAGAACTGTCTCAGAGAGGCGCGCACAGCAGTGGAAAAGTCGAAGCCACTCGTGCTCCTGCATGATCCCGATGGCTCGACGATTGACTCCATCAGAGAGAACGAGTGCCCCGCCACGCTGCAGAGCATCTTCAAAGACCGCGAGGTCATCGAGTGGCACCGCATCAAGGTGAGCAACGCCCGCGCCCCAACAACACGGGAGGATTGCCCTGAGCTGTTGTCTCCCCTTGTTCCGTAACTCACAGGACTTTCAGATCGTGTCGCTCAAGCTCCTCATCTCGGAACTCCTCCTAGCTTGCCCAGGCTACAATCAACAATATGAGGCTTCCTTCTATGTAGAGGGGGGCAACCTACAGGTAGACCAGCACCGCAAGAAGGAGAAGACCGTCTACCGGGACATCTTTGTGACAGGCGAGATCACAGAGGCGACGCTCCAGTTGACAGACGTGCGCATCTACGTGTCGCCTGAGAACCCCGGCGCTTGCGAGGTGGCGCAGGTCCTCCAGAAGGAGATCATGGGTCTGACACTGACCGCATCACGGCCTCCCACTGCCACGCACTTTCTGCTCTACCTAGCGCACGAGACCTTCGTGGGCGAAGCGGGGGAGCGCTTGGCAGAGGAGGTGCGGGCAATGATGCGCACCAAGCAGCCAATCGTGATGGTGCACGAGAACGACATGCAGAATGGCGGCTGCGAGTTTGCGCGCTTCTTTTCGACAACTCCACAGGACCTGATCGTCAACGGACTGTACAAGCCTCTCGCTGTTGCCCTTCATCCTGGCCACTTCCACCCAGTGTCAGTCGCGCTCGTTGCAAAAAAGCTCGGCGCCGTCTCTCGCTGGCAGCAATTCTGGCGCAGCAGCCGGAACCTCGGGAGTCGCGCCCAGTTGGAGATGCAGATTGTGGTCCCATCGAGCGAGACGTCATTGCCCACCTCGACAAAGTCAGCAATGGATGCCGATGTCCCATCCGCTGCAATCGCGCCAGAGCACGTATGAGAGAGGGTGTGAGACAACACATCACAACTCAGGACACAGAGACAAAAGAGCATATGAACTGAACGGATAGAAGTGAGCAGCAAATGAATTGTAATCACGGTCGGGGCGCAAACGGGAATCGTGTGTTTTTGTGGTGTGTGTGTGTGTGTGTGTTTGTTGTGCGCCTGTGTCCTGTTGATACACTTCAATTCCGGTGCATGTTTCCACTCTGCACATATGCACATGAACATGGACATGGACATGGGCATGGACATGGACATGGACATGGACATGGACATGGACATGGCATGTTTCCACTGCACATGACATGACATGCACATGCACATGCACATGCACATGTAACATACATGCACATGTTGCACATGCACATGTAACATACATGCACATGTCACATGTGCATGCACATGCACATGCACATGTGCATGTGCGTGTACATGTGCATGCCATGTCACATATGCATATACGCATATGTGCATGCATGTGCATGTGCATGTTGCATGTTGCATGTTGCATGTTGCATGTTGCATGTGCGTGTGCATGTGCATGTGCATGTTGCATGTGCATGTGCATGTGCATGTGCACATATGTATGTCACATATGTATGTCACATATGTATGTCACATATGTATGTCACATATGCATGTCACATATGCATATGCATATGTGCATCTGTCACATACGGGGTGCGTTCGCGCAGAACACATAGTTTCGGGGACCAGCTGGACAGCGCTGACGCTGGAAGTTGGCAAATCGCCGACCGCTGTACGGTGGCGAGCTCAGCTGCCC
>Ga0209302_10002518_pt1 | contig 10674 bp, 14 predicted proteins | sample ArcOceMetagenome_2_FD_187445 | JGI IMG/M metagenome (GOLD analysis project Ga0209302, IMG submission 187445) | Marine eukaryotic phytoplankton communities from Arctic Ocean - Arctic Ocean ARC135M Metagenome (SPAdes) (version 2) | ecosystem: Environmental > Aquatic > Marine > Oceanic | place... | reverse complement strand
CGCCACCGCCACCGCCACCGCCACCGCCACCGCCACCGCCACCGCCACCGCCACCGCCACCGCCACCGCCACCGCCACCATAACTCCGGTGCACTGCCAGGCTACCCTTCACCGCCACCTACATCGGATCGATGGTGCTCACGCTATACGCCGCACTAGTCGCGCAAAGTTACATGCTCGTGATTCTCTTCTCGGCCGTCCAGGTCTCCGCTCTCGCGTGGTACGTGATATCGTACGTGCCAGGCGGCGCGCCGGCTCTCAAATTCTTCGCTAAGGTGGCATCCAGAGGAGTGCGCTCCTGTTGCGGCGGCGAGGGCAAACAACTACTGCCGTTGTAGGTGTGGGAAGTTCGCCAGCGGAGACATCTTTGTTCTGCGCGCCTGAATTCAGTTCAGTTCCTCAAGAGATTTCGCACTGAGATTAATGGGCTTTAATACTGAGATTTAGGTGACTAAACTCAATCGGTCTTAAAATAAAAGTGTGCATCTCGGCGCCGAGCCGCCCGCGGTGCCTCACCAACACTCATTAATATCGAAAATGCCTCACCAACACTCACCTCGTCTGACGGTGCCCTTGCCAAGCTGCCAAGCCAACGCCAAGGTGCGTCGCCCGTGCATCTCTCATGCCGTCCGACGACATGCGAAATGCGTGGTCATGTCCACTCCCGAATGAGATCTTCGAGGTTGGGTCTCAAGGTCACGCCGAGGATGTTGCCGGACTGGGCGTGGCGATTGCCCTTGGCCAGCTACTTTCCGAGCCGCACACGCCGGCGCGGCATGCGAGCCAAATCCTAGACCCCCTCCCTCTGTGCCTCTCGCCGCATTTGACTCTTTGCGCTGCCCTCTTGGCAGGGCTGGCTCCCTGCCCTATTCAATGAGACGATCGTGTCGACCCAGCTCACAGGGCTCGGAGCACCTATGCCTTCGTTCCCATTCTTCGATCTACATCACGTCCTCGAGCGCCCTCCACCGAGGGTGACGCACCAGTTTGTCATGGTGCTAGTCGCTCGCCTCCACATGTCCGTCGCCGAGATCGTCATGGCGTATGCTTTGGTCAGACACACGACGCCGCGAAACCAGCACCACTCGCAACCCAGCACCCGCCACCCGCAGCCCGTACTCCTCACCTATACACCAGTCTCCACGCGATGATCAGGTGAAGCAAGCACGTGTCCTCAACCCAAGCCTGATACGTTGCTACTCGGTCCGCCCGATCTTCCTGGGGTGCTGCGTACTTGCGGTCAAGATGACGCGCGAGCATACCCTCTCGTTAATCTTCCTGCATAGCCTCCTGGAGGACGTGTTCAACTTACTCGACGTCGAACTGCTGATCTTAATCGAGCGCCAGCTCCTTGAGGTGCTAAGTTCGCAGCCTGCCCATAACCCACAGCCCCGCTCTCGCGCGTACTGCACCTTTGCCTCACTCACAGCCTGCCGCCCCACAATGCGATGCAGGTGCTAGAGTGGCGGCTGCCCGTGGGGGCAGTGTATCAAGCGTGTGCTGATCAGATGTTCCACGCGGCAGCAAACGCGCTCCTCGCACCGCCGATGCAAGCCCCACAGGTCCTCTCGGCGTGGCTACCGCCCGTCGGCACGGGATAGACTAGCTCACACCAGAGCGCATAGCCATAGGTCATGACTCATTGTGGATGTCATGAGTTCGGAGTACCCCCTGCAGACCTCGCTTTTTTTTTGCGGCGCACAAAACTGAGATAACCTAATACCTATAGCAATACACACTGATACACTCCACACACCGCATGCGCCCAAGACCCTGCACACACCACACACACGCATGAACACGCGCACACGGCGCGCGCCATCCTAAGAACGGGCCGCGGCGCCCGATCTGCGGTTCGTTACGAAGTCAGCTCGTGCTCGTGACAGCGTAGAGGCGTGGTGTCACCTCGCCGGAGCGTCAGTCACCTCGCCGGGCAGGTTCCCGTCCCACCCCTCATCCGATGACGCCCACCCACCTCCGTTGTTGGCCGCCTTCCGATCGGCCCAGTCCGAGTTCAAGCCCTCCGCAGCCTTCGCTTCGGCCGCCTCATCCACTCTCTTCTCGACCGCGCCGAAGCACGTGGTCGCGACCGACCAGTACTTTTCGCGGTTGTCGTACTGCTCCATCTCCATGCAGGGGTAGTGCCCCTGATGGATCGTGCAGCACGTCTTGAGGAAGCCGTCGCGCGTGCCGTCCGCAAGCTGCGAGAGGCTGTAGCCGAAGACGCCCGCCCACACGCAGGCGGCCGTGCCGAAGCCGACCACGGCGTCGGTGCCCGGCTTCTCGAGGTCGTTGACAATGTCGGGGCAGTCGCACGCCTCGTGGGTGGCGCAGAACTCGTAGTTCTTCAGGCTCGTGATCTGCAGCGGGCCGCGGCCACAGTAGGGCGGCGAGGTCGCGCACTCGAGCTCCTTCCAGATCGTGAGCTCCTTGCTCTCGATGGCCACGTTGCCCAGGAAGGCCGCCCATTCGCACGCGGTGGTGAGCGTGCCGCCCAGCTTGGTCGTCGCCGCCGCCGCGTACATCTCGGCGCGGCCGATGTCGAGCATGCTGAAGACGCACCTGAGCTGGTCCGCGGTGATCTCCTTCATCTCCGGGCAGTAGTTCGTCGTGTCGAGTGTCGGCAGCGCGGGGATCTCATTTCGGCTCGCCTGCTGCGCATCCTGCCCGGCGAGCACATCCGCCTCCGCTGCGGAAACCCCGCCGCGCACCTCAGCGTTGGTCTGGGCGGCGCCCTTCTCCCTCTCTTCCGTGGCGGCCGCCGCCTTGTCCAAGTTGTCGATCGCCTCATCGCCGCACTTGCAGCTCGCTTTCAGCGCGGCAGGGCAGCCCGTCTTGGTGGCGCAGGCGGTCTGGCACGCCCCGTTGGTCTTGTCGACCGTGATGCTCACGCACATGGGGAAGCCGTCGTCAAACGCTTGCTGCTCGGACATCTGCTGCGCGGGCTGAAGCGCCGCCTGCTGCTGCTGCTGCTGGTACTGCTGCTGCGTCTTCTGCGCGGGCGCAGGGAGCCCTAACACTGCCGCATCGGCGGCCTCCTGCATGGTCTTCCGTTGCCGCAGCATGTCCTCCTCCTGCTTGATGACCGCAGCTTTGGACGCCTTCATTTCCTCGGTGTCACCCCCCTCCTCCTCGCCGTCCTTTAACCTATCCTGCGCGGCCTGCTGCTCCGTCCACGTCGTGGTGAAATCGTGCCCTGCCGAGGCGAACTGGTCCTTGGCCTTCTGGTCGGCCTGCTGTTCCTCCTTGGTCATTTTCACGTCATCGGCACACTTACAAACGTCCGCCACGTCCGGCGGGCACCCCTCGTCCGTCGCACAGTAAGAGGTGCACCATTCGTCGGTCGTTGCCCCACCAGAGCTCACGTATCTTTGGCAGCTCTCCCCCTCCTCCTCCTCCTCCTCCTCGTACTGCTCCCCGTCGGGGGACAGCTTCAACTCGGTGCCGCCGCACTTGCAAATCGTCGAGGAGCAGGTCTTGGTCTTGAGACCTTCGCGGTTGCATGACTGGTCACACCACTGATCGTTCGCAGCCGTCTGGTACGGCGGAACACTCACGCACACGATCATTGCCGCTTGTTGCTGCTGGGTCGCAACCGCGCGAAACGTGTCCTTCCACTGCGTTGGAGGCGCCGCACCCTCCGCGCCAGGGAATGGAATTTCCTGGACCAGGGGCGCACCGAAGGGCGCCAGCAGGGACAACATCGAGCCCCAAAAGAGAATTTCCTTTTTCGGCCGCGCGGGCGGGACGCGCCTAAAAATGCTCGCCGCTGCGGTGCTCTCCGCCGTCAGCGCGCCGGCCAGGCAGCAATCGCTGCAGCTGCAGACGCCGCCCATATCTTACACGGCGGCGGACCTCGTCCCGCCGTCCGTGGCGCTCAGGGCGTCACAGCAGAACACAGCCACCCCAGAAGCCATCCCAGATCCCCCGGCCAAGACGGCGGAGGAGACGGCGGCGGAGGCCTTGGCGCAGGAGAGAGACGCAGTGATTGCACAACGCGACGCCGACATCCGGGCTGGGGACGGGTCGGGGAGAAGTGATGCTGTGATCAGACAGGCGGAGCAGGTCGCCCAGCGCGACGCCGACATCCTGGCCGGGGATGGATCGGGGACCGTCGGGAGCACAGCGCAGGATGCCATCGACGCCAACGTCAAGATCCAGGCTGACCGCGCGAAAGCGGCCGCCCAGGCCGTACGCGACCTTGAGGACGCGGCAAAGCGCGCCGCCGAAGCTGCGCAGGCGGCTCTCACGCACCCAGGGGTGCCGGCTCCGAGTCCGGAGGCAGATGGGGCAGCTCCGCTGCCCGCATTCTCGTCCCCAAACGCTCCAATGACGGATGATGCTCTTCCGGTTCCAGTCCCCGTTCTCTCAGCCCCGGGGGCCCAAGCCCAAGCAAGTCCAGGTGCAGTGTTGGACTGGGCTTCCGGGCTTCCGCTCCCACCAAACCCCGGCGGCCTGGTCGACCCAGCCAACCCAGCTGCCCCAGCCGCCGCGGTCGGGGCCAACGGAGAGAAGATCGATTGGGCGTCGGGGCTACCGGTGCCGGTGCCGGCGAAGCAGGACCAGAATCTCGACTGCTTGAGCATCCAAGCGGGCATCCCCGACATGTGGTGCGCCACCAGGTGTGTTGCGAATGGGGACTGCCCGCCCGAGATGTGCAAGTGCGGCGAGGGCGCACGGCAGCAGGGCGACGAGGCCAGGGCGGTGGCAGCCAAGGACTGGGAGGATGCAGAGAACAAGCGCCGCAGAGACGCGGAGCAAAAGATTGACGACCCCAGCAAGAAGTACACCGACGAGCCGTGGAAGGTGGACGAGCAGGCGGCGCAGGCCATGGACAACTGGAAGGAGGCGGAGGCGAGGGTCAAGAGCGCGGCGGCGGGCACGGCCTATCCGGACGGGCTGCCGCCCGCGCCCGAGGAGACCAAGGAGAAGGAGGACGAGTCCTTCGAGAATGCGGAGGACATCCCCATGGACAAGTCCTGCGTGAGCGTGGGGCAGTACAAGTCGAACGCCAACGACTACTACTGCGCGACCTCGTGCGCGCCGGGATCGAGGCAGCCTTGCTCAGAGACCATCTGCAAGTGCGGCGACGGGGCGAGCGCAAGGAGGCGGTAGCGGCAGGCTAGCCTCCGTTCATGGCGTCCATGCAGATCGATTCTCTGGTGTTAGCGTTAGGCAGCCCAGGACGCAAATTTTGTGTACACACTAAAACATACATGCATATGCATGCACATGCACACGTCGCTGTCCCGCGGCCGCGGGCCGGCCACTTTTTCCCGCGGTGCGCTTTTCACGAGCGACAAGCGTGAGGGTACGGTATTTAGGGGGATTCGCGGGCGGGCCGGCGGGGCGGGGCGCTATCCGCTAACTAAGGGGTTGCCGTTGCACGTGGAGGGGGCGCGGGGCACGTGTGGACGTGTGCGACGTGGCCGCGCGCCTTTGGCTTTGCCTTTTGGCGCCTAAGCTGTGGCGGCGCATACTCCATAAAGCGTACCACACGGCGCGGCGCGTACGCGGCGCGGCGGCCGCGCCGGCCGGGCTACGCGCGCCCGTGGACCCCCCGTGGACCCCGCCGCGCACCCCGCGCTCCCCGGTCCCCGCGCCGGCCGGCGCGAGAGACCGGTCACCGGAGACGGGTTTTTTTATACCACCCGACCGTGACGATTTTTCACTGTCGCCGCGGGGCCTCTAGGGTGCGGCGCACATTACGGCTGCACACATTATACCGCTGCACAAATTGTATACCTTGTTCCAGGCTACCGCGTGTCCGCCTCCTCACCTACCTCCTGCGGCTCCTCGCCGCCGCCGCCGCCGCCGCCGCCGCCGCCGCCGCCGCCGCCGCCGCCGCCGCCGCCGCCACTGGGAGACTCTATTATGAGGGTCACCGGTCCGTCGTTGACGAGCTGCACGTCCATCATCGCGCCGAAGACGCCGTCCTTGACCTTGGCCGCATCGCCGTGCGCCTGATCGATCGATCGCGGAATGTGTAGCGAGCGAGACGAACGCGTGGTTCCTTCTTTCTCTCTATCTACCTATCTATCTGTGCGCCTGCGCGACCATGGCCTTGAAGGCGCCGTACGCCTCGAGCGCCTCCGCGGTCTTCATGCTGTGCTTGAAGTCGGGCACGTGCTTCTTATTGCTTACGTCGCCGTACAGCGTGAACTGGCTGACCTGTGTCGAGAACAAGCCCGGTATGGCCGGCGAGAGCCGCCCAGGCGGCCGATCGGCCGAGGCTGACCGGAGCCCGGGGAAGCCTGAGGCGTGGTGTGATCTGGCGCTGAGAGCAGCCTCCGGAGAGCCAGCTGGCCGGGCGCGGAGCCAGCTTCTTTTGACGTAGTGGCTCGCGAGCAGCAGCTCGTAATCGAGCTGCCGCGCCGCCTTGCGCCAGCCCTTGCCCTCCTCGTTCTCCCAAAGCTTCGCTGCGCACAGCTTCTTCGCGCAGTACTCCAAGTCAGCAGTCGTGTCGCCCTCCCGAAGCCCCACCAGCGCCAGCGCGCCCCGGCCAATGCTACTTACGACAGCGTCTTCGACCGTCACGGAGGCAGACTTGACGCGTTGCAGCACGATCCGCATGGCTAAGACTAGGTCGAGACTGAGTAGCAGCACGGTAAGTCGCAATGTCCGAGCGAGCCAGTTCTGGCGCATGCACGTTTTGCTCGCCGACTTGCGCGCGCAAGTTCGCATGTTATATGTGGGAAGGCTACAGACGGCACACGGGACCAGAGCGCAGCATATGATAGATAGATACATAGATAGATAGAGAAACGCGCGGGAAGGCTACGCCGTGGGACACGGCACACGCTTCCGGAGGATAAGACAAGATAGAGAGATAGACCCACGAGGGATGCGTGCGCGCTCGAAGCCGGCAGGGTTCAGTAACTCAGGTGAGTAAGCAATGCGCTCACTCGGTAGGGTCAGCCGCCCACCCGGGCGGAACTAGTTGCTAAAGTGGGGTACTTTGGGGTCAAATCGACTAAAGTGCAACAGTTGCAGATGGGCACAAAACCTGCTAAAGTCGGTCGCCTTGGCCCCCGGTGTGCTAAAGTGCGGCGCGGCCCCCACCCCGCACCGACTTGGACGGGCCACGGGCGCCTCCGCAAAAAGGTCTTCGATCCACGCCGCGAGCAAAGTTGCTAAAGTCGGCGCCGCGGGCGGACCAAAGTTGCTAAAGTGGGGCCGTCTCCGGGCGAGGCAGGGTCAAATCTGCTAAAGTCCGACCGCAGGCGGCATCTCACAAAAAGGTCTTCGCTCCACAAAAAAAGGTCTTCGCTCCGCGGGCGGATCCCGACGGTGTCATTGGTCCGATGGCTGCACCAAAGCAAGCGGGCAACGGGCAGCAGCTTAGCCTCTGCACAGCCGAGCACGCAACTGCGGACGTACTTGTACCCGTAGTGATCATAAGACAAGCTGTCGCCAATAAAGCGCACGATACGGCGTCGACCGTGGGATTGGAGCGTGTGGCGCAGGTCGGAAGTGCTGGGCAGCTCGCAGCCCACCGGCATCCACTCCATTGACGGGGCTTCCTACGGCATGCTAAAGCACGGCCGCTGGACCACAGCATACATACCGCTCAGCCTGCTGGGATGGAGACACAGACCACATGCCAGCGCTGAGAGACGACGAGGCACCGCATTGTGGCAGGTCACGCATTTTGGCCTACCACAATGCAATCGTACTGATGGCGATTGTTGTCTGCATTGTTGGCCAGCGTTGTCTTGGCGTGCGTTGTCTGCATTGTTTAGCGTTGTCTTGGCTTCGCTGCATTGTAGTTGGCAGCGTTGTCTTCCGTGCTCGATGGTTGCCTTTGTGCTCTCTCGAAAAGCGCTGATAGTGCTCGCCATACTCATCACGTCCGCTGCTACTGGGAGTAGGGCCCTACCGCCCACCACACAGCATGGCTATCCGCGGCGTGCCGTGCTGACTGCCGTCTCCTCGGCGCCGTTCGCTCTGGCCTTGGTGCCATGCCCCGCAGCTGCCAAGCTACTCAACCCTGCCGTGACATGGACTCAGCAGGAGCAGCTCATGCGCACGCACGCCGCCCGGTTCGAGCAGAGCACGCCGGTGGCCGTCAGGACCACGTCGATTGCACGCCGGCGCCTGCGCGAGCTAGTAGCGACCGTCGACTTACCGGCGCCCACCGCTGTTGACACTCGCCCTCCCATGCTGCAGCCGTGCCGTGCGTACGGGCTGAGCGCACCAGCCTCCGTGCCTGAGGCGCTGGGTAGCTCGTGCGGGCTTGAGGCACTGTGTACGTGCGTGCCACGCTAGGTGGCCCCAGCCCCCCACTCTCCTTGGCCTGGGCCCCACAGGCCAACACTCGCGTGGCGGTCTACCCGGTCGAGGTGGTGGCCGACGCGGAGGAACACGACGACACGTACGCGGTGGCAGTCTACCGGTCTGAGGGGCCGCGCGGCAAGCGCGAGGCGGTGACGGGCGTCACAGGCATCCCGACCGAAGCCAGCCTCGCACGCGCGTTCGCAAGCTGGTCTGGAGAACGGCGGCCTGGCCTCTCTCTCCCTACTCACTCGGTGGCGGCCGCACCCCAAGAGCCCAGCCGGTTTCCTCGGCCGCACCCCAAGAGCCCAGCCGGTTTCCTCGGCCGCGCCCCGAGTGCCCAGCCGGTTTCGTCGAAGGAGCTAGCTGTAGCAGACTCCCAGTGGTTCCGGGAGGCTAGGGTAGGGTTAGGGTTAGCGTGCGCCTGGCTAACGAGAGGCTAACTAGAGGTCGGCCTCTAGGGAGGAGCAGGCGCACGCTGGCTCCTTCGAGGAACCGGCTGGGCTCTTGGGGTGCGGCTAGCCAGCGTGCGCCTGCTCCTCCCTGGAGGCCGACCTCGGCCGCACAGAAGCCCGAGGGAGCACCGTGCAGCCCGTCTCATGAGCAGTAGTAAGTAGTACGTAGTAAGTAGTAAGTAGCAGGATAGTACGTCTCATGAGCAGCCGGGCGCAGCTGGGATTAAGCTGGGATCCGCACAGACGGTGGCGCTTCCCGCGTTCAACGTACAGGTACGTCGGTGGCCTGCCCACGCTCGCAATGTACGCGAACGAGCCCGAAGAGGGAGGCGCGCCCAACTGTCTCTTCGATTTCCCGACGGTGGGCGGGCGGGCGCGTGTCGGCGACGTGCGGTGCGGCTACCTGCGGACAGTCACCGACGTGCGGCGCGGCGCGGCGCTGACATGGTGCTACGGGCCGAGCGATGTGGAGAGGGGATACCCGACCGCGTGTGCGGCTAGTTAGTGTAAGGCTACTGCAACGACGTAAGTGTGTATAAGGTGGCCCACTGCTCCGAGTCGCGAGATGTCTACGAGCTGCCGCGGCCCGGGCCCCGGCGCCCCGGCGCTCCAGAGACCCCAGACCACGAATTTGGCCGCGAGTGCTGTGCGCTCACACTCAAAAGTTGGATGTCGAGCTCGAGTGCTCCGGCGGTGGGAGCCGCAACCGTGACGTCATCTTCACACAGATGAAGGCCCTTGATTTATCTTATCTATCTCTTGAGAGGTCACTCGCCCCGTGAGTTCCACCCGCGGACGCTTCGGTGAAAATACTGAATTGCGCGCGATGGCGGCGTCGCTCCGGACGCTGGCGCTCTCAGCACGCATGCTGCGGCAGACGCCTCGCCTGCTAAGGCGAGCAGAGCTGTGCACGAGACCCGGGTTCAGTAGGTACGAGTCTGGCCTGCAGTTTCGCGACACGCACGCGCCCGAGTCGGGCCGCATCGCAGAGGACGGCGACTTACTGTCGCTGCACTACAGCGGGTGGCTGGAAGACGGCACGCTGTTCGACACGTCGCTGGACGATAGCTTGATGGGCAACCAGCCCGAGTTCGAGGGCATCCCGTCAGAGGCGTTGCTTGGCTGGGACCGAGGGCACCCGCTGCAGTTCACGCTCAGCAACCAGGAGGTGCGCTCTGCGCGCGCGCTGCACGCGCTGCACCGCGTCGCACGCGCTACACCGCTCTCAGCACCGCGCTCGGCACCGCGCTCGGCACCGCGCTCTGCGTGGCGCTCCACACCGCCGCCGCTCCATCTCCACACCACGTCCGCACCACCACCCCTGCACCGCCTCCGCAGGTCATCCCCGGCTGGGAGGAGGGCGTGCACGGCATGCGCGTCGGTGGTAGGCGCGAGCTCATCGTTCCGCCTGAGCTCGGTTACGGCGAGGCGGGCGGCGGCGAGAAGATCCCGCCCAACGCTGTGCTCCGCTTCGAGATTGAGCTGCTCGACGCGCGAGACGGCGCTGGCCTGCTCGGTCGGCTCATGGCGCGCTTCAACAAGTTCACTGGCTCTAGTTCACCGCTGCCGCCGCGCAGCTCGGCCAACTTCAAGCCTGAGGACGAGCACCTACCGCTCAAGAAGTGACAATGCCGCCCCTCCCCCATCCCGTGTGGGCGGGGGTGGGTAGTGGTAGCTTCTAGGCGCGTGGAGTGGACATCCGCTGGAGTAGCCTGGCCAGTGCCTTGTGGGATAAAGTAATACACCTGGATAAGCACATCGCAGGGCGGCGTTTGGTGACGGCTAGTTGTATGCTCCGCGAGACGACCCGAAAGGTCGTCCGCGGCTGTATAGTCCGCGCGCGCGTGTTCGCTCTATAACTCCATCTACTTTATAAAAGGTCATCGGCACCTTGCTTCCAGGGGGGGGCGCCACTCTAAGGACACCCCCCCCCCCCCCCCCCCCC
>Ga0209302_10002515_pt1 | contig 10676 bp, 11 predicted proteins | sample ArcOceMetagenome_2_FD_187445 | JGI IMG/M metagenome (GOLD analysis project Ga0209302, IMG submission 187445) | Marine eukaryotic phytoplankton communities from Arctic Ocean - Arctic Ocean ARC135M Metagenome (SPAdes) (version 2) | ecosystem: Environmental > Aquatic > Marine > Oceanic | place... | reverse complement strand
GCTTGTGCGCAGCACCTGCAGGTCGCACTCGAACGAGAGCCCCTGGTCGAGCGCGTCCATGACCGCCGCCATCGTCTGCTCGGGGCGCACGTGCGATGCGCCGCGGTGCCCCACGAATTTCATGGGAGTACTGCGTGTAGCACAGAGGGCCATGCCGCGGCTCCGCGCAAGAGCCTGCGTGCGGTAGGCAGTGGGCGGCAGGCGCAGCGCATCGCCACATGCTACGAACGAGGCGAGCAGCAGGCGTCTCGTCGTTGTCCGCATGGAGACCGGTCGGTGTCGCCGCCGGGGCCGCGCGCGCCCGAATCAAGGGGAGGCGCAGAAACGAGACTACAAGATAAGATAAGATATCTTATGGCCCCCCGTTCCCCTGCCTGACGGTGGTCGGGCGGGAACGGGGGGCCGGGACTTTGTCTACGCAGATAGTAGTAAGAGCGCGAGAGTAAAGTGAAGCCCACCATAGAGGCGCCTTTCCAATAGGACCGAAAATGACAGTAGCTCATCGAAGCTTTTGAAGCTTTTCGAAGCTCTTCTGACTGCGTTGACCTGATTTGTTCCTATGTGAATTCCGCAGCCGGGTGGCCTCAATGCATTGGCCAGAAAAAAAGGCCGACTCAAGTCGAGGCGGCGTGAGCGCTCATCGCGAGGGTGAACGCCGCCGACTCGAATCGGCGCGACGAGCTGTGGTATGCATCGGAATCCGATGCCTTTATTTTCCCCTGGTCCCGGGACCGGTTGGACACTGGACAGCGAGCGTCCCGCGCAGCCCGCGCGGCGCTGGGTGAAGGGCAAGCCCCTTGCACACCTGAATATAACATGCAGCTGATAACATGGCGTCCGTCACGCGCAGAGATGGGCACTGGAGATGGGCACCAAGCTGGGCTGGGTGATCAACTGGTGGCTGGTGGGCTAGAGGGAGCTGAGCGTGCCTGGCATGCAGCATGTGATGTGCTTTGCAGCATGCAGCATGCAGCATGCAGCATGCAGCATGCAGCATGCAGCATGCGGCTAGCCCCGCAGCCTCAGGCGCGCAGAGAATGTGCACTGCCTCTACACTGCCTCTGGACTTTCGCTGTATTTCTCTCGTCGGCACAGACAGCTCGCTGACATCTCACTGGCCGACCTGTCTAGCGGCTAAGGGGCAGGGTTGTGCTTACGCCGCATTTACTTTAACCCCCCCTCTTCCCTCCCGCGCCGCTTTATAGCGGTGCCGAAGATTTTTGTTTTTTTGTTTTGCAAGTGTGTTTTTTGAAAGGAAAAACCTTGCCTTGGGGGACACCCTGGAGCCTGGACATTAGTGTTTCGCGAGGCGGGACCCCCCCCCCCCCCCCCGAGATACTCTCTTATCCCCCCCCGCACAAGCGTTTCGCCAGGCGGGACGAAAATTATTTGGTGAACCTGTATGCCTATTAGTTGGTGAACCTGTATGCCTATTAGTTGGACCAACCTTAAACGATATTCACCAGATATTCATTAGTTGGTGAACCTGTATGCCCCCCAGGCGCTGAGCCCGGAAAAGACGGGAAAACGAGAAAACGAGGAAGGACACATGATGCTCCAGCACCAACTCCCACATGCCGGACCGCCGGGACAGGGCGACGGAGGGGTTACGCCGGTGAACCTCTCGCCGCGGGCATGGGCATCGATTCGAACCAGTTTCTCTCCACCTATCCTGTTCGCAACTCATACTCACTCTCACTCGCCCCACAGGAGGGCACCGTTGAAACGCCGACGGGGCGCGGTCGCGCCTCGAACTGCATAATCGGTTCAACCGCCCCATCTTCGTCGCCCGCCACATCCCCCTCCCCATGCGCCTCCGAGCAGCAGCTCTCCCCATCTGCGAAACTGCCCGAAGACGAGGTGGCAGTGGGCTGCGACAACGACTGGGACGACGACGACGACGACGACGACGACGACGAGCTCATCATCTTGCCCAAGGATAAAAGCAGTAAGGTTAGTGCGTTAGGGTTGGAGAGACCGGGAGATGGCTGAGGAGACGGCGAGGCCTGTCTCGTGCCGGGAACGGCCCCCGCGGCCCTCCCACCCTTGTCTCCTTGTCTTGCGCAGACTTGGTGCCTGTGTTGCCTTAGACCTCACGACATGATGACGTGCATGAAGGCCAGGCGCAACTGGCATCCAATGCTACTCTCATGGAACTCGGAGAAAGACTTACCTGCCATACAGGCTGCTTTGGCGGTGGAATGGGAGAAGAAGCTGAGCGACTATAGGGAAGCGAGGACAGCCAAGTGGAGGGAAGAGGTCAAAGCGCGCGGGTCGTTCTGTTGAGTCGCGGCTTGCGCGCTTGCGGTGTACATGGCGCTGAGCACGGGGCCACGTCCTGGATGCCCAGTCCATCCGCCCTGCGCATTCACTTGTTCATGTCGTATCCTCTACTCGTATACACACCGTTGACATGGCACATACGCTGTTTAACATGACGTGCCATTTAACATGCTGTTGACATGAACGCACGTCGTGGTTTTATAACCGTATCGACATACGATACCCCTCGTACGCCTATGCGCACGGCCACGGGCACGCAACACGGTCGCACACGCTCTCCGTCCCAGCAGTCTCTAATGTCTATCTGCGCTCTACCGTCCTCCACTACGGTACCCCTCTTAACCGTCTACGGCTTTATACTCCCGTGATTATCACCCGTCCTCAGCCCTTGGACTAAGGCGGAGCCGAGGGAGGGAGATAATCAGGGGCGTATGCGCTCTATGCACTATGCGCACGCGCGCCCCCGGGCGCCGGGGGCTTTCTCTCTCTCTGCGTATGTACGAGTGCTACGCGATTCAATCTGATTCAGCGGCCGCGAGCTGCTATCTCCGACTCCGTGTACATGTGAAACCACTATTCTGTCTGTCTGTCAGAAACCAGGTAACGGGCACGATTTTCAAACCTTTAAAAACACGAGGATACACACGATTAGCATCTATACAGCACGCGATGGCTCTTTAATGGTCTTAAGCCCGTTCTTCTCGTAGGCCCCGTGGTGCGCGCCCGTTTGCACTCCATCGCCCTCGCCAGCCGCCGTCCAACTCTCCGCCGCGTCCTTGTTCTGCTGCCTCGTGACCTTCTTCGACTCGTTGTGGCAGAGCTCGAATTCTTTCAGGTCCTGGTAAGGGTGGAAGCTGACGCTGTCGAACTCGCAGCCCGCTTTGAAGGAGCTCGTGCAGGCTGGGTCCATGACCATGCCCTTGGAGACGGCCGCGTCAGAGGAGACCTGCCAGTCGTCCGAAGCGCACTCGTGCATGAAGTGGTCCTCGCCGTGGTCGAGCGGCACGGTGGCCTCGCATCCGTCCATGGCGAGCTGGTACGCGCGCGCCGCCGCCACGTTGATCACCTCCAGCGCCCCGAAGGTCAGCGAGGCGTCCGGGGTGTTCGCGGCGATTGGGACCATGCAGTTGGCCACCTTCATCGGGTCCGGGGTCGCGACGGGCAGCCAGTCCTTCAGGCGGTCCGGCAAGAACATCGTGTCCGCGTCGACCTTGACGATCCACTCGTGATTGAACAGGGTGCCCTTCTCGAAGAGGCTCCTCCACGCCGCCAAGAAGATGGGCGTGTTCGAGAAGAGCGCGATGCGCACATTGGCCTCGGCCGCTGTAGCCTCTGCAGCCGCCTTTTCAGCCGCGGCAGCCTCGGCAGCATCGCTCTCCGCCGCCGTCTCGTCTTCGAAGGTGCTCCCGCTCTCCGACGCCGCCGTTGCGCGTGCGGCCTCCGCGTCTTCGCCGCATACGCAGAGGTCCTCTGGGCACACGCTGGCGCCAGCGGCGGCAGCCGCGAGGGCCGGCGCACTGCCGCACGTGTTGGAACACCAGTCGTCAGTTACCGAGGTCGGGTCGAGGCTCACACAATCCATTGCGGGCGCCGCAACGCCGTCGGCCGTGGCCGCCTCTCCGTCCGCAGGGACACGCGCCGACTCCGTGGCTTGCGCCGACGCCGCTGCCGACGCTATCTTCTCCTCCGCCTTTGCTGCATCCATGTCGCTCGCTGCCGACGCTGTCGCAGCAGAGCTCTCAGCGTCGCTGGCCACGCCAGCCGCCTTCTCCGCATCATCCAAGGAATGCTCAGCCGACTGTGTGGCTGCACCCGCCGCCGCCCCAGCCGCTTTTTGCGCCTTCTCAATGTCATCCACATCCTTCGCAGCCGCCGCCCTGGCAGAGTCCGCAGCATCCTCGTTGGCCTTTGCCGCCTTGTCAATGTCCTTTTGCGCGTCCGCCACCGCCTTTGCTGATTCCGCTGCCGCTTCGTCCGCAGCCTTCTGATTCTCCTCCTGCGCCTTCTTGACCGTATCCAGGTCCTTCTCCGTCTGCTTCTTCGCATCCTCCTCAGCCTGTTTTATCTCCTCTTCCGCCTTCTTGATCTTCCGCTCTGCATCCGCCTGCTTTTCTGCCGGCGTTCGCTTGTCGTTTTTCCGCTCATTCTCCGGCGCTCCCCAGTCGTTCTCGGCCTGTGGGTCTTGCCACCGACCGTCGTTTCCCCAGTCGAGCTTCGTTCCCCAGTCGAGCTTCATCGACTGGGGGACGAGGCCCGACTGCCGGACGAGGGTCGACTGCCGGACCTGCGTCGTCTCCTTTTGTGCGACCCATGACCCAATTGCTTTGCTCTCGTCCAGAGGAGGCAACAAGGACATATTGAAGACGAGGGGTTTCGACGTGACTCCTGCTCCACCGTCGATCAGACATCCGTCCTCCATGCTGCCACCGTACTTGCAGCCCGGCTGCTCCGGATCGGAGGCGTCAAAGAGACTGAAGACGGCGTGGTCGTCGCAAGCAAAGACGCCGATGTGGTTCTTGAACATGTACCTCACAACGTCGTCCTCCACACCCACCTTGTAGACCATGAAGCAAAAGGTCGAGCCGTCGATCTGGTGGATGATTTCTTTCGGGCTCTTCTCCTTGGGTGGCTCAGCTGGCTCTCCCGTCAGAGGCTGTCCTGTAGGTAGCTCTCCCGTGCGGGGCTCCAATGCCTCTCTTACCACCGCCGGCTCCTCGAGCCCCTCCTGCAGTGTTTTCAGTGGCGGCTGAAACTGAGGCGGCGCCATCAAATTGCTGGCCTCTTGCGGCGCCGGCAGCGCGCTCGCGCCGCAAAGCAGCAGGAGCGCCATGTGCAGTCGCCACATTGCCTAAAGTGAGACCGCAAGGGCTGTAGCAAAAAGTTCTGGCGATTTTAATAACAAGCGAATACTCGCCGCCATTTTTTTATCCTGGCGAAGCGTCCGCCTTTCGTGAATGTTGCGCCGCGTGCATCAGAGGCACCTGCGTCGTGCCGAGGGTCACGCCATTGGAGTTGACAGCGTCGACTGCGACATGGTACTCCACGCCCCCCACCAGAGCACGGATGTCGGCGCTCGTCGCGCCGTAGACCTGGTAGCTGTGCGTGAGCGGCGCAAGCGCGTCGGCAGTTCCGCCGCCGCCGCCGCCGCCGCCGCTGCGGTGGGGCGCGACGCCGTACCTTACCACGTAGAACTCGGAGCCATCGGAGGCATCCCACGTCACCGTGGCGCGGCGCAGGTCGGCCGGGTCGCGCACTGCGCGCACGCTCGGTGTGGCCACCGGCTGGGGTGGCGCGCCGCCCTCAGGCCCCAGTCCGAAGATGCGCAGCCCGGAGAGTGAAAGGCGCGCGCCACCCGGCTGGTGCAGACCTGGGCACGGTTCAGGGTTCGGGTTCCGGTGCGGGTCAGGAAAAAGAGGCTCAGTAGTCAATCAGAAAGGGTTAGGGTTCGGCTGGTGCAGACCAGTGAGGCGCAGCGCGGCGGCGCGGCGCAGCGGTACAGCAAGCTCCACGTACTCGTGAGGTCTGTCGCGCGTGCTGGCGCTGAAGTTGAGCTCGGGCACAGGCAGCCAGCCGCCCTGGCCGCCGCCACTGCCGCCGCCGCCGCCGCCGCCGCCGTCGCCGCCGCCGCTGCCGCCGCCACCAGAGCTGCTGCCGGTGGCCTGCCGCCATTCAAGGAAGTACCGGTAGGCGTCCGAGGCCTTTGGCCGGCCTCCCAGGATGCTACAGCCCTCGTCTGCAAAGTTGATCTGCACGGCGTGCACAGTGTACGCGCCCCCCAGCTCGACAGCATACCACTCGCCCGCCGCAGCCGACTCGGCAGCCCACCACGAGCGGATGTCCTCGTCGGTGGCGGCCGAGGCGTTGACGCCGCCCGAGGAGGCCTCTGCGGGCTTGTTGAGCGAGAGGAGCATCCACGGCGGCAGCTGGGGACCGAGCGTCGCCAACTCGGCTAGGGAGCGGGGGGGCCTGCTCACTCCGGGGAGAGGCTGTGGGTAGTCGCCCAGGTAGGTCTCGGCCACGAGGGTGCCTGGTTAGGGCTAGGGCTAGGGCTAGGGCTAGGGCTAGGGCTAGGGCTAGGGCTAGGGCTAGGGCTAGGGCTAGGGCTAGGGCTAGGGCTAGGGCTAGGGCTAGAGACAGAGTCCTGGCTAGGGTTGGGGTTGGAGTTAGAGTTAGGGTTAGGGGTAGGGGGGTTAGGGGTAGGGGTAGGGTTGGGGTTAGTCGGCCACGAGGGTGCCGCTGGCGGCGTCGTGCGTGAGCGGAAAGATTCCGAGTCGCCGCTCAAACATGTGTCGCACCTGGTTAGGGCTGGGGCTCAGGTTCGGGTTGGGGCTCGGGTTCGGGTTGGGGTTCGGGCTAGCGCGGCTCGAACACATGTGTCGCACCGAGATCGTGATCGTGCTCACGTGCCAGAGGTGACCACCGCCGCCGGGTTGCGTGTAGGTCGAGGAATGGCCGGCGCCGGCGGCGAAGCCGGTCGGCTTGTGAGAGAAGGGCGAGCTCGGCGCGAAGCGGAACGGGCCGGTCGGGGCGTCGGCTACGTAGAGGCCGTCAGCGTACGACTTGAACTGCGTCCCCGGCACCGCGTACTGCAGGTAGTACCTGGCTAGGCTCAGGGCTAGGCTCAGGGCTAGGGCTAGGGTTGGGCCTAGGGTTAAGGTTAGGGTTAGGGTTAGGGTTAGGGTTAGGGCTAGGCCTAGGGTTAGGCCTAGGGTTAGGCCTAGGGTTAGGCCTAGGGTTCCGGGTAGGGTCAGCTGGTGTACCTGCCGCCGAGCTTGGTCATCCACGCGCCCTCGACGTACGGCGTCTTGCCCGGCAGCTCGTTGTTATCGCCGCCTTGCTCAAAGCCGCGCACGCTGCTGTTGGGCCGCAGCGCCACCACGGGGGCGCCGTGCTCGCGCCACGTGCTCCTGTTGAGCTCTACTGCCGAGATGGGGCCGTCATCCGAGCAGCCTGAGTACATGAAGACGCGGCCGTCGTCGTCGACCAGCATGCCCGGGTCGGGGTAGGCGTTCAGATCAGCAACGCGCGTCCAGTTGCCCGTCTTCGGGTCCGCCGTACGGAAGATGGCCTTCGCATTGAAGGCGGTCCAGTACCAGAACCCGTCGCCGAGGACGACCACCATCGGCGCGTACGTCTCAATTGGCAGCCCGGTGGGCTCAACGAAGATCCACTCGCTCATATCCTCAGAGTGCCAGTAACCGCCGCTCTTCGAGGGGAATAGCCAGTAGGTACTGCCGTGCACGACCATTGTGGGGTCGGCGGCCTCCCGGTGCGACGGGTGGTCGAAGGAGAAGCGGTAGTCGATGTTGATCGGGTTGCAGAAGGTGCTGGCCGCTGCTGGCGCGGCCGCTCCGAGGAGCGTCAGCATTGTACGGAGGAAGTGAAGTGGGCTTGCGACTCCTAACGAGGCATGCCACAACACGGCGAGTCCGACAGCTGCATTGGATGTAACGTAACGGACAATTGACGTCCCTGGCTACTTGACGTCCTACCTGGCTACTTGACATGCGATGCGCCTTTGGCTTTGGGGTGGGTGGTAGCGCCCACGGGAGGGCCCTCGTGCGGACGCGAGACAGTGACCTCGAACGCCTGGCTGGCTGGCTGGCTCGCGACGCCGGTCGGGCGACGTTGAAGGGTGGCAGCCGTCGGGGCGGACTGCTCCTTGCCCGCTCGGGCAGCGAGAGTGCGACCTCGAACCTGGCGGTCTCCGCTGAGGCGCATCGCATGCGGCGGGAACCGATCGGACTGACGCCCGTGTCTGGGTGGTAGGTAGGTAGGTAGGCCCAGGCCGCGTCTGACTGAGCGTTGCTACTCCGCAATGCTGTCGAGTGGCGGCAGCGGCGGCATTGGCGCATTGGGTCTTATGTATCGGATCGGCACAGCCTTCGAACTGGCCAACAGGTGGCGCGAGCAGCGCCTTCTTCTGCAGCACCTGCTGACCTGTAACTGACCTGCTCCATACATACCAACATACGCACGGCGCGCACGGCGCGCCCTACGCCGTACTGCCGAAAATAGAGGATCCAAAACGGTAACTTGAGCTCCGGTCGAATGGCTCGGCGAGTTTTGAGTTCGATTAGTGATTCGGACTCCTGGCACCGCGTGCTATCTGATGATAGACAAAGCGGACCGAAACTCGCATTTTTTTCTCGATGTACTTTATATTGGGCCAGCGATCCATCAAACAGGCTTGAGACAGTTGGGAGTGCCCAATGCGCTCTGAGCTCAAACCTATCCGGCACCTGCGCTGCATCGCCCCGCCACCACCGCCGCCCTCGCCACCACGTCAAAACGTCTCCCTGTGGCCCTAACGCCAACCCTAACCCTAGCCCTAACCCTAATCAGGCGCGCGCCGTCGGCCTGCCGCCGGACGCGCTGGAGGCGGCGGCTGCGCAGCTCGAGCGAGGCGAGGCCGTGGTGGCCGAGGCGCGGCGGAGCGAGGCGGTGCGCCGCGTGGCCCTAGCCCTAGCCCTAGCCCTAGCCCTAGCCCTAGCCCTAGCCCTAGCTAGCCCTAGCCCTAGCCCTCGCCCTCTAACCCTAACCCACAGGTGCGCCACGTGGCCCTGTCCCTACCCTTGCCCCTACCCCTACTCCTACGAACCCCTCTAACGCTAGCCCGAGCTCTACCCCTAGCTCTAACCCCAGCCCTACCTAGCTCTACACCTCTAAGCATGACCCTACCCCTAGCCCACTCCCTGCGCCTGGCCCTCAGCCTGCACACAGCACTCATCCCTTTGCGTATCGTTTTCTGGCAGGTCTCAACGAGAGCTTTCCAACGAGATGCGGTAGGTCGTGTGGTATGCAGACTTTGCTTCAAAATGGCCTCAAAATCGTAAAACCATCTCTCGGGGCTGCGCGCCGCCCCGGACCCGCTGCGCCCCCGGGCCCCCGGGCCAGGTACGGTGTGTGCCCAGGGTGCCGCCGTGCGTATGTATGGCACCTGCTGCTGCGCTTGCATCTCCGCGTGATATCTTACCGACCGGTCCACGAGAAGGTAGTCCGCCGGGGCGCCCACTCCGGAGCCATACTCGTACAGGCACATCGAGGAGTGATCTGACACCTGTCCCTGCCCTCGACGACTGGTTTTGAGCGGTTTCTGCCTACTTTTTGCGATGAGAATCGGCGAACCAGGCGCGCGATGAATCTGCCTTTGCATTATACCCGATTACCGCATTCAGTGGCGACAGCGTTCGTCGCCCTGTGGGCTCTCCTCTGTCCCCGTGCGCGTGGCGATATGCAGCAAGGGCGTTTCGTATTCGTTGCGCGCGTCTCGGTTGAAGTCGAGCAAATCTTTTCATTTGACGGACGCACGGGTGCCGGCAGGAGACTGAGCGGTGCTCTACTACCGTCTACCCCTTAAGCGGTGTCGTTCAGGTGTCGTTCGTGTGGTCGCCCTCGCCGGCCAGATATACTTTTCCGTACTGCGCGCGGGCATCCTGCCATCCACAAAATCAAAAAAAGCCACCAGAGAGGCTAGCGTGACGGCTGCGAGTGCTCCTAGCCGCTTATTCGTTATTGAACGCACGCAGAACGGCCTCGCCGAACGGTAAACAGCGGACACCTCTCCAGTCCCTACTTCTTCTTGGCACCGTCAAGCGGCGGCGGCGCGGGTCCCCTGAGCCTGAGCAGCTGCCGCGTGCAGCCAAAGCCACCGAGGGCCACAAGACCCGCCCAGCGGCACGCAGCGGTGACTCCCAGCCCGAGGCTGGCCCGCGCGATGTAGAGCGCGCCGAGGGTCTCCACCAGCCGCTCCACAATCAGCAGAAGTACGGCGGTACCGTACGGGACACTGCCATTAGGTACCGCCACCCACGCGCACCACACCAGCGCTAGCACGCCGATGATTGCATGCGGCTGCGAGAGCAGCAGCCAGGCGAGGCGCGCGTCCAAGGCCGGTGCGGGCAGCCGGATGAGCGATAGGTCAGGCATGCCCACGCCAGAGGCACGGCTCCCGCCCGTGATGAGGTAGGGCCTAGGGTCGCCGCCGGCCGCGTCGGAGTTGGGGCCAGAGCGATGGTAGCCGTGCGCCAGCGACAGCATCCGCGGCCCCGTCAGGGATACTGGCTGCCCGTTGTGTGTGCACGTCGCCTCGAGCATGCCGCAGCGGTTGCTCGGATGGTCGTAGTCCTCGACGCCAAAGACACCGGTGATGCGCGGGTCCTCCACCTCCAGTGTGCCGAGCGCGTGCCAGCAGGCGGCCAGCAGGGAGGCGTAATGTGTCACGGTGAGCTTATCCAGCGTCATGAGGCACGGACGGCTTACGAACGGCAAGGGCCCAAGCAAGCACACACCCTGCCTCGCTCGGGCCGATTCGCAAGTTCGCATGGTATAATATGCGGGGGCTAACACACTGAACACAGAGAGATAAGATCTGACACAGGGGGGAGATAGAT
>Ga0209302_10002514_pt1 | contig 10677 bp, 11 predicted proteins | sample ArcOceMetagenome_2_FD_187445 | JGI IMG/M metagenome (GOLD analysis project Ga0209302, IMG submission 187445) | Marine eukaryotic phytoplankton communities from Arctic Ocean - Arctic Ocean ARC135M Metagenome (SPAdes) (version 2) | ecosystem: Environmental > Aquatic > Marine > Oceanic | place... | reverse complement strand
GATAATAGGGAATACTTTCTAAGGAATAAAGTCGCATCTATCTATACTACTATTAAATTAGTATTAGCAAAAAAATTGAAGCAATGTATTTTATTCCTATTTTTAATATCAATACTTATACCGGTATTTTAATACTTTATTCCACATATCTAGCTAGCAAATGACGACAACAATGAACAACGAACCTGTTATTTTCCGATTCAAGTTTTCGGATGAATTTACAAGTCAATTAATTCCCTTTGCGAAACTCCATCAATACGATGATAGACATATGTACAAGGAAGAATGGACACGATGGGTCACTAATAATGATGAATTGATTGATGGTGAAAATAGAAGACTAAAGAGTTTAGGTTATGATGGTGATATTTATAGCAAAATGTATAAAAGCGGTCGATATTATTTTCGCAACAAGACTGAACATGCCACAAAAACACGACGTAAGTATATCTCTTTAGAGCACGAAATCCTTACAGCTATGGATGAGCATATCGCTATTAATTATCATATGCCACATTTTAAACCTGCTACGGCTTACGAACAGTTTTGTATTGAATACAAAGAGACAATTTGTAGTGAAGTTGAAAGAATTGGAGAAGAAAATCATGACGGAATGGCAAAAGATGATATCCTGTCAAAAATGAAAAAAACTTATAAGAATCGTTATTATCTATTTAAGCAAAACCAAGTAGCTCGACGCGATGATAATGATAATGATAATGATAATAATGAATAAATAAGGAAAATAATAAATGAATAAAATGAGGAAAAATGAATATTATTCATTCGCATTACATAATAATATAGTAATTATGACATTGTTTTTAGAGAACTCTTTTTCTCTCGGTAATTATATTTCCATTTCAAATCGTATTAAGAAATTCCCTTTTACTATCATTCATTTTTTACCCATAAGTCGTTTTAGAAATTTAGACGAACATTATAAAATATTACCCATATCTAAATCTAATTTGATACAGAGAGAGATTAAACATAAACTTGTCTATTTCCAAAAGGAAGAACAGGAATATTCTTGCGATTATGAGAGAAATAAACATAATCCATCCATGCTATTTAAGAAATCCGATTTTGCAAAGTGTATTTATCATGTTTTTTATTCTTGCTCAGTTCTTCATGCGAACAAAATATCATTTACTTTGAACGAATGTCCATTTGTTTCCTCTGATAGAGGTGGTGGTGTTGGCGTTAGCGTTAGCGGAGGTCTTCCTTTATTGTATGATTTCTCTCAATCCTTTTATTTTCCTATTATTCAATCTTCTACTTTCAAATTGTATTTCCCTGAATCTCTCTTACAAAATCAATATATAGCATTTGACCAATTTCTACTAGTCTATTTAGTTCATCATCCAACTACTTGTTGGACTACCGAAGATACCGATTCTATAATAGAATTATTTTCAACCAGTAGAGAGAATATAGAAATAAATACAATCAAAGATAATATGGACTATTTTCATCAATATCATTCCGACCAAATAATCCAATATTTATTACAATTCAAATATACCTGGAGTTATTATTCACTATGTTACTTTTTTATTGTGAATTATTCGGATTTATTACATCATTTCTCTCTGTATGATTTGTTTTATTCTTATATTCATTCTTCTAGTAAAGATAGAAGTGGTAATATTGTTTCTATCATTCATAGCTCTTTATTTTCAACATGATCAGTTTGTTATTACAACTAATAAATTACAGAATTAAGTAATTTATTAATTAATGGATTTGTTATCGATTTAATGATTTAACGTTTTTTACCAGATTTACCCTTTCTTCCTCCTTTCTTTCCTCTCTTGGCAGTCTTTCTCTTGCGTGTCTTTCCAGCACTAGCAGAAGACTTGCCAGACTTTTTGTAAGTCTTGGCAGCAGCCTTTAAAACATCCTTCAACATAACCTTACCTCCCTTGGCTTTCATCTCAGTCATTGTCTTCTTAACGTGTTCTCTCCAAGCATTTGCCATAATATATATTTAGTCTATATAATAAAAAATTGAATTTTAGTAAATACGGTAACATACATTATTCTATTAATCAACGTATTGTAAAACGTATTATACCCAAATTTGTTAATTATGTCTAAAGTTATTTTAACGCGATATCTTTATTTATTTGATGAGGTTGGATTAATGTTCATAACATCTCTTCTCAAAAACCAGTCATTGGATGAATGCAACTTTTGGATATCCGAACTCTATTTATCCGGATTTGTAGAACAAAGTTGGGATTTACTATGGTTCGCATATTACGATTTCTATTATATAATCAATCCTCATTTTCAACAATTTATACATAAAAAATCACTAAATGGTGATTTAAAGAGCATATTAACGATTGTAAAAAACTTGTTTAAAATGAAGCCGTCGTCTGAAGTATTTATGACTAGACAATATAATAATTGTATCAAAGATATTACTCATATATTCAAAGGAAAAAAACCGAATTGGTTAATGGCGTTACCTGTTAAATATCACGGACTATTTCGATTTATTGATAAAAAGTTATATCAGTTCGCAGTTTCTTCTTTACCTGATATTGTTGATACCGATATTTTCAAAGCTATACAAATCTACTTTCAGTTGTCAGATGAACAAACAATGTCTTTTCAAAATGAATTTTCTCAGCTATCGGCAGACCAAGACCAAGACCAAAACCAAGACCAAAACCAAGACCAAAACAACGAAGTTCCCCTTCAGCCGTCGGCAGACAACGAAGTTCCGCCGTCGGCAGACACGGCAGACCAAGACCAATATAAAAACGCGATTCACAAACTATGGGCTATTATTTGCTTACTGATATTCAATCGTGATTATTTATCTAGCAAAAAGAAAATTTATATTGCTTGTAGTGACATGGAATACAAAGAAGTTATGAAGATTCACGATGATCCTATTCCGTTAAATAAATATAATAATCTACAAATACACAAAACATTGGAACACAAGAGAGTCTATTCTATCGAACCTATATGTTCATCATTTCATTTATTGAGAGAAAACGTTGAAAATATCAACGAATGTTACCGTCGTCGATGGGAATTCTATGCTTATTTATGTCCTCTTTGGAACAAACGGTTTCATAAATATAATATTACAGTTGATTCAGATGAGAAGAAGATTGTATTTCACGATGATGATGAACTAGAAGAGTTTTATTCAGAATTTGGTTATGAACCGGATGAACAAACATATGAAACTGAGAACAAACGCATAGTTCATATGCCTGAAAATAATTGGAAAACTTGGTACAATTCCATATTTACATCAAACCAAAAACCTATTTACGAATTCACAGAGGATTTTCGTTTCAAATATTAAATAAATTAACTATTATTTAATGTTTAATGTTTAAGGATATAGTTTAATGATATAGTTTAATGATATAGTTTGATGATATAGTTTAATAAAAAATAAAAAAATTGAAGATAAATAATAAGACTCTATTTTTTCATACAACTATACAAGATGGTCAAGAATCAAAATGGCGGAAAGAATTCCAAGAAGATGGGTCGTAAATTCGTTACGAGCTCTTCTACAAATAAAAAGGTACGATTAGCTGAAGAAGAAGGTGAAATATATGCGGTAGTTACAAAGTTATTCGGTAATGGAATGTTTAGTGCGAATGACCCTGATGGTAAGGAACGGTTGTGTATTATGCGAAATAAATTCCGAGGCAGAAGTAAGCGCGATAATAGTGTCTGTCTCGGAACATGGGTTTTAATTGGTGAGCGAGAATTTGAATCTTGTCCTAAGCCTAAGCACGATTTACTGGAAGTATATTCAGACATTGAAAAGCAAAAGTTGAAGAATTCAGGTAATCCCATATTTGCACAACTTCGAAGCGACTTTGATAATAAGAAGAAGGAGACAAGTGATGAAGAAGACGACGATTTAGTGTTTGGTAATGGCGAAACTGATAAATATAGTGAATTGTTGAAAACAGTTTATGCGAATACAGATGAGGCGACTACAGATGATTCTAATACCAATTCAGATGATGACGCAACTGATGAAGCTAATAAGGGCATTACTATAACAAAAAACAATAAAAAGAATGTTGTTGAGAAGAAGTCGGTTATTATGGATGATGGCGACGAAATAGATGTAGATGATATTTAAGTAAGCATTTCATAAAAATAAACATATTCATTTTTACATAAACATACAAAAATAAACACAACTTTTCAAAAAAAACGTATAAATAATAGTAAAATGAAAAAACGTAAAACTAGGCGACGAAAATATACGAAAAAAACTTAATTGGTTAAGTTTCTTTCTATTTCACTCATTTCACTCATTTTACTCATTTCACTCATTTTTCTCATTTCACTCATTTCACTCATTTTTATTTGGTATTATTATATACTATTTTTTTCACTATTGTTTCAATCATTCTCCATAAGTATCGCATCCAATCTCGTCATGATCATATGGACACTCAAATCACCACCCTTTGAATTTATGTAGGTTTTGGGGATGAAATCGGTCTTTCATCAAGTGTTCCTTAATTCCACCACGAAATATTCTATCTTTTATCGCATTTGTAATCATATGTGAATATATTTGGATTTTTAGACAACCACCCCCAATGAACTTTATCCAAGTTTTGTTCCAATATATGAATCGCATTTGGATTAGTAGACAACCACATCCAATCCACTTTATCCAAGTTATTTTCCAAGAGATGAATCGCATTTGGATTTTGAGACAATTTAGTCCAATTCACTTTATCCATGTTTTGTTCCAATATAGGAATCGCATTTGGATTTTGAGACAATTTAGTCCAATTCACGTTATCCAAGTTTTGTTCCAATATAGGAATCGCATTTCGATTTTCAGACAATCTCCACCAATCCACTTTATCCAAGTTTTGTTCCAAGATAGGAATCGCATTTGGATTGCAAGACAAATTCTCCCAATCTACTTTATCCAAGTTGTTTTCCAAGAGATGAATCGCATTTCGATTGCCAGACAACATTTGCCAACACTCCGTAGTCATTTTGTCCAAGTTGTTTTCCAAGAGATGAATCGCATATGGATTTTTAGACAACCACTCCCAAGTCACATTATCCAAGTTTTGTTCCAATATAGGAATCGCATTTGGATTTTTAGACAAGAATATCCAATTCACTTTATCCAAGTTTTGTTCCAATATAGGAATCGCATTTGGATTTCTAGACAATTCCCACCAACACACTTTATCCAAGTTGTTTTCCAATAGATGAATCGCATTTGGATTGGAAGACAACTCTTCCCAATCTACATTATCCAAGTTGTTTTCCAATATATGAATCGCATTTGGATTACTAGACAATGGACGCCAACACACTTTATCCAAGTTTTGTTCCAAGAGTTGAATCGCATTTGGATTAAAAGACAACGAAGACCAATTCAGTTCATCAAACGGAATCAATTCACGCAACTTCTTCATAAAATGGCTTCCTCTATTTGACATTGTTGTCATTTTAGTTTTAATATGATATAGGCCAAATATGGGGTTAGTGAATCAATTTTTTTTGGAGATTGTGAGATGATGCCTGCGAAATAGATGTAGATGATGTTTAAGTAAGTATTTCATAAAAATAAACATATAAAAATAAACATAAATATAATTTTTTTATTCACTAATTAAATATTCTAGATGATTGTATCGTCTATTATTTAACATATCGGTTAGCATTCTCCAAGGCGAAATGTCTTTTAGACCACTTGTACTGCTTTGTATAAACGAATTAAATAATGCCGGACTATACCCTGAAAGCATGGTTACATTATTTTGATAAGACAATTCAGGAAATCCATTTGTACTTTGCAAGTTCCAAAATAAGATATGAGGCATTTTATATCCCTTTCCACATACTTCTATACCTACATCATGAAACTTTTGTGATATTATAGGTATAATTGTTTCAATTGATTTGATTGGTCCGCTAACTGGTCCGCTAACTGGTCCGCTAACTGGTCCGCTAACTGGTCCTCTTATTATCTCCTCAGCATCAAATTGCATATCGGAAAATACAACCAATACTAAATCTTCCACATCTTCCGCTGGAATCTTGTTTGTTTTTATCTGATCTAAAATCAAGTTCATTGCTTTATGAAAATCCGTATTCTTCCCCCAATCCGCGTCCCTCACTAACTTTACTTCATCTACAAAATCCGTACATTCCTCCAAATTAATCCACGAAGGGTTGGAATTAAATGTCATGATTCTCTTGCCCAATTTGGATTTTTCTGCTATGCGAATTCCTAGACCCATTGCAGTAAATAGTGGATTGCTATTATCATTATCCATCGAACTAGACGTATCTACCATAGCAATCACATTTTCAAGTGATTTGGTATTGCTACTGTTGTTTTTCCAAGCCTCGTTTATGATAAATCGTTCCTGTTCCTCATTTTCACCGTGTTGTATATTGAGTGCTGCTTTGACGAAATCGCTCATACTTGTATTTTTCCCTTTTATCTCTTTTTCTCCTGCTTTCACTTGTTCTATATACTGTAACATTTTTTGACGACAAATTACTCTATCTGAATTACTCTCGCCTCTATCATTTAAAAAGGATAACCGTTGTTTCATCATGGTAATACTGGTTACTTTGTCAAACTCAATAGACTTCCACATATGACCACATTGCTTGATTTGAACCGTATCAATGTATTTATTTAAGGAACTAAGTCGTTTCCTATAATAGGTTTGCGCCTTGTCTATCGCACGTTTCGTCCAACCATTTGTACTGTTGCCAAATTGCTCAAAATATGACTTGGCCAAACATTGATGAATCCATCCGAACTTTTTACTCTTTTCACGTGGCACCCATTTGGCTACTAAAGAGCAAGGTTTCCCTTTATTCATGTTATCTAGGTCGTCTGTTATTTGCGCATTTATTACATTGACCAATTCAATCGGACAATCTTGTAATTCATTAAACAAATATTTCATATCTTTCCAACTACCATATGGCTTGTTGGCCGTGTCTGCCGACGGCTGAAGGGGAACATCATTTCTATTATCAAATCCTACAAACTCACACATCACGTCCATGGCTAGCTTCCTATAACAATCATGTTTCATTAATTCTTTGATAATCGCAAAACTGATTGCGTATTCTCCTTTTCCACAATCTATATCACGAGTATGTGCTAATAATTTTATCATTATTTTCCTATCATCTATAGAACCATTTGTAAAACATTTGACAAATCTATGTGCCAATATTTGTCTTTTCTCTGGATCACTGATTCTAACCATTTGAAAGCTTAATTGTAATATGTTTTCTTGTTGAATATTACTCCACGCATATTCAATATGATTATTTTGACCATATTGAATACTATTTTGCTGTTCTGCTGTCATTTCTACTGACGAGAACATTCTGTGTATATACCATTAGACGGAATCTTTAAATATATTTATATAATTATCTCGCATAAATACTAGATAATCAAACGCTTTAATGTTTTCGACGTTTTGTCTTTTTATGTCCCAAATTGAATTTCACACGCTTGGTGTTTTTGTGCTTTGCACTGCTACTATTGTTGTTGCTACTGCTATTGTTGTTGCTACTGTCGGTGATATTACCATTGCTATCTGTACGTATTTTTTTTATTGTATTATCAGTCTCCTTTTTTTTGTCTTCTTCTTGGCTAAAAACAATATAAATATTATTTACTTTTTCAAGATACTTCAAGGATGGTTTCAATTCATAATCTTCAATATTTCGCAAACTAGTTATGAAATCATATTTTTCAGGACCATATAAATAATTTTTCAATTCATGGTGTTGTATATCTATATTATAAACAAGAAGACTGACTAATTTGTATTTTATTGTATCCATTATATCATGATCTTTTATAAGCCGTATCAATTCTTCCTTTTTTAACAAATTTGGTATAGATAAGTATATCATTTTTTCATGTACTTTTTCTAATTCATTTCTTTTATTTATATATAAAACATTCACCTTTATATTGGATAATGCGTTTGGATAAAACATTTCGTATGAATTATCTTCGTTTTCATATTCTTCTATCCAATCTGTATCCATCATATCTGTATCCATCATATCTGTATCCATCATATCTGTATCCATCATATCTGTATTCTCCATATCTTCTTCCGATACCATTAATAAAATCGCATATTTTTCCACAATGAATCAAACTAATTGTCATCCTCTAAATAATCATCACTGTCCATAACATCCTCCAAATGTTCCGCCTCGACTTCTATATCAAATTGTTCTGCGTATTTTTCATATGCTATACGCTCCATGTAAGCAATCGCGTATCCATCCAATTCACCAGTTTCTTCATAATAGTTATCAGATTCGTTTCTCATTTTCACTCCATACTCTTCTAATATTCTATATTGTTCCATCTTATACTCCTCCTCTTCTTCATATTCTATTCCTAATAACTGGGAATCTGAAAAGGTTTCATTCCAACTTGGATACCATGTTGCTCCATCTCTACTATACTCTGTTTCGCGAAACGGACACATGTAACTAGAGGCATATCCACTTGAAGCTGCTTCCATATACTTATACCAACTCTCCGGATAATTTTTTTGACGAATCAACATAGGACCTATCCATGTTGCACCTCGCCAATATTTGGGATCATTTTGGTTAATCGTTCCATCTTTAATACGTTCTTCTTCTTCTTGACGTTGTTTCATCGCGTTCTGCCACGACGATTCTGTTAGTATATTTTCAGTATCTTTTTTATCGGTCTTTACTAACTCAGGAAACTCTTCTTCCTTATTCTTATTCATATTGATGCTATTTATTCGACCAAGACGTGTAGCCGGTCTATTATAGGATCTATTATCTGACCTGGTCGAATCATCGTTGTTTCTCCTATTATGTCGACGGCTACTACCTGATCCATTATCATTTGTTGAAATTGAATTTCCCTTTAAACTATCAAAACGTCCCATGCTAATAATTGCTTCTATAGATTACTATATGTATATACTATTATAACACTGATTATTCTTAAATCGATTCATTATATTCATAATTAGTTTTTAAATAAACCTATTTAAATAGATGTATGTATGATAATATGAATGGACTATAAACATTTATATTAATTTATCTATTCATTCCAGTTTCCTAACAGCTAATCGTCCCTCATCGTATCGACTTTTATATCTAATAAAAAATATTATATATATATATTACAGGAAATAGCATAAAAATCATAAAAAAGTATATATACTGTATAGTTTGTACATACAGTATATATTGGAGTTTGTATATACAAAAATTGATTCGTAATAATAGATAATTAGTATAGTATCTTTATGTCAAACAATTTAATCGATGTTCCAGTTAATAGTCGCAGTGACCATGTCCATTACCCTTCTATTTGTATTCCGCGTGTTTTCAAACACATATCAAGTGCCTTTATTGTTGATATCTTCCAACGCAAACTTGGATTAGGAACTATAAAGAAAATAGATACTATTCCAAACCATTCAGACGGTCAATTCAAAAAGATATTTATTCATTTTGACTTTTGGCAGGATGATGAAAAGACGAATAGTATCAAGAATAAACTTATTCAAGGTGTTGTTCTCAAAGTCGTATATGATGGTCCATGGTTTTGGAAGTGTTCTTTAACAAGAGATAAACAATATCCTCCTATAAGAAAGTAATTACGGCGATGGCTGATATTTACTATGAAATAATATGAATTAATATTCATATTATTTTTTCATTTAAATATTTTATTTCATACTCATTTATACTCTATTCTCTCATGATACTCGGATCTTTACATATTTCAACCGAAAACTATATATACCAAATTAAGAATTTTACCAAGTCTTGCCAACAGCCTTTTTTTTCAATAATGATGGAGTCGTTTCCTCTCAAACCCACTTATAAATTGCCACTTGACCAATTATATTGCTCAGAATCCATTGTGTCACTTCCTGATTTTATTAAGAGCCGTCAAAATAGTGGCAACAACTCATTTACAATACAACTCGCTACAAAATTATTATATTCCATCTATTCTCAGATACAATTTTTATTTGAAAACAATATCGCCATTTCTTTCATTGATTTTCACGACATTATGGTCATTGATACTTCCCATTTTTTCTTTTGTAATTGTGACAAATTATATTCCATCAAGAAAAACAATCGTATTGTGATTACTGATTTCTATGATGTCAGAAACCCCTTCTTACCACCAGAATTCCTAACGAATATATTTATGCCATTTTCCACTTATTACACAACTGCATATTATAGTTTAGCTATTGTTATTCTATCGTGCTTACATGGCGATGAGAGTGGTAAGAGTGCTTCTAATCCTTCCAATCATTCTATTATTTTACAAAATTATCAACATACAAAAATATATCAAACTCTCTTGACTTGTTTGGTATATGAACCTACAGAGAGAAAACCAATTCTATTTTAATCGGAATTTATAGAAAGTTTATTAGTTCCTTCTTTTTATTTCTAATGTTAATTTATATGTCCATCGCTATTCTTAAAAAAAAATCAAGAAGTAATAGAAGAATTGCTCCTATATCTGGACGTGGTGTCGATGGTTTTTCATTAAATGGAGGTTATAGAAATATTGGTGCTGTTGGTCAGTTTAGAATGATTTCCAACACTACTCGCACTCCTTTT
>Ga0209302_10002512_pt1 | contig 10683 bp, 5 predicted proteins | sample ArcOceMetagenome_2_FD_187445 | JGI IMG/M metagenome (GOLD analysis project Ga0209302, IMG submission 187445) | Marine eukaryotic phytoplankton communities from Arctic Ocean - Arctic Ocean ARC135M Metagenome (SPAdes) (version 2) | ecosystem: Environmental > Aquatic > Marine > Oceanic | place... | reverse complement strand
GGGTTGGGGTCGAGGTAGGGGTCGGGGTCGGGGTCGGGGTCGGGGTCGGGGTCGGGGTCGGGGTCGGGGTAGGGTCACCTCTCCCGCTTGCGCTGCTGGTGTTCCGACAGGTGCGCCTCCGCCAGCAGCTCCTCGGCCTGCCGCCTCCGCGCCGCAAGCTGGTCGCGCAGCTGCGACACCGCGCCGCGTATCCCACGCAGCTCGTCGTCGTCCGTCACCTCCAGGCTCATCTCCAGGCTCATCTCCTCCATGGAGACCTCCTCTGCCTCCTCCTCCACCACCTCCTCCACCACCGACGCCGCGTCGCTATGGCCCCAGCTTGCCTCCCGCAGCGAAGTCTCCTCGTCCGTCTCCTCCACACTCATCACCTCGCTCGCGCTCGACCTACCGAAGTCCGCAGAGTACTCGCCTGGTTAGGGTTGGGGGTTGGGGCTGGGGTCAGGGCTGTGGTTGTGGTTGGAATAAGGGTTGGGGTTAGGGCTGGGGTTAGAGTTGGGCCAAAGTCCGCAGAAGACTCACCAGTAAAGTCGCCCGTGTACTCGAAGGGCGAGGCGGGAGTTCCCGGTGTACTCGGCTGCCCGGACTCGCCGCCCCGCCTTAAGGGCCGCTCCACAGGGCCCACCGCCTCGAGCGTCGCCGCCCCTGCCGCCGCCGCCGCCGCCGCCGCCGCCGCCGCCTCGTTTGCCGCCGCCGCCGCCTCGTTTGCCGCCTCGTTTGCCGCCTCGTTTGCCGCCTCGTGCGGGGCGCGGAAGGGGGACGCCACCCCGCCCACGCCTTCCCCTGCAGCAGCAGGCGCGGCCAGCGGCGAGAATACTTTCGTCTGGCTCGCCTGAGCAGCAGCCCCCATGCCCGGCCCCGTGCCGGGCGCCTCCGCCAGCGCCGCAGAGGCAGCCAGCTGTGCGGGTGCCTCGGCCTCGGCCTCGGCCTCGATCACCTCGGCGGCGGGCGGCGGCGCCGCTCCAGGCTGCTGCGTGCGCTGCGGCCTTGTCGCGGCGGGCGGCCGCACGGCGGTGGACAGGGCGGCTGTGGCGTCGTCGGAGGCGGGCCGCTGCCGCTGCTCGGTACTCGCCTTGGCCTCGTACGTGTTCGCCAGCAGCGCGCGCTCGCGGTGGAGACCTTGTAAGGGTTAGGGTTAGGGTTGGGGTTAGGGTTGGGGTTGGGGTTGGGGTTGGGGTTCGAGTTCGGGTCAGGGTTAGATGTCGAGGTAGGTGACCGCGCACGATGGCACGCTGCGCACTGCGCGCGTGTGCGCGTTGCTCCTTCTTGAGCTGTGCTAGCTGCCGCCGCGCCCGCGCCTGGTTAGGGTCAGGATCAGGGTTAGGGCTAGGGCTAGGGCTAGGGCTAGGGCTAGGGCTTAGGTTTGGGTTAGGGCTAGGGTTGGGGTGTGTCCGCGCCTCGGCCTCGGCCTCGCGCCGTCGCCACTCGCTGGTGTTAGCGTTCTGCTGCTGCGCGGTGATCGCCGAGAGCACCTGCGCCCCCAGCTGCGTCGCAGCGCTGGTCGCAGCGCCGCCCGCGCCGCCCGCGCCGCCCGCGCCGCCCGCGCCGCCCGCGCCGCCCGCGCCGCCCGCGCCGCGCTCCTCGAGCAGCAGCGCCAAGAGAGCGCGCTCCACACCGCCACCCCCCCCAGCCGGCTCTCTGTGCGAGCCCAAGGCAGGTGCGAGGCTGCCACGGCGCAGCGACGAGTCGAGGCTGCGGCTGCCGGTCCGAGGGGAGGCGACGAGAGGGGAGGCGACGCTGCTCTCGAGGTCGCTGCTCTCGAGACCCATGTCCGAGGGCGACGAGGGGCAAGACGCCTTGGTCGTGGCCCGTCGGCTCCGCTGGTGCGCCGAGGCGTTCCGAGCGACGGGAGAGGAGGGCGCAGCGGCGGCGGCGTCGACCTTGGTGCCAGTCGGCGCGTGCAGGGGCACCTTGACCTGCATCAGCTGCCCGCCGACATCCGCCGTGAAGGAGCTCCCAGCCGCCAGCCCACGCGGCACTTGCACCACCCAGTGCGTCGAGCGCTCGGTGCCACCCTCCAAGAGCGGAGGCGCCTCGACGATCAGCCTCGCGCCCTGTGGGTTAGGGTTGGGGGGTAGGGTTAGGGTCAGCGTTAGAGTAGGGCTAGGGGCAGGGTCAGGGTTAGCGTGAGGATTGGGGTCAGGCTTCGGGCTAGGGCTCACCTGTGGCAGCTCGCAGTCGGCTGGCACGGGTACGGTGACAGCCAAGCCGCCCAGCATGGCCACGAAGCTGCCCCCCGGCAGCACGCCGTCAGGGATGTCGACGGTGTACTGGCGCGGGGGTGTTAATGCGGGGCCTTCGACGATGAGCTGGAGAGGCTCGAGGCCGGAGGACGCTGAGGTGGTGGCAGGAGCCGACAGGCTGCTGTCCGCAAGGCAGCGTGCCTGCACCACCTCACTCGACCCGTCCGCCGCACCGCCCGCCGCGCCGCCCGCCCCGCGCGACCCACCGCTCGGCGCCGCCTCCGTCGCCGAGGCGGCGGCAGGCTTGCAGGCGCCACCGCCGAGGCGCATCGTGAACTCAAGGCAGTCGAGGGCCTGCTGCGCGCCCGCTGTGGGCGCGGCGCCAATGAGGCTCGCTGTGTCGGTCGCGGCGGCATGGGCGTGGGTAGCCTGGCTCTCGGTGGCGGTAAGCCACGCCCCGCGCGGCGGCGGCGGCGGCGAGGCCGAGTCGGCGAGGGCGGCCGCCCCGGCCGAGAGGCTATGCAATGAGAGGCTTTGCTGGAGCGAGGCGAAGCGCTCCGCGGCGAGGCGTTGCTCATTGGCGAGCCTCTGCTGCCCCGCCACCATCTCATCGTGCCGGCGCCGCTGCGTGGCCTGATCCGCCGCCGTCGCCGCCGCGTCCGTGCCGCCGCGCTCCGCCGCCATGAGCATGAGGTCTGCGCGGCGCACCTCGCCGCCGGTCTGCAGCGCGCTCAGCTCGCGCTCGGTGTGTGTGATCGTCATGTGCATCTCCAGCGCGGCCTGTAGCCGCCTCTGCAGCTGCGCCGCAGACTGCCGACCCTGAGGGCGCGCCTTGGCAGCTGTGGCCTCCGCGGCGGCCGCCGCCGCCTTCGCAGAGCCGGCCACTGGGGTCACCTCGGGAGGTTCGGCCCAGCTAGAGCTAGAGCCGGGCAGTGCCGCCAATTCCGCCGCCGCCGCCGCCGCCTCAGCTGCTACCGTGTTAGCTGCCGCCGCCTCCGCCTCCGCCACTGCTGGGCGCGCTTCCTCGGCCGCGATCGTGGCAGGCGGGTGGCGGGCCTCGCTCCCCGCCATAGCCGGCGCAAGGCGGCCCGGGGCATTGCCGCCTATCACTGAGGTAACGTGCACGCCGGTGAAGCACGCACCGGTGAAGCGCCGTGCGCACACGCTCAGCACTGAGTGCGGGTCCGCCGCGGCTAGAGAGGCGGAGGAGGCGCCAACCAGCTGGGCGCCGCCACCCATCGGTGCAAGCGGCGCGGGCTCGAGCGCGGCAGAGAGAGGCGCGCCGCTTTGCTGTGCCTCGCGCAGCCGCTGCGCCCCTCGCTGCGCCTCGCGCAGGACGACGCTGCTATCCCTCGCCCCTCCCGCGCCAGAGCCCTCCTGCGCTGCGCCGCCCTCCTGAGCCTCCTCGCGCAGCCGCTGTGCCCCTCGCTGCGCCCCGCGTGCCTCGCGCCGCTCGATCTCGAGGCGGCGGGACGCGTTGCCGCTCGCCTGGTTAGGGGTAGGGGTAGGGGTAGGGGTAGGGTCAGGGTCAGGGTCAGGGTCAGGGTCAGGGTCAGGGTCAGGGTCAGGGGTAGGGGTAGGCGTAGGGTCGGATGCGTTGCCGCTCGCCGCTGCTTGCAGCTCCGCCTCATCCTCCTCGTCCCAGCCCGAGGCCCACAGCGCCCCCATCGCCCTATCGACTGTCTCGCCCGGCTGCGAGTTGCGGGCGACCTGGAGCAGCAGTTGCCTGCGCCGCCGCGGGACATGGCGTGGTTATCGCATGGCGTGGTTACCGCGAGGCGTGGCTATCGCGTGGCACGGTAAGGCAAATCGCGTGGCTATCGCGTGGCTGTCGCGTGGCTATCGCAAGGCTGTCGCGTGGCTGTCGCGTGGCTGTCGCGTGGCTGTCGTAGGGCTTGTAGTGAGTTGCGCACCTGCACGTACGCCTCCGGCGAGCCGTCTCCTCGGGGTCTTCATCGTCGTCCACCTCCCTCAGCTGCTCCGCCGCCTCCGCCAGCAACCGCTGCTCCCGTGTTACCACTGCGACCTGCTCCGCAATCGGCGGCGCGAGTAGTGGCGGCGCGGGTGGAGCACTCGCGAGCGGCGCCGCGAGCGCATTGACCCCCTGTCGAGCACTCAGCATGACCCGCACCACCTCCTCTGACGCCTCGCGGCCCAGCCCCTCGAAACCAGCACCGCCACCCTCACCCTCGGCCGCTGCCGACGCCACCTCCTCGTCCTCTCCCTCCGCCCCACGGCCGTCGATCTCGTCGATCTCCTGCAGCGCTCCCGCGGCGCTGGACGAGCTCGGCGAGCCTGAACCCCCCTCACTTCCCTCGCCCCTCACCACCACCGCCGCTGCGCAGCACGCCACCGTAGCGGCCAGCGGGGCTGCGCCTCCCGCTGCACCACCCGCGCCCCCACCCACGCTGGCTCGATGCACGCTCACCCGGAGCGCCTCCGGCGCCGCCTCCGGCGCCGCTTCCGGCGCCTCTGCCGCCTCTGCCGCCGCCGCCTCTGCCGCCGCCGCCTCCACCGCTGCCGTCGCCGCCTCCGCCGCAGCGAGCTGCTCGCGCAGCTGACGAATCTCGCCCTGCATCTCCCGGATCTCGCCAGCATCGCCTCCAGTGGCGGGCGCAGCGGCGGGCGCGGCGGCGGCACGGAGTAGCTCTGGTGGCGGCCTGGTGGCCGGTGGCGGCTCCGGCGCGGGCTCGGGTGCGAGGTGGGCATGCAGCGCGGGAGTGGGCTCGGGTGCCATCGTCGGTAACCACTCGTGTGGCAGTGCCTCCTCCGGTGGCGGCTCAGGTCCCTCGGTAGGCAGCAGTGCCGCCCTCGGCTCAGGAGCCACCGTAGGCACGGCCTCGTGTGCTGCGGTGGTACTGCGCTGCTGCAGCTGCTGCCGCCATTCCGCCTCGCCACCAGCAGGAGGCTGGCCCGTGCCCTGGGCGGTGCTATAACACTGAGCCATGCTCTGGGCTGTGCCCTGGGCTGCGCTCTGGGCGGTGTTCTGAGGAGGAGGCTGGGCCATGCTCTGGGCTGGGCTCTGAGCCGCGCCCTGGGCCGCGGCGGCGCGGCGCTGCTGCTCCTGCTGCTGCTCCTGCTGCTGCTCCTGCTCCTGCTGCTGCAGCGCCTGCTGCTGCTGCAGCGCCTGCTGCTGCAGCTGTTGCTGCTCAGCCTGCAGCGCCTGCTGCTGGGCCTGAAGCTGCTGCTGCTGCTGCTGCGCCTCGAACACCTGCTGCTGGGCCTGAGCTGCCGCGGCGGCGCTGCGCTGCTCCTGCAGCAGCTGCTGCCGCTGCTGCTCCTCCTCCTGCTCGCGCTGCAGCTGCTCGCGCTGTGCGAGGAGGGCCTCCTTCTCCGCCACCATCGCCTCGCGCCGCGCCAGCTCCTGCTGAGCCACGCTCTGGGCGGTGCTCTGGGCGGTGCTCTGAGCCACGCTCTCAACCGAGTCCTGTGCTGCGGCGGCAGTGCGCGGCTGCTGCTGCTGCTGCTGCTGCTGCTGCTGCTGCTGCTGCGACTGCTGCTGCTGCTGCTGCTGCGACTGCTGCTGCGGCTGCGGCTGCTGCTGCTGCTGCGGCTGCTGCTGCTGCTGCGGCGGCGGCAGCTGCTGCTGCTGCTGCTGCTGCTGCGGCGGCGGCGGCTGCGACTGCTGCGGCCTCTGCGGCTGCTGCGGCTGCTGCGGCTGCACCTCGCCGACCGGAGGAGGCTGAGTCATGCTCTGGGCGGTGCGCTGAGCGGTGTTCTGGGCCGCGATCTGAACCGTGCTCGGAACGACTCTCTGAGCACTGCTCTGGGCGGCGGTGCGTGTGCCCGCCTTCGGTGTGGTACGCGTGCCTCTCTCCTTGGCGATGGTGCGAATGGCCCCCTTGGAGGCGGGAGAGGGCGCGGCCTCGGTGGCGGTGTGCAGCGCCCTCGCCGCATGGTCCGCCCAGGCCAGCACATCGACGATGGCAGCGTCGCCCTCGGCCGCGAGACTACCCTGGGGGGGCACGCGTGGCGGCGGCGCTCGGCCCGCCTTGGGAGGTGACTTGGGGCGGCGCGGCTTGGGCTTGGGCTTCGGCGGCGGCGGCTGGTGCGGCTCGGGCGACGAGGGGCGCAGGACGGCGTGGAGCGAGCGTGCAGCGGCACGCAGGTCCCTCGCGCGCTCCACGTCGCCGTCGGTCCAGCTCGGCTGGCCTGGCTCGCGCGGCTGTGTCTCGAAGCTTTGCGGAGCGGCGCCCATGGAGAGCGCAACACACGCGGCGGGCAGCTCGGCCACCTCCGCCGCCGCCTGCCCGCCGGCGCCCGCCGCGCCGCGTTTCACGGGCGCAGCCGCGCGCGCGGGAGCCGGCGCGGCCTTCCACCCATGGTGCGTCTCGAGGTAGGCACCCTCCGACGGCGGCGTGGGTAGGGCCGTGTCGAGCTGGGTCACTAGGTTGACGAGGCGCAGCACTGCCCCCTCGCCCCTGCCCCCCTCGCCCTTGACGGCGTGCCCCCTCCCGTGCGCACCCTGGCCAGTGGCAGCCAGCCGGCGAGGGTCAACGTCAATAGCACGAGCCAGCAGCTCCGCCGCCCGCACCGCACCGCGCCTGCGGCTCCGCTCGTCTGCAGCCTGCCGTCGCGCCTCCGCTGCCTCCGCCGCCGCCACTGCCGCCTCCGCCGCCTCCGCCGCCTCCGCCGCCTCCCGCCGCCTCGCCTCCGCCTCGAGCAGGTCTCGCTTCTCCCTCGCGGCTCTGGCCCTGTCCGTCGCCGCCATGGCCGCGCTCGCATGCTGGGCACGCCCCACATCGACCTCGGCCTGGTTAGGGTTGGGATCAGGGTCAGGGTTAGGGTCAGGGTCAGGGTTAGGGTCGGGGTCAGGGTCAGGGCTTGGTTAGGGTTAGGGTTAGCTGACCTCGTGCAAGCTCGCAAGCTTTTGCAGCTGGCCCTCCTTGGCCTGCTCCTTGGCCTTCTTGTCGCGCGCCTCCTCGCGCGCCTGCTGCTTGTCGCGCGCCCTGCGCTCCTCCAGCCACGTCGCCGTCGCCCGCCGCTCCTCCTCCGTAAGGCCTCCCACCTTGCCACCACCCACGGCGGGCGCGGCGGCGGGCGCGGCGGCGGCGGGCGCCGCGGCGACGGCGAGGCGGCCATACCGCTCGACTCGGATGTCGCCCATCCGACTGTACCGCTCCATGTCGCTGCCGGCAGCGACATCTGCGGCTGCGATGTCCGCGTCGTGCGGTAGGGCCTTACGGCTGGCGGGTGGGGGGCGGGCGCGAGGGGCAGCAGGCTGCGCCGAGCTGCCGAAGGCGGTGAACACGGGCTCCGCTGCGGAGGGGGCTGCTGACTGCGGCGGCCTGCGCCGCGGCCTCGCGCCGGGCGCTGCCTTGCGGCTAGCTACCGTTCGCTCACGAGCCATCGTCGGCTGAGCAGCGCTGCCAAAGGCGTGCAGCACCGGCTCCGCTGCCGCCGCTGGTGCCGCCGCCGCCCGCGCAGTGGGCCGAGCGCGCGGCCGAGCCGGTGGTTCTGACGGTACGTCCGGCATCGCACCTCCCGCCACCGCGAGGATCTGCGGCCGCTCACTCATCATGCTGCATGAGTTGACCTCAGGTGACTGCTGCGCCGCAGCGAGGTGCCGGAAGGGAGAGGCGTACCGCTGAGGCGCTTCGCTAGGCGCCGCCTGGCCCGCGTGCAGGCAACAGCAGGATGCACTGCCAGTGGTGGGAATCTCCTGGACTCGAGAGCGCTCCGCCGCTGTGAGTGCGGCAGGTGAGGGCAGCGACGAGATCGGCGTCTGTCGAGGGCCGCGTGTCGTTGGGATGGAGAGCAAGGCCTCGGTGTTAGGTATTCCTAGACGTTGCACGCTCGACTCGAGCGACTCGTGCGAGCGCCGCGCGGCGTGCGCCGCACGCAGCGTGGCCTCAAGGTGGGCGGCCGCTCTTTCCATTACCGGCTCACCGTTGGTCCTTGGATTTCTCCCCCCCCCCCCCTCACCCGGCTGGCTGGGAGCCATCGATGCAGCGAGCAGGGGGGAGCAAAGCGTGGACAGGCACCAAGGGCCAACCGGTTGGCCGTGCGTGGGGCGCACCAGCGGACGTGGCGGAAAGTTGTGCGGTGGGGAGATGTTGACTAGTGAACCACATACGCACGTAATGTCTAACGAAAATAAATTCCCATTGAAAAAAAGGTTGAAAGGTTGAAAGGTTGAAAAGGTTAGAAGGTTGCAAAGGTTGGAAGGTTGCAAAGGTTGGAAAAGGTTGAAAAGGTTGAAAAGGTTGAAAAGGTTGGACCCAAAGGGTGCGACGTTCCGAGTTAGTTCCGAGGACAACGAGGTTGTACGAAAGGTTGAAAAGGTTGGAAAAGGTTGAAAAGGTTGAAAAGGTTGAAAAGGTTGAAAAGGTTGAAAAGGTTGCGGCGCCCTTAGGCTTAGGGCCACTTGACCTTTTCAAAAGGGGGGGGGAGGTTGCAAAGGTTGCAAAGGCCTAGACGAACGAAGGAAGGCGTTTGACAAGGTTGAAAAGGTTGAATGCAATCATACAACTAGTGAACCACATACGCACGTAATGTCTAACGAAAATAAATTCCCATTGAAAAGGTTGTGAAAAGGATGTCCTCCTTCCCGCAGTCCTCGGTAAAGTCGCAGCACAGCCGGTAGCCGTCGACCGAGATGAAGGGCGGCATCGTGCTCGTGCGTGAGGAGGCCACCTCCCAGCTCCCACCTGCTGAGGCTTGGGGTTGGGGCTGAAGGGTTCCGGGTTCTCGTTGACGTTGCGTTGCGCTCGACGCGTGCGCTCGCTGCCGGCCCAGCGCACCCAGCCCAACGCCCGCCTCTGCCGCCCACGGCTCCAGCCAATCGTTTTCACGCCCACGCGCCCTCCCGACAGGCCTGCAACCATGACCGAGGCTGAGCCCTCCTCGCTCGAGATGCTGCGAAAGCAGATGCAGTATCCGCTGATCAAGGTGCGTGCTCCCACCCTGCTCCATGGCTTGACGCTCGCTGGCGCCCACACGCTTGATATGCCGCATGTTGTGCTCGGCAGAACTGCGACATGCCAGAGGAGATGCGGCAGGACTGCGTGGACCTCGTCATCACCGCCATCGAGCGCTTCGCTGGCACTCCTCAGAGCTACGAGGTGCGCAGCATCCCCCGGCCGTGATCCCATTTGCCCTATCCTTCTTCGCCACTTGCGGTACCGTAGCCAGCCCCTTACACGGGGCGACCCGAGAGGCTGTGGCGTACGCAGCTAAGCCATTAGTAGCCCTGACGCCCGCTCACCAAGCCGCCTCCCCTTCCCCCCCCCTCCGTCCCCCTCTGAGCACGGCGCTGACCGCCGCCTGGCCTCGCCGCAGAGCGCCGCGCGATTGGTGAAGGAAACGATGGATAAGAAGTATAACGAGTCCTGGGTCGTCGTCATCGGTCAGGGATTTGCCTTCGAGGTGCCGTCACCACCTCCGCCGTCGCCGCCTCCATCACCTCCTCCATCCTCGCCTCCTCCGTCCCCGCCGCCGCCCTCCCTACCTCCTTCCCCACCCACCGCCCTCCCCTCCGTCACCCTCCCCGTCACCCTCGCCCCCGCCGCCCTCTCCGCCACCAGGTGACCCACGAGGTCAAGCACCCCAACCCTACCCCTACCCCTACCCCTAACCTCAACCCTACGTCTACCCCCTTCAGGTGACCCACGAGGTCAAGCACGTGCTCTGGATGTTCATAGCCGACGTCTCCACGCTGGTCTACAAAGGTGCCGCCCGCCCGCCGCCGCGTGCCGCACCCTCCCGTGCCCACCCCCGCACCACTACCCACGGCTCTGCACCCCCACCCACCCCTACCCACGATACCCACCGCACCGCACTCCGCACTCTGCGCCCTCACCCTCACCTAACCCGTGGCAGCTGGCGCGAGGCAAGCAGGCGCGTAAGCGCGGCTGCTGTGTGGGCGCGATGGTGTGGGCGCGATACTTGGTTGGCGGCGCTGCACAGTTCTCCATAGACAGTCCATGGCCGGTGTACAGGCAGGCAACTGGGCAGCGGAGGTCGTGCGCTGTGCGCTGTCGGGTCGCATCTGTGCCGTGCCCGCGCGTGTGTGTTTGTGAGATGTGAATATGTTTAAAGTATGCCCGAGCCCACCTCGCGCCCGCGGACCGTTCGCGGATCGCGCGTTCGCCGCAGGCGCACGGAGCACGCGCGCCGCGCCCGGGGGCGCGGCGGGCCGAGGAGGCAAAAGGAGAACGGGCAGATTAGGGTGTTGAAAACGGGGTGTTGGCCCGCTAGGGTGTTGGGCTGGGGTGTTCATCTTTGAGCGTCGCCTGGCGGCCGTGCAGCACACCCCTGTACCTCCCCAAAAAATCTGAGACACTCCATGGGAGGCCTAAAAAAGGCCGCCAGGCCGGACGCGGCGCGCCCAATCAGATCGGTTCAAGCACGTAAACGCCCCCAAACACAGAGGGTGACGCTCTCGGGGGCGGCCCAACGAAGGTGTTCCGCCCAAACCCCGCCCCCCTCCGTGTTCTGGGTCGTCGGCGACGGGGGGGGCACGTGAGGGGCGCATGGGAGGAAGGTAGCATTGCCCCCGTGC
>Ga0209302_10002509_pt1 | contig 10690 bp, 7 predicted proteins | sample ArcOceMetagenome_2_FD_187445 | JGI IMG/M metagenome (GOLD analysis project Ga0209302, IMG submission 187445) | Marine eukaryotic phytoplankton communities from Arctic Ocean - Arctic Ocean ARC135M Metagenome (SPAdes) (version 2) | ecosystem: Environmental > Aquatic > Marine > Oceanic | place... | reverse complement strand
TAATTTTATGTCTATTTATTTTTTCATCGTTCACTCTGTTCAAATCGTTGATTTGTTATCATTCCACTTCTTGATATTTTGGCGTACACCTTCAATCCAGATCTTCTTTGCCTGAGTGGAATTCTCACGCTTTATCCAGTTCTTTAATTGGAGGAATAGAAATTTGTCATCTTTCTCTGACCAATGCTTTCTCAAGGCACCTGCGCTATCGATCCCTGCCCTCGCCAAGCTAGTTACAAGCATATTTACCTTTGTTGATGGGGTCTTTTGGGTGATTAGTGACGGGCTGTCATTCAAAAATTCACGCAAACCGTTGAACTCGGATATAATTTTCCCTTCCCAAAGAAACCTTGCAAACCAGCGAAATGAATCATCTCGAAGGAAATTAGAAGTTTCCCTATTGCTACTACAATTCAAAGTTTCGTACATACTTTTTCTGGCGGGAGATATCTCCCACCCATGGGAACCGTATTTGGTCGTCACGGAGCAAAGTATTGTGTCCTGCTCGATGTCGTAAATTGGTGGTGGCGAGGGAAGAGGGCTCCCAAGCGCAATCATTCGTGTTTCTTTTGATATTTCACCTAACCAAATAGGGTCAATGGGAGTAATATTCTTCATGACATTAATATTAGTCCCATCTTTGGTTGTTTTTGAAACTATTGAATCATAACAAATCCAACGAGGTAGTTGTCTGTAGTCTCTTGTGTACACTAAGCTGTTCGTGTCAAGAAACAAGGGAGTTTTTATCGAAGAAGAACAACCAATGTAGGCTGATCGTAAATCGATAGGGTAATCTCCGGATATAGATCCCGGTGTAGCTAACAGTGCTACATGGTCCAATAGGCCAGATGAAATTGACTGTATCAATAGCATTTCTTCAGTCCTGCTTGGGGGTGACATTTTAAAGGAAAATCCACCAGTCTTCGCAGCTACGCCAGTGGCAGTTCCCAACCGATTTTTGGCAATGTTTGCTAGATGACTGCGCATTTTTTGGATTCGACACATAATTGCGTAATCCAACCCATTCTCTTCGCAGAACTTACTGTTCGCGAATTTTTCGGATGCACCTCCCGCTGCTCTTCCAGCATATGTATAAGCGCCGACAGCTAGCATAGAAGCCAAGATATCACCTCCTTGATGGAACCATTTTTTAATTTTTCTCTTCCTCTTTTCTTTTTCCTCGACCAAATTCTTATCTACATCGTCTAGGTCCTCTTCGTCTCCTTTGATGTCATTATCTTGTGCGTTAGGATCCTTAGTCGGAACATGATTCGAAAATGGACTCATTTCAGAAAGAATGGCAACAACAACAATTGCATAGTCCAAGATACCAGCTTGGGCCGCCACAAGGAGAATTTTGGCGTACTGTGCGAGAACAATAGGTTAGTAATGACCATCATGCTTGACCAGAAATAAAACAATTTAAAGAAATAGAAGAAGAAATAGACTTACTCGCACGCCAAGTGGAAGCTTGGAAACAGTCTTCCCAAGTTTAGTAACCGCTCCATCTCCGCCATCACGCTCCATGTTAGAAATATCGACGCATCCGATATTAGCTAGAAGTTTCACAGCAGCTTCTATTTGAGATTTATCAGGTGCTGAAACAAAATAAATAAATGTTAGATTTGTATTACATGTACCGGTATCGGAATGCAGTGAGATCACTTATGCGAGTAAATACGAATGGAAGACTTACGAGTAGGAAAAGGGAAACTTGAAACGCTGGAAATATTCATTGACTTCATTGCAAGGACGATGTCTTCTAATGGGCGTGTTAGCACTTCGGGTAGCGCGAAATCATCCATATGTCGTGAGTATAACGAGCTAGAGTACAAACGGTAGCAATGGCCTGGGCCTGTTCTCCCAGCACGACCAGCTCTTTGGTTAGCAGAAGCTTTACTAATCCACATGATATCGTAGGACGCAACTCCGGTCCCGGAATTATAATTTCGGCATTTCTGACGACCAGTATCAACAACATAAGAAACGCCTGGAATTGTAATCGAAGTTTCGGCAATATTTGTCGCAAGAACGATCAAGCGGTGATTCTCGGGTGCTGGGGAAAATATCTTAGCCTGTTCGTCGCCTGAGAGCAATGAGTAAAGTGGAAGAACGTATGCATGTTTTGGAACGCTTTCGCTTTCAGACGCCGGAAGTATATTAATGTTGTCTTCAAAGTCTTCATCAATGTTGTTGTAGTCATCGAAATTTTCGTCCTCTGCATCCAATTCATCGTCATCCATTTCCCTTGGAACATCTATTACATTCGGTTGCGATTTCGACGTTACAACATCCTCGCTTCCTTTAAATTTCTTGTTTTTCCCAGAACCACTCAGAGCTTTTCTGAGTCGATTCGTCATACGAATAATTTCAGCTTTTCCCGTTAGGAAGACAAGTATTCCGCCATGAGGTAATTTATGGTGGATTTTACAAATTTTCTGGAATGCTATGTCCTCTACGTCAAGACAAAAAAAAATACATTGAGTTATACATAAAACACATCAAAGAATGCAAAAATACAGCAGCAAAGATAATTGTTCCTACTCACCATAGTCATCTAGTTCTGTCACTTTGCTGTGATGGATGGTGACAGGATGTGTCCTTCCTGGCACTGTAACAACTGCTGGTGGCCCAGTTGGAAATAGCCTCGCGTTCTTTGTGAAGTCTTCAACTCTGAGCGTAGCGCTCATCAATACGAGTTTCAAGGGAACGATAGAGGGGTCTTCTAACGCCGCTTTTTTTCGAAGGGGTAATGCTACACTGAGTAGACCAATTAAAACATCTGTATTGAGATTCCTTTCGTGACTTTCATCGAGCACAATGACACTGTATTTCCGTAAAAGCAAATCACTCTGAATCTCACTTAAAAGAATTCCGTCTGTCATGAATTGTATACGAGTTGAATCTCCAGAACCGGCGCTTTCATATCTTGTTTTGTATGAAACAAGATTTCCCCCTCCACCCGATCGTTTGATGGACTGTCCGTCGCCTTGTCCTAGCTCGAAACAAACTCGCTTCGCGGTAGATACAGCGGCAACCCGTCGAGGTTGGGTGATTCCGATCATATATGATTTACTTGGATCACTAGGACAGAGAGACATTCCACCCTCGTATAGGTACGCTGGGATTTGCGTTGATTTTCCTGACCCAGTTTCACCACAGATGATTGTTACATCGTTGTTCCGAATAGAATCCATTATTTCAAATTCCATTGCCGTGACAGGTAAATCAACTCGAGTTTTCTCCACTTCAGCAGGTCTCTTGACGTCCAATACCAATTTATTCAGGTCAAGCTCAGTGGAGGCTTGGAGTCCCATCATGGCTGCAGTTTTTAGAATAGTCGGGTTCGATGGGATGTATCTTTCTTTTGGTTGTGCAAAATCAGAAAATTTCATTTCTTTTTCTTCGGCTGGTTGTTTTTCGGCGTTTTTGTCCTTGATTGTTGTCAACGACGCCATCATCTGTGCAGCAAAATCAATGCCAGCTGATTGTGGTGCAGAGTCATTTTTTGCTGCGGCATTGCCGTTTTCTTTCTTGATTTGATCTTCTTTTGTCTGATTTTGATCCGCATCTACTCTGCTTTCTAGATTTTTGCTGGTTTTATTGCTATTAGAACTTATGATGGGAGGTGATTTTAAAGATGGCGGCGGCAACTCGTCGATAACTGTTCGTTCCGGATATAATAAATCTTCTTCATCTTTCGTTATTGATAGTCCAGCGCGTTCTTTGTTGATTATCTTTTTCAAAGCCTGTTTCTTAGTATCTGTTCCTTTCCTTGACAACGTCCCCGATGATAACAAGAGGGGTTGCAAAGCAGCATTTGCTTGTTGATCTTCCTGTAGCTTTTTATACAGTCCGGCCCGTTTCTTCTGCTTCACAGCTCGAGATTCGAGTTGTTCTAGCTTCTTAGCCGTCTTTTTTTGTAAAGATCTTGCTTCGCGAATCTCCTCTGGTGTCAAATGGACGACTATTGCTTTCTTATCTTTCTTTTTCTTCTTTTTTGGAAGAACAACTAATGGATTATCGTCTCCGCCGAATGCATCGTGGCCTTGTTCCAGTAGGAATTCATCCGAAAGGAGTCCCTCTTTTTTATTATTCGCCTCCTCATGACCAATTGTTCGTTTTCGTTTCTTTTTTTCGCCGTCAATCGTCTGTGTCGGTGATTCTTCTTCGTCGACTTGTTTCAAGTGTTTTTCTGATTGTCTCAATACAGCACGCAATCGCTTGATTTCTTTGTCTTCATCCACATCGTCGAATTGTGTCATACGTCGTTGTGATATACTTCGGTAGTTCCGAGCATACTTTGCCGGGTCACTCTTGCTTCGTCTCATGGTTGTTGTCGTTAGGGGGGCATGAAGTTAAGAATTGCAATGTGTTTTCAAAAAAAAAATTAAATGATTGCGAAGATGAGAATGAGATTTTTGTCAAAACCGATCGAAATAAATCAAACGTATAAACAATTGGTCAAAAAAAGATTTCTTGTTGTACGAAGGACAGACCACATATTTTTCAATCATCCTTTTTTAACAAATAATAATAATACTTGTTTGTTTCTTCACTCTACTAGCTAGAAAGTATAGTATTATATTATCAAGTAGCAGCAATCATTGATATTAATCAGTGTGTGTTGGTTGTATTGCTAATTGTGAAGCTCCTGAAACTGCTATTATTATGGAGAACACCCTTCAGAAGTGCTACAAGGAAGTAACTTTGAATAAAGTTTTGATAGCTTCTTCACCTTTTTCAGGTTATTCTTTGTCTCTTCGTATCCTTTTTTTTCAGGTTGATAACATATTTCATCTAACGCTATCTGGTACAATGATACAATTCCAGTTGACTCATACTGATACAGACTGCTGAGGGGTTTGAGTTTAAAGGTTGATATGTGACTAGTAATTATTATTATTTCATCCAATTTAAGTAAATAAGTTATACATACTACTACTTTCGTAGTAACAACAACAACACCTCTACTTAGAACTATTATAACTTTTAACGTTCTATTATTGTTACGATACCGGAGCAAACGTATTAGAATTTTCATATCGAAACAATCTTTGTTCGATTTGACCATCTGAAGAAAAAGTTTCAACCATAATATCCCCGCCATTATTATTGTCTTGTTGTTCATTGCTGTTACTACCATTATTATTAGTAGTAGCCTCTTCTAGTAGAACTCGAATGAGCGCATCTCGACATGATTCTAAGGTTGGTGGGAGTTCTTCCCATGACGATGACGACGACGACGACGACGACGACGACGACGAATCTTTATCTTTTGTGGTTGATAATATGGATATAGGATTTTTACCTTTCCGTTTATTGCCTTGAAGGAGGCTTAATAGTCGCGATTCAATTTTATCACTCTCCTTTCCCATAGCTGCTAGAGATATCAAACCTGACTTACTTTTAGCTACAGGATTTAAGATCCGCCCTGACGGTTCTACCAAAAGCAATCCCGGTTCATGTGACGACGACGATAGTGATGAAGGAGATGATTGTAAAGATAGAATCATAGTTTGAACTCCTAACGGACGTGACCAAGAAGAATATCGACGTCTGTCTTCATCTCTGTCATTCTTTCCTGGTAATCCAAGTGCAGATTGCCATTCTTGTTTTTCTGATTGACCAGCAAATCGTCCTAATAGTCTTGCAATAACATGTGCTATCGTGGGTGTTGATAATTGAGTTGCCATATCGTATCGTTCCCATACTTCTGAAAAATATTTTTGTATTTGTTGTAGTAACCAATTTGCATCACCCTTAACACCAGTAAAGCAACAAGCAACGAACGGCGGTGATGATGTTGTTGTATCTTCCGCCGACAATGGTAATTGAATTTTTCTCAATACTGGTGTTTTTCCCAAGGAAACAACCATTAGAAAGGAAGACGGTGATGATGATGAAGAAGAAGAGGAAGGACAACCGTTCTCGACCACAGCAACCACTATAGGTCGTCCATATCGTAAGGCTGCTTCTTTGGCATGACTTAGCTGTACAGCATTCCCAAATTTATCCAAGGCTCGCGATGATACATATGATGGAGCAGATGATTTTTCACCGCCGACGCAACATGATAATGATAATAATAACGAAAGAAGAAAAATGCAATGATAAGCAATCGCGAATAATGACACTGCTGGTTGCCGGATAATGGTAGTAGGCATCATACAACTTTCGAGTCTATTATTATTTTTTAAATATAAATATTTATTGTTATTTCATTTCGATGTCAATGATGACAATCAATAATCAATGAGAAGATCGTCAATCGAGTTAAACACAAAAGGTATTTTCAATTTTACGTAAATCTCGTCCATATTTCAAATTCCAGCACCCCCATTCAACATTCGAACATCGAATAAACAAAAAAAATTGCAGGAATTTTGAAATTTACTTAACGAAGATTTACATCAGAAACCAAAAATTTTCCAGTATTTTGTATTTTGTGTCATTGCATCCACACTCATTATTAATTATTATCGACAACGTCCAACTTTCGATACATTATATCGCAATATTATACATTGTATACTGTAAAATATTGCTCCCTATATTATTATTACAAGCTATGATAGCTTAGTATTTGTACAATTGTAGCTATCTATACTTGATTCGATTCGATTCGATTCGCATTGCATTGCACTGCCATTTCCATCACCAACAACGACGAATCGAAAAACGTAGTCTACACAAGAAAAGACGACGACAGTACAAGTATTAAAAAAAACGACCAGTCAACGAACTTCAACATCAATAACAAAAAATGAAAGTATTACTATGGCGAATTATTTTTTATGTTATCTCTATTTTTGGATTGTTCACCATCATTAATTTTTACAAAAGAGCTATTCACAATTATCATAGATCATCGTCGTATCATAAATTCCATTTAACAGCATCAACACAACAACAAATAAACAATAATAATATGATGTTAATCCGTCGATCCGACACAACAACACCCCCACCAATCGTTGTAGCACCGTGGACAATATTGGAGAAGAATAAACAAAACACTAGTGAGATTCAACCACGATCATTTGTTCTTGCATATATTGCAAAACTCGATTCGGATTATGGTGTACCGATGTCAGTTGTTGATAAATCTGAAAATGAATGCATCAAAAAACAGGCTAATAATAGACTGTGTGCACGAAGTAAGAAATATTCTGAAAATTACTATCAACCAACATCAAGATGTAAAATAAATGTTGAATTATTACGTTGTGTATCATGTTCAGAACGGGATGGGATTTGGTATTCTGCTGTTAGTCAGACTGGTGCCGTGTTTGGTCAAGTTTATAATAGCACGTCTCTTCATTTTCCTAATTATAATGATGGACCATCCATGTATCAACAATTAGATATTGCAGTTCCCATTGCTGGTCAAGATCAGAAGTTAAGAAAATTTGCTACCCAATTAGGTCGGGCAATAAAACAGTTTCGTTCCGGCTTATTTGGTGCGAAGATTAATATTCGTCTTCTTATTACAAGATTTCCTTTTGACGAACCGTCAATTGGTAGAACAGAGTTAGAAGATCTTCGATTGAACCTAACCAAGGCTACCGGTCTTATAGATTCTGTCGATGAGGTTGTATTCGTTCCAGTTGAAGACGTTGATCAATTCAGTCGCGCCAAGGTAAGTTTAAAAAAAGTTTTAAAAGAAAACTTCAATTCGTATGTACTAAATATATTGTAATTCAATTTGGTAATGTGATTTTTTATTCTCTCTAAATTTAACCATTGCATATCCAATTGCTTCTGTTTGATTCGCTGTTTAGGCTATAAATGCCTTGCATCGAATGACGTACCATAATGATCAAAGTGTCTTAGCAGTGATCGATGTAGATTTACAGATTGGTCCAAAGTTTCTCCGGAATTGTATGACTTATCCTTTTCCGAACGCTAGCGCGTATTTCCCAATTATGTTTTCTGCCTACGATCCAGATTCGGTAGAACTTGTTGACCAATTTATGCCCAAGAACAAGCACAACACCTTTTCCGATCATCATGGAATATGGAGAAAGTTTTCTTTTGGTATGTATGTGATAGCAGGATCTGATGCATCATATCTTTCCATGGATGAAAACTTTGTAGGATGGTATGTATTCGGTATATAGCAACAAAGCTAAATAAAACAGTGAAGAAAAGAAATATTCGACCTTCTCATTTTGTGTATGTTTATTTATCACATTCTATTCATACAAACAAAATGTATCTCACCTTGTTTTTACTCTCTCTGGACGCAAATTAAAAATGATATTTACCGTACCAAACACCAACATGAATGGTAGGGGTGGAGAAGATAACGATTTTTTCACTCGTGTTAGCAAAAAATTGAACATTATTCGACTCCACGAGACTGGTTTAACCCATGCATGGCATTCCAAGCACTGTCAGCTTGGGAGCTTTGTAGAGAACAAGTATTTTCAGGCATGTATTGGGAGTATGGCTCATCTTGAAGGATCGCAGCTTGGAATGCACCTCAAATATTTGAAAGAACATGATCGGAATTCGTTCGATGAAATTATGGCAAAAGTCGCAGACAAAAAAGATGACGACAAGAGCACTAATATTGTAGAATTCAATATAAAAGCTGATCAGATTTACGAAGAAAGTCCAACGGTTCTTGTTGGCGTGATTTCTTCACGAGCGAACTTTGGAACGAGAGTCAAGAGTATTATAGAGACTTGGGCGGATCCTTATAATATTCCCGATGGAATTTTACTTCGATTCTTTGTTGGGACTCCGCCTGAAGACAATGAATTTTACAACAAATCTAAGAAGGAGGACATTGCATATCTTGCTGAAATTTCAGGTATCAAAGATTTATCAATGATTGTGGTTATGGATGGCGTTGTCGACGACGAGTACCCACCAGTAAGAAAAAATACTGCGATGATTGAAAACCTAGATAAGGTTGTTGGAGCTTTTGAAAGCAATATCGATGCACCTACGACGTTCCAGTGGATATACAAGGTTGATGATGATGCATATGTGAATTTCGATGGGATGCTTTCTTTCCTTAGAACCCGCAACTTTGATAATCACCGTGTTTATGGAGAAAGAGGAGAAGGCCGCAAGGAGGACAGGGAAGGCTTGAAAGAGGGAGGTCTTGTGAAACCGTATTGCACGGGTGGTCCGGGATATATCATGTCGAGGCAAACCGTCAAGGAAACGCGTTTTAAGAAATGCGTCGATGAATTTGACAAATCTAAATACAGGGAGTTCTTGTGGCATTCTGATACCGTCATTGGTATTTGTATTTACAAATTTACTGGTGCCAGTTGCTGGGACGACAGCGACTATGAAACACATCGAATTTTCCGTCACAACCTAAATAAGGAAGACCCCTTTATTCCCACAGCTAAGTTAGTCCAGACTGTTGCCACCCATCCTTTCAAAGACAGTGTTTCAATGATGAAGCAGCACTCAAGATATGTCGATCTAGCGTCTTCTCCTCAGTAACAATAGAGTAACAATAGTGCGCACGATTATTTATACAAGTAATAAGATTCGACATGGGGCTATGAAAAGCCGTATGTTGAATTACAAATAATTATCATTGGGCTACTCTTTGCGATATCAATATTCAAATGCTAGATAAAAATCAATATTCATAGTAATTTCTTGGATTTTAATCAGTGTTGTGTACGAATCTAAATCATATAAAATAATGGTGGAGCTATTGTACCAATTCATTCAATTGTTTTTACGATGTAGAGTGAATTGATGAGGTCCAACATCTTTTATTACCTCCTTCATACTTGGATATCATCAATTCTGGTGCCCCTTTAACTCTACAATGTCACCACTGCACCCAATCCATTTGGACAGCATGAAAGTTATCCATTTCATTATGCAAACATCACAAAAAAAGTCAAACATACCCATTGATAGTGGAACCCCTTTTAACAGGACTTTCTAATAATATAGTAGTAATAAGTGACACAACAACAATACTACTAACACTTTATCATTATTTTTGCTTTAATTCAATGATTGTATTCGTAATTCTCATCTCTGTCTCTTGTTCACCTCCTATGACCTGTCAAAATTTGATGGAAGCATTCATTTCCCATGAATGATGGAATAATTTTAATTGTACAATTTGCAATAATTTTCCTGTAAATTTTCCTGTCTATTCAGATAGTGTGTGCAATCAAAAATACAACAGAGTGTTATGGTGTATGATCCACACAGCAGTGGTGTCTACATTTGTTCCCACTCTGGTGCGTGATGATCATATTGCTGATGTACATGAAGATCCTATAATTGGCAAGAATATGCAGGAAGCAATATATGGAATCTTCTATTACACCTAACTACACTAGAAGAAGATGTAGTAAGATGTAGTGTTAGTAGTAGTTAGTAGTGCACAACATCTGTTGTTTGATTGAGAGAAGTTGATGTGAGCTTTTTCTGTCCTTTCTATTGAAATATTGAAGAACAAGAACCAATATAATGATGAATGTTTTGATGATCCTCTTACCAATACCAGCACCCACCCAAGGAGAACAGCAATAATACACACACTCTTGCTGATTGACATGGCCTGACCTCCACACACAATACAAGCAAATCTCACAACCTACTAGTAGGCTTAGCTTTACTTTATATAATATATATAATATAATATAATATAATAGTTGTTGTTCAACTTGACTTTATTAGTACAGGTTGTTGA
>Ga0209302_10002508_pt1 | contig 10692 bp, 13 predicted proteins | sample ArcOceMetagenome_2_FD_187445 | JGI IMG/M metagenome (GOLD analysis project Ga0209302, IMG submission 187445) | Marine eukaryotic phytoplankton communities from Arctic Ocean - Arctic Ocean ARC135M Metagenome (SPAdes) (version 2) | ecosystem: Environmental > Aquatic > Marine > Oceanic | place... | reverse complement strand
CCGCCGCCACCGTCACCGCCGCCCCCGTCGCCGCCGCCTCCGTCGCCGCCGCCGCCAAGCCCTCCGCCCTCGCCGCCACCTCCGTCTCCGCCGCCCCCGTCGCCGCCACCCCCGTCGCCGCCACCACCTAGCCCACCACCCTCGCCTCCTCCGCCCTCGCCGCCTCCGAGCCCGCCGCCCCCCTCGCCTCCGCCGCCGTCGCCGCCGCCGCCGAGCCCGCCGCCGTCGCCACCGCCCCCGTCGCCACCGCCGCCGTCGCCACCGCCTCCGATTATCAATCAAGTTGTTCGTTCCGAGGATGACCTGATTGAAGTCCTGATTGATCAGGAATACAGCCAGGCCCCGCTCACACTCAAGATCAGTGGCACCCACGACATCTCGGGCGACTGGAGTGCCCGAACCAGCGCGAGCGAAATTTGGCTCGAGGCGGAGTCCAATGCCACCCTCTCGGGTGAGCTCAAAATCTACGATGGCGCCCCCCCCATTCACATCAAAGGCTTCGAGATCACGGCGCGCATCGTTGTCGAGGCTCTTGCTCCGCTCGAGATCTCCGACTGCAAGTTCCGTCGTGCTGTCTCTAGTCGTCGCCGCTTAGAGGAAAAAAACGAGACGCTGACGGCATTGCTCGTCCGAAGTGGTCACACCACGATCACAAGTGGCGACTTCGAAGGACTCGACCTTGCAATTCATGTCCAAGGCGGCACGCTTGCCATCACTGACAGCAATTTCCGCAAGAATAAGAAAAGCATTTACGTGACCAACGGCTCTACCCGCATCATCAACACCACCTTCAATGCCAGCCGAGGCATTGCACTCCACGCCATCGGGGGTGACGTGGTGCTCAAAAACAAGACAATGTTGCTCGGCCACAGCAAACAAAGTGTCATATTAGTGAGCGAAGGTGCCCGCGTGAGGTACGAGCTACCCGCACCACTGGGCCGCTACGCCTACATCCAGGACAGTAGCGGCATCTACCACTTTATCCCGGGGGAGCAGCTGCTGGGCGACTTTCCTTTTGCGTGCTCTGCTGGAATCGTTGGCGACTCGCCTGATGCACGAAATCAATCCAGCCCAGGGTGCGCACGGGTGTGCCCTGCAGGGCATTACTGCAGCGCAGGCACGGTCCTCGAGCAAGTCTGTGAAAATGGCACGTTCTGTCCGATGGGCAGCCCCGCGACGCAGGATTGTCCGGCAGGGAGGGTAGGAATGCGGCCGCTGCTGGCGTCCGCCGACGAGTGTGATATTTGCCCAAATGGGACACGCTGCCCAAAGGGCACCGCAAAGGTGGAGTTATGCGCAGGCGGCACGTATGCCCCAAAACGAGAAAGTGAAAGCTGCACGGACTGCGATGAAGGCTATTACCAAGATGAAAAGGGCAAGGACAACTGCAAAATATGCAGTCCGGGAAAGGTGTGCCCAAGGGGATCGTCAAACGAGCTGGATTGCTTCGCAGGCACGTGGAGCGGCACGCAAGGGCGTGCCGATCGCAGCGATTGCAAACCCTGCGAGCTGGGTATGTTCTGTCCCAAGGGATCGTTCGCTCAGACGCCGTGCGATGCAGGGACTGTGGGAGACCGCGAAAATCTCGTCAGTAAGGATTCGTGCAAATCGTGCGAAGACAACACGTGGAGCAATCTCGGCAGCAGCAGCTGTGATAGCTGCCAGAAGGGTCACTACTTGCAGCCTTCGGAAGAGAAGAAGACCACCTCCACGACCGCCTCCGTCGAATGCGTGAAGTGTCTAAGCCACGCGAAATGCAACGCTAACGGCGTGACACTCGAGGCGATTGAACTCGAGGAGGGCTGGTGGCGGCTAGGGCCGCGCTCAGTGGACTTGCATAAGTGCGATAAGTCCAACAACTTCACGTCGTGCCGCGGCGGCAATCAAGCTGGCGCCAACGGCAGTGGCTACTGCTTCGAGGGGTACATGGGACCGCTCTGTCAACTCTGTACCAATGAGACGAAGTGGTTCAACCCTCAGAGCTCGAAGTGCGAGGAGTGCCCGCAGCCAGGCAATACCATTGGACAGCTCGTCGGTATGGCGGGTGGCGTGCTTCTACTGCTCACGGCACTTGTGTTCGCGCTCAAGCACGCCTCCCACCGCAGCTTGCGCGTCATGAGGGCCCGGAAGGGTCTCGTGCTGTGCGCGCGCCGCATACACCATCTGGCAACGGAGATGTCTCTCGTGCCCAAGTTCAAGGTTAGAAGCTATGGTTGGGTAGGGCTAGGGCAGGGCTAGGGCAGGGTCAGGGTAGGGTCAGGGTAGGGTCAGGGTAGGGTCAGGGTAGGGTCAGGGTTAGGGTAGGGTTAGGGTTAGGGTAGCCAGGTAACCCTAACACGAATCCTAGCGTCAACCCTTGCCTAACCCCCCTAATTCACCCTAATGCTAACCCTAGCCCTTACCCTAACCAGCTGATCCTCGCGTTCTACCAGAGTGTGACGGTACGCGCAAACGTGGTCATCCGAACCTCCCCGCCCGTTAACCCTGCTGAGATTCGGGGCACACCATTGTTGCACAGGTCTTGCCAACGGTGTACAATGTTGAGCTGCCGGACAGCTGTGAGTGATCGCCATCCGAACCTGTGTTAGCCCCCATATCTGCACTTTAGTTGATTTTGCACTCACCCCCTGTTCTATCAGACTACGCCTGGATGGACTGGCTCGAGGTCTTTGAAATCGACTTGACCCAATTTGCCATCCCCGGCTCATGTTTAGAGGGCGGGATCAAAAGCTTGCTGTTGGTGCAATCAATCGTCCCGATGCTTCTCGTCCTCGTCGTCTTCGTCGTAACTTTCGCCGTCTGCATCGGGCAAGGACTCATTGCACGCGAGCCGCCTGGAGGGAAGGGAAACATCTGGACCAAGGGCCTTGTGAAAGCGCTGCCCCCGGTCCTTTTCTCGACCTTCTGCCTGTGCGCCCCCACGGCCTCAGCCATCTTCAAGACGTGGGACTGTGTCGAGTACGTCGACGACTCGTTCGTTTCTACCAACGACGACTCAGATACCCTCATATGGGACCGCGCGGGTACGCGCTTCCTCCGCGGTGATCTTCGCACCACGTGTAACACCTTCAACGGGAGCGAGACCACCATGCCGGCTGAGTACACAAATATCAGGAACATTGCGTGGGTGTTCGCGTTCATCTACTCGATTATCTTGCCGTGTATCTTCATGGGGCTGCTGCTGCCCAGCCACAAGGCGCTGCGGCAGCGCCGCTCAACGCAGCTGGTGCGAGCTACCGACTTCTTGCACCGCGAGTATAGGCCAGAGTACTTCTGTGCCGCGCCCCGCGGCTCGAACCCGGGCTTGGCTGCACAAACCTGCACTCAAGTATAGATGTGATGACGCGTTCGCTTCCTCCCCCGTGCCGCAGGGTGGGAGCCGATGTTCCTCTTCCAGCGCCTCACCATCGTGGGGTGGTTGCAACTGATCCCCCGCGAGTCCGAATACCTTCGGTTGCTCTTCGGCCTCATCATCTCCATCTTCTATCTAGCCATCCTACTCCACGTCTCGCCGTACAAACGCAAAGATCTACATAACTTCGCCAGCAGTCTACAGGCACGTGCATGTATGCACGGAGCATAGTCTGTACTAATCTACGCGCGATCTGCGTAGGATCTGCATCTCTGTGTGTGCATTTGTCCCACAACATGGATTTGGTTTGCACAACGTGTGCAGGTGATCCTCGTGATGCTCTTCACGGCATCGCAGACCGTCTACCTCTTCCGCCGGATAGTATATTTTCACGGCACTGAGTCAGCCTGTGATATCCTCGGTTTCTGCTCGCTTGAGAGAGTGGTCGTGTTGATGATCGGCTTCAACCTGGCAGTGCTCATCGGCTTTGCGGCAATGGTGGTCGTCCAGGCATTTGCGCAGCCCACCACGAGCCACTTCCGTCTTGTCGCCAATCGCGAGTCTCCAGAGCTCGTTCTCGCCCATAAGATGCGATACCACTTGTTCTTGTCGCACGTTGGCGACGGCAGATCAAACCCCTCTACGCAACACGGCATGCGTTCATGGATGAACTCACCTATGGACCCTCTTGCCTTGGCAGATCTGGAGTAGCGCCCAGGATCAAGTCGCCGTGATCAAGAGGGCTCTGGGCTTGCTACTGCCGGGCATCATAGTCTTCCTCGATGTTGACGATTTGGAGGAGATCGACCTGATTGAGGAGTACGTGGAGGCCTCGCAGTGCATGCTTCTCATGGGTTTTCAAACAACGCTTGAACTCCACAGACTAGCAGTCCCACACACAGGTCTGCTACTCACACGTTTGAGCCTTGCCTTGGACAGCCTCTAGAGGCTACTTCTTCTCGCGTAACTGTACGTGACCGTCAAACCTCGCGGAAGCCCCACAAAGAACGCCTGGATTGTTACAGAGCTTTGCGCGCTCGCAGGCTTGCGCGAACTCGACACCACGTTTGAGCACGAGCGGCCGTACTTTATCATGCATGAGGCCGACGAAGACCGTGGCGGCATGCCGCTCCACGTCCTCCGCGAGGACTTTGCGTCCGTCCGGCCTTTGAACAGCACCAAGCTCTTTAGCAAGAAGACCCCCATCATCACATGGCACCGTGTGCAAGATTACCAGCTGTAACTGACCGCCACTGGAACCTGGGACCCACCAATCTGCAGGTCGGCTAATCCCGTGTTCGCACCGCACTCTGTCAGGATGTCACTTCGGATGGCCGCGCAGCTCGTGATCCACAAGATGCCGAGTTACTCTAACTGCAAGCAGCCGCCCAGGCTCTTCCTTCCCGGCGACGTTCTGATGAAGACCTTCACATTTAAGGCCTGGACGGCCGTCTTCGTCTCTGCCAACAACCCGGGCGCAATGGAGATGGCCGACGAGCTGCACGGAAAATACGGCGCCGCAGGGTTGACAATTTCGCGCCAGATACCGCCCGAATTCACCGCCTATGACATCAACAACATCCCGTCGGAGGACGATGAGACGCCTTCTGCTCCTTACTCGACGTGCAGCTGCCAGTCGACGGTGTGCTCGACGTGCAACCACATGCTTCTCTACCTGTGCAAAGAAACCTTTGTCGGTGATTCTGGGCGACGGCTCGCGCACGAGGTTCGCGAGGCAACCCGGCTGAGCCTGGACATTGTGATGGTGCATGAGTGCGACCCGGACAAGAATGGCTGCCCCTTTGCCCAATTCTTCCGCACCACGCCGGAGGACCTCGTTTCCGGCGGGCTGTACGGCGCCATCGCCGTATGCCACCGCAGGCCTCGAACCCCAGACTAGCAGAGACCCCAGGCAGGTCTGCTACTCACACGTTTGGGCCTCGCCTTGGACAGAACGCTTTCCACCAGGAGCCGCACCGCCAGATCAGCCTGGCATCCGTGGCCAAAGCTTTTGGCGCGGTCGAGTCCAAAGGTATGGAGCGGCAAAGCTTTTTGACGAGAATATCGTCAGTTGTATCGAGACTCGACCAAATGGCGGAGGTCAGCGCGAGTATGAGCGTGGAGGAGAGTATTAGACAGGAGATGGCGGAGGATGAGGAGATGGCAGAGGATGAGGAGATGGCAGAGGATGAGGAGATCGCGGGGGTTGAGGAGATGGCGGAGGTTGAGGAGGACACAACACTCTCGACCAAGGGCATTCTAGACGCACCGGGAGGCGGCGCCGAGCTGCTCCAATCTGAAACAATCTCGATGTCAGTCCTAGAAGGGGGCACCGAGGTGGATCTGCCTGCAGCGGCGGCATTCACTGCACTGGCCACATCTGAGAGTCGCGCCTCGCTTGCAACCACATTTGGACTCGAGGCGCTTACGGAAGAGAGGCGACGAGCAACCGAAGGTGTTGAAGCCAAGAACCGAGCGCCATGACCTGCAAAGTCAGCCCCAGCGGAGGCAATGGGCGTTGGAATCTTGTCCAAGGCGGCGGCGGCGTGTGCACCGGTCCACTGTGGCGTCGAAGAGGGCAGTGACGGTGCGAGTCTTCAGAGCCTGACACTGAGTCACGACACCGACACGCTGTGGAGGACACTACGGTATACCGCGCCTCGCGAGTCGATGCCGACTGCTGCCCTGGGGACTGATTGCTGAATCCACACGCATTTGTGTGTTTTCAAATGGTTTCCCAAAATGTCCATGCCTCTTTTCTCTTTTTCAGATGTCAGAGCTTTATTTTCAAAAGTGGTAAGTCTAAGTGCAGCTACACGGCCCGTACACGCAACACGGTCAAGAATTACTCGATACTCCCTTGTTACCATTGTATTACCCGTCCTCAGCTCGGGCTGAGAGAGGGTGATAACCAGAGGGGCGAAGTGATAATCACCAGTCGGGAGAATCACCATCTGGCAGTGATTCTGGTGGCTAATCTGGCACCATGTGTTTACGGATACGCGCAGCGACACCAGACCACCACAACAAGGCGTTCTCCCGGATTCCGCGTTTGGCTTAGGGTAACAGTTTGGCGCGCGCGTTTGGTCTCTGGTCTCCTGCTTATTGCCCAGTCCTTGGAGCGGAGTCGGCAAACTCGGGCGATCGAGTGGAGTACCCGCCGCACTCCTTCATGATCTACTTGCTATACTTCATCAGACCTTCTAAGACGGCCGTGACCACGCGCCCCGACTCAGGTGCTAGTCAGGTGCATCTTGAAGCTGCGAGTACACGCCCAGTGGCAGCACTGGCAGCGCTCCAGGTGCTCCAGGTGGCATGAGCTGCTCACCGTGGACTGGTCGATGATATGGTCGTCGACCTCGGCCGCTTCTCCTGCGTCTCCCGCCTCGCTGCATGCTCAAGCTCAGCTGCAGCATCCTGAGCACGCGTGAGAGCGACCCGACAAAAAGTGCTGGGAGTGTGCAAGGGCGCGCGGCGAGGATGGCTGCAAAGCTCAGATAGCCGGCATCTGTACCATGCAGTCACGTACACGTTGCAGCATCAGCGGCACGATACCGTCGCGACCACGCCTTCTTTGGACTCGCCTCGTCGAAGCTGCAACTCGTCGACGCCTGGGGGAGCACATTGTGCCTGCAAAACGCGGCGGCAGCGGCTGGTTGCTGGCGAGTCGTATAGGGACCGGTACGCTCTATACGACTGTCCAAGGCAGCAAGTCCAAGTGTGGGGCGGCGGCTCGCCAACGTCGGCCGTCCACGTGCTCCCCCAGGCGCGTTTGTGCCAGGCTAAGCGGCAGTTTGCGCACCTAGCTCTGGAACACGCCGTGTGACGTCAGTGATTAGTCGGTGAGCTGTGTCCACTCTCGCGCGCCTGAGCCTGAGGGAGAGAGAGGGCTATGTCCACCTCCGTCGGACACACCACACACGACACTGCGTCGGATATATACGATATCTCATGAGTCATGTTCGGACACACTGGCAGTGGACACAGCCCCAAAGTTGCCAAAGAGGGGCCTCCCCGGGCGAGGGTCAAATCTGCTGTAAAGTCGCGCGCGACCCCTTACGCCTAGTAGCGTACTACTAGTACCGCCGGGGCTCTCGCCTCCCAAAGACTCCTACAACTATATACAAACAATTGACAGTGTGCTACACAAATAAAGCGAGACCACGCAGCGCCCTCAATCGCTCGACACCGCCACGAGCAAGCTGGACATCTGGTCGTCAAAGTCGCCGTCGCACGAGACGCGTAGCACCGTTACCGCCGCCTCCTCGCACGCCTCCTCAATAGCGGCCGCCGTGCCCGCCCGCCACAGCCGCACAGCCTCAGCCGCTGCGTTACCACCGCCGGACGGGTCATCGCCGTCGGAGCGCACCATCTCAGGCTCGCCCTCGACGAGCAGCAGCAGCGCCGCCGGCTTGTGCCTCGTCTCGCTGCTGAGCCGCTGCACCGCCGCCGCCCCCTGCGCGCCATCGAGGCCGTCGAGCAGCCCGTACAGTAGCAGCGTGGCGTCCGGCGCCGCGAGCTCGCCGCGCACGCCGGCGAGCTGCGTCGCGCGCAGCTGATCCGTTTTCTCGGAGTGGGGCTCCTCCGCTAGCTGCCACCGGTGGTATGCGGCGCCGAAGTCTCGCGCGAGCGTGGAGCACAGTAGCTCCGCATCCACACCGGGCGACGCCTGCACGAGCACGACGCCCTCGGGCAGCATCCACTGGCTCGCGTCGAGCGGCACGCCCGCCTTGAGCTTCATCGAGCGCACCAGCTTCTTGAGCCGGCGCATCTCGCTCCAGCTCGCCGCCGCATCCGACTCCTTCTGCTCGACCGCCTCAAGCAGCGTCGCGTTAGGCAACCGTCGCTGCGCTTCGGCTCGCGCGGTCTGCAGCTGCTCGTGCAGCGCCCTGAGCTCCACGTCGAGCCGCGCACACTCGCCAGCCAGCTTCCGCGAGCTCAGCGTGTGGGCCACCTCAGCGCTCCCGCCTTTGGCCGCGAGGAACTCAGCGAGGTAGGCGGCGGGGTCGTTGGGCTGATCGCGCATGGCGCACACGACGCCCTCGCTGAGCATCGGCACGACGCTGTCCTGGATGAACCGGTGCCAGTCCACCTCCTGGGACGACAAGTGCGGCGACGGCCCGGAGGGCAACATGCGTCGTCACGTGAACGGGCGGCCCAACGCAGCGCTGCGCGCAAGGGAGGGTGATCGGTACCATCCGACGCCCCGGGAAAATGGGTAGATAGCCGCAGGCGCCGGGAAAATGGGTAGATAGGGAAAATGGGATAAATATAGATAAGATACGATAAGATAGAGATAAGATAAGATAATGGGAGAGAGGGTCGCGGAAAAAAGATGTTCTGTGGGCACAAAACGACTGATCAGACCTCCCACTCACCCAGATACCTACCCCAACGCAAGCACCAACACCAGGTACGAATAGACGGAACGCGAAATTCCGTAGTACGATTTCGAAGTATCCATTCGGAGCAACACAAAGAGCCCGTGTTGAGGCTGGCGATGGCGTGTCGCTTGCGATCCCTAACAAACACCACTGCACACATCTCGGGTACTACATGCTTCTGATTCATGTCTAGTAGAACGTACCCATGCACGCGCAACCCCCACTCGCCGCGGCAACCAACGGACGAGCCGCCTCGGCAGCGTGCTCCGGTCCAGCTCGAGCTCGAGCTGCTCGACGATGGGGGTCGAGGGCGGCGGCGAGGGCGGCGGCGGAGATGGCGGCGGTGGGGATGGCGGCGGTGGAGAAAGCGGCGGTGGAGAAGATGGCAGTGGAGAGGGGGGTGGAGGCGATCAAGGCGATGGGGGCGGTGGTGATGAGGGCGATGGTGAGGACGGCGGAGTCGAGGGTGGCTGGGGGAGGAGAGGGCGGCGGCGGAGAAGGGGGAGGGCGGCGTCGAGGGCGGTGATGGCAAGGGCAGTGGTGGCGATGGTGGCGGTAATGAGGGCGGCGGCGGCGATGGTGGTGGCGAGGGCGGCGGTGTCGAAGGGGGTGGCGGCGAAGGGGGCGGCAGCGAAGAAGGTGGCGAAGGGGGTGGCGGCGAAGGCGGCGGCGGCGAAGGAGGCGGCGGCGAAGGAGGCGGCGGAGAGGGCGGTGGCGAGGGCGTTGGCTATAGGGCGGTGGTGGCGAGGGCGGCTGTGGTGGTGGCAGCGTTGGCGAGGAAGGCGAGGGTGACGGTGGTGGCGGCGCGCGGAAATGTGTGGGCGCGCCGCAGCGCCCTCGCCGGCGTTGCACTCCACCTGCGGCCCGATCAATGGCGCAGCCGGTTATCAATGAAGGGGAGGTCGCTCGGGCGCGGGCGCCGCCGGGTGCTCGGGTGGGCGCAGGGGGGCTGTGGGGTCGGACGCACCATTGGCGGCTCGACATTTCGCCGCGCTGGTTCGCAGGGGGGCAGAGGCGAGCTTCCCGTGAACGGGGGTCGTCGCCAGAAAAGTGCGAGTGAGTTGGAGTAGCTCACGCGTGGCGCTGCCGACTGTCCCGACATCGCTGGAGCCTGTATCGCCTCTGGAACTGCACCTCCCAGCTCTTGATAACGGAGCAGGGCACAGCCTCGAGCGTCCCATCTTGTGCGACAACGCTTGGCACTTGGCGAGAGACTGCGTGGAAGCGGGCGAGGTCCGTGTTGAGTCCTTGAGATCGCGGCCCACCGCCTAACCACCGTCTGGCTGCATTTCGGATGTGAACCGAAAAGGCCCTCCTGGTCGGGGCTCGGGGGCGGCAGCAGTGGCTTCCAGTTAGCGTTCCAGTTAATGTTCCAGTTAGTGGATGAGAACGACCCGGGACGCCCAGCCACGTATTCGGGATTCGGAGGGCTGCCGCGCCAGCCGAGCAGCTGGCCGCTAGGTCGAGCGTGGTCGCCAGGAAGGCTGCTGGCGAGAAGAAGAAGGCTGTGGTGGTGGCGGCGGCGGCCCGTTGAACAACGGCCGACACGACCGACCAGCTGTGCAGACCCCGAAGCTGCTGAGCACATCCACTCCGCGTGAGTGTAGAATAGTGTTGCGCGCTGCCATCTCCATGCTTGCACACGCATTGTGCCCGCGCCAACGCTTACACTGCAGTGATTATGCTGCGACGGCAGGCGTGAGCTCAGGGCCGGCCGGTGTCGCCGCCGCCGCCGGCGCCGCCACCTTCGCCGCCGCCACCGACGCTGCCGCCGCCCTCGCCGCCGCCTCCGTCGCCGCCGCCGCCGCCTCCCTCGCCGCCGCCCTCGCCGCCGCCCTCGCCGCCTCCACCCTCGCTGCTCGCTGCCGTCGTCGTCGCCGCCGCCGTCGCAGCCACCGTCGCAGCCGCCGTGGCCACCTCCGTCGCTGCTGCCACTGGCACTAGCAGCTGGATGCC
>Ga0209302_10002506_pt1 | contig 10694 bp, 6 predicted proteins | sample ArcOceMetagenome_2_FD_187445 | JGI IMG/M metagenome (GOLD analysis project Ga0209302, IMG submission 187445) | Marine eukaryotic phytoplankton communities from Arctic Ocean - Arctic Ocean ARC135M Metagenome (SPAdes) (version 2) | ecosystem: Environmental > Aquatic > Marine > Oceanic | place... | reverse complement strand
ACGGGTCCGGGGAGCCGGCACGGGCTTGGAGCCCAGCCTGGGACATGGTCGTTGGCGGATCCCTGCAATGGCTTCCAGCCAGGGTGATGTCCGACCTTCCCCGATGGCATACCCAGCGGTGCGGCCGCTGCCAAAACTCCCGCTACCTCCACGGCCAGACACGGGCCCTACCTCTTAGTTCGAGTACGTGTTCGGCCAGAACGTCACCGAGCACAATCCTGCGCCATCGCCCTCCGGTCACCCGCTCCTGAGCGGTCCTCCGACCTTAAACGATATTCACCAGATATTCACAACAACAACACCTCCTTCTACAGAATCGGCAGACAGACAACGGAAGGAAGCTCTGTCATGAGCGCTTCCGCCGCGACCGCCGCGAGGGCCGTAGACGCCGCCGCGCCCTCGACCTCGCTGGAGGTCCATGGCAAACCGGAGGAGGAGGAGGTTGATCTGGACTCATCCCTTATTTGGGCTATTCGCTACCTCGAGTGCGACGCGGTTGAGGAGATGCTGTCAGAAGGTGCGAACATGTCTACCGCTGCCTCTGCCTGCATGCACGCAGGGGTGAATAGACGTGGCGACCGGGAGCTTGGTGCTTTTATTGCAATCGCTCACCTTTCCCGTGCTATCACAGCGGCAGAATATGGTTGGCGGAGAGAGGAGAGGGAGAACCACACCCTGCCTCCTGGCGCCTGCCCAGGTGTGACGCAGCGCTACCTAGACTGTGGCCTCCACGAGGTTGCCACCGGCGACAAGGACTCGGTGGCGGACCAGAAGGCGCGCGTCTTCATCGCCGAGCTGCTGGTGCAGTGCGGCGCCGATCCCGACAACCGTCAGCACGGCTGCGGTGGGACTCCGCTACACCACACGCGGGCCAGGACGTCGAACGTGCCCCGTCTTTGGAAGGACCTCGGCCTCCTTAGAGGGGCGCGCTTGGCCTTAGGCCGCTCGGCACACTCGGGAGGAGCGCTCAGGCCCACAGCTACTGTGCGGCGACGCCCTGTGGCTGGGAGTAAGCCGCTCCTCCAATCCCCACTCTCGACACGCCAGGCTGGCTGGTGGCTATCTCGAGCTCGTCAAGTTCCTGCTGAATGCGGGCGCCGACGTCAACGCCGCCAACCGATACGGTGCGCCCTGCCAAGGTTGCTGCCGCTACTGTCGCCACAGCTGCCCCCACACATGCCCGTGTCGAACGCGCCCGGGAGGGGGAGGCGGGTGGGGAGCGGGAGGCGGGTGGGGAGCGGGAGGCGGGTGGGGAGCGGGAGGCGGGTGGGGAGCGGGTCGCGAGGTGGCGCCAGTACTGCCAGTGTTGCACGGGTGGCGCGGCGCGCTGGCGCGCCGGCTGTGCGCGCGCACGCCCCATGCGCTTGCACACCCGATGGCGCGTGCTCCATGCGCTTGCACACCCGATGCGCGTGCACCCGACGCGCGTGGCACGCAGGCGTGCACCCGTTGCACATCGCTGTCAAGCGTGAGTACACGGAGTGCATCGAGTTCTTGATGGGGCGCGAGCTGCCGCTCGACAAGGTCAAGGAGGAGCTGGGATGGGCGTGTCAGTTCGACCTGTCGCAGTCTGTCTACTGCCTGCTCGAGAACGGTGTGCGGCACCGGCTGCACAGATCTGGGCCATACTCACTACCGCTCTACTGACTACGGCTATACTGACGACGGCTAAACTGACTACCGCTCTACTGACTACGGCTCTACTGACTATCGCTCTACTGACTATCGCTCTACTGACTACGGCTATTCTTACTGTGCAGGCGCGCCGCACGGGCTTCGCGTGCTCTGCCCGTGGACTAGCAGCTCGCGCCGGCAGCAAAACTCAAAGGACTACTCGCTGCCGCTAGGCTACTATTGGGTGCGCCGCGCCCCCCGCGCCCCAGCCGCAGCCCGCAGCCGCAGCCCGCAGCCTGCAGCCCGCAGCCCACCGCAGCAGCAATCGCAGCAGCCGCAGCAGCTGCAGTAACCGCTCGCAGCGCCGCGGCTTGGCGCAGGTTCCTTGGGCGCCCGCACCCGCTGACGCGCGCGCCACGGCCGCGTCCTAACAGGTCGTTCGCGGCTATACTCACTATGGCTATACTCACTATGGAAGGTCGTGCGCGGCTGGCGCGTGCCGACCATCCTCGACGTCGTCGGCAAAGGCATGACGCCGCTGCAGCTGGACGTTGCGCACGGCCGCACGGCCGAGGTGCGCGCGCGCGCCGCCGCCGCCGCCCAGGCGCTCGTCAGCGGCGGCGGCGACGCGCGCGCGCGTGAGTTCTCCGACGCGCTCGCCGAGCGCTCGAAGCCGTATCGCGCCTCGCTGCTGCATCTCGCCGTCTTCTCGGGCGAGCTCTCGCTGCTCAAGGTCTGCACCCTCCCTCCGCGCCCGCCGCGCCCTCTGCTGCACCTCTGCGTTCGCTGCACCCGTCGCGCCCGTCGCGCCCACCGCACACTCCGCCCCTGCCACACCCGCCATCTCCGCTGCCCTGCCCCCCCCGCTGCACCCTCTGCACCCTTCGCCCAGCCCCACCCTCCGCACCTGCCACCCCTCCGCCACCCTCCGCACCCGCCGCACCCGCCGCACCCGCCGCACCCGCCGCACCCGCCGCACCCGCCGCACCCGCCGCACCCACCGCACTCGCTGCCCCCTCCGCCCCCTCTGCAGCTGCTGCTCGAGCTGCAATCTCCGCACCTGTCCGTCTCGTCGCTCGATTGTTTCGACCGCTCTGCGCTGAGCTACTGCGCGTGCAAGGATGAGCCTGAGATGGCGCTGCTCCTGCTGCAGGCGGCGTGCGACCCCAACCTGCAGGACCGCGAGGGGCGCACCGCACTACACATCGGCGCCGCCATGGGCCACGTCTCCACGCTGGGCGTGCTGCTCGACTTCGGAGCCGACCCCATGCTGTGCGCTGCACCCCCTTGCAACCCTTGCGCCGGCTTGCACCGGCTTGCACCGCCTTGCACCCCCTCGCACCACCTCACACCCCGTAGGCTCCGTGCACCTCCTTCCACCCCCTTGGCCCACACACACTCAAACGCCACCACCACCACCACCACCTCGCCAGGTGCGACGCGCACCTCAACACGTGTGTGCACTATGCCGCGCTCGAGGCGCGTGAGGCAGCCATGGCGCGGCTCCTCGCGTGTCCCGCCACGCGGCCGGCACTCTCGCACCGCAACGCCGACGAGCTCACTCCTCTCCACCAGTCTGCCGGCACGGGCGACGCGCGCTGCGTGGCGGCGCTGCTGCAGGCGGACAGCTCGGTCGTCGACGAACGCGTGCGCGAGGAGGTGCCGCCCTGCAGCCCTACTCACACCGGTCTGCAGCCCCGTGCACCCGGTGTGCCCAGCCTGCGATGCGGTGTGCCAAGTTTGCAGCCTTATGCATCTCAGGGCACCTCGACGCACATCGCGTGCGAGAAGGGCCACGCTGAGGCGCTGCGCCAGATCCTGCGCCACGGAGCAGACATCGAGGCGCACGTGTCGCCCCTCGAGGACCCGCGCACGCCGCTGCATTTGGCCTCGGAGTAAGCACACGAGAAGTTGAACCCCTACCCTGGCCAGGGCCCCAGCTCTTACCCTGACCCCGGCCCTGACCCTGGCCCTGACCAGGTACGCACACGAGGAGTGCGTGGCGCTGCTGCTGCAGCGGCGCGCCGACGTGCTCGCCGAGCTGCCGACGTCCTTCCTGCAGCAGTTCAAGAACTATCGGCTGCTGGCGCACCACATCCGCCGCGCCTCGTGCCACGCCGCCGCGCTCTCGACGCACTTCAAGGACGAGGGCTGGCGCGACTGCGTCCAGGTGCTCGACGACGCTGTGGCTGAGCGGCGGCGGCAGTGCGCACTCACCTCCAACGACAGCCCACCACTGCTCACCGCCGGCGAGGCGTGCGGCGGCGGCAGTAGCGGTAGTGGTAGCGGCGGCACGCGCGGTGCGGCGCGGCAAGCCGACGACAAGCTGCCGTCGCGCTTCAAGGGGCGGCGCAGCACGCCCCGGGCGGCGGCGGGCGGCGCGCGCGAGCTGTGCGAGGAGGCCGAGCCGGCACGCGCACGGCGCGACGAGGTCAGCGATCTCGACGCACCTCGCGGCGCCAAGGCCCGCCACGCGGCGGGTGGTGGCCCGGGTCTGGCGGAGGGCGCGCCGTCCGCGGGTAGCACGGCAAAGGCCAAGACAGAGGCCAAGTCGGCGGCCAAGGCGGCAGCAACAGCCAAGGCGGCAGCAGCAGCCAAGGCGGCTGAGGCGGCGGCGGACGCGTCCGCGGCGGCAGCGGACGCGGACGCGGACACAGAAGTGGACTCTGGCACGGAGCGCGGTACCGGCTCTGACACGGAGGTTGACAGCGAGCCCGAGCCCGAGCCCGGCGAAGGCGGCGCGGCGGCCGCTGCCGCGATGGCAACGGCCGCCAAGGCAACCGCTTCCATGGCGACGGCTGCCAAGGCGGTGGCGGCTGCGAAGACGGCGCTCGCCGCGGCGCCGGCCGCGGAGGCATCGCCGCCGCCGCCGCTGCCTAGCGCGGGGGTTGTGGCGGTGCAGGAGCTGGCGGCGACGATCACGCTGTCCTTTAACGGCGCGGGCGAGGTCGAGCCGTCGCGCATCGCGCAGGCGTGGAGCGTCGAGCACCTGGCGCCCTGCAAGCAGGCGCAGAACCACGAGGCGCTCGGCGACCTCGCGGCGCTGCTGCTGCAGCACCCCGACGTGCTGCTGCAGATCCATGGCGAGACGGGCTCCGCCACGAGCGCCCCCAAGTCTCTCGCGCTGTACTGGCGGCTCGACCAGCAGGCGGACGTGCAGCTCGTGATGGACAAACTCGCAGAAAGCCGCGCCGAGGCCTGCCGCGCCGCGCTTGTCGCGCGCGGCGTCGCGGCGGAGCGCCTCTTCGTATCGTACAAGGGGCGCGGCGGCGCTGTCGCCGTCGACTTCATCCCGCACGAGCAGCACTGCCCGCCCGAAGTGCCGCCGCCGACGGCCTCTCTCGCCGCCCTCGCCCTTTCGTCTCCTTCTTCCTCCGCCCCCTCCGCCCCCTCCGCCGCCGCCGCCGCCCCCGCCCCCGCCCCCACGGTAGCGGCGGGCGGCAGCGCGCCTGGGGCACATGAGGCGCCTGCACCTGCGCCGACGCCCGCGCCAACGCCCACGAGCCGGATCTCGGCTCTGGCGGCTGCGGCGCTCGCACCGGCGGCCGCGAGGTTCGGGCCAGCGATCGCCAAGGCGGTGGCGTCCGTGACCGCATCGAGCAAGCCGCCCGCCGCCAAGCCTTCCCCTGCCCCAGAACCGGCGGCCGCGCAGTCCACCGCGCCCACCGCGTCCACCGCGCCTGCCGGCATGAGCACCGGTGCCAGAGCTGCCGCCGTAACCGCCGCCCTCGCCTCCATGAAGACCATCGCGGCGAGCGACGCGGGCGCAACGAGCGGCGGCGGCGGCGGCGGCGGCGGCGGCGGCGGCGGCGGCGGCGGCGGCGGCGGCGGCGGCGGCGGCGGCGGCGGCGGCGGCGGCGGCGGCGGCGGCGGCGGCGGCGGCAGCGCGGTGCGCGGCGGGTACAGTGTCAAGCTGAGCCGCGACGGCTCCGCGCGCGTCAAGCTCGACGGCGTCCCCGACTTGACCGGCGACCCCCCCGCGCCCGTCTCCGCACCCACAGCTCGGACCACCACGCCGTCATCGGAGGAGGCGGCCGCGGCGGCGGCGAGCGCTAAGTCCAAGGCGCCCGCCACGCCGAGCACGCGACCGGCGGCCGCCGCGGCCGCGGCTAGTGGGTCAACGGCGCCGGGCGGAGGCGGCCGTGGTGCGGCGGAGGTGTCACACGCCTGGTGGCAGACGCAGAGCCACGTCGTTGTCGACCTGGCGCATTCTTCCCTCGCGGCGCGCGAGCAGGCGGAGCTCGAGGTCACCTCGGAGCTCGCGCGCGTGAAGATTGCGCTAGCCGGCGGCGTCTCGTACGCGCTTTCGCTGCGCCTCGCGTACGCGGTCGCACCAGAGGCGTGCAAGGTGCGGCTCGTCGCACCGGGCCAGCTGCAGCTTCGCCTCAAGAAGGCGGTGCCACACGCCTGGGACACCTTGGAGCGGGCCGCCGCCGCCGCCGCCGCCACTTCTGCGGACCGGCCGGCGCAGCCCACGCCGAGCACCCGAAGCACCAGCAGCACCGCAAGCACGCCGAGCACGGCGACCTCAGCCTCAGCCGCGCCGCCGGCCGCCGCGGCCGCCGAGGCGCCTCGGAAGCGCAAGCAGAAGAAAGAGAGCGCGGCGGAGCGCGCGGCGGTGAACCTGAGCCGAGCAAATGCAGCAGCCGAGGTACTGCTGGCGGTCGAGGCCAAGGAGGCCAAGGAGGCGAAAGAGGCCAAGGAGGCGGGCAAGCCTAGGGCGCATCCGGCTACGGCTTCGGCGGTGCCGGCGGCGGAGGCGGCACTGGCGGCGGTGCTGCGCGCCGCGTGCGACAGCGGCACCTCTGCGGAGGCGGGCGCCACATCCGACGCTGACACGCTCGAGTACGGCGACACCGACGACGACGACGATGACGAGCGCGCCAGCAGTCGCGCAGCTGGTGGCGGCGCCGTCCGCGCGACGGCCAGCTCCGCCGCCGCCGCCGCCGCCACTGTACTGGTGGACGTCATCCGCTCGTCGGGGCGCGCTGCGGCCGACACCACTGCCACGCTCGGCGCGCCCAAGCCGGCCGCCCTCTCGCCCGCCTCGGCGGCGGAGGCCAAGAGCGGCGCGGGAGCTGCGGCGGAGAGCTCCTCAGTGGGCAAGGGCGGCTCCGGTGGCAAGGCTTCCGACGGCCGCGAGAAGGCCAAGGGCGCCACCAAGCTGTCGGCGGTCGCGGTGGGCGCGGTATCGAAGACGGGCGAGCCTGCGCCAGCCGCGGCCGAACCCAAGTCAGCGCGCGCTACCAAAAAGGCCGAGGCCGCCGCTGCCGCCGCCGCCGCCCCTGCACCGCCCAAGATGTTGAAGCAGCGGAAGGCTGCAAAGGCTGCCGCCGCCAAGGGCGCGCATGGCGAGCAGTGTGCCGTCATCAAGCCGCTCGCCCAAGCCGCGCCCGTGCCTGCGGCGGCGGTAACGCCGCGCGACGCGGAGCTACCGCGACCTGGCGCCGCGGCGAGGAGCAACGTGCTCCGCGAGCTGCTCGCGCGCGAGACGATACCCATGGAGAAGCTGGTCGACGAGCTGCTCGAACCCTACCCCGCACTCCCGGCCCCCGACCTGTGCCGGCATCCCGACCCCGACTTCCACCCCTCCACCCTCGCTTGAGCCCTCGCACAAGCCCTCACCCTCGCCCGCGCCTCGCCAGGTCGGCGAGCTGCTCGAGCGCGGCGCGCGCGGTGCGTTGGGAGCGTCGCCCAATGGCGACGCGGCACTAGCCGCGGCCGCCACGCCGGCCGCCGAGCTCGTCGGCGCCTTGCTGGCCGAGGGCGACGGCGCGCCACCGGGGCGCCTTGCCGCTGCGGCGCGGCTAGTCGGCGGCCGGGCGACAGAGCGGCTCCTCGCGTGGGTGGCACAGGGCGGCGAGGTGGGCGCCGCCAACCCGAACCCGAACCTGACACCCGAACCAAAGCCGAGTCTGAGCCCCAAGCCACCAACTCAGGTGGACGTGGTCGCGGAGCGGCGCGCGATGTGCACGGCGTGGCTGCAGGCGGGCGGCAGCGCCGCGGCGGGAGGCGGCGCGGCGCCCAAGGGCACGCCCGCGGCCGCGCGATGCGCCACCAGCGCGCCGCCAAGCAAGGCCGCCGCCGCCGCACGTGCGCCCACCACCTCGGCCGCCGCCCCTCTCGCCAGCTCCACTAGCCTCCGCGCCGCCGGCAAGCGTGAAACACCCAAGCTGGCCGTCGTACCACCCGCCAACAAGCCCGCCGCCGCCGCCGCCGCCGCCGCCACCGCCGCCGCCACCGCTGCCGTCACCGCCGCCGCCACCATTCAGCGGCGGCCTGCGACCGCACCACCTGCCGCACCCAAGCCGAGCCAGCCGCCCGCGCCGCCCCGCACCGCGCCGCAGGCTGTTGCGCCACCCGCGGCGCGCGCGCCGGCTCCTGCGCCGGCGCCAGCTCCTGCGCCGGTCGCCGCCACGCCTGGCGCGAGCCGTGGTTCTTGCGCGTCGGGCCGCGCGGGAAGCGTTGGACCGCCCCGTGGCCCGCCGGGCCTCGCCACCGTGCCGGGGCACGCGCCGCCGCCGACAGGCGGCGCGAGCCTCCGCGGCAGCCGTGGGCCGCCTTCGCGCGAGCGAGGCCCCGCCGCGACCTTCGACGCCTTTCCGGGCACCGCCCCTTCCCGCGCCGCCGCACCCCACCACCAGTCTGCCGCCCCCAGCCACCAGCTCGCCGCCCCCCACCACCTCGCGCCGGCGGCGAGCGTGCCACGCCCGGGTTTATCGGCGCTGGCGGGCCTGCGAGGCGAGGTGGGCGGCGATCAGCTGCGCGGCGCCGAGCTCAAACTCGGGCCAGACCTCGATCTCGCGATGGGAGATCTCGGCAGCATCGGCGGCACGCTCGACGATCTGTGGAACGACGCGCCTGACGCAGGCATGATGGCGCTGCTCTCGGACGTGGCGCCCAACCTGGCCCTCGGCGCCGACGCACCGCCGCCGACGTCGTCGTCGTCGTCGTCGTCTGCGGCTTCAGCGCGCTCCGGCTTTGGTGGACTGCCGCCGTCGGCGGCGCGGCGCGGCGCGTCCGCCGCCCCTGCTGCCGCATCCGCCGCCGCCGCCGCTGCCACCGCCGCCGCTCCTGCCCGCGGCGCGTCCGCCCCACTTGCTGCCCGCGGCCCCGCTGCCGCCCCCAAATCCACCCCCTCCACCACCTCCTCCTCCACCGCCTCCTCCACCCCCTCGATGCACGCGGCCCGCGGCCCGGCGCATGGCGGGGCCACGGCCGGTGGGGCCGCGCACGGCGGCTGCGGCGTCAATCGGCCGCTGTGCTCCGCCGAGGACATTCTCTCGTGGGGGCACGGCGCCGAGCCTGCGCGCGGTGGCAGTGGCGTCGGCCGCGGCGAGCCGCACGGCGGCGCGCGCAACGTGCGCCCGACGGTCGACGCCTCAGGATGGACCCAGATGCCCAGCAAGCTCGTCGTGCCGCCCACGCCGCCGCCTGCGGTGGCGCCACCGCAGGCCGCCTCCTCGGTGGCGGCGGCGGCGGCCGGTGCGCAAGCGGCGAAGCGTGCGCCGTCGGCGACGGCGCTCGGCGCGCAGGACGTGGGCAAGGACTGGCGATGCAAGTGCGGCACCCTCAATAAGCAGGGCACGCACCTGTGCGCCAACCGTGGCTGCCACTGCTACTTTTGCCTCGGCTGTGGGCTGCTTGGCCACCAGCAGCGCTTCTGCCGCCATTCGGCGGCGGCGGCACCGCAACCGCCCGCGCAGACGCGCGACAGCAGCGCCGTCGCTGAGGAGCGGCGGGGCTTGCGCGCGCCGCCACCGCCGCCACAGCAGCAGCAGCAGCAGCAACAGCAGCAGCAGCAAGCAGCTGCCGCGGAGCCGCGGCGCGAGCCGGCGCAGGACCCATCGCTCGAGTGGCGGTGCAAGTGCAGCAGCTCCAACCAGGCACGCAGCTTCCAGTGCCTCAAGCGCGGCTGCCGCGTGTTCTTTTGCCTCAATTGCGGCCAGCTCGGCCACCAGCAGCGCTTCTGCCGGCAGCCACCCTTTTCCGGCGCGCCGCCCGCCGCCAGCCGTGCGCCGCCGCGAGCGCCGCCGCCATCGTCGCGCGCTGCCGCGAGCGGTGCCGCCATCGGCGCTGTCGTTGCCGCGGGGCTCGACGAGATGCTAGACCGGAGCGCCGAGTGCGTCGTGTGCATGGACGCGCCTGCTGGCATCACTCTTTACCCGTGCGCGCCGCATGGCCAGGCGTGGCCAAATGGCGCCCACCCCTTGCTCAGGGCTGCCCTCTAGACCTGAGGGGAGCACCCTCGCCGCGTGGGGGCCGAGGTAGGGCTGCGGTGGCACTCTGTTGCCTAGCCAAGGTCGCCGATTCCGTCGCCATTTGGCCCTCCAGGTGCGGGCACACCATCACGTGTGCCGGCTGCACGCACGCGCTGCTCGAGCTGGGGCTGCCGTGCCCCTTCTGCTCGAGCGAGATCGCCTCGACCGACTTGGGCCGGCCGGCGTGCGAGCGGCAGTGGCGAACCGCGTAGGTGGGCTCTGTAGGCATGGCTGGCGGCGGCGCCAGCGCCAGTTGTGGGCGGGCGGGCCGCAGCGGTGCCGTGTTGGCGGTAGGCCGAAAACCTCGCGTCGAACGCAGCATGGACTTTTGTTGTTTTTATGAACGCAGACAGGCACCAGCTCGGTAACGGTATTTCTATTTGTGCTGAAGCGTAATCAATGAGGTATCGTGTGAGCAATGCTATGCCAGGAGGGAGAGGGTGTCATTGGTGTGTGATATCGGCGCTAATAGCGAAAAGAGGGCGCGCGCACACCGGACCGCAGTCCCGCGCTGACGAGTGACACGGGCACTGGCATACGGGGGGTGTCGGCTCAGAACCTAGAGTTTGAGGGACCAGCTGGACCGCGCTGACGCTGGAAGTTGGCAAATCGCCGACGGAGGTGACCTGCGGACGGCACGTGCCCAGGTCACCTCCGTCGGCGATTATCGAGTTCGCTTCGTCGCCGAGCTGTAGCTGGTCCCTCAACCGTGCGGTTCTCGACGACGGGCGCCAACATGGTGACCAGGACCAAGGAGCGCGCGCGCGACCCGCTCTTGGTGCCTGCGCTACCCGCCCTGGCCACGCCGTCAATATGTTG
>Ga0209302_10002505_pt1 | contig 10694 bp, 7 predicted proteins | sample ArcOceMetagenome_2_FD_187445 | JGI IMG/M metagenome (GOLD analysis project Ga0209302, IMG submission 187445) | Marine eukaryotic phytoplankton communities from Arctic Ocean - Arctic Ocean ARC135M Metagenome (SPAdes) (version 2) | ecosystem: Environmental > Aquatic > Marine > Oceanic | place... | reverse complement strand
GGGGGCGAGAGTGAGGGTGGGGGCGAGAGTGAGGGTGGGGGCGAGAGCGAGGGTGGGGGCGAGGGGTCGAGGGGGCGAGAGCGAGGGTGGGGGCGAGGGGTCGAGGGCAAGAGCACCTTGTCTCCAAGGATGGTGTCGCAAGCACACGTGCTGTTCTCGCAATCATCGATCGCCTGCCCATCCGCGGTGACCGGGCCGCCGAAGAGCATGCAGTTGGCGTAGGCCAGGCCGACAAGGACAGCCAGCGCGTTGCTCACACAGTAGATCTGGTTGGAGCGACGGTGAGGGTAGGTGGCGTGGGGTGGGTGGCGTGGGGTGGGTGGCGTGGGGTCAGTGAGCCCAACCCAGGCCCCTGCAGTCCCGTGCCTCAGCCGACCTTGCGCAGGGTTAGGATTACGGTTAGGGCTGGCGTGAGGGGGGGGACAGCCCGAGCCCGTAGTGCGCCGGCAAACCTTCATTGAGAAAATGGCGAGTGGCCCCGTCTCGAAGCTCGTCTTCGACATCACGCGGTAGTAGAGGAAGGGCACGGCGGCGGACGCGAAGAACTCGAAGAGCTGCTCCAGGAAGTTGTTGTACGTCGTGAGGGCGATCGCGCTGATGGGCGGCGCGAGTGCGAGTGGGTGGGCGACAGGGCGGATGTTTGGGGCTATGGATCGCCTCACCTGAACGGGAAACCGGTTGGGTCGAGGGCGTTCGCGATGCGCGCGCTCTGGAGCGCCTCGTACTCCATCGCCTTGTAGCAGCCCCAACACAAACTGTCCATCGAGAAGAGTGCGATCAGAAAGCGGCACGTCGTCTGCTGCTTTCTGAGTCGCCGCAGCTCCTCCTCGTTGAGACTCGAGCTGATTTGGTCGTCGGCAAGGCCGTACGGCACCGCGTCGAGAAGGAGGGTGACGAATTTCAAAATGGCATCGGTCAGCGCTGGCGGCTCCGGGCTCTCAGATGGACCCGCGCGCATGCTACGACCGAATTGCCCGCGACGAGCGCTTACCGGCTCTTGCAAGGCTCGATTCCTGGTCCCCCTCCCGAGTGTTTTTAGCAGAGACTAAGTGGAGCGAAGTTGATCATTAGATTATTTTTTCATTTTTCAGTCTATCTTATCTTATCTCTTGTTTGATATTATGTAGTTTTTGCCTGAAGTGAGAGAATTTATTACAAGACACACGGCCTATAACAAACACGACACGGGGTGGGCGAAGGGCGCGCCATCCGATGTTTTCAGCAGGAAACAGAAACGGGTGAAAAGAAACCACCAGCTTATCGCGTCACCGCATCACAGGTGGGCATCGCATGCATTGATGCCTCGCTTCTCGCGAGACCTGTGTTCGCTCCCGGGGCCTCTACCTGCACACAGCGCCGCCCCCCCCACTGCCGCCCCAGAGGCCACCCCCTTGAGTTATCAAGATGTCAACCGCCAGACCCTGCACCGGACCCTGCACCGCGCAGGTTTCCACACAACTAACCAAGATGGCTGAGGAGCTCGGAGATGAGGATCTGGTCGACTACGAGGAGGACGAGGTTGTTGACGACAAGCCGGCTGACGAGGTCAAGAAGTGAGTCTCCCACCCAAACCCTGCTCACTTCTTCAAGAAGTGGCGCTTCCGCAACCAACCCTGCATCTACAAGGCGCTGCCGGACCCGCTGAGCCCGCGGCCGACAGAATAGTTCCCGAACCACCATCATGCGTATTCAGATTGTGCCATTCAGATCAGATATAACCCCGCCTCGTCCTGCCGCCTCCTCCAAGCCTAGCTCTGCACACACCTCGCCGACTCTGCCAACGGTGCCTACTTGGGAACCCCGGCTCCGCCGCGCCCAAGTCGACACGGCGCTCGTCTGAGCACCGCCCTACTCCACGTTGCAAGCATCGCCGCCCCCTGATATTCTGGGCGGCGGGCTTTCCACAAGCCAAAGACAGACAAACAGCCTCAAACAGAGAACAGACAAACAACAGCCAGAGCCAGGCACAGACAGGCACAGGCACAGGCACAGGCACAGACACATACCAGAACCAACCTAACAACCAGCGGCTCGCGGCGCTTCGATGCGATGCTGCGAGTCGCACCCTCCTCGGGCTAAGATGATGTCCTTACGCCAACTGTCAGGGGGAGCACCTACTCTGGCATCCACGCGTCGGGCTTCCGTGACTTCCTGCTCAAGCCCGAGCTGCTGCGCGCGGTTGTCGACTGCGGCTTCGAGCACCCGTCAGAGGTGCAGCACGAGTGCATCCCGCAGGCTATCCTGGGCATGGACGTCATCTGCCAGGCCAAGTCCGGTATGGGCAAGACGGCCGTCTTCGTCCTGTCGTCGCTGCACCAGCTCGAGGCGAAGGAGGGGCAGATCGGCGCCATCGTGCTGTGCCACACGCGCGAGCTTGCATTCCAGATCAACAACGAGTTTGAGCGCTTCAGCCGCTACCTGCCCGACGTGAAGGTCAAGGTCTTCTACGGCGGCGTGCCCGTGCCCGAGCACAAGCGCATCCTGAAGTCCGAGTGCCCGCACATCATCGTGGGCACGCCGGGCCGCGTCCTGCAGCTCGTGCGCGACAAGGACCTCGTCACCAAGAACGTCAAGCACTTTATCCTGGACGAGTGCGACAAGATGCTCGAGAAGCTCGACATGCGCGGTGACGTGCAGGAGATCTTCAAGGCCACCCCGCACGAGAAGCAGGTGATGATGTTCTCGGCCACGCTCTCGACCGAGATGCGCACCGTCTGCAAGAAGTTCATGCAGGACCCGATGGAGATCTACGTCGACGACTCCAAGCTGACGCTGCACGGTCTGCAGCAGCACTACGTCAAGCTCGCCGAGAACGAGAAGAACCGCAAGCTCAACGAGCTGCTCGACGCGCTCGAGTTCAACCAGGTGGTCATCTTCGTCAAGAGCGTGCAGCGTGCCATCCAGCTCGACAAGCTGCTGCAGGAGTGCAACTTCCCCTCGGTGGCCATCCACGCGCGCATCGAGCAGGCCGAGCGCATCGAGCTCTACCAGTCCTTCAAGGACTTCAAGCATCGCATCCTCGTCTCGACCGACATCTGGGGTGCGCTGCCGCCGCCGCCAAGCCGCCGCGCGAGCCTCCCCCGAGCTCCGCCCGAAGCCCCTCGCCACCCCCCCCGCCCTCGCACCCCCCCCACCGCAACCTCAATCCGACCCGCGCACCCATGCCCGCCGTGCTCGCCTGCCCAGGTCGTGGCATCGACATCGAGCGTGTCAACATCGTCATCAACTACGACATGCCCGAGGTGTCGGACACCTACTTGCACCGCGTCGGCCGCGCCGGCCGCTTCGGCACCAAGGGCCTCGCCATCACCTTCGTTTCCAACGACGAGGATGCCAAGACCCTCGAGGACGTGCAGTCGCGTTTCGAGGTGTCCATCACGCAGCTGCCCGAGGCGATCGACGTCAGCTCCTACATGACGGCCTAGAGGCCTAGAGCGACGACGCGCGCGGCACTTGTGGTTCTGTGTGGATAGTTTGTGTCTTAGTGTCGGTTGGGTTGTTCTACGGCTCGTCTGCACAACTTCAATATCCACACTCAATACGTGCACACCCACACGTGTGCTCCGCGTGCTCGCTGCACTCGATGTCGATCGACCCGTCGTTCGTGCGTCGAGAGGCTTCACCTTCAGCACCGCTCACGGCTCAGCGCTCACCGCCACCGCCCACGGCCACGCACCCCAGCACAACGTCGAAACCCCCCCCGCCAGACCGACTTTACCAGCACCAGCGCTCTTCGTCTGAAAACAATATGCCGTCTCTAAAAAAGTGCCGGATGTGGGTCGGTTGGTGAGCTCTAACGTCTAGCGTAGAAGGCCGTGCGACTGGAAAGTAAACGAGGAGTAAGGGGCGAGGAGCGGCGTGAGCTCACGCTCACGCTAGGCACACCTTTCGCCTCAATTGAGTGTGTGTCGCTGTTTGCTGGCGACAGCTCTCGACATATGTCATGTCGCGTTCAACACCAACGAAGATGGTCGAGTCTTGGATGAACCATCTTCCAGGGGGTATGATTACTCTTACTCTTATCGTGGAGGGGTGTTAAGTAACACCGATTAGGATGCTTCGCTAGAACATGGCTCTTGGTACGCTCAGCCTTCCAAGATATTCTCTTGGAGTAGCTAGAGCGAGAGAGAGGGTTTCGTCAATGAACATCATGTCCCTTGATTAAGGGGGATCCCTGGATCTCCGGATCTTAGGATCCGCCTCTATCAGGGGAGGGGGCCACGTAACGCAGGACCCTGTCTCCCGAGACTGAGCGAAATGATCTCTCGCTTCGTTGCTTTTCCGAAAATCTGCTGAGCAGGTGTCGCCGTAGGGATGGTGGGTGGGGCGAAACTAGCGGATTCAAACACGCGGACATCTCGCACGAGGGCCCGAGCGCCAATGGCGGCGGCGGGTGCTCTCGCGTGGTGCGGTGGTAAGACAGCGCGAAAGTAACTTACTTTCGCTAACTACCCCCCCACCTCGATGCCCGTGAAGTAATCACGTGACCGAGCAAGCTCGGGCGCCCGATCTGGGCTGCGGCGAGCAAGGCGGGCATGGCCATGGGTGCGCGGGTGCCGGGTCGGAACTCGGATTGAGGTGGCGTCGGGGGGCGGCGGGGGGCCGGTTTAAGAGGGGGTGCGAGGGCGGGGCGGGGGGGTGAGAGGGGCTTCGGGCGGAGCTCGGGGGAGGCTCGCGCGGCGGCTTGGCGGCGGCAGCGCACCCCAGATGTTGGTCGAGACGAGGATGCGATATCGATAGCTCCCTGTGGCACAGACGCCCCCGGCCCGCCACGCCCCAGCGTCGCGCGTCGGCGCGCCGTGTGGCTCTCCCCGGACCCCGCGTGTGTGGCTCCGCTCGACTGTCGGCACATAAAAAATATACACAGCCACAAGGCAGACTCGGGTCCCACACACGCGGCTGACACGGGCCGGGGTGCACGGTTTACTCGGCGGTTCGCTGTGCCAGCAGTCGACTCACCCCTTCGTAAACGGGCAGAACGGTTGCCGCCACAGGCACGCCGCGAACGAGGGTGAGCGACAGGCCGCGCATAAAGGCACCCGCGCCGCCGCGCGCGTAGACCTCTCGCGCGCAGTGCAGTTCGGATGAGAAGCTCGGCGAACCTGGTGGCCTGCGGCGCGGGGGAAGGGCGTGTGCGCTCACATAGGGTGGGTCGGAGTGGGCGTGGGCGCGGGCGGGGAGGGGAGCAGGAGCAAGCTCCATTAGGGGTCGAGGCGCGGCCGCGCGCTGAGACATCATTTGAGCTCTGACAACGTCGAGAGGGTAGACGACCAGCCACCCCAACCCGCCGGCGAGCCCGCCGGCGAGGATGCGCACGCCTAGCGGCGCCTCCACCCCCGTCCACAGCGGCGTCGCGGCCGCAGCATCCTGCCCTGCCCACCCCTGCCCCTGCCCTTGCCCCTGCCCCTGCCGCTCGTAAGCAACGAGCGGCATGTGACCACCGGCTGCCGCAGCGCGCATGCACACCGTCTTTACGGCGTCGTACGAGAAGAAGTACACTGCGCGTCCGCAGCTCTCTACCGCCGCGTGCGCACGCCAGCCACGGAAGAAGCCCGGCAGGCCCTCGGCTCGGTGTAGGAGCGCTGCAAGCTCAACTAGAGGGGGGCGGCGGTCGAGCGTTTGCAGCAGGGTCTTGAGACGGACTGACACGCAGGTGCCCGGCGAGATGGCCAGCCCCGCACCGAGCCCGGCCCAGAAGCGCTGCGCCGCCGACGGCGTGCCGGCTGTGCCGCCGTCGCCCGTCTGCCAGCGCAGCAGGCAACTGTTGACGTAGAAGACGGCGGCGCTCACAGTGCCCACCGTGAGCAGCGGCACCCAGGTGCCCGCGTAAAGCGCGCGCACGTCGGCGAGGCTGCGCAGCTGGACCGTGCGGCCATGCTGCAGCCATACCTTGGCCGTGTCCATTGGGTGGCCGACGACCACACCGCTGACGCCGGCGGTGAAGCCCGCGATTAGATGATGGCCGCTGTGCAGGCGGGGCGCCGCCTGCGCGTCGACGGCCATAGCGCGTCCTCGTGCGACTGCAACGCAAGTATGGTATGAGACGGGGGGAACGGCGGGTGCGTGGCATCTGGTTGCATTCCCCAGGATGCTTTTTTTATTAAATAAAACAAAGTGTATTACGAGCAAATGCAATGCCGAGACAAATAAAAGAGGCGTCGATGGTGTGCAAAGAGATCAATCATCCCAGATCGTCTTCATGGCCTTGACCCACTTCCACCCGTTGCTGTAATCGTGACCCACCGACCAGGTCATGACGCCCTTAGTCGCCATCAGCTCCGGGGACGCCTTGTACTTAGCCGCGAGCGCTTCGGGGTCGACCTGCCAGTCCGGAGGCTTGCGCGCCGGGGCGGCAGCAGCTGTTGCGGGGTGGCCCAAAACCATCTTGTTGGCGGGGACTTTGATCTCGAGCAGCTTGCCGTCCCACTCAACCTTGGTGCCAGCATTCAGCGACTGGACGTACTTGGCCGGATCCTCGCCGAATGGGATGAGGTCGTTGTACAGCTGAGGAGCCACCCAGCTGACGTGATTGATGATGGACGTGTCGACCAGTGGCACGTAGCTGTTGTGGGCGCCGGCTCCTGGATCCTCGCCTTCATACGCGGGGTTCCCCGGATCGAGGATCGGCGACTCGGGTGCCATCGAGACGAGCTCACCTTGCGCGTGCAGCTTCTTAAAGATCTTGCGGAAGGCCGAGAGCAGCGGTGTCGACAGGCTGCTCTCCACGTCAATGTCGATCCCGTCGAACCCAAGCTCTTCCTTGATCTCCGCGTACGACTTAACAAAGCCGTCTACAAATGTGTTCTCAATCTCCTCCCGCTCCTCTGGGCTTGAGGCTTGAGGCATGTACGGCCCTGGCCCGGCAGCGCCACCAAACGAGAGGACGTAGCGCCACGAGTTGATGTCCATGCCAGCCTCTGCGGTGACGTTGGCCTTGCTTGGCGCGCAAGGGTGCGGGTGCGGGTTCGTCGGGAGTGCGCTGTGGTCCCTATTGGCCGGGCACATGTCGGTGTCGATCTTGAAGGTCCCGTCGACCGTAAACTGGTGGCGGTCAGGGTTCGGGTCAGGGGACAAAGCTTCCAGGCGCGTGTTGGGAGGGAGGGGTCAGGTTTGTGGGGTGATTCGAGTAGACGGAGGTGAACCTGGTCGCCGAAGCTCACGCAGATGACGTTATAGCCTTGCTTGAGCGCATCCGCGATCGTCGGCCCCTCCTCCCCCTCAAAGGGCGTGTACGGGCCGGCACCCCAATAGCCGATGATTGCGTGCTTGAAGGGCAGGCCCTGCTCACCCTTCTGGTCCACCTTGGTGTGGTCCACCTCGAGATCGGTCCGCGCCTCCAGCTGCTCCTGAAATGTGGGTCCCGCGTCCTCCTGATCCCCTGCAGGGTTCCCACCCTCGCACATGCACAGCCCCTCGTTGCAATTGCCGGCTGCGCAGTTTGACGCACACCATGAGTCCAGTGTCGGGTCACCGCCCTCTTTATCAGCACCGGCAATGCTCACGTATGTCTCGCATTCCAGCGCCTGGCGGAGCTCTTTAAGCGACTTGCGCTCGTACTGGGGCACCAGAGGTACGGCGCTGGCGGCGCCAATTAGGCACAGCGCGAGCAGTCGCATTGCTTGGGAGATTGCCTTTTGCAGACAACTTTGGCCTACGGCTTACGCTACATGCCCTGAGTACGGTGAATACTCGTGAATGCCCAAGCCGGTAAGATAAGATGAGCTCGCGCCCAATGCCCAGGCGGCTGTGAAGCGTGTTATTCCCCAGGCCGTCCCGACGGCGCCGTCCCCTGGCCGCCGCAGCTGCAGGCCACAGCAATCGCTCAGGAGGCGTCCAATGGCGGCTTCGTTCAACACGCTCACCAGCGGCTGCCGCTTCGGCACGAAGCAGCGGGAGCAGCAGCGTAAGCATTTCCAAGGCAAGGCCATGGCCGAGAGCTCGCGTGAGAGCGCGCTGGGCAGCATGGACTTCTTCGGTGGCAACGACGAGGCGACGACGAGCGCTCCGACGGAGGACGCGGAATCGGCAGTGCCCACTTCGCGCGCCGCCCGTCGCCGTCGCGCGCGCAAGGCGTTGGAGGCTGAGGCCGAGGCCGCAGCCCAGGCCGAGCCGCTCGCCGAGCCGCCCAGCACGGCCGAGCCGAGCGCCGCGCCCGAGCCGGCGCAGGCCATCCATGCCGAGATGAGTGAGCGTGAGATGGCGGACGCCAACGCTCTGCGCCGCGCGATGCGGATTCACGCGTACGGTACCGAGCTTCCAGCGCCGGTGCAGAGCGCCACCGACATGGCCGACCGCTTCGGCGTAAAGCCTGCGCTGCGGCGCAACGTGCTTGGCGCCGGCTACCACGAGCTGACACGGGTGCAGATGCAGGCCGTGCCTTCGATGATGGCGAGGCGCGACGTGGTGGCGTGCGCGCCGACCGGCTCGGGCAAGACGGCCGCCTTCGCCATCCCCCTCGTCGCGCAGCTCGGCGGTCCGAAGCGCGCGGGGCTGCGCGCAATCATCGTGGCCCCCACGCAGGAGCTCGCCGCGCAGACCTACCGCGAGGTACTCAAGCTCTCGCAGGGCCTCTCGCTCGCAGTGTGCGTGCTCACCAAGAAGCTAGCGGCCACCGCCGCCTCCGCGAGCCGCGGCCAGGCGCTGCGCCGGTACGATGCCTAACCCTAACCCTAACCCTAACCCTAACCCTAACCCTAACCCTAACCCCAACCCCAACCCCAACCCTAACCCCAACCCCAACCCTAACCCTAACCCTAACCCTAACCCTAACCCTAACCCTAACCCTAACCCTAACCCTAACCCTAACCCTACCTCTAACCCTAGCCCTAGCCCTAGCCCTAGCCCTAACCAGGTACGATGCGCTCGTGTGCACGCCGCTGCGGCTGGTGTCCCTCATTGAGAAGGAGAGCCTCTCGCTGCACACGGTGAGCCTGCTCGTGATGGACGAGGCCGACAAGCTGCTCGAGCTCGGATTTCTTGAGCAGGTGGACGCCATCCTCGCGGCGTGCAGCCACGCGCAGCTGCAGCGCTGCCTCTTCTCAGCCACGATGCTGCCTGTCGTCGAGGACCTCGCCGCCACTGTACTGCGTCACCCGATCAAGATCGTGGTGGGCGCCAAGAACGCTGCCGCTGAGACAGTGGCGCAGCGCCTGCTCTTCTGCGGACGAGAGGAGGGCAAGCTGCTCGCGCTGCGAAGCATCGTCAAGGAGGGCCTCACGCCACCCGTGCTCGTCTTCGTGCAGTCCAAGGAGCGCGCGATGCAGCTCTTCCACGAGCTCGTCTACGACAACCTCAACGTCGACGTCATGCACGCCGAGCGCACGCAGCAGCAGCGCGACCATGTTGTCGAAAAGTTCCGCACGGGTAAGGTGTGGGTCCTCGTCTGCACTGAGCTCATGGCACGCGGCATCGACTTCAAGGGCGTCAACACCGTCATCAACTACGACTTCCCCCAGACGACCGTCTCGTACATCCACCGCATCGGACGCACCGGCCGCGCGGGGCGCTCGGGACGCGCCATCACATTCTTCACCGAGGAGGACGCCGAGCAGCTGCGCGCCATCGCCAACGTCATGAAGGCCTCAGGCTGCGAGGTGGCCGACTGGATGCTGCGCATGCAACCGATGCGCAGAGACAAGCGCAAGCAGCTCGCGACCAAGGCCAAGTCGCGCGTGCCGATCCGCAAGAAGCTGCGCAAGGAGGTGTGGGTCGCCAAGGAGGCGTGAAGTGGGGGGCACAACCGTAATGTAGACAAGACTCCGTACTAGCGTATATGTTGCTTGACGCTCAGATAAGGCTTGTTGCACGCCCAGGCCCCAGGCGCGAGGGTCGGGCAGATGGTTCTTTTATAATACTAGGGGGGGGAGACATACTTTACTAATAACTTTACGTTTTACCGCGCTCTCTGCAGTCCGAGTCCCCCTAGTCTCAAAGTCTGCGTCGTGTTCTAATTTTCGGTTTTTTGAGACACGAGAGTAAAGTATTGAGAATAACGCAGGAATAACGTCACATTGAGCTTCGAGGAGGGCTCTCCAGCTGCAGCTCACACCTCACACGTCACAGCTCTCCTGCAGCTCTGTCTCGCTCTTTCGCGCGCGCGCGCGCGGCGCGGAGGCCCCACTCGGCTCACCCCGGCTCACCGCACGGCTGGGGCCGTGGGCGTGCGCGGGGGGGGCTGGGGGTGGCGGCTGGCGGTGCGCGCGGTGCCGGTACGCGTACGGGGCGTCGCGCGTGGTTGCCTTGCATAATTATTTGCGATATTGAACGGACTCCAATGACCCGCGATCAATCACGATACGGCTTTAAAGTATATGCGACCGCGGCCGGCCGGGCGCGGGCGCGCGGTCAGGCACGCGGCCCCACCACCGACCCCCCCTCGCAACGGGGCCAGCCACAGCACCACGGCCAGCGGCTGCATGCCTTTGCGGGCGTCCTCAGGTCTCGGTGATGGGGTGGTTGTTGGCGGTCCAAGAGGGCTCTCCCTTGATCGGCCCCATGTTGCCGTAGCTCGAGCCGTCGAAGACCATGCCGCCCGGCCCCTCGTTGAGCCGCCAGTAACCCACCAGCCCCCGCTCCTTGCCGTCCAGCACCTTAGCAGGGTTAGGGTTAGGGTTAGGGTTAGGGTTAGGGTTAGGGTTAGGGTTAGGGTTAGGGTTAGGGTTAGGGTTAGGGTTAGGGTTAGGGTTAGGGTTAGT
>Ga0209302_10002503_pt1 | contig 10696 bp, 14 predicted proteins | sample ArcOceMetagenome_2_FD_187445 | JGI IMG/M metagenome (GOLD analysis project Ga0209302, IMG submission 187445) | Marine eukaryotic phytoplankton communities from Arctic Ocean - Arctic Ocean ARC135M Metagenome (SPAdes) (version 2) | ecosystem: Environmental > Aquatic > Marine > Oceanic | place... | reverse complement strand
GGGGAGATAAACAGTCAACGACAGCGCCGAAGATACCTCGCCTGCAGGTAAGGTTCGAAGGGTAAGCTAGTGGTTCGAAGGGTAAGTAAGTGGTTCGAAGGGTAAGCTAGTGGTTCGAAGGGTAAGTAAGTAGTAAGTGGGTGGTCAGTCAAAGAGAGAGAGCTGTCTCGCCTGCGCGTCCGCAGTGGGCACCGCGGCCACGGCGCAGAGGAGCTTGAGCGCCTCCGGTATCATGACACCAGTCCCAGGGGCCAGCAAGGCGCTCCGTGCATGCCGCAGCGTCTCGATCGCACCTCGCAGCGCGGAGGGGTTGAGGAGGGGTTGAGGAGGGGTGGTGGCCGGGGAATGTCATCGATGTATGCCGCAGCGTATCGCGCGCATCTAGCAGCGTGGGGGTGATAACCAGGGAACATGCATCGGCGCGCACACCTTCGGCCAAAGGGTCGTCGCCGAAAATCTCCGAGACGACGAGATCAGCCCTGCGCGGCAGGTCCGCTCCTTCCCCCCCTCCGACGACTAAAGCCAGCGATGGCTTAGCCACCACCACGAAGCGCACCTGGTGAACACATGGTGAGTCAATAGTCAGCGCACCTGGTAAGCACATGGTGAGTCAATAGTAAGTGCACAGCAATAACAGAGCACGGCGTAGAGCACGGCGCACATTGGCAGGCAGGCGATGGCGGGCGGCGGCGAGGACCGCAGCGGCGATGCGGGCGAGACCCGCCTCGTAAGTAGTGAGCAGTCGGTAGGTACTCTAGAAGGTGGTAGTAGTAGGTGGTTAGCGGCAAGTGGCAAGTGGGACTTACCTCCCGCTCGACAGCGACAATGAGTGCCGCCCGCCCGGCACGCGCGGCGGCACGCGCAACGAAGAGCGAGAGCAGGCCTGCGCCAGCGCCTATGTCGACGATCAGCAGCTCGGGGAGATCAGCGGAGATGGAGATGGAGGGGGCGGTGGCGGAGATGGAGATTGAGGGGGCGGTGGCGGCGGTGGCGGCGGTGGCGGCGGTGGCGGCGGTGGCGGCGGAGATAACGGAGGTGGCGGCGGCGGTGGCGGTGGCGGAGGTGATGGTGGTGGCGGCGAAGGTGGTGGCAAATGCGCGGTCTATCGCAAGGCGGTAGGCCTCGTTGCGGCGTACGTCGTTGAGCATCGGAGCGAACCAGTCAGGCACGTAGTTGGGCACCTGGTACGGGTTTGGCTTAGGCTTAGGCCTAGGGCTAGGGTAAGAACCAATCAGGCGCGAGGTCAGCGCCTGAGGTGCCATCTCCACGCGACCTCCGATCTCCGGGGCAATCTCCACTCGACCTCCCGCCTCGGGGGTGATCTCCGGGGTGATCTCCGGGGCAATCTGCACGCGCATGCCGAAGCGTGCTGGGGAGATGCGGATCGAGATCACGTCACCCGCCCGCACGCTTCGAGGCGGCACGCAGCAAACTCCGGCAGCCTGCGGTGCACGTGGTGCGGTGCACGTGGTGCGGTGCCGTGAGCAGTGAGCAGTGAGCCGTACTAGTACTAGTACTGACCACTTACCACGTACGACTTACTACTAGCTATCAAAGCCTGCGGCTCCTCGCTCCTCGCCGCCGCATATATGTCGGAGGCGAGGTGCGCGGGCAGATTGCATCTCAGCCGCTCGGGAGCTCGCGAGCTCCACACGCCAGGTGCGATCTCGAGCCGCGCCTGATTAGGGGTAAGGTTGGGGGTTAGGGTCGGGGTTGGGGTTGGGGTTGGGGTTGAGGTTGGGGTCGGGGTTGGGTTGGGGTTAGGGTTGGGGGTTAGGGTCGAAAAGGTTAGGGTTAGGGTCAGGGTTAGGGTTGGGTTGATGTTAGTTTAGGTTGGGATACGGGTTCAATCTCGAGCCGCGCCCAGATCGCCACGGCCGATAGGGTGGCGGAGGGCGCGTTGATGCGCAGCTTGTGCCACGCGGGAGGCTCGTCGCCTGCAACCGTAGGTGGCGGGGCTGCAACCGTAGGTGGCGGAGGCTGCAACCGTGGGAAGCAGACGAGCCTACTTACTCTGCCTGCTAACTCCTTCCTACTTGTAACTTCCTGCTTACATACGACTGACTGCTCACTCTGTCACCGGCCGTCGGCTGCCAACGTACTAAGGGGCTGCCTACGTACTAAGGGGCTGCCTACGTACTAAGGGGCTGCCTACGTACTAAGGGGCTGCCTACGTACTACGGCGCCACCTCCTTCCAGGCAGACACGCAGCAGGCAGATGGGCGGGGCGAGGGGAGACCAGCTCCACTCATCGAGAAGCGTAGGCACCAGGGCACCCGCCTGCCACAGGTGGTCTCTTAGGGCTGGGGCTAGGGTAAGGGTTAGGGTTAGGGTTAGGGGTGGGGGTACGGGTAGGTTTAGGGTGCAGGGGTTAGGGTTGAGCCCGCCTGCAACAGGTGGTCTCGCAGCGGTCGCATGTCCTCGCCGCACACCTGCCGTAGTGAGTAGAGCCATAGTAAGTAGAGCCATCGTAGGTGTAGCCGTGGTGAGTGTAGCCATGGTGAGGGGGGCATGGTATAGGTCCTCGCCGCACACGCCGCACACCTCCGCGCCAGTCGTGAGCAGTCGACCGAGCGAAGCGCGAGGCGCACCTCCGGGGGTGGTACCTCCGGGGGTGGTACTTCCGGGGGTGGTACCGTCGGGGGTATAGGCGCCGGGGGTATAGGCGCCGGAGGAGCGATCATCTCGAGAGGTCTCATCTCCGCGAACGAAGGCCAAGGGCACCGCCCAGAACTCGACCGTGGAAGGTGACAGCCGCAACGCCCGCGGCAGCCCGCCGCCGCCGCCGTCGCCGCCGCCGCCGCCCTGTAATGCGGCCACGCCGCCGCGCAGCTGTGCCCTTAGCTCGAGGCTAAGGCCTCTGGCGGGCAGCTGCCAGCAGAGCAGGTCCACCTCCCCCTCCCCCCCCCCATTGCAGCGGCCTGGATCAAGGACATCATCGCCGTCATCGCCATCATCGCTATCATCGCTAGAGTCAGTACCGTCGCTAGCCGCAAGTAGGTACGAGTTGGCTCCGCCATCGCCGTCGCCGCCGGCATTGCCGCCGTCCATCTCCTCCGCCTCCGCCTCCGCCTCCGCCACCTCCTCCGCCACCTCCTCCTCCGCCACCTCCTCCGCCACCTCCTCCTCCGCCACCTCCGCCTCCGCCTCCTCCTCACCCTCAGTATCAATGGCAATGTGCATGTGCATACGAGTGCCCGTGGCGCGACACGCCTCCAACAGTGCCGGACGCAGCGCAGAGGCCGCCGCGCCTAATTAGGGTTGAAGCTTGGGTTGAATTAGGGTATAGCCGTCAGGCTGAGGGGTTGGGGTGGGGTTGGGGTTAGGGTTCAGGGGTCAGGGTCAGCGTTACTAGTACGTTACTAGTACGTTACTCGGCCGTCACACCCCAAAGGATCACTCGCCGCGGTGGGCGGCAGGTGCGGGCGGCGGCGGCGCTCAGTAGTAAGTGTACCATGGCCACCGCAACGCCGCCACCCACTACAGCCACCCGGTCGATGCGCTGCCTGGTAGGGGTGATAGCTAGGTAACAGCAAGCCGTTGATGCGCTGCCTCCATAGTAATACCATAGTAGTGTAGTAGACTGTAATACGTGTATTAGTAGTGAGTATAGTAAGTGTAGTAGGTCGATGCCGTGCCTGCCGCGCCGCTGCGCTAGCCTGTGTGCAGAGGCGAGTGAGCGCGCGAGCCACCCCACACAGCAGTTGACCTGGTCAGGGTTGGGGTCAGGGTCGGGGTAAGGGTTGGGCGCCCTAAGTACAGCCATGGTAACTATGGTAAGAAGAGCAGTGGACCTGCGCAGGCCACACACTGCCCGCCGCAGCCGCAGAGAGGTCACCACCCCCCCCACCCTCCTCCTCACCCCCCTCACCCTCCTCCTCACCCTCCTCACCCCCCTCACCCCCCTCACCCTCCTCCGCCGCTCGCCGCCTCTTGACGACAGCCTGCCCAATGGTCGGCCTCTCGCGCGAAGGGTGATAACCAGCGGGTCTCTCGCGCGCGGGGTCCGCGACCACATCGGCGCCGTGGATGGCCATCGCCTCCTGCTGCCGGCTACGGGGCCGCACGAGCCCTCGGAAGAGAAATGGCATGCCTAGTGGAAGGTAGTGGAAGGTAGTGGAAGGCGTTCGAACCGTAAGGGCTAACTATGACTATACTAGTACGGCAGTACTGATACTGACTTCACGGAACAGGAAGGGCAGCCTGGTAAAGTGGGCAAGGCAGGGAGTGAGCAAGCTGGTGCACAAGGTAGCAAGCTGGTGCACACGGTAGCAAGCTGGTGCACAAGGTAGCAAGCTGGTGCACACGGTAGCAAGCTGGTGCGCAAGGTAGCAAGCTGGTGCGCAAGGTAGCAAGCAAGCAGCAGTTCGAAGCGAGGTGGCGAGCCGATGCGCTCCCGCCCACATGCGATCACCCTGTGCAGGCAGGCCCGGTACGTCGTGGTGGTAGTAGTAGCAGCAGCAGCAGCAGCAGCAGCAGCAGCAGCAGCAGCAGTAACAGTAGCAGTGGTAGGAGTAGTACCGCATCTCCCCTGCATCTCGGCACTCAAGCCTTCTAGCATCTCACCCACACACACGGTGAGGCACAGCCGACCGCAGCCCGCATCCGCCGCCGCCGCCGCCGCCGCCGCACCCGCCGCCGCACCCGCCGCCCCCGCCGCCGCACCCGTCGCCCCCGCCGCACCCGCCGCCGCACCCGCAGACGCCGCCCCCGCGCTGCCTACATCTCCGGTATCCAGATCCACATCTCCGATATCCAGATCGATCCAACGGTGCCTCGCCTCGCACCACGCCTGCAGCCCGGCACAGAGATGATAACAATATGGCATATGGGTGATGACCAGGTAACAAGCTTCGAGCCCAGTGCAGGGGGCGTATGGGCAGGCGGCGTATGGGCGATACATAGCTATCAGGCCTGCAGCCCGGCGCAGGCGGCGGCGGGGTTGAGAGTGATTAGTCCAACATCATGGTGGGCGGCGCACAGCACGCCTGAAGGCATAGGGTTGCAGCCTGAGGCACGCAGGGTTGCAGCCTGTGGCAAGTAGGGTTGCAACCTCGGGCACACAGGATTGCGGCCGTGGGGTGCAGCTAGGGTGCAGCAGCTGCAGGGCTACAGCGGCGCACCGCGGTCGGCACAGGGGCGATGCCTAGAGGTGATAACTAGGTGACATAGGCACACCGTGGTCGGCCCCGTCGTATCGGCACACGCGCAGCGGCGAGTGGCCCAAGGCCTCACGCAGCTCCGAGTGCCCGTAGGGGTGATACCCGTAGGGGTGATACCCAGCTAATGGGTGCGCCTGCGCCGGCAGCCCGCCGCCGCCGCCGCCGCCGCCGCCGCCCACTTCCTCCACCTCCGCCTCCGCCTGCCCCGCCTCGGCCGCCAGCCGTGCGAAGAAGCAATCTCCCAGCCGGAGATCACGCGCCACGTGCTCGAGCAGCGCCTGGTTAGGGTTGGGGCGTGGTAACTAGGGGTGGTAACTAGGGCTGATAACGAGGTGACATGGGCGCCACGTGGCGCAGCAGCGCCTGCGCCCAGCCCTCGTGTAATGGAGGCTGCAACCCTATGTGACGGAGGCTGCAACCCTATGTGATGGAGGCTGCAACCCTATGTAGCGCCTGCGCCCAACCCTCGAGTGCGGCCAGCAATGCGCACAGCGCGGGAGCAGCGCTGCCTACCGGGCGGGGCCTCACACCACCTGGTAGGGGGTGATAACCAGGTAACATGTTGCGCGCCTATGGGGCTGGGCCTCACGCCGCCTGTGGGGTGAGGCCTGTGGGGTGAGAGAGGGCGGAGGCTCAAGCCTTGGCGTGCGCGGACGGTGGCGGCAAGGCTTCGAGCCGGACGATCGGAGCGGCCCAGAGCCAGGCAGCTCCGCCCGAGGCGGCCTGGGTTGCCATGGGGCTACCGAGCTGCGCCGCTGCCAGGAGGCCGGGCCTGCGCTGCGCTGCCAAGCGGCCGGGCTGCCGAGCTGCGCCGCTGGCGTAAGGCCGCCTTCAGCAGGCCGCGCCGCCGTCGTCGCACCGGAGCTCGAGCAGCTCGCGGCGGCCGGCGTCGCGGCCGTAGCCAACGTACCGCCCCTGATGCGGCGCGAGCTCGCCCGCCTGCGCCAGCTTCGCCGCGTCCGGCTGCGCGAACCACGCCGAGCACTCCGCCTGCGGCCGCACGATCCAAGTTGAAAGCGAGTCAGTCTCACTAGGTCAGCCGCCTCAGACCTGGGCTGGCAGAGCCTGCCGTGGGCTTGGCTGAGCTGGGCTGGGCTGGGCTTTGGGCTCTGGGCTCTGGGCTCTGGGCTCTGGGCCGGGCACTCGGCCTGCGCTCGTAGCAGCAGCGCGCTCGCGTCCGGCGGCAGCGAGACGCGTGCGAAGCTGTCGCGGCGCAGGCGGGCGCAGAAGTGCTCGCTCGCTGCCGAAGCGCCGGGGCGGAGCAGCTCCTCGAGCCGCAGCTCCGAGAGAGGTGGCTCGTGCATTCCGCGCGCGCCAAGCAAGCGAAGTTTGCTTTCAACTCTAAAATAAGCCAACAACGGCGCAATCGCTACCTATGCTCACCAACGAACCACAGTACGCAACCAGATCACTGCTCAGCAGGAGCCGGGTCGACTGGGCAATCGAAGCAGCGCGCCGGGTCAGGGCCGAGCCAGTCGGTGCGCTCGGCGAAGCGGGCCTCCGCGGCAGTGCAGGTGCTCCTACGGTCAACTCTAGTGTATTAGACCAGGGCTTACCCAAAGGAGGGTACTACAGCAGGAGCACTACAGCACTCGTACTGTGGACGCTACGAGTGAATACTCGCAGCAAGGGTGGTGTGGGGTGTGTTTATGTCCAGGGTTTATGTGGTTTGGGAAAGGGGTCGTTTGGCAGGATAGATAGATAGATAGATAGGTAGATTTCTGGTAGGAAAGACGCACGCATCTAGACTACGACGCTACAACCGCAATTCCAGCGGACGCCGCACGAGCCGAGCGATTCGACCAGAGTGGTGGCAGGTTCCGGGTTAGGATTTGAGTTTGGTGTAGGTTAGGTGCTGTGCCTACTCCCGCTGCGGGGTGTGACGCGATTGCTCGGAACTCGCTGACTGATAGATAAGATCAGAATAAGATATTATCTGACTGATACCGAGTGAGTGCGTAGTTCAAGGGCGGCGGCGCACAGCACTGCGTGTGGAGAGGAACAAACCAAGCAAGGAGTCGTCTAACTGCTTATTATCTTATCTGCGTGTGGGGAGGAACAAACCAACCAAGCCGCTAACCGCGAATTCGCATGGTCCGCATGGCACCACAGATCATCAAGACTGGGGATGTCTTCACGCCCGCGGGCTACTACTACTACGGGCTGGAAGCGCCGCACGAGCTGGCACACTGGCCGCTCTTCTTCCAGTGGCTGGTCGGCTCCGCCGTGGCGTGTGCGCTCATTATGGCGATCACGCGCCTGCTGCTGCCACGCCTAGCGCCGGCGACGTGGACCACGATGGTAACAGCGAAGCCGCACCAGGCTATCGCCGTGCCCAAGAACGTGACCGAGTGGTGGCCGGCGTTCGTCACTCCCGCGCTCGTCTGGCGAGACGTGCGGCTGCTCACCTCTGCGGCACTGACCTGGCCGCAGCAGGCGCTGCACTTGCCGCCGCCGCCCGGCATGTGGGCGGGCGCAGGCGCGGCGCTCGGATACATGGTCTTCGACTGCATCGCCATGATTATTTGGCGGCGCGAGCTGCGCACGAGCATGGGCGGCGCGATGTTCAAGCAGATATGGTTCCATCATGTCTTCTCTCTGCTCTTCTGGCCCTTTGGCCTGTACTCGAGTGCTGCGGCCGTCTTCATCTGCTGGTTCCTTCTCTCCGAGGTGACCAATGTCTGCCTCAACCTGCGCACTTTGCTCATCAAGCTAAGCCTCACCTCGGGCACCCCCTTCCTCGTGGTCAACGTCGGCTTCTTCCTCTCCTTCTTCGCGGCGCGCATCGCGCCCATACCCTTCCTCGCGTCGGTGTGGGTCAGGGCGGACTGGAGCCGCACGACCACCAGCACGTTCTTGGTCACCGCCCTCACCACGCCGCTGCCCGTCATGCTCAACTGTTACTGGTTCTACCTCGCGTGCAATGGTGTCATGCGCATGCTGCGCCCGGCCACCAAGAAGGCGTGACCGCGACTCAAGTGCGGGCGCGCTCGGCTTACGCACGGCAGCGCCTGCACCGACTGAGCATGCCGTCCTCGCAGGGTCCTCGTGGAAACCACGCGGGCGCGATAGTGCTTTGGTGCCAGGTGCTCCTCTCCCAGATACTTCATCTTCAGAGTCCTACCAGAGTTCGCTCAACTTTAGCTGTTTCGATCTTCCCGATCTTTTTTTTTGAGTCCGAGAATGGAATGTTTTTCATCGGTCGGATTCTCGAAACATGCGAACTCTGGTCCCGTGTGCCGTCTGTAGCCTTCCCACATATAACATGCGAACTTGCGTGTGCGAGCGCGCTCTGCGCGGAAGCAGATGGGCTTCGGACGCGGCCTCCAAGCGGTGGCCGCGCTCGGCAGCGTGCTGTTGATCTTGCGCTGGATAGCAAGGCGGTCTACGGCCGAGTTGCCACCGGTTGAGCCACCGGCGAAGCGCTTCTGGGACGAGGGTCGCGGCACACGCCTCCGCTTTCGTGTAGGTCGCAGGAAAGCGCGACAGGCTGCGGCCAACGTGTCGCACATCGAGCGTCACCTGGTCAGACCCGCGATGACAGGGGAGAATCCGCAGGCCTTTCCTAACATAACTGCCGGCAGGTGCCATCTGGACGGGACGGAGAGTGAGGGCGGGTGCAGCGGCCACGCCTGTCTCCTGGGGTCGTGCTTCTGCAGCAGAGGCTCCGGTGGCGAGTGGTGCGAGCGCCGTCCGGCCGAGCGCGCGGCGTGTGCAGCAGAGGAGAAGCAGGCCTACGGCGCCCTCGCCACCGGTCTCAAGCGGCACACGGCGCATGACGCCTGCGCATTCTACAGCGGGCCCTACGGCACGATGGCGGTGGACGCGAGGCGGTGGGAGGCCGCGCAGGTGGGCGGCAGGCATAGGCGGCAGGCATGGGTGACAGGCATGGGTGGCAGGCTTAGGCGGCTGCACGTGCATGCGTGCATCATGTTCATGTCTCACCGCATCATCAGGAGTGGGAGGCCTAACCCTAACCCTAACCCTAACCCTAACCCTAACCCTAACCCTAACCCTAACCCTAACCCTAACCCTAACCCTAACCCTAACCCTAACCCTAACCCTAACCCTAACCCTAACCCTAACCCTAACCCTAACCCTAACCCTAACCCTAACCCTAACCCTAACCCTAACCCTAACCCCAACCCCAACCCTAACCCTCATCAGGAGTGGGAGGCGGCGCTGTGGTCCGCCTCTGCGGCAGGCGTCACCACCGACCGCAACGAGCACCACAAGCGGCACTTCGACAACTATGCCGAGGTGCCGAGGCAGATGGGCCACGTGGTGGAGCTAGGGTGCGGCCCCTTCACGCAGCTCCAGACCATCCTGCCAGGCAGGCCACGCCCCGCCTCCATCACGCTCCTCGACCCTCTACTTGAGAGCTATGCGAGCAAGGTGCGCGGCTGCCCCTACAGCACAGGCAAGCTGCTCGGGACGCATGTCTCCCTAGTGGCCGCACCCTTGGAGGAGCTCGAGCTGCCGCAGCAGGCCGATGTCCTCGTCATGATCTCGCTGCTGCAGAGTGTGAGGGATGTGCCCGCCGCCATGCAGGCTCGCCTGCTATACTCACTGCCTACTGCTGACTACTAACTACTTACTGCATACATACCACATACATACCACATACTACATACCACATAGCACTTACCACTTACTAATTAGTACGCACCATGCAGGCGGCCTACCGCACCCTCAAGCCGGGTGGTGTCATTGTGTTCTCGGATCGTGCCTTCGATGAGCGATGGGAAGCATACACACGCTCCGGCCGCACCGAGGCTGCCGCCTTCTGGGACGTGGGCCATCCGTGCGCTGTCAAGCTCGTCGTACTCGAGCACTTCATGGGAGCTTTCCGCGAAATGTACCGCAAGCGACACATGCACCCCACCAGCCACGGGCCCCCGGACGAGCAAATCTACTTCGTCGGCCGCAAGCCTCGCAGCATGCAAAAGGCGGCGCGCTGGGCAGCGAGAATGGAGGCGATGAGGAATGCGTCTGGTGCGCGGCGCTGTTAGTAGCACGACTAAAGTGTATACGACTGTACCATACACGATACAGTCGCGCAGTGAGAGGCTATAAAGTTTTACTTCTCCCATGGCGTTTCCCCATTGTAAGGAGTAGTGGAGCCACTACTACTTAGTGGAGCCTGTTTTTTTTTCGTGGAGCCACACGGCTCCACCTGGGACGATGTAAAGCCGTAAGAACTATGTATGCGCGCGGGTTACTTTTGGCGTTGACACGCGCCCTCCTGGGTCCCCTGGTTGCCGGGTTGCCTGGGGTGTTGCCGGGGGGGGGGGGCTGCCGGGTTGCCGGGCCGCTGCCGGGTCACTGCCGGGTTGCCGGGTTGTCGCTGCCGGTTTGCTGCCGGTTTGCTGCCGGGTTGGGCTGCCGGGTTGCCGGGTCCAGGGCTCAAGATTGGCGGCTGCATGTGGATGTGCGCCAGCATGCGCAGCACGCGCGCAGTCTCTACTCGCGACGAGTAGAGGAAGCTACACCATCAAGCATCGTTGATCGTTGTTATAGAGTGAGGACGCGCT
>Ga0209302_10002502_pt1 | contig 10698 bp, 9 predicted proteins | sample ArcOceMetagenome_2_FD_187445 | JGI IMG/M metagenome (GOLD analysis project Ga0209302, IMG submission 187445) | Marine eukaryotic phytoplankton communities from Arctic Ocean - Arctic Ocean ARC135M Metagenome (SPAdes) (version 2) | ecosystem: Environmental > Aquatic > Marine > Oceanic | place... | reverse complement strand
TATGGCCCAAGCTCACTCACCCGGCCTGCAAGCAAGAACTTGATCTAGTTCTCGTGGTCCTCCTTGTGCAGGTAGGACATGATAATGCCCACCGGGCCCTCGTCGAGCTCGACGTCGCTCATGGCCGCCTCGTAGGTCGTAGCACGCCTTGAGCTTGAGAAACGCGGCCGCCCCCCAGAAGTTTTTGGCTGGCCGGCCATGGCGCGCCCGTGTTAGACGGCCTGGCGCCTGGGTTGTCCCGAACTGTGGCCCGGCAGGCCAGGCTCCACGTGTTGGCGACATCCCGCTTGCACACACGCAGGCCGCCTTCTCCATGCTGGCGGCGCTTGCCATGGGAAATAACCAGTGGGACGCCAGCAGCCTCGAGGACATGTCGATCTCGCAGCTCTCGGGGATGCTGCAGCAGCGCGGCGCGCGCTGCGTCGGCTGCGTCGAGAAGGACGACTTCCTCGCCAAGCTGCGCGAGCTCGAGGTGGAGGACGAGATGGCGCCCGCCGCGCGTGGCTCGTCGTGCCGCCGCGCCGTGCAGTGGGACGGCCTCACTGGGGGCACTCTGAGTTGGCCGCAGAGCGGCCTAGGCAATGCCTTAGAGCGCGCAGCCGTGCAATGGGATTTCAGAGAGAGGCCGGGAGGGCCAATGGGGCTCCACGAGGGCTGATGGTGGCCGTGTGTCCCGAGCCGGTTCAGCCCCAGCTCCAGCTCCAGCCGCCGCTCCAGCCGCCGCTCCAGCCGCCGCTCCAGCTCCAGCCCCGCTCCAGCCTCAGCTCCAGCCCTAGCTCTGTCCCTAAGCAGGGGCGACATCCTCGACGTCAAGTACTGCATGAGCTGAGGCTACCGGAAGGCGTTCCAGGACTACGCGAGGGTACTCCGCCGGGAGTTCCCTCAGCTGCAGTTCACCGGAGACGTCTTCCACCCGGGCGCGGCCAAGATGGCCCTGGCCCAGATGCTCCAGATGGTGTTCTTCGGCGGCCTCGCCGTCTCCTTCATCGGAAAGGGCATGCTGCCGCAGAGCGCGCAGGACTTCATGTCTGAGAACCAGCTGCTTGTCTTCGGCACGCTCTTCGGCTGCAACATCATGTCCGGCCAGCTGATCAACAGCGGCGCCTTCGAGGTCTCGCTCAACGGCAAGCCGGTCTGGTCCAAGATCGAGTCGGGCCGCTTCCCGCAGATGCCGGAGCTCGTCGAGGTCCTCAAGGCCAACGGCCTCCAGTAGGCGCGCGTTGTGAGAGCGCGCGCCGCGCCGAGGCCGAGGCGGCGGCGGCAAGGCGTGGCGTGACGCCCTCTCAACTTACCACCACCACCACCCAATGGAGGAGAGCTCTCCCACCGACCATACGGCCGCGAATGACGCGGGCCGCCCGAAACGCTCTTCCGAGCGCGGCGGCCCGCTGACGAGATACCTTTCGCGCGCGGCCGTGCCGATGAGAAACCAGCCCCCCTCCCCCCCTCCCTCCCCCGGCACCGCACTGGCTGCCCGCCGACGCCCAGAGCCCCGCCGCGCCCGTGACGCCGCGCGCCGTCAAGCCCCATTCTCGGGCCTGGCGCGCGGCCGAGGCCCACCGTAACTGGTGGAGATCTCCGCGCTGGAGATTGGCGGGCTGTTGGGCGCCTCGCGACAGCCCTGTGCGCGTGCTTGTCACGGTGATGCATGCTGGCTCTACGTTGCCTCAGTCTGCCGAGCCGAGAATACTCGCGTTGGTCTAGAAACTCGAAGAATATTCTCTCTTATCATATCTAAGATCTCTCCCCTCTCCGTCTCGCTCTACTCGTCTACTGTCGTCTGTGGATGTGGTGTGTCGAGAACGAGATGGGTTCCGAACTTTTCGATAAGACGATTAGGTTTCACGCGGGAACACGCGCTCCACGACTTCGTTTTTGTACAGACCACCGCGGACCCATATGAACGTCGTCGTGTCGGTGCCTCCATGCAGCGTTATCAATCTCCTCCAGCGCGGCCCTCCTTGTCCCCCTTTATTCCCCGTGTCGTGTTTTTCGAAATATCGCGGCGACGATATTACGAGAAAATCCGCTTTCAAGAGGGTTGCGTTTCCCCCGGCGCGGTCCCCTTTAGGCAGCCCAGGTCGGGGCCGGGCTGTGCGCCCCATATGCTCGCTCTCAGCCTATGCGCGGCTCCCGGGGCGGCGCCGTTCACGCAGCCCATCTTGCAGCCGCCGTTCACGCAGCTGCACCGTTCAGTCGCCGGGACTCTCCTCGATGCGGCGGGCGAGGCGGCTGCCATGAAGAGGCCCGAGTGCATAGCACCGGACGCGAAAGTTGCCTTCATTGCCATTGAGAACAAGAGCTCGACCAGCATGCGCGGGTGGATGACAACGTCGGTGCTGCAACGGGCGTACGGGCAAGACTCGTCCGTCGTGCTGCTAGACCAGGCGCACGGTAGCGTCGAGCGCCTAAAGACGATCAAGGAGCACTTTTCGGTCAGCGGCGCCCCCACCGTGTGTGTCATCCTTAAGTGGCCGACGTTGGAGGCAATCGCCGCTTGCCGCCACGAAGGCGCGCTCGTGCTTCTCGACTGCATCGACAACCCCGAGTGCGCCAACCGGGATTACCTCGCGCGCGAGGAGTTCAGGCGCGTGGACGCCTTGCTCGTCCAGACCCAGGCGCACAAGAAGGCGCTTGAGGGGCTGGGCCTGCACGCTGGGGTGTGGCCGCACCCGCACGGCAACTTCATGCGCTGGGCCCCGTCCGGCCCACGAAGGGAACGGATCCGTAACGTGGGATTTGTCGTTGGCGACCCGGTGCACAACATGCCGGACAACAAGACGATACAGATGCTGGCCAATGTCTGCTGCAGACACGGGGCCAAGCTGTGGCTCATGCTGTCAGAACAGGCCACCGAGGAAGGCCAGGAGCCCCCGCCACTCCGAATGATCCGCGCGGGAACGTCGGGGAATTTCGGGCCCGATCCGGAATGCGCTCCCGAGCCGGAGGTGGAGAAGCGCTGCTCGGCCGCTGAGCCCTTGGAGGTGCCCGAGCCGCCGGGCAGCGAGCACAAGTTCTCGGCGCTTCTGCGCACGCTCGTCAGCCAGGCGGGCCTCGAGACCACGTCCATTGTGAACAGCCAGAAGGTCTTCTACCAGACGAAGGGCGACGACGAGGTTCCGCCTGGGACCCGAGACTACGCATCCGTCCCCGATGCGATGCGGATTGAGGACATCGACCTGGGGCTGCTCTGGGCGCCGACGCAGCGCATGACGACGGACGGCCCGTTCGCGACGTACAACCGCCCGCCCACGCGGCTCTTCTGGTGGTTCTCGCACGGCACGCCCGTCATCGGCCACTCGATGCAGTCGTACATCGAGGTCGCCGAGCACATCGGCTACCCCAAGGAACTCATGCGCGTCGACTCGGCGGCGTCGCTCGATGAGGCCCTGTGCTCCGTCGCGAGCCAGGACGTGCGCGGCGGGCTGCAGCGGCTCTCGCGCTATGGCGGCAGCCTCAGCTCCCCCGTGCTCTCCGCGGGCACCCTGCTGCAGCAGATGTGCACGATTGCACAGAAGCTCGACATGAAGCTCGAGCCCGCCGCCGCCGCCGCCAACGCCGCCGCCAGTGCGCCCGACGAGAATGATGGCCCGAGGCAGCTGCGGGAGGAGCGCAAGCTCTTCGTGCGCGAGCACACCTACGCCACCAGCCGCAAGGAGCGCCAGGAGTCCAACCTCGAGATGTTCTTCCCCTCCGCGCTCAACTGCACCTCGCCCACCCAGTGCGCCCTGGACGTGCCCCTGCTGCAAGGCGCCTTCGGCAAGGTCGCCAAGGAGATGCAGGCAAACATCACCAACTGCTGGCAAGTCATGTACACGGTCTACTTCGACGCCCGCATGCTCGCGCCCGTGCACATCCCGCCGCCGGTCGACGGCAGCTTCGTCAACGGCACCAACTGCGCCTTCGCCTTCGTCTACAAGGGCACCGTGCTGCCCGAGCCCGACCCCACGCTGCTGCAGTGGAACTACATCGAGGTGGATCTCGACGACCTCCCGTGGCCCGCGGCGCAGTACCGGCGCAACTCGCGTGTGCCCAAGCTGCTGCCGCACCTCTTCTTCCCGCCCTCGGTGAAGACCACCGTGTACATCGACGCGGAGAACAGCATCGAGGGCAACCTCACCTCGATCGCGCACCACATGCTCGGCCGGTGCAACGCGAGCTGGTCCGCGCAGGCGCACAAGAACCGCGCGATATCCGTCATGGACGAGTTCCCGCGCATCAAGCTCATCAACAACTCGGCCGAGCCGCAGCGGCTCAACGAGCAGTGGAGGGCCTATAGGGTCGACCCCGAGTACCGTCAGGCCGCGCACGAGGGGCAGACGGTGGGCATCGACGGCGAGCTGCTCGTGCGGCAGAACGGCGACCGCCGCTCGCGGCTGCTGAGCGAGGCCTGGATGCGCACCTACCTGCGCGGCGCCGACCGCGACCAGCCCTCCTTCTCCTACGCGCTGGAGAAGGCCGTCACGGGCCCGTGTAGGCGGCGCGTGCAGGACCACGTGCGCGGCGCCGGTCTGGGGTCGCGCGGCATCCCCGGCATCGATGAGGCCGCGGAGCTTCGCGAGCAGTGCGGCCTCTCTTGCGGCGAGGGCTTCATCAACCTCGTCGGCCACGCCGCCAGCACCGACTGCCAACGATACCGCGCGGGCAAGGTGACGCGCATCCCGAGCAACCCACCCGAGGGCGAGCACGACGAGTACACCAGGCCCCTGTGGAGCAGCCGACCGCCGACCTTCATCTGCAAGTCCAAGGGCTTGGTGGAGGCGGCGCAGCCACTGCTCTCGGAGCACTTGCGGGAGGCGCGCGCGTACAACAGGTTGCGTGCCACCGACGCTGGCCAGATACGCAAGTATGACGGGCCCATGCTCCATGAAGGCAATGCCTCGCAGGCGCCGCCGCGGTAGTAGCCCTTGTACGGAATTACTCGAATAGGCATGTTGACAGAGTTAGGAGACAAAGGTTGCCGGTATTCTTATCTTTTTCTCAAGACTTATCCTTTTCTTGATAAGATAAGATAAGAGATAACTTATCTCCTTTTTTTCTCGACATACCCATCCGCGTTAACCCCCGCGTTAAAACGAGTTTGGGCGTCCGAGAGGTCACGGAGACGGCGCGCCGCGCACACACACGAACTCAACCCAGCCCTCAGTTGACCGCTGGTCCCAACACAGCGTGACTTGTCAGTCCTCCGCTGCCACCCTTGCAGATGGCGCTCCGACGCAAGGACTGGCCGCCACCCGGCGCACTCTTCGCGGCAGCAGCGCATGACCTGCTCGACCCCGAGCAAGCTGGCGAGACCGACGCCGCCCCCGCACTACCGATGCCGCCCACACCACCGGCTTGCTCTGAGCGCTTGGCCGCCGCCGCCGCCACCAGCCGACTTTTGGCAGCCTACCTGCTGGGAGGCTCTGCCCTAGTCCAGCCAGCAGTGCCGCCGACACCGGCGCGCACGCTCGCGGCGAGCGCGCGAGCAGATGCCGGCGCCGCCGCTTCACCGCGGCCAAGTGACGCCACGGGTGGCGCCAGCCGCCGCGAGAAGCCAAAGCGCGCGCCCGACGAGCGCAGCAGCGGCGGCGTCGGCGGTGGCGGCGGCGGCGTCGGCGGTGGCGGCGGCGGCGTCGGCGGCGTCGGTGGTGGGGCGCAGCAAGCTGCGCGGAGCGCCAAAAAGGCGAGGCGGGCCGATCGCCCTCTGACTTGACCCTATAAACTTGACTCGTTGACGACCGGCGGGGTCTGCAGGCTCTCCCCGGGCTCCCTGGGGTGTGGCCGAGAGAGTGCGGCGAGCCTATAAGTACCCACGGCGTGTCCCGATGTGTGAGCTAGCGTTGTACTGGATGCTAACACTCGCCGGGTGGTTCCTCATTTCGCCCCCAGCCTCAGCCTCTTCGGAGGTGCCTCTTCGGAGGTGAGACGTTGCAATTGTAGCGTCGTAGTCTAGAGGTTCGTTCGTTCGTTCGTTCGTTGCGTCTTTTCTACCCCACCTATCTATCTATCTATCTATCTATCTATCTATCTATCTATCTATCTATCTATCCAGCTTGGCTGCGCACTAAAGGGAGGTAGCAAACCAACAAGCGGTCGGTTGGCAGCCTCATTGCCCACGCACGGTGGCTTACGCTCGTCGCTGAAACGCAATGACCGGTACCCCCGAAGAGCCCGAGGCTTGCACTGATGGCGTTAGCGAACATGTCCTGGTCGATCTCGGGCTGAAGCTCGCAGAGTTACCGGACGAGCTCCTGCTTCAACTGGCAGAGACGCTCGGGAACCCGCTGGCGCTGCTCGTCTCAAAGGCACACTTGAGCAAGGCCTTCTGCGAGGCCGCGCGCGCTGCACAAGGGCTACTCAAACGTGCCAACCTGCGCGGGTGGACAGGAACGGTTGACGACGCAGTGGTGGCTGCGGTGGTCTCAAAGTGCACACAGCTCTCGTCGCTCGACCTGGAGGGCTGCGACAGGATCAGTGACGCGGCGGTGATGGCGGTGGCCTCGGGGTGCCCGCAGCTCATGTCGCTCGACCTTGGTGGCTGCGGCAACATCACCGACGCGGCGGTGTTGGCGGTGGCCTCAGGGTGCCCGCAGCTCACCACGCTCAGCCTGGGGTTGTGCCGCGACATCACCGACGCGGCGGTGATCGCGGTCGCCTCGAGCTGCTCGCAGCTGATGAAGCTCGAGCTAAGTGGCTGCTGGAACACCACTGATGCAGCGGTGATGGCGGTGGCTTCGGGGTGCACGCGGCTCACGTCGCTCAGCATCGGTGGCTGCCCCAGCATGACCGATGCAGCGGTCGTGGCAGTGGCCTCTGGGTGCTCGCAGCTCTCGTTGCTCGACCTAGGTGGCTGCTGCAGCATAACTGACGCGGGGGTGGTAGCGGTAGTCTCGGGGTGCAAGCAGCTTATGGTGCTCAACCTGACTATCTGCCGGAAGATCACTGATGCGGCATTGGTGGCGATGGCCTCGGGATGTACGCAGCTCACGACGCTCCACCTTGTTGGCTGCCACAACATCACTGACACGGCGGTTGCGGCGGTGGCCTCAGGGTGCACGCGGCTCAGAGCGCTCCAGCTGGTTACCTGTAACAAGATCACTGACGCGGCAGTGATGGCACTGGCCGCGGGGTGCATGCAGCTCACGAAGCTCGAGCTGAGCTGTGGTCAGTTCACCGATGCGGCAGTGGTGGCGGTTGTCTCAAGTTGCACCCAGCTCACGACACTCAGCCTGGGCTGCAGCCAGATAACCGATGCGACAGTAATGGCGGTGGCCTCGGGGTGCATGCAGCTCACGACGCTCCGCCTTCGTTGCTGCAGCAACATCACCAACACTGCGGTGGTGGCGGTTGCCTTGGGCTGCAAGCAGCTCAAGACGCTCGAGCTGACCCGATGCCGCAAGATCACCGATTCGTGCATGCGAGCCATCCCACGTGGTGTCCACGTGACAGAGTACTCGTCGCGTCGTATCCCGCTAGCCCTCGTCGACGATTCCACTTAGTATCGATAGATTCCGCGACGGACCCTGTGTTCCGTCTCTCTCTCAGTCTCTGGTGTGTGGTGAGCTCTGTGCGCACCGGCAGGTCGTGAGGTAAGCATTTAGGGGTATAAAGTAGTCCAGAGAAGTGTATCCCTTGCAAATAGGAGCTTCAACGACAGTTCAAATATATCTTATATCATATATGTCTCGTGGCTCGCTTCAGAACTGCCTTCTCTGCACTCTGGTCTTCTCCCGTCTGCGACTGCGTCACCGCCGTGTCAGATAGATAGATAGATAGAGATTTGCTAGAAAAGACGCACACACGTCTAGAACTAGGACAGACTAGGTAAGCACGAAACGGGACCCTCAGCGCGCTCAGGGGGGCGCACGTTGCACGTTAGTTGCACGTTGCACGCGCGAAAATCCACGACGCATACACACGGCACTCGGCACACCGCACACGGACCACACGTGACGAGATTGAATGAAGGGGCAAATGTGAGCTAATGAAAACATCGCGCGTATTTTTAAATAACCGCCCCAAACGATCTCTCTCACCGCTCTCTCACCTCTCACCACTCACGAAACGGGTGTGAACCTCTCCGCCGCTCTCGGCGGACGGCGCGCGCCAGCGCAGAGAGCTCTATTTACTTTCTTTAGTCCAGGTCCAAAATTGAGTTTTGACCATCAGCGTCTGGCTCGCTTACCTGTCCCTCAAGCAGAAGGCCGATGCTCTGCTGCAGGTCACCGCCAGCTAGCTCAAGCGCTGCGGCCGCCATGCCGCGAGAGAAGCCCATCTCGATAAGCTGCGCCACCTACCAGAGGTTTGCAGAGACTAGGGCTGGTGGCTGATGGCTCATTACTGATGATTATGGAGATAGGGAGTCACATGGTACATGGTACATGGTACATGGACATGGTACATGGACATGGTACATGGACATGGTACATGGACATGGACATGGTACATGGGCATGGACATGGTTTGCGTGGGGCCTGTGGGGTGTGTGGGTGTGTGTGTGGGGGGGTGGCTGGGGCTAGGGGCACCGCGCTGCCGCGTCCGCCGTCGGGAGTCGTGCCGAGATTGAGATCGCGGAGATCGGGCGGCGGCGCGGGCGGCGGCGCGGGTGCGCGCTGTGGCGCGTGCGTGCGCGGCGTAAGCCATGCAGCCGCAGTCCACTGCTGCTGTGGCCACTGCTGCTGTGGCTGCTGCGGTTGTGGCTGTGGCTGCGGCGGCGGTGGTTGCGACGTCCACTGCTGCTGCGGCAGCGGCAGTGGTGGTTGCGGTGGGTGCGGCGGCGGGTAAGGCGACGTCCACTGTCCGCCTTTGCCTTCGCCTACGCCTCCGCTGCCGCCTCTGCTACCGCTGTATTCGCCTCCGCCGCCGCCGCCGCCGCTGCCGCCGCCGCCGCCGCCGCCGCCGCCGCCGCCGCCGCCGCCGCCGCTGCCGCCGCCGCCTCGCGTGCTACAACTACCACCGCCTCCGCCGGCACTGAAACCAGCGCCGCTGCCGCTGATCGCCGACGCCGCGCGCGCCAGTGCCGCTCCGCCAGCTGCGCTCGTCCGTCGCGAGAAGGCAGCCGCCGCCGCCGCAGTCCTTGCAGGCGCTGCGCTGCCGCCCGTGCTCGCAGAGGCTGCCGCCGCCGCACTCCTCGCATCGGCTTCGCCGCCGCCCGCGCTCGCAGCGTGCGGCGGCGAGGTCAGAGGGCCAAGCGGCGGCACACCCCACTGGCTCCCACTGGGCCCGATTGGATCTGCCTGGCTCCGGCTGGGCCCAACTGGACCCCACCGGATCAAGTCCTGTCGCGTGTGGGGCGAGACGGCGGCGGTGGCGGAGCAAGCGGCGGCGGTGGCCGCGGCGGCGGCGGCGGCGGCGGCGGCGGCGGCGGCGGCGGCGGCGGCGGCGGCAGAGGAGGAGGAGGAGGAGGAGGAGGAGGAGAAGTAAACGGTGGCGGTGGAGGCGGCGGCAGTGGCGGAGTTTGCGGAGTTGGCTATGGCACTGACGACGCAGGCGCTAGCACCGACAACAGAGGTGGGCGAGGCGGTGGCGACACCGGCGTACAGCGGTGACGGCCGCGCCGCGGTTGCTGCGGTTGCGGCGGCGGCGGGAGGGCGGCAAAAGACCTGCCGGGTGGGCGCAGAGGATGCAGAGGATGCAGAGGATGCAGAGGATGCAGAGGATGCAGAGGATGCAGGGGGCTACGAGAGGATGCAGAGAAACCGGTGGGCAGGCAGGCGGGCGGACGGGCGGGCGGGCGGGCGGGTGCCGCGGCTTGCGCAGGAGGCTGCGCTGAGGGTTTCGCCCTAGCCCCAGCCCCGCAGCCTAACGCCACCTCCCCCTCTGCACCTGCACGTGGTAGAGGTGCGGATCCGGCACACTCATCTTGGGATTCGGGTACCTGGTGCGGGTGCGGGGGGGTGGCGGTGAGAGCGAGGGCCGGGCGAAGGCAAGGGTGGGGGAGAGGGCGAGGGTGCGGATGGCGGCGGCAGCGGCGGCAGTGGGCAAAGCCCAGCGACGAAGGCCGGGCTCACGCGAGCTAATTAGGGTCAGGCTCGGCGCCGACGAGGCCGGGGTAGGGGCACCATACAAAGTCGCCGCCGCCCCATCGTGCCTCGACGCCGCGCGCGATCGCCGCCGTGATCGCCGCCTCACTCCAATAGTGCTCGGGTGCCGGGCACCAGAGCACCATGTGCTCAGTGCCCACGGTCAGGTCGTACGGAAAGGGCTGCGGCACGAGGCGCGGCGGCTCGGTGTGCGCGGGCCGCGCGGCCGAGCGCCGGCCGTCGGCACCGCGCGTCGTCGCCATGCCGAAGACCTGATGGCACAGCACGTCGGCAAGAGTGACCCACATCCGCTCGAGGTTCGCGAGCATCAGCTCCTTTTGCGCGCGCACGGTGGGGTTCGGCCGGATCTGTTCGGCGCTGGGCGTCCACCCGGTCGCCTCGTGCAGCCACTGCAGATCCTCCAAGGTGGACGAGACCGCGCAGCGCAACATCCGCCTCTTTCTCTCGCGGCCGGCGCCGCCTTGGCGAAGTTCAATGTTACAGTAGGTGCGGTATTTGGTCGCGTTGCACGTTCGCCGCTTGCCTCCCGTCGTGCGCGGGGCACGCGCGGCGGCAGGCCTTTGAGCGGCTCTCGGGGCTGGCGGGTACCGGCTGAGCCGACCATGCTCCGGCTAAATTCGCATTTCCTCGGATTTTAGGATTGACTCTCGTGTAGGAACCGGTGCCCGCTAAG
>Ga0209302_10002500_pt1 | contig 10702 bp, 14 predicted proteins | sample ArcOceMetagenome_2_FD_187445 | JGI IMG/M metagenome (GOLD analysis project Ga0209302, IMG submission 187445) | Marine eukaryotic phytoplankton communities from Arctic Ocean - Arctic Ocean ARC135M Metagenome (SPAdes) (version 2) | ecosystem: Environmental > Aquatic > Marine > Oceanic | place... | reverse complement strand
CAGCGGGGCAATCACGCAATAAGAGGTGAGGCCGATTGCCAAAAACAACTGGTCCGGTGTCCACACCGGCACCGTCCATGTGGTCAACGCAAATGCGGCATAGATCGGTTGGCGGATGATTCGAAATAAGCCACGGGTGGGCATGTCGGGGAAAACTGGTGAGATGTTTTGCATCAGTGACATCCAGCCCAATGCACCGGATTGTACTTCCGCACCTGCGTCAATGCTGGCCCACAAAAGCAACACCCACGACAGCCCGTAAAGCACACAGGTTACGACGAAAGCGCTACCCGAGGCTTCCCACCAGATTGGGCCACTTGGGGTCCACAATGTGAACAGCGCAAGCAATTGTACAGACGCGACAGTGGCGTAGGTCGTCGTTGACAGCGTTTTTGCGGTCCGGCTTGGTGCCAGTCGTGCCAGTATCCGCCCCCCCTTTGGCGTCAACAGCAGCGAGTGAACGATGGGGAACTGAAGGATCAGGACTGCATTTGCCAGCATGGCATAGGGTTCGGGCACGCGTCCAAAACTCATGCTCATGCCAAAAAACATCGCAACAATCATTGACAGAACCGCGAGCGCGAACAACAAGTGGCACGCCACCCCGTACGCAAGCGCCGTCGCAATGCGCGTGGGCCCAGGGGGTGGCCGCAACGTCGAAAGGGCCAGTTTGATAAATCGCATTAGCGGGGGCTGTGGATCCATACACTGTAAATGCTTCAAGTGCGGCGCATTGCAAGAGAGGCACGCAATATGCCACAACCGCGCGACAGGTCTGCCATCTAAAATGGGACCGAACACGGGGTTGGAACCTAAAAATAGTAAGCAAATTAAAAAAGGAGCGCGATGATGTCCGATACAAAAACACACGCAAACATTTTTGCCCGGTTTGACCGCCCGTCTGAAAGCGTGACGCGCAAAAATACGGAACACGCGCCGTGGCAAGATGATGACCGTCGCAATGTGAACGATAGATTACAGCATCGTCGGTATCACGGCCTGTTCGAAGATATGATAAACTGATAGGCGAAGATACCCATGACCGAGATTGTTGCTACACGTGAGGCGGGTCTTGCTGCGCTGCAAGCCTTCGTTGCTGGCATGGGGCCGCAGTATGAACAGAGCCGCAATTACGACAACGGGCCGGGACACCATACTGACGTATCGATGCTTTCGCCCTATATCCGTCGTCGCCTGATTTCCGAGCATGAGGTCGTCACTGCCGCGCTTGATGCCCACGGGTTTGATGATGCGTCCAAGTTTATCGAAGAAGTGATATGGCGAGGCTATTACAAGGGATGGCTGGAACGTCGCCCGCAGGTTTGGGGCAGCTATGTGGTGGGCCGAGACGCGGATTTAGCGGCCTTAAAACGGGATCGCGGTTTGCGCCGCAATATCGAATTGGCCGAGGCGGGGCAGACCGGCCTCGGTTATTTCGACAGTTGGGCGCAAGAATTGACTGAGACCGGATATCTGCACAACCATTCGCGGATGTGGTTTGCCTCAATCTGGATTTTCACGCTTGAGCTGCCCTGGAGGTTAGGGGCAGACTTTTTCTATCGCCATCTTCTGGATGGGGATGCCGCGGCAAACACGCTGAACTGGAGGTGGGCGGCAGGCCTGCACACACGCGGCAAACCGTATCCTGCGCGGCGTCAAAATATTGATACTTTTACCAACGGGCGCTTCACCCCCGCACACGGCGAACTGGCCGAGGTAATCCAAGGCCTCGAAGCATCTGAACCTGACGGGCTGCCAACGGTGCAACCCATGCGGGACATGCAAACGGCGAAACCCGGCGTGTCGACGGCTGTTTTGATTACCGACGAAGACTGCCTTGTTGAGCATTTCAACTTGGACACACTGGATGTGGAGGCGGTGGCAACACTGTCATGCAGTCATTTAAGATCACCACATCCCGTGTCAGACGCAGTGTGCCGTTTTGAAGAAGCTGCATTGCGCGATGCGGCGGCCCGCCTGAACTGTGCGCCGCAGACCTTAACCGCGACCGATCCCGCAGGCCTTGTCGACTGGGCGGCATCTGCAAATGCGAAACAGATATTTACGCCCTACGTCACGCATGGCCCGCTGCGCGATTGGCTTGACGCGGCCATGCCGGCCCTCGCGGCGCGTGGCATAACGCTGTGCGAGCAAAGACGCGGTTGGGACAGCGCGATCTGGCCCCATGCCACCGCCGGGTTTTTCAAAGTCAGGAAAAACATTCCACGTATTTTGGACGAAACGATGAATGGCGTGTCAGCATGAGTTTGCCTTTGAGACCCCGTACTGCCGATCTTGTGACCCGTTATAAGGTGCTCACAAAAGAAACCATGCCAATGCTTGCCCGGACGTCGCACAAACATTGGCCCGTCTGGAATGACCATTGTTTTCAACGCATTGTTCTCGACGCGGTCTGTGGTGGTGTCTGGTACGATCATTTGCCACGACCTGCGTATCAGCATCTTACACAGGACCAAGCCGCAACAGCGGTCACATTGTGCGAAAAGATTATGTCTGGCGCTGCTGATTTAGACATGCTGAACCAGCAATCCTTGGCGTGGCGCGGGAAAACGAGTGCACTCAAAAAAGAGGCCTAGGGTGCCGCAAGCGTACATCCCGCAAGCGTCGAAGTGGCCAATGATATTGATGACCTAGTCCATGACAAACGTGCCGATTGGTATGCGACGGCTGCCAAAGGACGAAGACGTCAAAGGCAGTACAAAAAGCGACTGACGCAGGAATTGATCCGCCATCTTGATGGCGACGCATAGAAGGCGGGGTCGGATCTGAAGCCGTCACGGGTGCCATTATGCGGAAACGCCGGTTGTCTATTATGGGGCCACGCCTACCTGTCTAATGATCTTGCTTATATCAAAAACGCTAGAGGCTCCACCCAATGACAACAACCAGCTCAATGGAGCTTAAAGATATTATCTTAAACACAAATATTGGAACATATGGGCCGAACCATCCGATGCCAGACCATCACGTGCTTGATCTGACGTTGCAGATTGACACTTAAAAAGTCCTGATCCCGCAGGATCGCATGGAGCATGTATTCAATTATGATTCCCTCATTGCCAGTCTGAAGGTTTTGGCGCAAACGGGTCACCGCGAAACACAAGAGTGGCTTATGGCCCAGATTGCATAACTTTGTGCACAGAGACCCGCGATCCAGATAATTGAGATTTACCTTCGCAAATTTCCAGCTCATCAAGGAACAGTGACCCTTGGTATGCGTCTGGCACTCGATAAAGCAGATTTCTCGCGCCTTCACGCAGAGCTGTGAGGGCCCAAAAGTGCTGGCCATTATTAAGTAATCGCACAAATCCCACACTTTGCAGGTCGAAAACATCTCACCGAACCCTACCTATCACGCCTCAGCACAAGCTGTTTGGCTGACAGCCCTACGGGTGTCAGTCTCGACAGTGCGGATATCGCGCATTGACGGAATTCATTCTTGGAAAGGACATCCCAATGAAAGCTCTATTTTTTGGTTCAATCGGCAGCGTTATAGAAACGTCAGAACTGCAACATGATGCGTTCAACAAAGCATTTGTGCAGCATGGTTTGGACTGGCACTGGGACTTGGATGAGTATCGCAGCATGCTAAAAACATCAGGCGGTGCCAAACGCGTCACGGCCTACGCCCACGCGCGCAATGAAACCGTTGATGCGGTTGCGGTGCACGCGACCAAATCGCAGATTTTTGTCGATGATCTTGCGTCTCATGACGTACAACCCTTGCCCGACGTCATTGCGATATTGAAAGCGGCTGGCGATGCTGGCTTGAAAACCGGCTTTATCTCAACGACCGACAAAACGACCATAGATATCATTATTGCCAAACTTGCGGTACAGGGTCTTCAGCCTTTCGATGTCATCACCCATCGCGGACTGGGCATGGCCGAAAAACCAGCACCAGATTCGTATTTACTTGCCCTTAAACAGGCCGGTGTTGCTGCAAAGAATAGCCTTGCCATCGAAGACAATATTGACGGAGTTGCTGCCGCCCAGACAGCAGGCGTGAGGGTATTTGGCCTTCCTGGCGCCTATTCTGAGCCGGGTGACCTCGATAGCGCAGACGCTGTTTTCAAGACTGGAATTGTCGCCGCGCTGCAGACGTGGATCATGAGTGGTTAGGACGTTTCATAGTCACTGATGAGGCAAACAGCATAGAAAGGTGAACAGGTCAAAAACGGAGTGCAAACAACCAAAAATTGGCTCTCAGCTTATCAAAAGGTTGGCTTAAAACAACCTATTTTGTCCCTCCAAACGGCCGCTTTGGTGAACCCGCGGCGTCACGAAGTGCTCTCTGCCGCGCTTGCAAATGAATACTGCGTTAGCAACCGTCACATTTGCGGAAGGCCGCTTGTACGCAACCTGATTGTTGGAGCCGCACGCGACGTACGTGAGTTCGCCTTCAAGATGACCCGTGTCGGGGCGAATGCAACAGTTTCTGCTAACACCAACACTGCTGAATCTCACACCTACGGCTGAGACCGCACACCCAGTGGGGCAGCTGCAAATACCTTACGCCCCAAGCCAGCATCCAGCTGTTTGCGCATATCTACGATGGTCAGCTTGGCGACATCGCTGAACTTCTTGGTGACCACAGGCAGATCATTCTTATGTCGGAACTTATACTCAAGGAACATGTCGCGGGCGTATTCTTTTGCTTCAGCCAAATCGCGCTTGCCAGTGCTGATACGGATGGTGTGCCCATCAGTCACAAAGGCAGCCTGCCACCGCTTGCTGCGCTCACGCCGATAGACCCTCACCTCGCCGTCCAGTATCAGATGTGTGTCTTCGCGCAGCTGCCGCATGTCCTGCTCCTTGCAGCAACAGTATGGCCCAACACACAGACAAGTCTAGCAAAGTGTGTGTTTGGATCATGAATTTTCTGTGGCGCAAATTGCGCGCCATCACTTTTTATTGATAGGCTGCTACGAGACACCAAGGGCGGAAACCGGACTTTCGCTTCACATTGCACCGATGGCTCCTAAGCGGACAAACCGGACTTATGCCGCCGTGGTTAATGCTCATGCAGAAATTGCTCGTATGTGCAGCATCGCTCGTTTGGCATCGCAGTATATTTCCCCTAACCGGTCATTCTAGCCGTTCGGTCCTGGCTGATTTATAAAGTTCGTCCTCATCGTGCAAAAGCCATGCAGCAGAACGTATTGCTGCAAATCAACTACGATATTTTCGACGAGGTAGTTTCCGTTCCTACAATCGTATACCGATAGCAAGTGATTTTTGTTTGCTTTGCGTCACGATCAAAATCAAATCGCCGTGCCTCAATTAACCAAAACGCAATGCTTGTCCCGGGAAAGGGTTTTTCTCTCCACTTCAGTCAAAGCAACAATTGCCTCATCGACACTGAGACCGTTCATTCGCGCCTTCTCCCAGATGCGCTTGCACGATTTCGGAGACCATGGAAGCACCGCCTCAGCGAGCCACCTTCTAAGGGGTTGAGGCAGCCTGTCATACGTCATCATCGGGTCTGCTGCGCGGCGGCGTCTCTTAAGTGCTGTCGATCCAAGATTACCAGTCATATCTCTTCTTCCAGATCGAAGATCGGGTCCAAAACCAGCACCAGCCGCGTCTCACCCGACCCTTCAATGGGCGGTGATCGGTGCAGCAGACCTGATCGGGGCTGTTCTGGCCAAAGTGTGCCGCGCAAAAGTATCGGCGTGCCAGTCAGGACGGTAAAAATACGCTCCGGTTCAGCGCCATCGTGAGAAATGCCATATTGGGTCCCCGTGCCACGATATGTGCAAACCAGCCGGGCGGTTATAGCGTCAATATGAAACTTACAGCAGGCATTTGAGGTGATCGGTTCAAGCCGCACACGCACATAGGGGGCAGCCATCAAGTTGCAAAAAAGCTTCGATAATTCGGCAATATCCTCGATAAGATGCCGCCAATGCGACCCGTCCAGCACCGACGATGTATCGCAAACTTGGGACAGAACAGTGTCCACGTCCTGCGGTTTCAGGATCTGCCGAGTTGATGGCAGAACAGCGGAGCCTAACCCGTCAATCCACGCCTGAAAGGCTGGCAAGGGTCGCCGCTGCCAGATCACCGCAGCACAGTCCTGCGTTGCCAGAATATTGAGGTTCTCGGGCACTTGGGTCACACAGACGCCGATTTCAGAATTTTGTAATACGTTTTGCATCAAGGTCATGCCGCTTGTTCCGCCCGACGCCATAGGGGGAACGGATCTGGGAAATCTGGCAGGGTGTCAGACGATTTGGCGATATCTTCCGACACGAGCGCTGCATCCAGTTGCCCCTTGATGTCAGCCCAATCAATTCCTGCGCCAATAAAGACGATCTCTTGGCGTCGGTCGCCCCACGGTTCTTGCCAGTGCTCCGTTATATAGCCGGGAATACTGTCATGCTCGGGCCAGCGATCTTTTGGTACGGAAGCCCACCATGTGCCCAAAGGCTTGATCGATGACAACGCGCCGGCCAGCGAAAATTCCGCCACCCACTCAGGCCGCGTTGCGATCCCAAAATGCCCTTTGGCGCGGATCACACCCTGTAGGTCGCCATTCAGAACTGCCATGACCTTTTCAGGTTCAAACGGCCTGCGCGCACGGTAGACGAATGAGGCGACGCCGTATTCTTCGGTTTCTGGCACGTGATCTGCAAAGCCATAAAGCTCTTTGGCCCACATGGGATGTTCATGCGCCTTTTCAAAATCGAACAGCCCTGTGTTCAGGATTGCATTTGCAGGCACATCCGAATGAGAGGTCTCTATAAACTTGGCATCTGCGTTAAGGCTGCGGATGATCTGACGGGCGGATTCGACTTGGTAGGCTGTAGCGTCCGCGATTTTGTTCAACACGACGACAACCGCGAATTCGATCTGTTCGACTAACAGGTGGACCAATGTGCGCTCATCGTCTTCACCAAGAGTCTCGCCTCGGTCCTTCAGGAAATCGTGACTGGAATAATCTCGCAGCAAGTTCACGGCGTCCACGACGGTGACCATCGTATCCAGACGCGCGACATCCGACAGGCTTTCGCCATCCTCATCGCGAAAATCGAATGTGGCGGCGACGGGAAGCGGTTCGGAAATGCCAGTGGATTCGATCAGAAGGTAATCAAAACGGTCCTCATGCGCCAACCTGCGCAACTCGGCCAGCAGGTCATCGCGCAAGGTGCAGCAGATACATCCGTTAGACATTTCGACCAGCGTTTCATCTGTGCGGCTTAGCTCTGTATCGGCGCTCACAAGATCGGCGTCGATGTTCACCTCGGACATGTCATTGACGATGACCGCAACACGCAGACCGTCACGATTGTTTAGGACACGATTAAGGAGTGTGGTTTTTCCGGCCCCAAGAAAGCCGGACAGAACGGTGACAGGAAGTTTTTGGGTCATTTGGAATTATCCTTATACGGTTTTGGCGGTTTGAGGGGCGCGCAGCATCTCGAAGCTGTAGACAAGTTCCGAGCGGGTGATATCGCGGCCAATGACAACGATGCGCGATTGACGGGTTGTGCCCTGCCAGTCGTGCAAAGGCACCGGTGGGTCAAAAAGATGTTGCACGCCGTGAAACACAAACGGCATCTCAATGCCGATCAGATGTACGATGCCTTTCACGCGCAGGATGTCGGGTCCGCGCAGATTGATGAGCGTGTCGAGCCAAAGATCAAACGCATCAGGGTGAATAGGGTCGTCCAAGACAATGGAGGCCGATCCGATCCGCGCATCATGTTTTGGCAGCGGGGCTGTGGGTGCCGCGGATGGGGCGAAACCGGAAAGGTTATCAAGTGGATTGCTCGAACCAAATGCAGGTTCGGGTACGGGTGGTATCAGCCATGCCAATGCCTGATCTGATGTTCCCTCCGGGTGCATGCCGCTTAAATCCCAAAGGGCTGCGGTGGGCACCACACCACGATCCGCCCGCAAAATATCTGCTGTCGGATTTATTGATCGTAGCCGTTTTTCAAATGCCCCTGACGTGCTCTGTGACACCAAATCAGTCTTACTAAGGACAAGCAAATCCGCCATCGCAACTTGTGAAACGGCTTCGAATTGACGGTCAAGCGTGTCTGGACCAGTTGCCGCATCCACAACCGTGACAACCCCGTCGATGCGGAAATTTCGTGCCAGATAAGGATCAACCAGAAACGTATGTAGAATGGGTGCGGGATCGGCGAGACCCGTTGTTTCAATCACAACACGGTCAAAGGTCAGGCGGTTTTCTTGTTTGCGGGCAGCCAAATCTTGCAGAGTGCGTGATAGATCACCGCGAATGGAACAGCACAGGCAGCCGGATTTCATCAAGACAACTTCTTCGTCCACGGTTTCGATCAGATCGTGGTCAAGCCCCGCTTCGCCGAATTCATTCACGATGACAGCGATTTTTGGTCCGGTTGGCTGGGCTATGATCGCGTTGAGCAGTGTTGTTTTTCCCGCACCAAGAAAACCTGTCAGCAAGGTAACCGGTAAGCGAGTATCTTTTGCGGCCATGTTATCGGTTACCTCGCCTTAGCTTTTCACTTTGTAATGTTATGACATAACACTAAATAGATAATCAAGATGTTTTAACGCAAATAGGGCAACAACATCACGATGCTGATGGCGAAGATCATGACGCCACCTGTCAAATGCAGCATTGCCGAGATGGCTTGCACCCCATGGTGGTTCCGTGCCCCAAGACCAGCCAACCGCCGCGCGACGACGCCGGAGGTCGCAACAGTCAAGTTGAACGCGGCGGTCCCAAGGCCCATCGTGATCACGGCAAGGCATCCAACCTTAAAAGCATCGAAACGGGCCGCGATCACCAGAACAAAAAATGCGCCAGTGCAAGGTCTTATCGCAATGCTGGCGATCAAAACGACCGCATCGCGTGTTGTCGTCAGCGTTGCCACGTCGTCGGCACTTGGACCATGCGCGTGGCCACAACAGCCGTGTGTGACCTGCTTGGATTGGTTAATTTTGTGCCAACTTCGTACCCCACGAAATACCAACACCGCCCCAATCGCGCCAATGGCCACGTAGCTTGCAGGGGCAAGCCAAACCTCTGTGAGGTCAGCAAGATCAGCAGACCCTATTTGTAGCAGAAAATAGAGACCACCAACCAAAAGGATGGCCGTCGCGGCCTGTGCCAAACTGGATAGAACCGTCACTATACTCAACCGTTTTAAGGTGGCACCACTGGCGAGGGCGGCTCCACCGATCAGCACTTTCCCATGCCCAGGTCCTAGGGCGTGGAAGAAACCATAAGCGGCCGTCGCACTACACAATGTCAAGGCGGCACTTGGGTCGCCGGCTTGAATGCCTCTAAGGGCACCAGCCATCACATTCTGAAACGTACGTTGTTCACCAGCGGCCCATCGTTGGATTTCAAGCCACGGCACAATGCCCCAGACGGCGGCACCGACAGCTAAGATACATAGAACAATGGCACCTATCCTTAACCACATGTCAGCCGCACCTCGTCAGAGAAGAGACGTCCGACATTTTCTACCGCAGGTATCTCGTCGAGCCCCAGAGCCGCCAGCTTGTCTTTCAAAGCGCTTTCTGCGGCGTTTGGCTCAAACGCGACGATCAGCGCCTGACACCCTTCGGGCAGGTCGGAGGGGTCTGTCGGGGGCACAATGGTATAGGCATAGTAAAAAAATGGATCATAAAGCCGCAGGAATACGGGCGCAGTCTCAATCCTGATGGGTTGCGACAATGGCAGATCAAATGAGACTTCGACTTGATTGTTGTTAAGGGTGACGCCAGCGGCTTCGGGGCGTCCCAGTGGATAATCTTGGCCTGAGAGTTCAAGGTAGACATCGCCTTTGTATGCGCTGTCCCAATTGGTTTCTCCCGCTATGATTGCGGCGCGGTCAGCATTATTAAATTGGCCATCTCCATCCTGATCCAAATCCAGCGATTCAAATAGGATAAGCGTTGTAAATTCATCGTAAGTCCATGAAATGCGAAGCGCTTCCAATTGCCCGTCAGTTCCAAAAACAAAGCCGGTGCGCGCATCCACAAAGACATGCGGATGTGCCTTGGCGGGTCCACCAAGGCACATCACTAAGCATATTAAACCACAAAATTTATGTGACACAGGATACTTGAGCTCCAATTTTTGGTCCTGTGCTTAACCGGTGAGGCTTAACTCGACAGGGTTACTACATGCAGCCTGCAAGAGCAGTTGACAGGTTTCGGATCAGTTGAGAGTAAAGTGCTGAACCCGGCTTCAGATCAGAACCAAGCGGATCAAGAATACCCGTCTGCGCGTTGCTTCCCTCGAGAACAGTTGCAACTAGCCCTGGATTAAATTGCGGTTCCGCCAGAACGCAATCGATACCTTGCTCGGCAATCCTATCTTGGATTTCTGCAATCCGTGCTGGACTTGGATCAGACGCATCACTGATAGAAATGGCACCCGATGCTGGAAAGTTAAAGTCCGTTTCAAAATACTGATACGCGTCATGGAAAACGATAAAACGACCATCACGGACCGGATCAAGCGTTGCCGTTATTTCACCAATTAAGACTTTGATTTCGGCCCGACCAGCCGCAGCATTCGCAAAATAGGCACCTGCGTTGTCCGGGTCGGCAGCAGAAAGCTGACCCGCAATCACGTTCATCCAAGTCATTGCATTTTGCGGTGACAACCATGCGTGTGGATCATGGTCGCCGTGTTCATGTTCGTCATGACCGGCTTCCTCGTCGTCATGAT
>Ga0209302_10002499_pt1 | contig 10703 bp, 4 predicted proteins | sample ArcOceMetagenome_2_FD_187445 | JGI IMG/M metagenome (GOLD analysis project Ga0209302, IMG submission 187445) | Marine eukaryotic phytoplankton communities from Arctic Ocean - Arctic Ocean ARC135M Metagenome (SPAdes) (version 2) | ecosystem: Environmental > Aquatic > Marine > Oceanic | place... | reverse complement strand
GACGGCGACGGCTACGGCGACGGCGACGGCGATGGCGATGGTGATGGCGATGGCGGCCGCGGTGGCGGCGGCGGCGGCGAGTCGAGGGTTGGCGCGTACAAGGGGCGCGGCGGCGGCGGCGGCGGCGAGAGCGAGTGGGTGCCGGAGGAGGCGGAGGAGGCGGAGGCGGAGGAGGCGGAGGCGGCAGCACCGCCAGCTGAGGCGGCGGTGCCAGAGGAGGCGGCAGAGGTGGTGACCGAGGCGGTAACGACCGGTGCAGCGGGCGGCAAGGCAGCAACACCGCCGAAGGGCAGGAAGGCCAAGAAGGAGCTCTCTGCCGCGGCCGCACCGGCCACGGAGGCGTTGGCCGCGGCGGCCCGGCCGCCGTTGCTGCACGAGCGCGGCCGCGCGGCCGCGGCCGCGCGGCACGCGCGCGCCCTCGCGGCGCTGCCAGCGCAGCTATGGAAGGATCCAGGGGCGAGGACGACGGTGCGCCCCTACGCTCCCCTCGCGCAGCGGAACCTACCCCTAGCCCTAAGCCTAGCCCTAAGCCTAGCCCTAAGCCTAGCCCTAAGCCTAGCCCTAAGCCTAGCCCTAAGCCTAGCCCTAAGCCTAGCCCTAAGCCTAGTCAGGTGCGCCCCTACGCCACGCTCGCGCTGCTCGAGCAGCTCCACCGGGGAGGTGGGGGCAAGGCGGCTCCTGCGGCTGCAGCGCCACCCGGCACCGCGTCGCCCGCGAAGGCGGCAGGGAAGAAGCGCAAGGGCGGCGGTGGCGGCGGTGGCGGCGGTGGCGGCGGCGGCGGCGGTGGCGGCGGTGGCGGCGGCGGCGGCGGTGGCGGCGGCGGTGGCGGCGGTGGCGGTACGAGCCTCGGGGAGGCGGCGGGTGGCTCGCAGGGAGGCGGAGAGGCGGAGGCGGCTGGGAGTTCGCCGGAGGGGGGACGCGCCAAGAATAAGAAGCGCGCCGCCGCGGCCGCGGAAGCGCTGGTCGCCGCCAGCGGTCCGCCCGCACCGGCGGCGTCGGCAGCCTCCCCCGACGCGCGCAGGCGGTCCAAGAGGTAGAGTGCGTCGCCTACGCCGAAGGTGCCGGAGCCGGCTCCGCCCCCGGAGGCGGGCGGAGGCTCTACGCATCAGGCAGAGGAGCCCGCGGTGCCGTAGGCAGGCGTCTCGCCGGCTTCGCACAAGAACGCAAAGAAGAAGCGCGCCCCCCCCCCCCCCCCCCCCCCCCCCCCCGTTGGAACCCTTGCCGTGCTGCGGGCCGGTTCCCAGTCATGCAGACCTGGGAACGTCACGTTTACGCACACGGGACGTGTGTGTGGAATTTTATCGACTGTTCCCCTATAATACTGTATAAAAAAAAGTATGTGCCGAAATCCGAATAATGAATAAACCGAGCGCACCCGGGGGTACGGTAGTAGACGCTAAAGTGGGGTACTTTGGGGTCAAATCGACTAAAGCGTACCGGGTACAGATGGGCACCAAACCTGCTTAAATTCGGTCGCTTGGCCCCCGGTGTGCTAAAGTGTGGCGCGGCCCCCAGCCCACCCCGCACCGACGGGCGCCTCCGCAAAAAAATCTTCGATCCACGCCGCGAGCAAAGTTGCTAAAGTCGGCGCCGCGGGCGGACCAAAGCTGCTAAAGTGGGGCCGTCTCCGGGCGAGGCAGGATCAAATCTGCTAAAGTCCGACCGCAGGCGGCGTCTCACAAAAAGGTCTTCGCTCCACAAAAAAAGATCTTCGCTCCGCGGGCGGACCAAAGTTGCCAAAGTGGGGCCTCTCCGGGCGAGGGTCAAATCTGCTAAAGTCCCTTAGTCGGTTTGCTGTTGTTTTGCTCGTTAAAACTCTGAACTCTGAACTCTGACCGACCCCTTACGTCTACTACCCCCGGGTGACCGAGCGGCTCCAGGAAAATGGCCGCCGGCGACAGATGACGAGATGAGCTTCTCGGCAGGGCAACGAGTCCCTGGGGGAAATCGATCTGTACACTTGGCAGAAGAAAATGCCCAATGTGGTCCTTTTTCTCCTTCGTAAAGTTCAATTTTGCCACGCTGCTTCGCCAGTGAAGTTGTACCCGCCTCTGGCTGCCTTTGTCGCCAACCAGGGGGATGATTATAAGAAAAGCGGTCCGGTTGAATACCTCGAGATTTATGTCACTGCTTCATGTCGGGGTTTGACCTTCGTCCCAGCAGGCTCGAAAGGGATGTGAAAGAAGCCGGCGTGAAAGAAGCCGGCGTCCATGCATATCTGGGGAACCAATTTGCAAGCTGTGTCGGTTCAGTGGCAATGGGACTGGGTATCGTGTCTGCAACGAGCCGCGCATCGTGCAACGCATCACAAATATGGTTCGCTGGGCATCTGCCGCTGCTACGCCTCTCCGCAGGCTCGACAAGACGTAGGCGTGGGCCCCTGTCACACGCAGCGTCTGCACTGTGGCCCACAGTGCACACCTAGCGCACCCCTTGGCCGCCACACGGGCTGATGCTGCTGCCCCAGCAGGCCATGTTGCCTCAGAGGGCAGCGATGGGCACTCGGAGGCTTGGCGGGGCGCTCACCAGCTGAGCGCTGGCAAGACGGGCCGTACTGTGTATACCCCACAGGTGTGGGCCGTCGCGTGGCTCGCCGTCACCGCCGCCCTCTCTCGCTCTACTTCAGCGCTTCAACTCAAGTCATGCGGCGAGAACTCTGTTTGTCTCTTTGCGTGTGCGTGTCGGCGTGGCCGACACCGCTCAGGGCTCCACCGCCGCCGACGGCTGACCGACTGCCGCCACCGCCCTCTCCACCTCCAGTGGGGTTGGCAAACTTCGATGGGTCTGCAGCGCACTCAATCGCGATCCTCCGCGGCCCCGACAAACCAGAGTGGAAGACTGACCACGAGGAGAGCATCGGAGCTGGCTTGCTCGTGCTCCAGCAAAGCGGTGATCAGCTCCTCGTATACGGCATGCTCGCTAACTTGCCAGCGGGCGAGACAGCTGTCGCTAAGATCCATAAAAACAGTGACCTCTGCACTGAGGGTGTTGCAGACGGCATCGTTACGGGCCACGCGGGTGTCGGCTCGGATGGAGTGGCCCGTCTCGACGATGTCGTGCCCTTGGGCGCGGGTGCATTATCCACCGCGCACTGGGTTGGCATCTACACGAGAGGGCAGCAGCTTGTTCTTTGTAGTTCGGTTGAGACGCACGAGTATGTGCAGCTAGTCGACGTCGGGCGCCTCCCAGCATACGAGGGAAGCATCGAGGTTCGAGGCTTGCTCGCACTCATTCGGCGGGCGCACAAAGGCATCGGCTACATGGACGTCTACGGTATTGCCGCTGGTCTTGAGCGTGGCGTGCGTGGCCAGTGGCATTTCCACGAGGGCTTCAACTGCGATGGGGGCATGCAGCGCATCGAAGACACAAATACACTGTTTCCCCTGTTGTACCAGGGCTTCGGCTGGGGCTACTACACACACCGCTCACGCATCCGTGCGGTCGATCCCTGGACAACGACCATGTACCAGAGCAATCGACAGGGCGTGGCGCTCATACACGAAGTCTTCAGCCTGGACAGTGGCGAGTACTGGTCACAGATCGCACAGAGCGTCGCCTCACACAGAGACAAGTGCGGGGGCTGGCTGCCTCCCACCTTCCGCGGACGCGCCGCCATCTTCCACCACAGCCGCATCATGTACCCACAGCCCACGGGATACTACTCGCGCAGCTTTCAGTTCATGGCGTGCGGTATCGTTGGCAAATACATTCCGACAGTGGTGCGCCATCGCCTTAAGGCCTCCCGCCGCTCAGCATGGGCGGGGCATGTATGTTGGGTTGGGCCACTTTCCCCTCCATCCACCCCCCTTGTACCGCCTTGTCACACTGCGCGTTCCACGCACTTGAACCACGCCTTAATCTCACGTCGCCTGTGGCAATCCACTGCGCCTACTCAACCCCGCAGACGAGCGCGCTGGTGCTCACCGAACGCTATCCTCTCGAAACGTTCGCAGCGTACAACGGCTCGCGTGAGGTTCAGATGATGGCGTACCTCTCGCAGGCGGGCAGCAGCCTGCAGCTACTGGCGGTGCTCACAGGCCTCCCACCTCTCACCAATGGCTCCTGGACGATTTACACCGGCTTCCGCTGCAGCACGAATATCCGACCAGACAAGAGAGGGCGCCCGTATCCGTTCGATGTGGGGCTGCCGTATGCGGGCAGCCGCGCGGGCCTTTGGCAAGATACTACAAGGTGGAGTGCCGACGCGCAGGGCAACGCCATTGTCAAGTGGAGTACAGGGCTGATCTCCCTCGATGAGGTGGCGGGCCGCCAGCTCATTGTCTCGCTTGCCGATGGCTCGCGAGCGGCGTGCGGGCCAATCCAGATTACGACCTCGCCCGTGGCATGGCTCGCGGGTGGCGAAGGCCAGGTCCGCGGCTTGGTCGTCGCGGTCCAAGCGTTTGCCGGTGTCATCGTGCGTGGAACGCTCTTTGGGCTCGATCCGAGCGCCGTGCCGCCGAGCTGGCACATAGGAGACGTGGGCAGCCTAACCGGCGCCGATGTGTGCAAGCTCGAGGGCAGCCCACTTGTGGTTCAGCTAAAACCACTGGCTGTCTCTGCCGATGGAACGGTCCAACTCAATGATCATATTTTGCACGTCAACCTTGAAGCCGCTGCTGAGGGCAGCACGCCCGGTGTGCGGGGCCGCACATTCAGCATCCGACAGGACAGCGGCTCTGGTGGAGGTGTGTTTCGTATCAGCTGCAGCATCCTGAGCGGGGAGAGATCGGAGGTCCCACCTCCGGATCTGGCGTTGTGTGGCACGGGTTCTGACGCTCGCAATGCAGAAGGCTACCCCTCGTCCGGCGCCATGCGTATTTCGGAACTTGCACTGGTTGCCATTGGCGCTGTCGCTGCAGCACTACTCATGGTGCTGTTGGCCATTCTTTGTAGTGACAAGCACAACTGCAGCCACCTCCTGTCCCATCGTGCAGTTACGACCGTGCCCGCTCCGTCAGCTTCTGCGGCCTGCAGCCCGACCGGAGAAGGCATGAACGAGCCGGTAAACGAATTGCCTACGAGGCATCCGCCCCTCGCACCAGCGACCTCCACACGAGCAACGGGTCCCGATGAGCGACAAGAGACCAACTTCGGGCGCACTCGTTTCTCTAAAGAGGAGAATGCGGAGCATGGCAACCTGCACCGGCCGAGACTGCTCGCTCTGCATGGCAAGGCTTCGAACAAGGGCGTAATCGCACGTCAGCTGGCAAACCTCGGCCTCGCCGACTATTTCGAGGTGTTCTCCCTGGAGGGGCCGTTTGAGACCCCTCTGCCTGGCGCGGGTCTCGAGAGCGTGGTCGATGGGCCGTTCTTCATGTGGTACGACTCTCACACCACCCAGGAATCCATCTTGCGGATGCTGCAGTACGTACTAGCATTCATTGAGAGGGAGGGGCCCTTCGACGCCGTTTTCGGATTCAGCCAGGGCGCAGCCGTGCTTAGTGCATGCATGGAAGCCGACGTCATAGCTCAACTGCATCAGACTCAGGTCCTTGCGGAGGGCTCGACAATAAGGCGCAAACGTTTCTATAAAGAGGCTGTATTCTCGGCCATTCTCCCGTCGTTGGCTTCCCCCACGCTCGTGGAGCCGCTCGCTTGCAACGCGGCAATATTTGCGCACGCTGTCAGCGGTGGGCCGCTGCGAGGTCGGCTGGGCTTGCCAACGGACACAGTGAGTGCAATCCAGTGCCCAAGCGTGTGGATCATTGGGATTGCCGACCCGTTCAAGGCACAGAGCGAGGCGGCGGCTCGGGCCTCCTCGAGAGCCCAGGGGCGGCTCGTGCTTTATCATCCGGCTGCGCATGAGCTGCCGCGCGAGCTGCAGCTCAACGTCTTGCTCCACGCGAGGATGATGGCCCACCTGGATTCATCGCTCATTTCTGATCCCTCAAGGTTGATCGAGGACGTCGTCGAGGAGATTGAACTGCGCGAGGAGGAGCCACAGCGCCGAACGGAACGTCAGCAGCCTCCCGCACACGAGGTCGAGGATGCCGAGGACCAGCCACTACGAGTACGGCGATCAGCCACCTTTGCGAATGCGCGCTTCCGGAGGCGGCCTGGCGCAACTCTCGACCTCCCTGGCGACGAGCAGGGCGAGGCTGTCACGCTGCAGCACGTTGTCGTCCCCGAGGCGGCCGCCGAGCTAGTTTGGTCAGAGGTGTCCTGGCTGACGTCGATCGGGCTCTCAAAGTCACAACAGCTCGTTCGGGTACAAGTAAGCACCGTGGCCAACACGCTTCCTTCGACGCTGGCCGGTCTCCTCGCTGCGCAGCCCTCGGACGCTCCGTGCCTTCGCTCGACAACCGAGCCATATCACGTGACTTCGTACGGGCAGCTCGTCGAGTTCATCGCTCCAGGTGGCGCCGGCGATCTTAGGCCCCTTGGTGTATGCAAGGGCGACGTTGTCATCTACGCAGCGCCACCGGGCTGCGTGGCGGCGGTAGCCTTCCTCAGCGTTGCTGCTCAGACCACTGCCGCGCCGCTTGGCGGCAATGAGTCTGAGAAGGACGCCGCGGGAGCGCTCGAGCTGTTTGGCGCCAAGCACGTGATTGTGTTTGAGGGATACCCCGCCGACGGGATTCGAGCAGCCGCCGCGGCCATGCCGTCCGTCATCGTGCACGAGGCAATCATTGCTGGGGCTCACTCGCCGGGCCTGTTTTCGTTTGCCTCTCGCCGCGACTCCACCGCCGCGATTCTTACGCCGGAGCGTGAGCTTCGCACAGCAGAGAGAGACGTGGCCCTACTGCTGCGCACGTCTGGGACGACGTCCAAGCCCAAGGGTGTGCCGCTTCAGCAGCAGGCGATCGTGCGAAACGCCCAACTGCTGTCGGCCACGCTCGAGCTGCGAAGTACGGACGTGTGCCTAAATGCGATGCCCCTCTTCCACATCGGCGGCCTCTCGGCGTCTATCCTTGGCACGCTTTCGTCAGGCGGCCAGATCATGTGCCTCGACGCTTTCTCCGCTGGAGCTTTCTTCGAGGCGCTCGGTGCCAGCCCGCAGCCAACATGGTACTCCGCTGTGCCGACGATCCACCTGGCATTGCTTGACCACATCCGTAACAACCAGCTCGCGCCCTCGCACGCACTGCGCTTCATTCGGAGCGGCGCAGCTGCACTGGCCCCTTCCGACGGAGAGGCGCTCTCGGTAGCTTTCGGCGGCATTCCTATCCACACCACGTACAGTATGAGCGAGCAGATGCCGATCTCGCAGTCGCCCCGCGGATACGACCAGCTGCGCAACGGCAAGAGCGGCTCTGTCGGCGTACCCGTTGCTGCCTCACTGGCAATCGTTGACCGGAAGACGCTCGCGCCACTTCCGTACGGTCAGAAAGGGGTCATCGCTATCTCCGGACCAACGGTCATGCAGCAGTACCTCAACAACCTTGACGCCAACCGAGACAACTACTTTATGCTGAGCTGTGCCACGGGCTGCGACGAGGACGCCTTCTTCCTCACGGGCGACGTAGGCCTGCTCGACAACGAGGGCCATCTGACAATCAAGGGCCGTGTGAAGGAGCTCATTAAGCGAGGTGGCGAGCAGGTCTCTCCATACGAGGTCGAGGATGCGATTGTGCAGCACAAGTGGGTGCACGAATGCATTGTCTTCGGCGTGCCCTCTCTAATGTGGGGCGAGGAGGTGGGCGTTGCAATTGTCCTAAAGAGGGACGCGCCAGAGGAGGCGATCGATAGCAAGATCCTGCTGGGGGAGCTGCGGCGGGCGTGCCGTGCGGCGATGCTTTTGGCTGGCAAATGGCCGTCTGTCGCGGTCGCCGTCAAGCCGTCCCAAGTGCCGCGCACAAGCACCGGAAAGCCAATTCGAAACGGTTTAGCCCAGGTGCTGGGGGTTTTGTCAGCGCTCGACAAGCCACCTGCACGGCAGGGGCCTCCGCGGCTGAGTAAGGCCATCGAAGGAGTACGCTACTTCCTTGCTTGCCAGGTTGTCTTCAATCATGTGGGCTATCAGCCCGGGGGCAACGTTGCGCACTTCGGCACGTGGGGCGCCTTTGCACAGGCGCGCTTCTTCTGCATCCACGTTCCCACCTTTTTCGCGCTTGGTGGCTTCGGCCTTGCTGCAAATATGGGGCCTGAGCCACGGAGCAAGCTCGTCTTCCTCTCGGCGAGACTCAGCGCAATGTACCCCATGTACCTCATCTCACTCGGTTTGCTGCTCCTCACACTCGTGTTGCAGTGCAACCCCGCTGTCTTTGACTCTCGCTTCCACTGGCTCGGGCAGCCGAGCGACCAGCACCGCGGCGACTTCTGCGAGCCGGCGCCGCTGCTCCAGAGCTATTGGAGCTCACTTGCATCCACCATTGTGGTGTACGTGCTTGGGTTGCAAGCCTGGCCCGTTTACTTCTTCTCGTGGTTCCTGTCTTACTACACTTGGTTCAGCTCGGTGTACTATTTCCTGCTCGCAACGCATCCCTTCTTCTACTCGCGCATGCTCAAACTACGCGGGAATAAAAAGTTGCTCTGGCTCGTGACAGTCCTGGTTGGGCTGCTCAACTACTGTTTTGTCGCCGGCTGGTTCTTTGGCGTGTGGGAGGACCGCACGTACGATGGCGTTGAGCCGCCCGCACCAGCGGCAGACAACGCAGCGGAGCTCTCGGGCCAGATTGGACTAATTTACTACCAGTTTCCACCATTCTGGTGGCCGTCGTTTGCCATGGGTACGTGCGCTGCCTTTCTCTTTGACGCGCACCGGCCGTACCTTTCCGCTCGTGCCTACCTGTGGGGATACCTGGTCGATCTCATGACACTGGGGCTGATATTGACCTCGATCTGCTACGTGGTCTTCTCGAGCTGCATCCAAAAGGATGGGGAACGCTGTGCCTCCGTCATCCCTGACGAGGCGAATGCACAGGTCATGTTCATGGGGTTTGAGGCCAGCCTGGACATCGCGGAGGACAACAACATTGGCATTCGCAACCTCGCCGGCGTCATCAGCCGGCTGCTCTTGCCTTGCATGGTCCTTTGGCTGTACGGACTGAGCGTGGGCGAGGGCCGCGTGTGCCACTTCCTCTCGAGCCCCATCCTGGTCGACGTCCTCGCGCCGGCCTCATACAACGTCTACCTCTTCCATCAGTTCATCAGTCAGATGTACTACCTCGCCACGCGCTACGAGTGGTGGTCCTACTGGAGGTTTCGAAAGAATTTCTTCTGGTTCTCGCCGCAGCCATTGCCTGTGGGCTGGTGGGAGTATTTTGTGATTGTCGCCATTACAACGGCGTTCTCGGTTCAAATGGCCAAAATTGACCCATGGCTGGTTTCGACATGGGAGCGCGGCTGCAAGCTGCTCGTGCGTTGCGTGAGCGGCCGCGTCGACGAGGAGCACGAGCCCAAGACCGTGCTTGAAGTTGTGCTCACAGTGGTGGAGCAGTTGACGGGTGCTGCAGTGGAGGCCGACTGGACACTCGCTGAGTGCGGCCTTGCAAGCATAGCGGCGCCCGTCCTGATCAACCAGCTGGTCAAGGCGTTGCCTGAGGTCACCATCTCCCTTGCCGACCTGGCAAAAGTCGACTCGATAGCAGGAATGGCAGAGCTGCTCGACGAGCGGCTCAAGGAATGCCACGAGACTGGCATGGGCACAAAGCGCATTAAACACATGTTACCGTGGAAAACGAAGTTCTCATTTGCGAGGACACTATCGTCGCGCTTGCTGGTGAGCGCGGCTGTGCGCGGGAGGTCGCGCGGTGCGGTGCACCGTCACCGCGGCGGCGGGGCGGCGTGACACCAACCGTCTCAGGTAATGATATGGCGTAAAAGCCCCCCACGGGGGGTCGTTTTCAAGGCCTATTTGTGAGAGTAGAGTCTCCTATACTACTAATCATTTGCTATATATAAAATTGTGCTCAGCATATATTTTATGCACAGCACCCAATCGCGGTAGCTCGCGTGGCCGAGCCTCTGCCACAGGACAGCTCCAACGATTCGACCATTGGTTTGGCGCCTGCAGACCCGCAGACCGATCGCGGACTTCCTTTTCCGCCGAAACTTCAACCCAAAAGCCATTTCAAAAGGAGCGACTCGCGATTTTGGTTATTTAATAAAGGCCTCTATGGGCTTCACTTTAGTCTCGCGCTCTTACTACTATCTGCGTAGACGAAGTCCCGCCCTCCCGTTCCCGCCCGACCACCGTCAGGCAGGGGAACGCGGGGGGGCTGTAATGTATAGTATATCCTTATCTCATACCGTATCTGTTGCCCGCGAGCCGCGTCCACCACAAAATATCAACAGATAAGATCTGATCTGATCTTATCTATATCAGCAAAAACAACAGTACCAGCCAGCGCGAGTGCAGCCCGGAACGTCTATTCGATATACTACCAACGTGTCAGCCCGAGCCCCCCTGCCCCCTGCCCCCCCGAGGCCCCACCCGACCCACAGTTCTTCGCTTCAGTGGGCCTCCCCGTGGCCATGGCCGTGGCCATGCCCGTGCGCTGCATTGCCATTGGGCACGCACTTGTCGGACGGGTGGAAGTGCAAGTGGGTGTGCGTCCTAAGCGTACCGCTCTCAGCGAGCTCCCGCTTCTGCTGCGTCGTGTGTGCGTGGAGTGCGGAGCCGCGGCCCTCGCCATGCATGTGCTCGTGCTCGTGCCACAGCAAGTACCAGGTGAGGTAGGTCGCTGCGCCCGCAGCGACGAAGAGCGCGCTGGAATACACATATATGCATATGCATATGTATGCATATGTGCGTGGGGGGG
>Ga0209302_10002496_pt1 | contig 10707 bp, 7 predicted proteins | sample ArcOceMetagenome_2_FD_187445 | JGI IMG/M metagenome (GOLD analysis project Ga0209302, IMG submission 187445) | Marine eukaryotic phytoplankton communities from Arctic Ocean - Arctic Ocean ARC135M Metagenome (SPAdes) (version 2) | ecosystem: Environmental > Aquatic > Marine > Oceanic | place... | reverse complement strand
ACAAATAACACTAATCGCTAGCGAGCCACGTACTTTACCTATAACCATTTGACTGGCATTGAACATAGCATCGCCAATACCGGATTTAGTGAGCAATTGCCCCATGTATATATACAAAGGGATTGCTAGAAGAATAAAACTAAAAAAGGTAGCTTCGATAGTCGTTGGGATAACATTAAAAATACCGTCGCCCCACGTCATGTACCCTACCGCCATGGCAATACCAGCTAACGCCAAACCGACAGGGGCACCTAATGCAAAGGCGACTAAAATACAAAGCAACAGAACGCCGGTTAGTAACTCAATACTCATCATTATCGTCCTTCTCCTGCGCGATTAATGGATTACCAGTAACGAGGTGATAAGCCTCAGCCACCATATCGCGTCCAAACTGGGCAATAAATAACGCCGCTGCAATACCCATCATGATCCAAAAATGGAACATAGGCGGTGCCCATTCACTCTGAGTACGGTAGTCAAATTCAATCGCTTCTTCGTACTTTTCTATACTCAATTTGACGACCAAAACCAAAAAGAAGATAGCCAAAGAGTAAGAGAACAGATTAAACACACGGCGCGTATTCGCCGACACGCTGAGATATAAAATATCAACGTTAATGTGGGCCTTTTTCTGCTGTGCATAGGCACCACCTAATGCCGCGATATAACCGAACAAAAACAACGATAGATCAAACGCCCAAATCGTAGGGTGATTTAGAAAATAACGAGAGAACACCTCATACGCTACGATTGCAGCGAGAAGAGGCATTAAAAAGCTCGCAAAGTAGCCCGCTAACATCACGACATAATCAATGCTGCGACAGAGCCGTTGTAAAGTCTGAGTGAACATAAGCCTACCTGTATAACGCAATCAGGCCGGGCATTCATCAATGAAAGCCCGGCCTGTAGGTCGGTTAGTAACCGATTAGTGCTGCTTAAGTATGTCGATCAGCTGCTTGCTGTATTTATCTTGTGCAGAGTATTCATCCCACAAGCCAGCTCCCGCATCAACCCATGCAGCTTTGTCAGCATCACTTGGTTCTGGGCTCCATTTAAGGCCTTTCGCTTCCATTTCAGCTACGGCTTCCGATTCCCATTCCCGAGACTTTTCTAACTGCTCTTTCGCATGTATTACCGTTGCTTCACGTACGACTTTTTGCAGATCTTCTGGCAGTTTTTTCCATGCAGAACGGTTGACCACAATCGGCAATACTTGTGCACCCGCTAGCGGCAGTTTGTACATGTATTTAGCAACTTCAACATGATTACCGTCGCGGTGGTCAATCATGTTACTGCCGATAGAACCGTCGATAACACCTGTTGCCAATGAGGTATAGATTTCACTCCATGCAAGCGACACTGGAGACGCACCTAAGTTACGCAAGAATTTACCGTAAGCACCGGGTGCACGAATTTTAAGACCTTCAAAATCAGCAACTGAGTTGATTGGATCTTTTGTGATGACGTAAACAGGTGGTTGAATGTAAGGCTCCAGCCATACCAAGCCTTGAGAGCCATAGGCTTTTTCCAGCACTTTATCCCAGCCTTTTTCGTGAAATAATGAATACAGTTCATCTGGATCATCTGTGCCGCCTGGTAGACCAATCTCAACGATACCCGCTGGTAGCTCGCCTGCATGCATGGATTGGAAAGGTGCGCCCATCGTAATCAAACCTGATTTTGTAGCGCCTAACAGGCCAGCCGTTCCTACGCCTTCACCCGAATATAAAACCTGTACCGCGATTCGGCCATCAGACATGGTTTCGATATTTTTAGCCAAATCTTCATAGATCTCACCAAACGCTGTCCCGCGACCATATAGATTACCAAATCGCCAGTTGTATTCAGCCGCTGAAACGTCGGCAGCCAACGTGCTAACACCCAACGCCACAGCGATCGCTGCAGTCGATAATTTTCCCTTTAGTTTGTTAACAGTTTTCAACATGTGTGTACCTTTCCTATCTATATTTAAAATGCGTTTACCTAAGCGATGAGCTGATCCTTCCAAAATTGAATGACCGTTTAAATTAGATCAAATCTACCTAAAGGTTTACTGAGCTTTACGTAAAAACCAAACTAGGCTGTGGATGCGCCACAGCGGGGGATTTATAATTTTCTGGTATTGTATTTGCAGGATAATGTGGTTGTGCGGAGCTATATCCTTTAGTCTATGCTGTAATTTTTCTCACTGCCTCTTGTCATCTGATGTATATTTCTCGTAGGTTTACGTCTCAGGATAATCACGGATCAACATGTTAAGGGAGTCGATATGGCGACTAAAAATTTCTCTTTAGGCCAGCTCGGCGACTACGAAATAAAGCAATTAAAAATCTTTAAAATGGTTGTTGAATGTGGTGGATTCGCTGCGGCAGAAACACAGCTCAATATTAGCCGCCCCACAATCAGCATCCATATTGCTAATCTAGAATCTCGTCTTAATTTGACGCTATGTAAACGTGGACGTGGCGGTTTTGCGTTAACGGAAGAAGGCGCGGTTGTCTTTGAACAAACTGAAAAGCTACTCGACATGCTGGAAGGTTTTCGCAACACGGTCAATAACTTAAGTAACCAACCATCAGGGCAACTTAAGGTTGGCTTGAGTGACACATTCAGTATTGACCCTCGCTGTCAGCTTCCACTCATCATTAACGCCTTCAACCAAGTAGCTGAAGATGTTGAACTGTGTATGAGTGTTGAACAAATGGCCTCTATGGAATGCCAAGTACTCAATGACGAGTTGGATGTGGCTTTTATCCCTTACCATCGAAAGCTTGAAGGCTTAAATTACATCCACCTCTTCACCGATGAATGTTACCTCTATGGTGGCTCGGTAGATGGATTGGTTAATCCATTACTTAACTACCCAGAACAGTTACTGACCGATGAGCTCATTAACCAAGCACCCTTAGTTCACGCCGGGCTTAAACCGCATGAAGAGATATACCATCAGCTATCAGAAATGCACTTAGCAGGTATTTCATATCATTATGAATCACGTATCGCGATGCTTCTTTCTGGGCGATACATAGGGTTTTTGCCCCAAAACGTCGCACAACCCTATGTTGAAAAGGGCCAATTAAAGATGATAGCCCCACAGCGGAAACACTTTTCACTCGGTGCCGCCGCAATCAGCAAAAAAACCGCTCAAAAGAATCGCGCACGCGACCTATTTCTCAACACAGTTAAGCAACAATTTTCTTTAATGGAGAGCCACGCTCCTTACTAATTGAAAGATAATTGCCTAATCACTATAAATATCTCTTCTGGGGTATAGGCAGACGAGCCTCACTGGCAGTATTGTAGACGTCTACTCCGGCGGTGTTATTAGCGCGTCAATTAGTCAGTTAACATAACGACTAATCACGCTACTCTAGCCGGCCATTTTCTGTCTGATCTGTAAGTTGAAAAGATAATGTCTACTTCGGTATATCCACACTCTTATTATGCAGCCTCAGCTAACGATGCTCGGATACGTAGCTCATTAGAAGGCGATCATACGGCTGATATTTGCGTTGTCGGCGCTGGTTTTACTGGCTTATCCACAGCCCTCCATCTGGCAGAACGCGGTTTTAAAGTTATTGTACTAGAAGGCAGCCGGATTGGTTTTGGTGCATCGGGTCGAAACGGCGGGCAAATCGTCCATAGTTATAGCCGCGATATGGACTTTATTGAACGTATGTATGGCAAACAGGTCGCCAGCCAAATGGGATCTATGGCGTTTGAAGGTGCAGAAGTTATTCGTCGTATCGTAAGCGATTACAACATTCAATGTAATCTAAAGCCTGGCGGCATTTTTGCGGCCTGCAATGACAAGCAATTTGATGAGCTACAAAGCAAAAAGGCGCTATGGGAAGCTTACGGCCACAAGGACCTATCGTTACTGGATAAAAACCAAGTACCTGAGTATATCGGGTCAGATCGGTACACCGGTGCACTGATGGATCATTCCAGTGGCCACTTACACCCATTAAATCTTGTTTTAGGTGAAGCCAACGCCGTAGAGTCTCTGGGCGGCGTTATCTATGAGAACTCCCCTGTGACTCGCATAGAAGAAGGCGCACAGCCAACCGTCCATACGGCAAACGGCTCCGTGCGCTGCAACTTTGTTATGGTCGCTGGCAATGCTTACCTCACGGGTTTACTGCCCGAACAGGAACAGAAATCCATGCCTTGCGGCACGCAAGTTATTTGTACCGAGCCATTAAGCGAAGCGCGTCAGAAAGAGTTATTACCCCATGACAACTGCGTAGAAGACTGCAACTACTTGCTAGACTACTACCGATTAACCGGCGAAGGCCGGTTAATCTATGGCGGTGGCGTCACCTATGGCGCACGCGAGCCAGACAAGATCGAATCGTTGATTGTGCCCAACATGCTAAAAACCTTCCCGCAATTAAAAGGAATTAAGGTGGATTACGCATGGACTGGTAACTTCTTACTAACGTTAATGCGTTTACCGCAATTTGGACGCATCAATGGCAATATTTTCTATGCTCAAGGCTACAGTGGTCACGGGGTTACCAGTACGCACTTGGCCGGCAAGATCATTGGCGAAGCCATCAGCGGCCAGGCAGAACGCTTTGATGTATTTGCCGGCTTACCGCAATATCCGTTTCCAGGTGGACGCGCAATGCGTATTCCTTACACAGCGATGGGCGCGTGGTATTACACCATGCGAGATAAATTAGGTATTTAGTAAAATTAAACAAACAAAAAAGCACCTTGATCAGGTGCTTTTACTTTTTATAATCAAATATACAAAGAGTATGACTGCGGCAGCATTAACTACTTACCATTAACCAGTAGATTTCCGTTTAATACATCTACCATCCACCGAACCACCAGCTCTGCATTAGTTGGTGCAGAATTCAAACTCGCCAAGCCTTGCTTTGCTGCATCAGTCGGTATACCCGCGCCGCCTTTTAACTCAAGTAAGTCACGCTCAAACCCTGACGAAAACTCTGGATGCGCTTGAACTGTTAATACGGTATTGCCATAGAGTAATCCTGCATTAGGACAAAATGACGAGCTTGCAAAGACTTCGGCTAGTGCAGGTTTCTCGACCACTTGATCCTGATGCACCGCATGTAACGTCAAGGTACTGGGCGTATCAGGCATATCCGTCAAGCCCGCCACCGGAAGAATCCGGTATTGGTTAACACCTAACCCCCAACCGCCTTCATAGGCTTCAACTTTACCGCCAAACGCTTCAGCAATAATTTGATGCCCAAAGCAAATACCCAGCAACGGAGTATTTGCCTCATGGATGGCTAGAATGAGCGCTTTAAGGCGCTGCATCCACGGTAAGTTTTCATATACATTCGATTTAGAGCCTGTGATCAACCAACCATCGAATCCACCAATAGATTCGGGAAATTGATCGTCACGCACATCAAACACCTCAAACGTATAATCGTAGCCAAATTGGGTAAACAACCTAGCAGACATATCGGCATACGTACCATGCACTTCACGCAGTTCTTCCGGGCTGATACCTGCCGCTAAAATCCCTAATTTCATTTACAGAAGACCTAAATATGCTTCATATTCAATATCTGATATCTGTTCATGTAACTTGCGTTGTTCCTGCCTTTTCGCAGCACTATATACGCGTAGAAAAGTTTCACCCAAGTATTCTTTCAACACCGGACTTTCAGAGAACTGATCAGTTGCATCGTCCCACTTGTTGGGTAGTACTTGCGTACGATCAGCACTCTCGTCAGTGTACGCATCGCCTTTGATCGGTGCAGGTGGTTCTATTTTATTTTCGATACCATATAAAGCACCCGCTAAAATACTGGCCAGTACCAAATAAGGATTAGCGTCGGCGCCTGCCACACGGTGTTCAATACGACGAGCCACCGGCGGGCTTTCAGGTATACGTAACGCTACTGTTCGGTTCTCATAACCCCAGCTTGCAAACGTCGGCGCATGAGCTCCTGACATAAAACGACGATAGGAGTTCATGTGCGGTGCAAATGTCAGCATGCTGCTACTCATCGTTTGCATTAAGCCTCCCACTGCATGGCGCATAACATCCGTACCTTCATCACCGCCGTTATCAAACACGTTGTCGCCGTTTTCGTCTAATAAGCTAAAATGCACATGCATACCGTTACCGCTTTTTTTCGCGTACGGCTTTGCCATAAAGGTCGCTGAATAACCTTGCTTACGAGCGATGCCTTTAATCAATCGCTTAAACATCACAGCCTGATCACCGGCCAACATGGGGTTAGCTACATGGTTTAGATTAATCTCGAACTGGCCTGGGCCTAGTTCAGAGATAATCGTATCGGCAGGCACGCCCTGAATAATACACGCTTCACGTACTTCCGTGAAAAAAGCGGATAAACAATCCATCTCATCAATGGAGTAGCAATCAGTCGCTTTAAGTCGACGACCATGGCCTTCAACTAACACAGGAGGCCGTGGACGTTGAGTCTCTTCAGACTGCCCATCCATGAGGTAAAACTCTAGCTCTGTCGCGACAACTGGCGTTAAGCCTAACGCTTTAAAACGCGCGACTACACCGCTTAATACTTGACGCGGGTCTGCACTAAATGGCGATCCATCAGGATTAAACATCATCGCCATCACTTGGCCTCGTGGTACTTCAGCCCAAGGCACCTCGACGACTTCGTCGTGCACAGGCATACATACGCCATCGCTATCGCCCGTCTCAAAAACGAGGCCATTATCAAGGACGTCGTCGCCCCAGAAATCAAACCCTAATACTGAGCGCGGTAATTTTACGCCCTCATCCATTACCTTATCCAAGCTATTGACTGGGATTCGTTTACCTCTGAGATTACCATTTAGATCAGTTATAAACAGATCAAATTCTCGCTCATTCTCAGCACTTGAAGACATTACTTTCTCTCTTGCTTGCCAGCCAAATTAGGGTCAAATAAATACAGGATAAATTAGAAAAAATAGGATATATACAGTTTAAAACAGAGGCCGTTTCGATCGCTTTTGTGAATACAAAATACACATCATATGAAAAGCCAGATCATCCTATAAGTAGGTCTGATCCTAGCTTTTTTTCTATCCAATTAAGTGACTGTTTTACACCTATTAAGCCTAAGTAACTAGCTTTTATAGACGAATCCAAACATTTTTCATGGATGTGTATTTCTCAAGCGAGTGGATGGACTTGTCACGGCCATTCCCCGACGCTTTAACCCCACCAAAAGGCACGGTGGAATCACCTTCACCCCACGTATTCACCCATACCATGCCGCTTTTTAATTGACGGCTTACCCGGTGCGCCCGAGACAAATTAGCCGTCCAGATTGCGGCCCCTAAACCATACCGAGAATCGTTTGCCAGCACGATGGCTTCTTCTTCAGTATCGAACTCACATACAGCCAACACAGGACCAAAAATCTCTTCTTGCACGAAAGTCATGCTGTTGTTTGCGTCCGTCAGTATAGTCGGCTTAGCATAGAAACCTTGGCCTTCTTTATAGTCAGGTAACCCACCCACTGTAACCGTTGCACCTTGGTCCATTGCGGACTGAATATAATGTGCCACTGTATCTAATTGCGCAGCATCAACCATGGGCCCCATGCGTGTATTTGGATCAAGAGGATCGCCGATCCGATACGCCTCAGTTGCCGTCTTCAAGGCCGCTATAAACGCATCTTTAATACCTTTTTGCACATAAATACGCGAACACGCAATACAGACTTCACCTTGATTGGAAAAAATAGCCGCTGCTGATGTTCCTGCGGCTTTAACCACATCATCACAATCATCAAAAATGATATTAGGTGATTTACCACCTGCCTCTAACCAGACTTTCTTAAGATTCGATTGGCCCGCATATTCCATTAACATACCCGCCACACGAGTGGATCCTGTGAAGGCGAGTACATCGACATCCATATGCAACGCTAACGCTTTACCTGCCGTATGCCCAAAACCCGGCAGCACATTCAAGACACCATCAGGCAAGCCCGCTTCAGTCGCTAATTCAGCCAAACGCAAGGCACTCAACGGGGCTTTTTCGGAGGGTTTAAGAATGACGCTGTTACCCATCGCTAAGGCGGGTGCCAACTTCCACGAAACCATCATCAGCGGATAGTTCCAAGGGGTAATTGCAGCAACGACGCCTACTGGCTCGTGAGAGATCAGCGCTAAAACATCATTACCTGTCGGTGCAATATCGCCATATACTTTATCGATCGATTCAGCCGTCCACCGGAAGCAATCAATTGTATCGGGTACATCTACCGCCATCATTTCGCTGATAGATTTACCCATATCAAGCGTATCTAACAGAGCAAATTCATCATGATGTTCCTCGATGAGGTCAGCCCAACGCTGCATGACTTTCTTCCGTTTAGCCGGTGCCATTTGGGACCAAACACCCGATTCAAACACCTGACGCGCATTGGAAACGGCAATATCCACATCGGCTGTATCGCAACTGGCAACATTAGCTAACAGTGATTCGGTTGTCGGATTAATACTTGGGAATGTCTGCCCACTTTGCGAGGGCTGAAAACGACCATTGATATACGCTTGATCCCTAAACTGGATTTCACGGCTCAGTTGTTCCCAATCGGCATAGCTGTTCATGAGGATACCTTCATAAAAATAATGACAACACTTACGTCATCATTAACAAAAATAACAGAATAGTCGCAGTCTACGCTGCAAACCTTCTACTAGGAATATCCCTACAGCGATAGCACTCTATTTATTTATGCCCTGCCGCCGAATAGGTTAACGTGCTTATATATGGCTAAACGAATGGTGGCTCTCAGGAACATCAACCAAGGTCATTATAAAAAGAAACCATTCGTCATCACGCTGTTAATCCACACCTTCTTAATATAGAGCTCACAGAAAGCATGCTGTTAGAAGATATTGATAGCGTCATTGTGAAGATGAAGTCCCTATGAAAGTTTGGTATTAAATTTGAATTGGACGATTTCGGAACGGGTTACTCTTCATTGCTATACTTAAAGAAACTTCCTCTCTATCGACTCAAAATCGACCGATCGTTTGTTCAAGATCTCGCCAGAGACAGCGACGATCGCTCAATAGTTAGAACCATGGCACAAAACTTACGATTAAAGGTGATTGCGGAAGGAGTGGAAACCGTCGAACAACGACGCATATTGCACAACAGCGGCTGCCTAAGCTTCCAAGGTTTTATGTTCGGTCAACCGCTACCTGCTGATGAATTTAATCTATCAATAGAACAAACCAAAGCGACTTAAACCGACACAATCGATCGGCCTAACCAATAGCAGTTTTACCTCTAATTTGATACCCTCCGTACAGTGCATGAAATCCCAACAACCCCTTTCAACGTTATTATAAGGGCTGTAAAAACGGTTTCAGAAGCACATATCGAACCTTTCCACCGGCTTTGCCTCTACCTAGTTCACTCAGTATTCAATATCCTGATTTATAAACAGCTCATAGATAATGACCACTAAAAACATGACCGCAACTATTCAACACACCCCAATGATGCAGCAATACCTCAAGATCAAAGCAGAGTACCCGCAGCAACTGGTTTTTTATCGAATGGGTGATTTTTATGAGTTATTCTACGACGATGCTAAGCGCGCCTCTGAATTACTGAACATTTCGCTCACCGCGCGCGGGAAGTCAGGCGGAAACGCTATCCCAATGGCGGGACTGCCCTACCATGCGGCTGAAGGGTATATCGCAAAGATCGTTCGCGCGGGTGAGTCCGTTGTCATCTGTGAGCAATTTGGTGATCCGGCGACCAGCAAAGGACCTCTCGAGCGTAAAGTTGCTCGCATCGTCACACCAGGTACCTTAAGTGATGAAGCCTTTCTAGATGAGTCTAGCGATAACATCCTAATGGCAGTTAATACGGATCAGGACAGATACGGCGTCTCTTTAGTTGATATCAGTACCGGTCGCTTTAGTTTGATGGAGTTGGATGATCAAGAATCTCTAATGGCCGAGCTTGAGCGATTAAAGCCAGCCGAAATTCTATACAATGACGATTCTATATTAGAATCTATCCTGCGTGGTCGCCCAGGTTTACGCGGGCAAGCACCGTGGAATTTTGAAACAGAGACCGCTGAACGCCTGCTGTGTCAACAATTTAGTACGCAAGACCTCGAAGGCTTTGGTATTGCTCACATGCTATTGGCTATTGGCTCCGCTGGTTGCCTTTTACAGTACGCTAAAGATACCCAACGATCTGCGCTACCCCATATTCGCCGCCTGCTCATCGAACAACGATCAGAGACCGTTATTTTAGATGCGGCAACTCGCCGCAATTTAGAAATTGACCAAAACCTAGCAGGGGGCCGTGAAAATACGCTGATCAGTGTGATGGATAAAACCGCCACAGCGATGGGCAGCCGGTTATTACGCCGCTGGTTAAACCAACCATTACGCGATATCGATACTTTGCTACATCGCCAAGCGTCTATCCAATGGTTTTGTACTAACTACCGCTATGAACCTGTAGCCGAGCAACTAAAAGGTATTGGGGATATAGAGCGCATACTATCGCGTGTTGGCCTTGGTTCTGCTCGTCCACGTGACCTTGAACGCCTACGCGATGCCTTATCGAGTTTGCCAAACTTACAGAGCGCTCTGATTGATGACGCTCGACCGCCCCATATTGATAAACTAGCTATATCAGTGAGTGAGTTTCCTGAACAAGCGTCACTACTTCGCAAGGCAATTATCGATAACCCACCT